>Ga0214917_10007095_pt1 | contig 11434 bp, 6 predicted proteins | sample LL_1208_BB_MetaG_FD_177983 | JGI IMG/M metagenome (GOLD analysis project Ga0214917, IMG submission 177983) | Freshwater microbial communities from Lake Lanier, Atlanta, Georgia, United States - LL_1208_BB | ecosystem: Environmental > Aquatic > Freshwater > Lake | place: USA: Georgia | collected...
AAACATTGGCTCTTTATTTATATCTGAAATTGTTATATTCTCTATTTTATCAATCTGTGTATTTTTGAGTTGAATAACTGACCGAATTTCTGGGCTTATAATTGCTAATATGTAAAGAAGCGATGAATATAATGAATTTGTATTGCTACAATCATCATAATAATTGAATCGGGGCATATGTCCTTTCCAGTAAGATGGCAGGGGCATTAATTTCATATCGTCCAATCGAATATCTTTATTAACAACCATATACTTATTTTTGTTTATTCCATTATAAATGTGGCTTATCTTACTATATTGATGGTCAGTTCTAAAAGTAAACTCCTTCTTTGGTTCATAAAGATATCTAATCTGCTCAAATACACCCTTCGCCCCATCAATTAAAATCTCATCATTTCTAACATTAACAGTCTCATTTAATATTTCATCAATCTTATCCTCCATTATTTCATCGCGCAACAAGCGATTATATAATATCTCATCTGTTATTTTATCAACGTAAAAGGGGAATAGAAATTTTCCGTCTATGGGGCTTCGTTCTAATAATATTAGGCTACATTTTCCATTCTTATACATACAGTGTGGGTTCAAACTACATTTCTTATCCAACTTAGAGCATATTTTTCTAATAGATGGTCTAACATAGTTTTCAATTGGGAAAGGAAGATGTTTTATAATGACGACAATCTTTTTACATATTTTTTGGATTATTCCTTTTAATAAGTCTCGTCGGTTCTTTATTTGTTGATTCTGTATTATTTTAATAATTTCATCCTTTTCTTTGTTTGATTGAAGAAAGTTGGCGATTTCCATACGAAGAAGTTCATATGTCTCATTCTGATAAATAAGCGTGTGGCTCATTAGAACGCGCTCATTTGTCTTCTCCTTCGCATTCGAAATATATTTATTAACATCGACATAATATTTTCCTGATGCTTCAATCAAATCAACTGATGTCTTTTCTGGAACGACCTGTATAATTCTATTATTCTCTAATAGGATTGCGATTATGAGACCATTCGCATCTTTGAAAACGCGTGTCGGGTAATACGGTAATTTATACTTTTTAGCCATCTCATTATAGAAGCGGATTGTTTTTGTGAGGCGTTGTGGTTTCCAATTTTCAAGGGGGATATCGCTGATTTCACCGCGCGGTTTAAAAGGAAGGAGAAATCCTTGTTCAGTAATAAAACCAATCGATTTATTAAATGAATCCTTAAATTGGGCCTTTATTTTAATATCCGATTTAACTTTATCAAGTAAATCAGTTGCTTTGATATCTGGTTTTACCTCGAAATATTCTGACTTTAATGTATTCGCCCGTATTTTATCCCAAGAAATCAGATGCTTACTAACACAATTATTCAGAGACATATTCAAAAACTTGATTGATTCCCCATCTTCCGGAAAGAAGTGGCGCTTCACTTTTATCTTCCCCTTTTCATTGCTTACGAGGTATATCGGCTCATAATAGCGCCCATCCGTATATATAAAAACGGACATCTTACTGCTTGAATAAAAGTCCCGAATATAAAAACCAACTGGACATATAAGAGCCCTCGAGTTCAATATATAAATATTCATTCCCTGCTCATGAAGAACATTCGGGCGCGACAGAAAATCCCAGAGATATTCTTCTGTTATTTTAGTTGTGTCGCTCATCATATATTTCACGTAATTATCATATGAATCAGTATCATTTGTTTTAAACGTAAGCGATAATTCTCCATTATTCAGGCTATTGAATAGTTTCCGGTTAAGTTTCGTTTCGAACAGGTATTTCTTAAATGTCAGAATGTTCAGTTGAGTATCATCGGTCTCCATTAGAGAAAGAATTGAGTAGATAAATGACTGTTTAGTATCATCCTTGACACCGTAGCGTAAGTGGCACCTCGTATTCAAAGGCAACTTCCCTGTATTACAACGGGATATGAATAACTTGGCGATTTCAATTGGAAGAAGACCGAGCCTATTTCGCAAAAGGGGTATCTTCTCACGACCCATAATATAATCTATCCCATTTCCATCTATCGCGTTATCCACATTCTTACCCAAGCACTTCATATACTTCGCGTAGCCTTTCGACTTCGGGTTATCCTTCTGAATCTTGAAGCAACACGGCATACATAGCTGGTTAGGATGGTTGCTCTCATCAATGAATCCAATATATGGATTAAACTTGCTGTCTTCCACTATTTTTAACCACGTTACCCGTCCCTCCTCTAAGCAACTCGGACACTTCGCCGTTAAGCAGTTCCCCTTTCGAGTTGGGCGAATCTTAATATTATCTTTTATTTTCTTATATGAAATCGGGATTTCTTCGAAGGGGCACCACACTTGGGCGCATATATACCAATTCTGGCGGTCCGGCGAACTTCCATAGACTAGAGAATTTTTATAAGAGTCGGGGTCTATCTTCGGGTTGGTCGCAGGGTCATTTTTTAGAACAAGTGGTTGGCGCTCTTGTGGTTGGCACTGCTTCGCATAGTTTGCGAACTTGGCGTCGCTCCTGAATTTGAAAATCGGATTGTCATATTTTTGAAGACGGCGCAATGTATAAAACTCATCCTCACAGAAATCGGTACAAACATCGTGTTTTAAATCTTTGTCTTCGCACTGCATACGAATATTCCGGTCGATGTCATCATCTCGCGCTAAGTATGTTGATCTATTAAAATCATCATTATTTTTATCTTCATTTTCAATGGCCTGATTTGTGGTTGTATTCACATATTCATCCTCCGCATATATATTACCGAGCGTATTCGCATAATTCATATAGTTCGCATTTGTTAGAGGCGTCGTATTTTGTAAAAGGTTTACATTGATATTATTGACCGACTCCTCCAATTCAACAAGCTCATCGCTAAAAACATCATTCATCTCACTCTTTTTCAAATATTTGGATTGATTCAAAAATAGATTGATGAACTTCGCAATGAAAATGGACGCGTTTGTAAGTTGCATAACATTCTTCGACCCGTTCATATGCATCTTTCCGGCCTTTATCTTTATCTCGATACCAGTCTGGCGTGTAGTCTTGACACTCTGACTTCCCATGAATCCATATTTGCGCTCCCAATCTTTATAGACTTTTATTGCATCATCAATCGGCTTCTGCGCATAATAACTCTCATGAAGTAATTTAATAACACTCGCAGGAGTTATATTTGGATTTTGTTGGAAAGTTTTATGAATGAACTCAAACTCCAAATTCATCCGGCTATAAAAAGAGACACGCTTATACTTTGCGAGGAGTTCAGTCTTTTCATAATTGCGCTTTGAGAGAATCGGCGACAAAAATGGTGTCATGAACTTATTAGAAAAATTATTCATCTCTTTGAAATTGAAATCCTCCGGTAAATTGACTAAATTAATAACGTCCATCAATATCAAACGCGTCCGCCCGTGAAATTCCAGTTTGTTCGTAGAAGCATTGAATGATACATTCGGTAATTCGAGCTTCGTATTCTTCGGAATTTTGAGCTGGCGATACCTATAATCAATTTCATTTATCTTCTGGATTAATTTACTGATTTCCATTACAGCCTCATACGTATTTTTTAGTGAGGCGCCATATTTTTCTTTGAACGCAATCCGAACCTCCATATTTCCATTGCGATGAATATTAATCGTCGCATATTTGGGCTGGTCATCCAGAGTATAAATATAGCGCTTTAATGTTAGACCGCGGGAACTATATTGGACCTCACGAATAAGCGTATCCGTCGCATTGCGAACCTTCTTCGTTGAAGCAACCCAATCTTTAATTTGTTTCTCGCTAATAACTTTACTTTCGACGAGTGGTTTGTAAATACGGAAGAATGGCGCAGGACTGTCCATATCTTTGTATCGCATAAATGGAGTCTTCTCATCGACGGCGAACAGACTAAAAATGGTTTTCAAATTGACGAACTCGTGCTCATAATCATTCGTAATATGAATCAGCAACTGGATAACATTACAGCCCTGAAAATAGCTCATATCAACCGGTATTTTCTCCATGAAATTTATAAGCTTATCTTCTGCTTTGATAAGAGGCTTCAAGCGCTCCATCTCTTTATAAATAATATCGGGGTCATACTCAATAAGAGCCCCCGCCCAATATTTAATAAAATACCCATTTACTAAAATATCATCGACCTTTTTTCCAATGCTCCGGCAATACTCCATCTCATCGTTCAACATATGTAAATAAATCTCTCCATTATCAAAACGCAAACCATTCGTCGCGTCATATAGCGTCTGGTCATTAATATTGACTGCATGCTCAACTAAAATCATATGACCATCTTTTGCTACGAAATTTTTGTAGTCGGGGACAATTTCCTTTTGGAGGAGAGATGGTCGTCCTTCGATGTTTGTCCAAGTGGGCCCAAGCATTTTTGTTCCCGAACCGTATATGACCCAGAGCTCCTGATTTTCCGGTATAAGAATATCTTTATTACTGCTCATAAAACAAAATATTTTCTTTCGGATAGTAGTAATAGTATCGTCTTCGTAAATATGTTGGTATATGAATTTAAATTTAGGGGTCTTATGCTTGGCAATAATATCGTAATATTTTTTAAAATGGGACTTTAATAGAGCATCTGGCTTTCCGGTTAGTTCTAAATTGGATAGGGATTGTTTAACATCGCGCGGTTGTTCTCCTACGAAAATATATGAGCAAGTATTCGTTTTTAACCGGTCCAGCCGAATAATTTTAAAAATATTCATTTTTTCATAATCTTTTATTCCACATATGGTTGAAATTTCTGTTGTCATCTAATTAAAAGATATAAAATATATTTTCTAATTATGAAATTATTTTATTTGAGTGGGCTATCAGTTATCTTAATACCACAATAGTCATGAGGGTCCGCATTGAAATCAATATTCTTATAATACCCAACTTTAATGGCCTCTTTGAGAAGAAACTCAAAGTTTTCCCAGAACTCGTTCGTGTGTCCAACTGAGAGGGTCATGATATGGGCCAACTCGTGGAGGGCTACAAACACAATGACATTCTCTTTAACAATGCGGTTCTGTCCATCGCGCGAACGCAAGCACAAGACCATCTTCTCCCCCTTATTAATGCTATAACTCGTGTTCGTGCTACTCGGTTCCGACTCAACAATATTATCTGGGTTGAATTTGGAAATCATTCGAGAAATTCGCTCATCTTCGGGATATTTTTTAGATAGGATTGAACAAAGGTTCGTCAGTTTCATGCGAACATTGGCGAGTGTATCCGCCGCCATCTGTTTATACTTTAAATTATAAACCATATATTTTCTCTTATCGACATTACTCATAACATAGGATACATCCTGACGATAACCCTGTATTATTATAATCGCCATTATAACCAACATAAATCCTATCATGATATACATAAAAACCATTCTTATAAAATATAAGAATAAAATTATTCTTAATGACGCAATTGAAAAACGACGAAAATTAATATGAGCATCAGAAACGGAAAAAAGATATTCCGATAGTAATTGTAAAAAGTCTTCTGGTGTTTAAAATTATTAAAACCTTCAATAATAGTCCCATCATTCTTGAAGAATATCCTCTCATATGGAAGTTTCGCCTTGATGAGTTCCGGAGTTGAAAGAGACTTCTTCGCAAGAACAAGCTTTAACACATTCTTATAAAAGGTATCATTGAATTTTTTGTTCGGATATTTATATGTAACCGTTCTTGCATTTATTTCCGCGAGAAAACATTTCATATCCTTATTAATCAAAATATCATATCCAAGAATCTTAAAGCATTTCTGCTTTTTTGCGGGACATTTCAAGTGCTCAACAGTCGAACGAAGAGTCTCGCGCGCAATTTTTACAATCTGTGGATATACAACATTGTCCCATGTCTGTTTTCCAAAATTTTTTGTAAAATCTTCTGGAATATAAAAAACATTATTCTTCGAATTCTCCCCACTTAATACAATATTTGGGTCGAATGTATCAGGTTCAAATTCTTTATTTGCGGTATAAATGAAACCGTGCTTTGATAAATAGGCGGTAGTCGAATTTTCTGTCTGGACGTAAATAACATAAATACGAAAATGGAACTTCCTGTTGTTAATTAAAAGAGGATTATCAATATAATCTTGAATAACCCAATTTTTAAATTCTGAATAATGGTCTAAATGACTCATAAGTTCTAAATAATTACGGGAAATTCCAACACCAGCCCTAAATGATGAATTCTCCGGCTTTACAATATAAACAGGTGGGTCATCACGAGGATTACAAACAAAAAGTTGCTTCAATTCTTCGAGGCTGTTGCGGTTAAAAGAGATTGTGAGAGGAATATAATCGGGGCGCGTCTTGTAATAATTCAGATGAATGTTATACTGGTCCTTTTTATTTCCGAGAGGATTCACATCTTGTAATTGATTCACGACTTCGCATTTTGAAAAAGTGGGATTATTTCTATCAGAATAACTTATATCGCAGTAAAATATTTTATTTGGTGCTGATGGGTCATCTAATTCTTGGAGACCGCTTTTTTTTAATTCTTCTGAAATAACAGTTCGAAAATATTCATTACTATTATTATTTATAAATGACATACTATTAATAAGATTTTATAATATGAATCTTATTTTATTTTATTCAAATTGAATAAAATATTGGATTCAAATAACTTTTAGTCTTATTGCGACAACTCCAAACTCGCGTTCATCATCTTTAGTATAAAATTTGTAATAAACACTCAATCCGTGTTCAATCCCATATTTTTCCATATTTGGTAAGCATTTCGATAATCCTTCAGTTTCAAGATATATTTTGAAATTTGGGTATTCCACCTTTCCAGTAATTTGAGTTAAGAAACTCCTCAGTTTGAAATCCTCATTTTTCCACTCAATAATATCACCGACCTTCATTTCCTTGAATTTTCCTTTGTTTTTCCTTCCTTCAACTGTTTTCAATCCCAGCTGAATTAGTGTAAACCACGGCTCGGAAAGATTCTCAAGGTATTTTGGCTCCATTTTATTTCTTCATTTTTATTTGTTATAATATTCAATTTTTCCTAAATAACTTTCATTCTTATTGCGACAACTCCAAACTGTTGTTCTTCCTCCTTAGTATAAAATTTGTAATAGACACTCAATCCGTGTTCAATCCCATATTTTTCCATATTCGGCAAGCATTTATCCAATCCTTCCGTTTCAAGATAGGTTTGAAAATTTGGATATTCCGCTTTTCCCGTAATTTGAGTCAAGAAACTCCTTGGCTTGAAATTATTATTCCTCCATTCTATTGTATCACCGACTTTCATTTCCTTGAATTTTCCTTTATTTTTTCTTGCTTCAACCGTTTTTAATCCAAGTTGTATTAGTGTAAACCACGGCTCTGATACATTTTCAATGTATGTTGGTTTTATTTTATTTGTTCTTTTTTTATTTGTATGATTTGTTTGAGTTGTTTGGTTTATTCTTTTTTGATTAGTTTGATTTGATGGAGTTGTTAGTTTTGGTCTTCGATTTGTCGGTTTTGATTGACGTTGTCGAGTTGTTTCTTCCATAAACTAAATAAGAAAATTTATTTAACATACGGCTCATCAATAAGTGTATTCCGCTTTTCTTCCGCCTTCGTGAGTTTCGTATTTTTCAGAGTTTCCTCCAAAAATTCCAATGTCGGATTGTTCAAATTAGGCTCCGCATATATTAATTTCCCCCCAGGTTGTAGCAACTTCAACTGAATCTTCTCCGGAAAACACTCTGGGTGTTCATTGATAAGCGCATCTTTGTATTTCTTCGGGAAAATGTCCGGTGTCATACTTTGGGGCGGTAATACGAACGCCAGTAAAACAAGTGGACATACTGGTTCCCCAACTTCTAGTTTCAGTGTTTCAAAATAGTTAGGACGCTTCGCTAAAAACGCGAATAAGTCGCTCGGTAATGGGGCGACAACCCCATTATAATAAGTCCGCCAGTATATTTCCGTTCCGAAATAATATCGGATAGTTGTCATAAGACTTATCAGATAATCATCACATAACTTTTCGACATCATAAACCCCATCCCAGAAATATTCATAATAAGACTTCTTCAAGTTCTTAAATACAATATCATATTCTCGAACATAATTTTTGTGTAAAATATGCTTCTTATTAGAAAATGGAATGTGTTCCAGTCCTTTATTATTATTATTGTTATTATTCATATTCGGCTTGTCCAAATTGCGCGATATTCTCTCTCTGACTGCTTGAATCCTCTCCGATTCAATATCGCTAAGCCTCTTCAAAATCGCCATTAAAAAGCGCTGGTTTATGTAGAGGTTGTTATTCTTCCAGTGAATAAGACGCATGGATCGGTCTATTCTCCGCTGGTAGTTATACGCGCTCAAAAGTGTTCGCATATAATCCTCCTTGAATTTTAGAAAATAAACTGTTTTGACAAAATCATTCCCTTCTAAAAATGACATGAAAACATAGTCCAGTAAATAGAGCAACTTCTTATTCATTAAATCATCAGGTTTAGTTTTAATAACTTTCATTTTAGTAAGAAGTTTATCTTCCGCATCAGAAATTTTCAGCTTTCCTCCACGATGTCTATGGGGTTCAAAATTATCGCTATAAATAAAATCTGCCAACTTTTTACAATCAATATATACATACTTCTGTTCCTCCGGATATAGTTTGTCAAATACTATTTTATCCGCCCTTGATATCATAATCCACACGTTTTTAAATATGAAACGCAATAAAAGAAGAATAACATCCCCATCCGATGATATAACAACAAAATTATCATCTGTTCCATCTTCTATTTTCTCCATCATCCTCATATATTTGTGTTCCGCCTCACCAACAATATCACTCCCATCATAAACAACATTTAATTTCCCGAACTTATTTGCTTTTATTGCTTTTTTGAACTCTTTATTGAATGATTCCATCAGGGGCGTTCCGGGTGTTATCCGATTCTGGTCATATTTCATCCCCGATAATGTTTTCAGAGGATATGCGTTTTTTTTTAATTTATCAATATATGGATGTTTATAACGGCGCTCACGCTGTTGTTCCATCTTTGAAAGTGGAGGAGGTCCATCAATCGCGATATACAGCAACTTTTGAGGCTTTATTACTTTATTTACGAGATGAATTGTATTCTCAATGACGAGCGCAACCAGCCTCTTTTCATAACTTTGGACGTCTTTTTTTTGTGTAAAATCATAGACTACATCAGTTGGAAAAGCATTGATTGTGTCATAAATGAATGCGTTGAAATCAATGAATAAATAATGGACAGGAACTAATGGATTCGGTGCTGGTGAATGTATAGACGGATATTTCTTTATAATATGTCTTAATAAACCACTTACTCCCATTTTTGATTATATATAATAATATATAAAATATTATCAGTTAAAATGTTATTGATGTAATCGTCTTCATCTCCCCATAATAAAAAAACCAAGATGGATAAATCTTACATAACTTATAAGCATCTTTATATGTATCTTGTAGTTCATTTTTATCCATATATTTTACAATGAATGAGCCAGTCTTTCCATCAATATCGCACACATCTTTTGGGAAAATTGACATTAAACTGGTATTATATGACTTAACAGGAGCTCCATTTTCCCAACCACACACACGACTATATAAACGTCCGATTTCCATATATTTATTTACATAAAAAATTGAAAGAAAATATTATACTATTTTTTACAACTAAAAATGCAATCTATTACATTTTCAAATATTAATGATAAATTTATTTGTAGAGTTACATTTACAAATAGCCAAGAAGAAGAAACAAAGTCATCTAAACCGACTACAATTATAGTTGTTTTGGATGAATCCGGTTCAATGGGAAGTTATGGAATTGATGCAATGCGTAAGTTCAAAGAAGTCCATTTGAAATTTATGGACCCTCAAACACGCGTTTGCGTTATTGCTTTTCAATCCAGTTCAAGATTGATTGAAACAACACTCGGAAATTTAAATCCAAATGATTTTAAAGGAAGAGGAGGAACATCAATGTGTCCAACAATTCCATTTATTACACAAGTTTTACAGCAGTATCAGGCAACTGATATTATGATGACGATTGTGAGTGATGGAGAAATTGGCGATACAGATTCTTTTCCGAGTCTCTTTCAACAACAATGTTCTCCTTTTTTCAATTCACCAAACATCTTAATGACAATGATTCGATTAACTACCGGTGGAATCCCAGCGGTCAAAGAATTATGTATGTTTGCGAAGCTATCCAGAGAAGGAGCCGGAGAATTGATTACGCTGAGTCCATTTGAATTAAAAAAGTTCGATGAACTTTTTAAACCAAATGGCCAAAGTTTCGAAATCTCATCATCCTCCCCAAATTTGGGTAATGATATGTTTGGAAGACGTTTTGCCTCAATAAGTTTGAGAAACGGACAGACCTTCTTCTTAGATAGTCTCTCTAAAATAACCTGCGAAGACGGTTCCCCAATTGAAATGATTGAGGCTCCACTACAATTTGGGGCTCAATTATATGAGGATTATCTCGAAGAACTGATTATCCGGCTTGGACAAGCAAAAGTTCGCGGTGATGCGGATGTTGATTCCAGAATTGACCAATTGACTCAATTATATGAATTATTACAGCAACAAATCGCAGTTTTGTCAAAATCGGCCACTGACGCAAATGAGTTGTCGATGAGCTTTCGCGCAAAAAAACTTTTGCGGGAAAAAACAAAGGAAGCAAAGACAGTTCTTACTCGATTACAGACCCTCAGAAATAAGCAAGATGTTGCTGGAATGAACTCTCGACAACAAGCTGAATTCCTTCAAGAACTGAAAGATTCTAAGAACTCCAATGATTTTGCTCGTAGAGCAAAAGGAGCTACTCCGGACGATTTACAGAAAAAAGTTAATGTTGGGATTCAATATTTAATTTCGATGCTTCCAGAGCTAAAAGAAGCTCTTCGCATCCAAGACGAGTCGGGAGGAGAAATTCCAGTGGATTTTATTTCTCAGGACACTTCTCTGGCATCTTTAACTTATGCGATTGAAGCAGCGATTGAAGCCATCGAAGAAGGACAAGAAGTATCAGTTGAGCAAGCGGTCCAACTTTTTGGACTTCTCGGTGTTGGTATAAATCATCGTGTTGATGTTTATCCGGATGCTTCAATGTTATTCGGAAACATCCACAAATTATTCCATACTTGCTTTATGAACCAGTCTACATTATGGGGCTGTCATGGAAAAACTCAGGGCGATGGTTCGTGGGGAATAATCAAATCTCCTTTTCACAAGGGAGAAGACATTTCCTCCCTGACTGCGGTCATCCCACTCAAATCATTGAATCATCCCCTCGTTTGGGAATGTATGATGAAAAGTGGAATGTTCGCTATTCAATCCTCGATTACAATCCGGCGCCGAACCGAGACAATCCCCAACGACAGCCCATTTCTATATGGCGCATTTTTCAAGCACGTTC
>Ga0214917_10007096_pt1 | contig 11434 bp, 6 predicted proteins | sample LL_1208_BB_MetaG_FD_177983 | JGI IMG/M metagenome (GOLD analysis project Ga0214917, IMG submission 177983) | Freshwater microbial communities from Lake Lanier, Atlanta, Georgia, United States - LL_1208_BB | ecosystem: Environmental > Aquatic > Freshwater > Lake | place: USA: Georgia | collected...
CCTGCCCATGTTGGTATCTTTGCTGGCAGGGAGTTTGGTAGGTCTTTTTTCGGTGGTGGTATTGGCAAAAGTTTTGGGTTTGCCGAAAGTTTTGATTCTTTCCCTTGCACCAAAGTCGGTCACTTCAGCAATAGCCATTGAAGTTTCCCGGATGCTGGGAGGTATCCCCTCCTTGGCCGCCGGTATTGCCATTTTAGTGGGACTTTTTGGAGCTGTGTTTGGCTATCCGATTTTGCAATTTTTTGGAGTCAAGAACCCTATTTCCCAAGCCTTAAGTATCGGAAACGCTTCTCATGGAATTGGCACTTCCCGTTCAGTAGAAATTGGGCAACGTTTTGGCGCACTGTCTACCATTGGTCTAATCGTAAATGCAGTCCTAACATCCCTTATAGCGCCCTGGGTTTTAGGATTAATGATTACTTGGGGTTGGATTTGAAAAGGCATTTCAGTCCGTCAAGGTTTGATTTAATGGAGTATTTTGGAACAGTATCAATACCTAGATTCTTTAAAAACCAATGCGCTCAAAGCTTCTTCTAAATTCTCTAAACTGCTAATTTTTGCATCAGCCAAACAAAACCTTGGGTCATTTTCCATGTGGTAATCTGGCACAGCTATAACTTTCATTCGGGCTGCTTTTCCAGCGATGACTCCATTTACACTGTCTTCTAGTACCAGACAAGCTTGGGCCTCAACCTCAAGTTTTTTCGCGGTATTTAGAAAAATTCCCGGATGTGGCTTCCCATAGGGTTCGAATTCTGCAGAACAAACAAGCTCAAACTGATCCCGTATCCCCACTTTTTTTAATAAATGTTCAATAATACGAAGAGCCGAAGAGGATGCCACTGCTTTTTTCCAGCCATATTTTTCTACCAACATAAGTGAATCCAAAACACCAGGAAGAAGTTCTGCCTTTTGGCTAATAAGAGAAAGTAATTCCTCTACTACTTGATTTTCAACACTTTTTAAACTTTCTCTTTCCCAAGGAAATAAGTCATACCAGTATTTCACCACCTCGTCGATACGCTGGCCCATCACCTGACGACAAAGTTCACGGTTTAAGGGTACACCCAAGGCATTGAAAACCTTGATTTCGGCATCCTGCCAAAGAGGCTCGGTGTCGGCCAGGAGGCCATCCATATCAAATAGTACAGCTTGAAGCATGCAGCAAAGTAAACAATTTCAAACTAAACCATGCCCTAGAATCGCCATCCCAAACCCCATTCGATATATTCTGCCACTGCAAAATGGGTTTTAAGGGTAATATTGAGTAGCAAATGTTTAGTAGCCATATAACGAACTCCAATCCGATGATACATAAAGCCCACAGATTTATCCTTAGAATAAGCATAAAAGCCCAGCTCCAAAGGAAGCATCAGCCGATGCATGTTAAATTGGTAAAACACCTTACCACCCACTTGTATATTTTCGAATGGATTTCCTACTGGTAGCGAATCTCTCCTGAACTTTTCACGGTTTCCGGCAAAGTACATTAAGTCTATTCCAGCTCCAAAGCTTGATTTTTTGGTAGCCCTAAAATCGTAAAAGGTTTGCAAGCTGGCGGCAGCGTATGTTTGTCCTCCTGGCTTCGATAGTTGTGCGCCACCGCCACTCAGTATACTAAAGAAGCTGTGACGTGGATACGTGTATTGGCTGCTGTCTTTTACAATTGGGGTATTATGACCCATTTCATAAATAAAACTTAAATTTAAAGTAGGAATATTAATACCTCGGTTGGGTTTTTTACTTCCTCCGTTCGAGAAGTGACTTAATCCCAACCCAAAATCCAAAACGAGTCCCTTGTAAATACGAATATAGCTGCTTAACCTTAAATTGATAAACGCATTGACATGTGATCCAATGGCCGTGGCTTTATTGTTTAGTACAGGGTCAAAAATTTTTTCTACAAAGCCCAATCCTGCCCCTGTTCTTAAATGGAGCTGGTATTTATTTCCACCCAGAAGCGGAAATCGAATAAAAGGATATAAGGCCATCCCGGTACCTAAATATTCCGGACTTCCAAGGTCAAGAGCAGTTAAACTTACTCCATAATGTGGAAAGCGATAGAATTGATGCCAGTTTTTATTTCCACCGCATCGAAAACTCATCTCAAGCTCTACACCTTTGATATGGTCGCTCGCCAAGGCCCTCATGTTTTTATGGTGATAGGCCAAAAACCCATAGTGGGCGCCTAATCCAAAGTTGAGATTAGGATAAGTTTGAGCTAATACCAGCTGAGACAAAAACAAGGAAAAGAGCAGAATAATTTTAATTTGTCGCATTTGCCTTCAAAACTAAAAATCCATGCTCAATGACAAATAAAATATCGGTTTAAGAATAATTCCATCAACCGACCCCCAAGCGTAATCGGCTCGAATAAAATAGCCAAGAATTTTTGAACGTGCACCAAACCCAAAACCATAGACAAAAGGATCGGTGGTGTTTTTTAGTTTAATGGTTAATGAGCCATCCTGAATGGTACGGGTATTGAAGGTGTTTCGATCAGAGTATGGAGTAAGGCCATTCCAGGCAGTGCCCATATCACCAAATCCAACAATCTGAAAATTATTCAGAAAATCAGATTTCAATGGACGATTGACTAAATATCGGAAAATAGGCCATCTAATCTCTGAATTAATAACGGCAAAATTAGTTCCGTTCCGAATATTTTGATAAAAACCCCTCATGTTGGTGGCAAGGGCCTGATACTGGTAGTTTTCTGTTTGAGAAACCGGAATAGAATTGTCGTATTTGGGTGACAGCCAATTGTCGACACCGCCTAAGTAATAGAGTAGTTTCTCTGTGCCCAAACTTGAACTTCCGGCGAATCGGTTGGCCCAGATTAAGTCGCGGTGAATGCGGGTATAATGTCTGAAGTCGGCTCCTATCACCCCTAAATAATTCTTGTTATTGAGGTGCTGATAAAACTCGCCAAACACCTTAAATCGCGCGCCCTGATAGAGGTTTAAACCTCTGGAGATAGTATTGTCGAAGATATATTCCAGCTTGATTCCTCCCATGTAGCTGTTTTCATTTTCTCGTCTCAAATTAGCATCGTCAACACTCAGGTATGCCGTGCGGTCATGACGGCCTAAAACAGTAGCCTTAACAGAAGAATTCTCTGTAAAAGGATACCGTAAAATATAACTCAAGGTATGGGTTTGTACCTTATTCGGATTATCCGCATTGACATTAGAAAAGGCCTGACGGTGAAAGAAAACTTCTTTATCTAGGCGCTTTTTTAAATTTTGCCAGCTAAGAAAATATTCATTCGAGTTTAAATTGGCAGCAATCCGGAAACCACCAACAAGTTTAAAATCTTCAAACAAATCGCTGGCGCCTAATTTAAAAAGTCCATTGATTCCGGGATTGTAATAAACAGCACCTCCTCCAGTAAATTTTTGGTAGGTACTCGATGTAAAAGAATTATCCAGCTGAGTGACTACGTAATCTGTCGAAAACCTTATTTCGTAAGGTCTTTGTTTGGCTAAGCGGAAGGTGATAGTGTCTTCAGTCAATCCGCTAGCTCCATGTTTTTGCTTTTCTTTTTCTTTTCGTTTGCTTAACTTATCAGGATTTGCAGTCTGACTTTCGGCAGTTTTTGTGGACAGACTTGTATCTACAGGCGATTCAACCTGGGTTTTTTTCTTAATCGTATATTTTTCATTTGTAAAGACATAATTATCAATGTCGATTTCGTCAGGATTCCCTTTTGGTTTGATGGGATCTAGCTTTGGAGCTTCAGCAGGAACAGGCTTTAAACCTGATTTATTTTTCTTTTTCGCCTCTCTTTTGGCTTCCGTTTCTTGTTTGTTTTTAAAACCAGCATTACTTAGTTTAACTTCCTCTTTTTTGTCGATGGATATTGGCTGGGTAAAAAGCTTATATCTTCCCTTTTCGTAATAGACTTCTCCAAGAAGACCTGCTTTAGGGGCGGCATCCATTTGGAGAAGATTGCGCTGATAATTGGTAATGGGGTAGGTGGTCGTAAACCAACGGTAATGGGTGGTAGTGTCGATGTAGGCAATCGTACTATCGATTTTAGCCAGATAGCGATTCTGAATACCATTGGCATCGCTGATAAACGAAAAGTGAGAGGTGTCGTAATCGATGGGCATAATTTCGTCGGCAAACCTGGTATTTGTAACGCGTTTTAGTACATTGCTTTTCGATTTACAGGTATAAATAAACAAGTCAAGATTTGAATCCCTGTGCACAATAGAAGAATCTTTGACTTTTATGGTGTCGCTGGTTCTGTTGGAACTAAAGGCAAGATCCTGACTCTTATGGATAAACCTGGGATATAAATCATCCCATGCGTCTTTGGTTACCTGCAGATAGGTGTTGGAGATTATATCATAAATAAAAATATCGCTTTGCCCGAACTGTACTGCCGAAAGTGCAAATTTTTTGCCGTCTTCGGAGTAGGAGAAATCTAGAATTTTATCAAAGTTGTGCAAGGGTCTGGTGTCGATTTTCTCGGTTTCTACATTATACATCGACAAAAGGATTTTACCTTTCTTTTCAGTAATCCAGGCCAGTAGCCGACCACTCGGGTGCCAAGCCAAAAGAGGATAACTGTAATCTGTTTTTTGTACACTTCGGTATTCTTGTTTTAATAACTTTTTAGCGCGCTTTCCTGAACCAAGATCCTTCAAAAAAATTCGGTATAAACCCATATCGTTTGCAACAAAGGCTGCTTTTTGACCATCTGGACTTAGTTTTAAATTTTGATATACCCTACCTTTTCTAAATCGTTTCTGAACAAGGTCACCGCTGGGAGTATCTAGCCTCTTTAAGGGCTCAGAATATTGGTTTTGGTAATAGTCGAACCATTGTTCTGTTAGGGTTTTTAATTGAACTCCGAGTACAAAGTTGAATCCATTTTCAACATTTCTACTTACCCGTGTCATGTAGAGGATATCAGAAATTACAGACTTCCCATACGATTCAGCAATAAAGTTCCAAAGCGAATGCCCCGCATAGGTTGCCTGATCTCCACTAAGCCGATTTAATTTTTTGAAGCTTCCCGTTAAAACTCCTTCCTTTACTTGGTTTTCAATTTCAGGGTTCCAATCTTTTGAAATGTAAGAAACCAACCCGCTTACATACCATGGGGGCAGGTTAAGGAACGCGGAATTGCGGATCACATCTCTTAAACTTCCACCGTACATCATTTGACTAATCATTACCTGGGCAATACCCGCTCTGATTTGTTCTTCCAGGTGGCGATGGTCGCCGTCAAAGTAAAGGACCATTTTCCCATCTACAATATGGGTCATTCCACCAGTATTATAGGTTACATCTGTGTTGAGACCCAGGTTGCTTTGCCGAAGATCCGAAAGCTTATTGTAGACAATAAACTGTAAACGCTCATCGATAGTATAATCGAATCGTTTTTGTATTTCTAAAAGGGACTTTTCGGCTGTTTTGGCTGTATAAATAGCCAGCTCCTTGCCTCCCATGTAAAAGTAAATATCGTAATGTTCGTATCGATAAAATTGCCATAGAAACTCATTAAACTGAAGCCTGTTTTTACCAAAAGTCATTTGCGAGCCATTGTAGAACTGGGCTCGTGTTTGGAAGGAAGTAACCACCAACACCAAGCAAAAGAAGATTCGTCCGAATGGTTTCACACGCAAATAAAAAAGAACGGCTAAGGTAGTATATTTTTTGCCTTACGGATTTTCCTACAGGCTTTGCTTTTTCGACTTTGCTTCTTTGAATTAAGATTTAAATATGCCTTAATATTCCCAATAATCACTTTCCATATCAAACATATTTTTCTTTATTCGATCGGCCTCAAGAAGGGCATCCTGACCATAGGTGTAGTCGGTGATTGAGCGGTCATAAACATTGCTTTCTTTATAGATGTAGCTGGAAAACATACGCTTGCTGAAAATATCATCAAAGCTTAATCTCGCTGCATCGTTGTGACGGTTAAATACTTCTTTGTTGTTTAGGATGGTTCTTGCCTCTGGGAAATATATCCAAAACAAAGCTTTTGCTCTTACTTCATCTTCGACTACTTGCTTTCGTATAGGCATAAGACCAATAATGCGGACATCCATCACCGATCGCTGTTTGTCAAAAAACCACTCCTCCTTAATTCGGTATTCTACAATTTCACTGAGATCTAATTCCTGCCTACTAATTTTACTAATCTTTTGGTCAGGATTATCAGGGTCGTCTACCATAATTGTATCAGCACTGAAAAAGAGAGTCTTGAGTTCGGAAGCACTGAGCACGGTTGTAAATTCATCGTCAAATGGCGCAAAGGCAGTCAGACTTCCTTCGTTAATGGCCTCCATTAGCACTTGGGTTAAGCTTTGACGGTTGCCAATGGGTTGTATTGGATAATACAAGGGAAGGTTGATTTTTTCTCTCAGATCCAGCTTCCGCCATATGGTTCGACTCCACATTACATCGGCTTCCCGAAGGTATGGGTAAGTCATTAATTGGTCGGTAGGAATATTTTTTTTCTGGTAAACTCCATCCAGAACTTGGGCTTGGAGTTCAATTCCAGCTTTCAAAAACAAGGCAATTATCAGAATTGGTTTCATCGATATAGTTTAAAACACAAACGAAATCTCTTACCCTTTATTGCAAATTTCAATTCGACGGAAAGGAATTGCAGGCAAAATGCGTAAAATCTCAAAAAATAGCTATCTTTGCACCCAGATTGAATTGAAACGAGGGGACTGAGTCCCCTTTTTTATTGTCAAAATGATAAGTAAAAAACTGATAACCAAACTTGTAATTGAAGCAATTCAGGACAAAGAGGGGTATTTTTTAGTGGAAGTAAAGGTGTCTGCAACAAATAGCATTAAAGTCTTTTTGGATGCAGACAAGGCTGTTTCTATTAAGGATTGTATCGCTGTGAGTCGTCATATTGAAAAAAATTTAGACAGAGATTCAGAAGATTTTGAATTGGAAGTTTCTTCTCCGGGTATGGATCAACCGTTCAAGGTTTTTAGACAATACGTAAAAAACCTTGGAAGAAAGGTTAAGGTTATTGAAAAGGATGGAAAAGAAACGGAGGGTATACTTAAAGAAGCCTCGGAAGAAGGGATAGCCATACAAAAAGAACCGACTAAGAAAAAAAACGAAACGGAAGAAAACTTGCTTGTGCACATCAATTTTAACCTAATAAAAGAAACAAAAAAAATCATCACTTTCAAATAATTATTGCAATGGATAAACTGGGCTTAGTTGAATCGTTCTCTGATTTCAAAGAAACTAAAAACATCGACCGCGTAACCATGATGAGTATCATGGAAGAGGTATTCCGTAACATTATTATAAAACGCTATGGTACGGATGAGAATATTGACTTTATTATCAATACGGATCGTGGGGATTTAGAAATCTGGAGACGAAGAGTTATTGTGAATGATGATGATTTTGAAGACGAAGTTCTTGAAATCCCTTATTCTGAAGCGGTAAAGATTGAACCCGACTTTGAAGTTGGGGAGGAGGTGTCTGATCAAATCTCGATGGATGACTTTGGCCGCCGAGCCATATTAGCTGTGCGTCAAAATTTGCAATCCCGTGTAAGCGATCTTGAAAAGGAAGGGGTTTACAAAAAATACAAAGACAGGGTAGGTGAAATAGTTGTTGGTGAGGTCTATCAAACGTGGAAAAAAGAAACCTTAATTCTGGATGATGAAGGAAACGAGCTCATTTTGCCTAAAAATCAGCAAATACCAAGCGATTTTTTCAAGAAAGGAGAAACGGTTCGGTCAGTAATTTACAAAGTTGAAATGAAAGGTGGTCAGCCTTCTATAATGCTTTCCCGAACGGCTCCCTCTTTCTTGGAACGCTTATTTGAACTGGAAGTTCCTGAGGTGTTTGACGGATTAATAACCATCAAGAAAATTGTGCGTGCTCCGGGTGAAAGAGCCAAAGTCGCCGTTGAAAGTTACGATGATCGCATCGATCCAGTTGGAGCCTGTGTAGGGATGAAAGGATCCAGAATACACGGGATAGTGCGGGAGTTGAAGAACGAAAATATCGATGTAATTAATTATACCAATAACAACCAGCTCCTAATTCAGCGCTCGTTAAGTCCGGCCAAGATTACCTCCATTAAGTTAAATGAAGAAAGCAAAAGGGCTGAAGTGTTTTTGCGACCTGATCAAGTATCCTTAGCAATTGGCAAGGGTGGATTTAACATCAAACTAGCGGGATTATTAACCGGCTATGAAATTGATGTTTACCGCGATAATGAAGTGGATATTGACGATGTTGATTTGGATGAATTTGCAGACGAAATCGATGAATGGATTATCGATGAATTCAAAAAAATTGGACTGGATACTGCCCGCGCAGTGCTGGAAGTTTCGGTTAAGGAACTAGTAGACCGCACCGATTTAGAAGAAGAAACTGTGAATGAAGTACTTGATATCCTAAAATCAGAATTCGAATAGAATCAAAAGGATATTCCAACAGCCTACCTTTTCCACAAACAACTATAAACACCAAAACAGAAAGGAATTTTAATGTCAGAAGCAGCAGCACCAAAACGATTAAGTAAGGTCGCCTCCGAGTTTGGAGTTGGAATTAATACCCTTATAGACTTCCTTAGCAGAAAAGGATTGTCGGGGGTAAATCCAAACTTTAAAGTAGAGGCCGATCATTACGAAATGTTGCTAAAGGAATATGGCAATGAGAAAGCCGTAGCCGATGCAGCGCATAAACAACTGGAGGAATCTCGCGCCAGAAGGGAGGCTATGTCTTCTAATGCAGAAACGATTAGTGAATCGGTTAAGAAAACTCCTACACCCCCTGCACCTGAGCCTGTTGCAGAGCCTGTAGCTAAAATTCAGCCTGTAGTTGAAAATCTGCCACCAATCACTGAAACGCCTGCTGTACCAAATCCGGTTTTAATTGCACAGAGTAAAGAAGAGGCTAATGAAAATAGTCAGCTTGAATCGAAAAATACCGCTGAAAGTGTTGCCGAGGAAGGTTCCGCTAATGAAACCATAAAGGCCAAATTGGATGAAGGTCTTGCTCCTAAATTTACGGTTAAAGGTAAGATAGAATTGCCAGTAAAGGGCAAACCAAAGCCCAAGGAAGAGGAGAAGCTTCAAAAGGAACCTGAACCTGTAAAACCTATTGAACCTGTTGTTCAGGTTACAGAGGCAGTAAATGATAGCACTGTGACGGATGAGTCTGGGTCTGAAAAAGAACAACATGTGACATCAGTGGCTGATTTTATTGAACTTTCGCCCGAAGAAAAACAAGATAAGGTGCAGCCAGAGCACCATCAAACTCAATTCCAAAAGCTGGATGGTCCCAAAATTATGGGCAAAATTGTCCTTCCGGTCGATGATAAGAAAAAGCCTGGAGGAAATAATCAGCAAAGTGCTGAAAACCTCAGGAAGGAAAAACGTAAACGTATCCGCAAAGGAGTTGATGTGAACTCCGTTGCTCAATCCAGTCCCGGCCAGTCCAACCAACCCAATCAACAAAGGCCTCAAGGACAGGGTCAAGGGAATAATAATCAGCGAAATCAGGGAGATAACCGAGGAAGAAGCCAAAATCGCTATGAACCAAAACCAGCGCTTACCGAAGAGGAAATTCAAAAACAGGTAAAAGAAACCCTGGCCAGGTTAAGCGGTGGGGGTAGCAAATCCAAATCAGCAAAATACAGAAGAGAAAAACGCGATGAAAAGCGAGCTGAATTTGAGGCTGAAATGGAACAACAGGAAATGGAGAAAAAAACCATCAAGGTCACGGAGTTCGTAACTGCGAATGAGTTGGCAAGGATGATGAATGTGCCTGTTAATCAAATTATTTCTACCTGTATGGCCCTCGGTATGTTTGTTTCAATCAACCAGCGATTGGATGCCGAAACACTTACTATTGTGGCGGAGGAGTTTGGCTTTGCAGTTGAATTTGTAAGTGCTGAAGTTCAGGAAGCTATCAAAGAAGATGTTGATACCGACACCGACCTAAAACCACGTCCACCGATTGTGACGGTAATGGGTCACGTTGACCATGGTAAAACATCGCTCCTTGATTATATCCGTAAAGCGAATGTTATTGCTGGTGAGGCAGGAGGAATTACCCAGCATATAGGCGCCTACAGCGTAGAGCTTGAAAATGGCAAGCAAATTACGTTTTTAGATACTCCCGGACACGAAGCGTTTACCGCCATGAGAGCCCGTGGTGCCAAGGTCACTGACGTGGTAATTGTAGTTGTTGCCGCAGATGATAATGTGATGCCTCAAACAAAAGAAGCAATAAACCATGCCCAGGCCGCTGGTGTTCCGATAGTGTTTGCAATTAATAAAATTGATAAACCTGGCGCAAATCCTGAAAAAATTAAGGAAGAATTGGCCAATATGAATATTTTGGTGGAAGACTGGGGTGGAAAATTCCAATGCCAGGAAATTTCTGCTAAAAAAGGTCTGAATATTGACCAACTGTTAGAGAAAGTATTGTTGGAGGCCGAACTACTCGATTTAAAAGCGAATCCTAACAGGAATGCAACAGGCACTGTAATTGAATCGTCTTTGGATAAAGGAAGAGGTTTTATTTCTACTATACTTGTCGAGCGCGGTACTTTAAGAGTTGGCGATGTAATACTCGCAGGTTGCTATTCTGGTAGAGTAAAAGCCATGCAAAATGAAAGAAACCAAAACGTAAAGAATGCTGGTCCAGCTCACCCAGTCATCGTACTCGGACTTACAGGTGCGCCTCAGGCAGGTGATCATTTCAATGTCATGGACGATGAACGCGAAGCCAGGGATATTGCCAACAAACGTCTTCAACTGCAGCGTGAACAGGGCTATCGTACGCGTAAGCACATTACGCTGGATGAAATCGGACGCAGGTTGGCTATCGGAGATTTCCAGGAACTAAATATCATTGTTAAAGGTGACGTGGACGGTTCAGTAGAAGCCTTGTCGGATTCTTTGATCAAATTATCTACAGAAAAAATACAGGTAAATATTGTCCATCAGGCTGTTGGTCAAATCTCAGAGTCGGATGTAATGTTGGCTTCGGCATCTAATGCAATTGTTGTAGGATTTCAGGTTCGTCCGAGCGTTAGTGCCCGAAAAATTGCTGAACAGGAACAAATAGACATTCGTTTGTATTCTATTATTTATGACGCAATTGAAGAGGTAAAAGCAGCCATGGAGGGAATGCTTGCACCAACAATGGAAGAAAAAATTATGGGAAATATTGAAGTCCGTGAAGTATTCAAAATTACCAAAGTTGGAACCGTTGCTGGTTGTTATGTTTTGGATGGAAAGGTTACCCGCCAAACACGCGTTCGTTTGATTCGGGATGGTATCGTTATTTATAACGGAAACCTCGGGTCGTTGAAACGTTTCAAAGATGATGTCAAAGAAGTGTTGGCAGGATATGAATGTGGATTGAATATTGAGAATTTTAATGACATAAAAGTGGGCGATATTATTGAAGG
>Ga0214917_10007097_pt1 | contig 11430 bp, 16 predicted proteins | sample LL_1208_BB_MetaG_FD_177983 | JGI IMG/M metagenome (GOLD analysis project Ga0214917, IMG submission 177983) | Freshwater microbial communities from Lake Lanier, Atlanta, Georgia, United States - LL_1208_BB | ecosystem: Environmental > Aquatic > Freshwater > Lake | place: USA: Georgia | collected...
CATCACCCATGAAAACAAAATAATCATATAAAGGATATTTAGTAATATCCAAAAGAAGAACTGCACCGGTATTAAGAGATTTAGCACAACCACCTGTTTTATTATCCGCCGGTAATTTTTTATAGTTTTCACTTTTGGCGTACTCATTCCATTTAGGATCATCATTATCTATGACAATATAAAGGTCGGCTTCTGCCCCGGTATCTTTGAACGCCTGGGCTAACCTTTCGGCATTTTCAGGCCTACCCCTACTGGGTACAACCACGCACATCTTCATGGCAATAGGGTAAGGGATAGGGCTGATTTAGTTACTTAGATATAAGAATTTGGTATAGCGTGTCTAACTTCTCTTCTATACGCGCAACCCGGCCTTCTAAATTATGGCCACCGTTGCCATCAGGCTTTAACTCACTTAAATAATGCTTCACTAGCCAACGCACTGAAGCAATAAATGATCCAATAATTGTGACAATAGATACGACTAATGCCATCTTATCGTTTGCGGTCATTTGCTATTTATGCCAAATTTTTGATCTTGCGGATCAAGATAGCGCATCAAAGGGGCTACTACTGCACCGGCTAAAATTGCCAATTCAGGGCGAACATCAGCGACTAATGCCAACACTGTTGTAACTGTTGCAACCGCTACGCTTCTTAGGTATGACTTAAAAATCTCTTTTTGCTTCTTATTAATTGTCATTCTAATCCTAACTCTTTAATTTTCCCTTTAACTTTATTATGATCTAACGCAATCTCAAAGTGCATTTCATCTTTACGCTTCTTGTAATTGCCGCCCCAGGCCAAACCGTATTTAGTTATTAACAGGATAATTATATTGCTTTGTTCTCTAGTAAATGTATTTGACTTGCCCAAAGGATGCTTAATTGCATTTAGGTCAATGGCAGTGCCGGATGAATGGTTACTTAATACCTTCTCTGATCCCCTAGTCATGCGGAAGGCAAAACCCCAATCATCTAATTGGCCTTGATCAATGGGTTCTACTAACTCATGAAACTCTTTAGCAAAATTAACAAGTAAAGGTGCAACGGCTTTGGCACATGCAAATTTAATTTTTGTACCCGGTACTGTAAAGGATTCAATACCTAACGCCTTACGATCCTCACTAGCCGGCCATCCATTAGGGCTAGTGAGTTCTCTGATTGTTGCCATTACTTACATGCTTATGAAAGCAATAACCTGGCTTCTTCGGCTGTAATACCTAAACGATCTAACAAAGCCGCTTTAGCATCTGCCTTTGTTTTGGCTTGCACTATTTCATCTGCCTTAACCTGCTCTATTGCTACATCAATTTCAGCCTGTGTAGGTGCTTTACCATCAAGTACATCCCATTTAATAGTTGAGTAATCATCATTTGTAAAAGAAAACTCCGCAGTTGGCTTTAATTTTCTAATTGCTTTAACTAAGTAATTCATTATGCACCGATTTCTAGTAATACGATTGAAGACACTATTGACGCTGGTTGGAAATTAACTGTATCTGCAGCACTGACCGGACAAGAGCCTTGTGTTTTGTAAGTAGTGGCTGAAGTAGTAGCAGGTGCATCTAAAATACTGTATGGAATAATGCCCGTAAAATAAACTCCAGTTGCGCCAACTATATCACCTAATGAAAGCGTTCTACTTGACGCAGTTCCACCAATAACAGTTGAACCTCTTAATAATGTTTGTCTAACACCAGTATTATTTCCGCTTGCTCGTTCTACTGCTACCGTTTGATTTACTAAAACTAATATTTTAGAAGTGTTTAATGTAGGTGTAATTGTTGCAGTTAAGCCAGTATCGGTTGCTGTTGAAGTTGTTATATTAACAGCGGTAGTAGTTGAACCATTTACTACTTGTAATACTTTGCCACCGCCGCCTGCGGCCGCACCGGCTGACTTAAAGAAAATAGCGGCTGATGCGCTAGTAAAATATAAAGTTCCGCCTTCCCATTGCGCTAATGCTAAACTTGCACTAGTTGTAACAGTTGCAGTTCCGGCGGTAATAGTGCTAACACCTGTATTTAAGTTTTGTATAAAAAGAGTGTCACCGGCGGAAAATAAACTTGTATTGACCGTTATTGTTGTTGCGCTTGTACTGTTCATTGCTATTCTAGTGCCTTTATCTGTAGCCACTAAAGTATAAGAAGCAGTTTTATTGCTAACAGTTTGATTGTAATCATTAGTCTGTAAGGCATTGACCTGGGCGGCGGTAAGAACCTGCCCTACGCTAAAAGATTGAATTGACATCTATCCATACTCCCTAATAAGCCAAAGAATCTTGATCTAAAACTCCATCAACGGTAGAGTCTAGCAAAAAACCTACCGCAAAAGGCTGAGCGCAAGTAAAGGTTACAAGAAAAGATTTTGGTGTTATCTGATAGGTAAGGCCTGCAATTACGCTATCTGTAACCACATTGCCTGCCGGTAAGGTTTGAGTAACCTGGATTGGATCAAACATATCTAAATTCAAAGCGGCTAATACCCGGCTAGGATCGTTTTGACCATAAGCATCAACGGTTAATGAATTAAGTTGTATGTTCACACCTTGTTCTTTTCGGGATGCAATGATCATTTGGGCTTGATTTAAGGCACTAGCATCAGTTTCCATAATGCCTGATCTAACCCTGCTATGTTGAAAATAATCATCTATGCTTGCGGTATCACTAGCGGTTTGAGCATTACCACCTGTTCTAGTCACTGTAACTTTATTAATCATTTGATAATCTGAAATATCAAATTCAACTGCCTGATAGGTAATTTCACTTGAACCTGGCACACCACTAAATTTAGTTAGCGTGCCACCTGATGCAACTATAATGTCATTGCGTGATAGGAATTTTGCATAACCGCGTTGATCCATATAGAACGCGCCCAGGTCTGTACCCTCTACAACCTGACATGCGCCCAATAATGATCTTGATGATCCATCATCAACTTGTACTGTTGTAGTTGCAGTTGTTGAAATATCACGCATACCGCCTGGCCAATCCCCGGCATCTAACAAACTTGTAATTCTTTGGGCTGTTGTTTGTCCGGCAGTACCACCGGTAACAGATGTAACAGTTGTTAGGTTAAGTAATTGGAATCCATCTACGCAAGATAAAGTTACATAGGCTGGATCAAAACCAGTAGGGCTTTGGTAATTCCATTCTTGTATATACATAGAACCCAGGTTATATGTTGAGCCACTATATGTAGCCGTAAAGCGAATCTTGCGCATAGGTTTAATCTTGCCGTATAAATTTGATGAAGTATTGGCTGGATTAAATTGACCTGTTTCATCCACAAATGTTATGCGTGCCGTACCACCTGTAAATGAATCTGATGATCTATTAAAGGCACGGCGGATATAACACTGAGTAACAAACTCTGTTATATCTACTGTGTCGGCGGCGGCTGTACCTAGTACCGCTACATCTAATGGCGTTGCAGGATTATCTAAAACTAAAGCCGGATCAAAAGATGCACCATTTGAAAAATCAATTTCGGCCTTAAATATTGCGGCTGGCATTATCTTCCTAAATTAGTTAATTGAGTTACTGCACCTGATCTATTTAAGTTATACAAAGCATCCTGAATTACAGATTGTAATTGGCCTTCTGAAATAACTGATCCGGCTACATTTACATTAACAGTAGTACCCATGCCACTCATTTTATCTAATGGTACAACCGCTTCTGCGCCGGATTCGCCAATCATAGCAATAGTAGGTTTAGTTACAATTCCACCATCAGCCATTTTGGGCATTAAATATGAAGGTAAATCTCTACCGGTTTCACCATAATATGTGCCTGCATAAGGATTAACAGGTGGCAATCTATCTTGTCCTGATATACCAGTTTCAACTTTTATGGTAGATGTGGTTGTTGTAGTAGTTTTCTTTTTATTTAATTCATCTAACAATGCCAACATCTTGCGCAATTCTTCATTAGCGGCAAACAAAGCCTTTATATAAAGTAAAACTTCAGTAGTTGTAACGCCCCATTTAGAAGCCAACATTTCAACTTCGCCTGTTGTGATTTGACCATCTTCAATAACCTTTAATATATCTGCGTATCTTGCGGCTTCGTCAATAGCATTTTTTGTACCATCTGCTAACTTCTGTAATATCTTTACACGCAACTCATCCTCACCGGATAATTTACGGCTAAGTGCAACTTGTAAATTAATTTTATCAATATCAAACATAGCGGCTAGTTCATTTTTCTTTTTGTCTAATGCTTGTTGCGCTGTTTTTTCACTTGTTAATTTCTTTTCTCTAGCCAAAATATCAGCCTGAATTTTCTTTAACATTTCAGCATAGGTCAATTGCTTCTTTGATGTTTTTCTTTGATTTTCAAGTTCACTAAGAACTGAACCGGATAGCCCGTATAAACCTTGTTCTTTTAATATGCGCTCTTGCCTTAATTTAATACCATCTTTTTCTAAATCTTGTAATTTACTTGATTCACCAACTAAGCCTTGTAGTAAAACAATCGCTACATCTAAATATCCACCTAAGCCTTTATCACCAAAAGATTTAGATGTACCAACCATAATGTCACTAAATTGAGTAGCAACATTTTCTAATTTATAGCCAAACACATCTAATTGATCTGATCCAGTTGCTATCAATGATGCGGCTGTAATAAATCCCTGACCCAATGTTTCAGTGGCTTCGCCTGCGCTAGTCTTAAATGATTTTAATTGGCCTGCAAATGTTTTAGTTTGTTCTTCGGCTGACCCGGCATATTTATCTAAACTCTGCATTAACTTCACAAAGCCCATTGATTTGGCTTCTGCAACTGTAAATCCAACACCTAAAGCGGCTATTGATTTATAGTTACCTATTGCCGCCTTATTTATAGCATCAAGCACACTATTCAAATCAGCCCCAGTTCCGGCTGATATATCTAATGATTTACTTAATAAAGTTTGTGAAGTATCTAAATCCCCGGTTTGAGTAATAAGTTGGCGCAAGGCAGGAACTAATTGATCTTCTGTAATATTTGTGGCGCGTTGTAAATCGGCTATAAAAACTTTAACACCTGGCAACTCAAATTCTCGCCCAATACTTCTTAAAGATAATTGTAATTGTTTATCTAATCTTTCCTGGGCTAAAGCGGCTTCAATAGAGTTTTTTGCAAATATAGCCATGCCTGCGGCGGCGGCTATTCCACCGGCTTTAGCAAAAGTCTTCAATCTAAATGCGCCAGTTGCAACTACTTTATCAAAACCTTTTAATTCTTTTGTAGCACGCTCTAAACCTTTTTTATCAAACTTAGTAAGGAAGTTAATTGCAACATACTGACTTAATGCCATGTTTAACCCCTAAATTTTTCGCCTAGATATTTTTTAAGCACACCGTATAGATTATCATTTACTTGCCCACCTAATTGTTGAGATGCCCTGTAAATCAATCTTTTTTCTTTATAGCCACTTGAAATAGCAGTGCCTTGTAATTTCCCAATAAAAGATTCACTAGCATTAGTGTTACGACTAATACGCCTAGTTCTACTTCTTGATTTTGATGTACCAAATCCTGCTAACTCATAAATTATACCTGGTACAGATTTGTTAATTACGGCTAATGCAGTAACAGAAAATGTAGTGCCTTTAACTCTTTGAACTTTCGTTTTAGCCGCGCTAACTCTTATGCCGCGTATAACTTCTGTTTGCGACCATTTCCAACGGCTTCTTTTACTTTCGCCATAAGTTCTACCCCTATGTGATTGATCATTAGCCCATCCCCATGTAGTTGGGTATGAAGGTTCAACATCACGCCATCCTGGAAATGGTGAACTTGGTACAAAACTTTGTGCCAGTTTTGCAACAGGTTTTACAGATTTAGTTAATTCCCTTCTAAATTCTTTGTGTAAATCAGGTTCTATCTTTTTCATAGTTGCAAGTAGTTCATCTAAATTTTCAACATAGATTGAAGGCACTGCGGCTAATGATCTTGTACGCCCAGGTAATCCTGCATACTTAGGTTGCATTATTTCCGCCTAACTGTTGCCTTCTTGTTGTTGTAATATTTTTCTTGCAAGATGGCTTTGATTGCTAAATAAATCGCTGGATCAACTTCTAACAAATCTTTAGGGCTGATTCCTGTTGCCACCGACACGGAAGCGACTTCATAAATTGAGCCGTGTCGGTCTATCCATTTTTTGAATCATAAGCCAAATCAATATCTGAATATTGATTGATATAATCATCACCAAAGGCTAGATCGGTTTTACCGGCATCTTTTTCTAAACGCCAAGCAAACCACCACAAATCAGATTCCATTTGTAGTTCGCCTAATCTCTTACGCCAACCTGTTTTGAATTCGGCTTCAAAAGCCACCTTCGCAGATGGCGTAAGATCATAGGTTAATTTCTTACCATCCTTTTTAACAATTTCAATTTTGTGCATTGTCCCATCCTTTTCTTTTTACGCGCTAGTTGATTTTGTTAATGCAGTTACAGGAAGTGAGATAGAAACGCTTGATACTGCATCCACAGCACCGTTAATCGGCATCCAGGATGAAATCAAACATGACATTGTGTAACTAGGATTGGTAGCGGTTACTGTACCTGATACTGGTATCAACTTAATGTTAAGTTTTGTACCTAGTGCATCTTCAAACAATGAGTTCACAGATGATGAAGCAAAATCATTGTAAAGTTCCAGGTTTAGTGTTGGGCGTTCAATCCCGCCGATCATGTTATTTATCGTATCATTCATGGCGGTGATTTCTACCTGATCAATTTCTCTTGCAAGGCTGACGGTGCTGACAAAACTAGTGATAGTAGTTGTACCAACAATCACGGCAACTTTATTACCCATAAATATGGCCATATTTTTCCTCTCGTACTAACCTATCAACTCTACTGAATATTGATAACTTAGGTAATCAATATTAGCGGATGTTATTGTTCCAGGGCTTGCAGACACAACCCTGAGTGTTTGTACAGCACCACCTAATGTTTTATCAACTTCAACGGCGGCTTTAATTGAAGTTGAACCGGATGAAGCAAGTAGCCCATCCAATCTTGATTGCCCATCTTTTTCACTCATTCTGCCAACAACAACAATTATTTGGCATGTAGCAGAATCAAATCCTCTATTTAAAGTAAAATCATAATTCATAGATAATTGGCCAACTATTGCAAAAGCATTGTTAGTTGGTATATTTGTAGAATCAGGTACATAATCAAAAACGCGCATACCAGTAATTGTGCTTAGGGCAGTTTTTAAATTAGTCCTAACGGTGCTAGGAATCATGCAATAACTTCTTTTTTATACGCTCTGACCATAGCGGTTACATCTCTGCCAATTGGCGACATTCTAACCACGCCTAAATCACCTAACCCTAAAATGCCACCCGGCGCATCCTTACGCTTGTATAGATCGGCAGTTAGGATTAAACAGGCCATATTTAAATCATCCGGCACTGAAGGCCAACCCCATTTTGCAGTTACTTGAACGCCTGGGCGTAATCCATTTTGTGTTAGCCCTGGAAATATTGGCCAAGTTTCAGTATTAGACACCATTGTTAATTGTGTGTAAGGCCGATTTAAAGATGGTGCGGTTAATGGGTCTAAAATATAATCTTGATTTAAAGTTAAAGTTTTACTAAATGTGCCATTTCCGCTTGAATCGGTTTTAACAACTAAATCTGTTGTAGAACCAAGATCATCTATGTAAACAAAAATATCTGAGTAGGCACGGTAAAGCCGTGCTGATGCAGTTGCATCTAAATAAAATCTACGGTTAGCAATCCGATCAATTGACCTGGATGCTGATTCAATTAAATCTTCTAACAAGTCATTGTCAGTAGAATCCGATATAGACATGTAATTTTTAATTTGAGTTAATGTTGCGTATCCATTTGTTATAGCCATGATTGGTATCCAAATCCTGTATCGCCCTGGGACATTAGACAAACTCCATTCTTTAAATACCAATCATAGTTAGAATCCAGGCCACTGGAAGGGTAGCGGCCTGGAAACTTATTTGCTTAGAAGGTTGGTGCGGCTAAGCCTGTACCGTTGATCTGAGCAATTGCGCCTGGGTAGCGTAGTGATGTAAAGGCTGACATACCAAACATAACAATGTTGATTGCAACCTTGCCATTTGGTTCTTCAAACTTAACATAAGTAGGTGAACCGGCTTCTTCCCAAAGATGACACTCATTAAGATCAACCACAAAGATTGTATCTTGATTTGTGCCAGCACCAATATTGGTTGCAATGTTAGCATCTGTAATAATTGGTAAACCAAGTATTTGATAACCACTGTTACCGTATTGTGGTGTACCTGATCCAACACCGATTGCGTTAGTTGGGTTATTTGCTTGTGGTACAACTAATGGGCGGTTTGAACCATCTACTCCAGCCAATAGGAAACCTAAGCGGCGTGGGTGCATAATGATTGCGTTTGGATTAGCATAAATTGTAGATTGAATCTGTTGGATTGAATCTGCAATTTTTGGATAAAGACCTGCAACTGTACCTGTGGTTGCTGTGTAAGTAACCAAAATACCTGTTGTCATGTTTTTTAGACCTAATGGTTGTCCATTTGATCCTGATCCATTTAGAAGCGCATCATCAAGTTTTGTGTGATAAGCGCGTAGCAAATCTGCTAATACAATGTTTTCAATGTTGTATCCGCGTAGTAATGCTTGTTTTGAAATGCTGTTTTGTCCAGCAATTGTATTGACATTTACGGTCAATGTTGTGTCATCAGGATCAGTGCTTACTGCGGCAGTATTTTCTGATGTTTGATATGCAACACCTGTACCGGTTGTAATACGACTAATGACTACTGACATGCCTTGTGAAGGTAGTGGATGCTTGCGTGCGGCATCAGCAAACGGCCTACCGGCGCGTGCTAATGGTGCATATAGATCAACTAGATATTGTGGTACTACAAGGCCTGCAAAATTACCTGAATCAGATGCACGCTTTTCAACGGCCATTTCTTTTTGGTGGCGTTGAATACGCTCTGATGCTTCATAATCATTTGCAAATTGTGCTTTTAGTGCATCACCTAAGAATTTATCTGCGGTGCGCTCTGAGTAAGTTAGTTCTTCGCGTGTAACGGTAAAGCCACCTGCGCGTACTTCCTTCTTTGGCTCAACATTCGCATCAACCTTAGCGGCCAAATCTGCGGCCTTTTGGTTGCGAATTTCAATATCTGACATCTGCTCAATTCTTTCATCTAACTTTTTGATTTCCAAGTTAAGGGCTTCAACATTAGCCAACTCAACTTCTGATAGATCGCGTGCTTCTTCTGCGGCACGATCTAAAGTTGATTGAATTAGAGATGTCTTTGTTTCGCGCTTCTCTCTTAGAGAAGTAAGAAATGTATTTGACATAGTTCTCCTATTAGTAGTTTTTGTAGTGAGAAGGTGTGACACGCCAATAATCGGGGTCAGGTGTTCTACGACTTGTGATGATTATATATCTTTTTTTAATTCTTTTAGTATTTTCAAGGCCGTGTTAAATCTTGTTTTTTCTTCAACCACATCATTGATTTCATTTCGGTTTTGACCATATTCTGAAATGTTGATTGCGGTTAATTGATCATCAGCCTGAGCCTGAGTTTTATGGCAACCCATTACCTCATTAGTAGCAGTTTTTACAACTGCATAGCCTTCACAATCGGGATGATTACTTACTACGCTGTATGGCATCTAATATCTTCCTTGCCTCATCTAGTCTAGGGGTTAATTGTGGTTGGCCTTCACGCATGCCGGTAATACTTGCCATTTCGCCATAAGCACCAAAGGTAACTAGTGATACTTCTGCTAAATGCGCTTTGAGCCTTTCCATTACACCGTCAGGTCTTTTCTTATTCTTGATTGGCATAAATCCAACACTTAATTGATCCAATGCACCATCTTGCACTAATGCTAATGCTTCATCACCGGCGCGTGTTTTTGATATTTTGAATTCAGCATAAAGGCCATTATCTGTTTCCTTTAATAATGTGGCACGGCCTAACACATTATTTTCACCATGACCCCTAAGAAGTTTAACGCGGTGTGGTGCTTTAATAACTTCTGAAAAAACACCTTTTCTAAAAACTTCAACCATGGTGCTAGTTATGCGTTGTTCTATGTTATACGGTACGGCAATACCAAAAATGGTGCGGCCATCACTATTAGCACGCAACTCTAAATTAACAGAATAATTTCTGTTTTCCATTTTTTCTTCAGACATAGTTATTATCCTCTACTGTATCTTGAACATTATCTTGTAATGAAGTATCAACTTCAGGGTTCATATCTTCTTCATAATCCATAGGATCAAGGTTTTCATAATTTCTTACTTCATCAACAGTTAAAAAGCCATTAGACAAAGCCACTGCATAAGCATCATATCTACTTGCAGTATCAGTTTTTAATAGTGAATCATATTCAAATGCGGCAACCTGACCCCTAACTAATAAATCAGAAAATGCCGCTTCTATTCTTTCGGCTATTGGTTGTATTGACCACTTAACCAATTGTAAATTTTCTTGTTCAACATTTGAGTAAGTGCGGCTAGAATTTGGTGAACCTAAGAAGTAAGGCGGCAACCCTAAAATGTTTGCCGCCTCTGTTAATCCGGCTGTTTGTGCCTCAACTAATTGAGATTCAGCCGCGTTGCTACTTAACACTTCAAAGTCAGTAGATGAGTTCATAACCACAGGTGATCTGTTGCGTGATGAATACATTGCCATCCACGCGCTTTTTAACGCATCCGCTTCTTCTTGTGTTAAATCCGGATTGGCCGATTTAATAACGGCGGTAGGATTTACGCCACCATCAAAATATCTTGCGGCATATTCATTGATTGCAATTTCTTTACCTAATGCTTGTTTAGCAACGGCAAGAATACCTTTACCAACTAAATCACCAGGCATTGTAAAATTTTTAATGTGCATAATTTCTGATTGATCATAAGATTTTTCATCAATCTTATAAATAACACGGCCATTTTCTTTTGCTACCTGCACGCGGTCAGGTGACACAGGATAAATTGAATCAGGTAATCCATTAGAACCAGGTTCACCCAATACTGCAATGTAATTACCGTGAACAATTAAAGCGGCGGCCATTGCGCTAATTGTTTCCATTCTTGTTTCATTTGGCACTGGGCGCATTAAAATTTGTGGCGTTGGCATAACCTTGCGTTTGTTGCGGTATGCGCAAAGCGGTAAAGCACCAATGGCATCACTAATTAAAGTTATTCCGCGATAAATTGCAGGTATGCCCAATGCAGTATTTTGATCTACATAAGCACCAGCCCAATTGCCTTCAAAGAATCTACCAACGCGACCTAGAGAATCAATATAACCTTGTGATGTATAAACCATTGAAGGTTGTATTTGTCTTTTAAGCAATCGGCCTAGCATTATTTACCTCTGTTTTCCAAAGCAATACCAAATAAAACTAAAAACACACCCGATAATATTACCGC
>Ga0214917_10007098_pt1 | contig 11428 bp, 11 predicted proteins | sample LL_1208_BB_MetaG_FD_177983 | JGI IMG/M metagenome (GOLD analysis project Ga0214917, IMG submission 177983) | Freshwater microbial communities from Lake Lanier, Atlanta, Georgia, United States - LL_1208_BB | ecosystem: Environmental > Aquatic > Freshwater > Lake | place: USA: Georgia | collected...
GAAGCCGGGCAGTGGCTCGTCGAGCAGGGCATCCGCGTGCTGGCCATGGACACCCCGCAAGTTGACAGCCCCGACCATGGGCGGACCGGCCCGAAGGATTCACCACTGCACAAGATGATGCTCTCGGCGGGCGTCGTCTTTGTTGAGTATTGCACCAACCTCCGCCACCTCTCGCGCGAGGAGGTCGAACTCGTCGTTTTGCCTCTCAACATTCTCGCTTCCGACGGTGCGCCCGCACGCGTCATCGCCATCGAACGCTGAGCTCACACCATGGACGTCACTCAATCGGTCTTGGATTACTTTGCATCCCGCAGCGGGCTACCGGGGGAAACCGTGGGAGAAAAACTCTCTTGTGCCTATCTAGACTCGAAAGTCATAGACAGCATGGGGATCATCGACATGGTTCTGCATTTCGAGCAGTTGTGCAACATCCAGTTCGCCGCCGATGATCTTCAGTCTCCCGAATTTCAGACAGTGGGCGGCCTTATCAAAGTTATCGAGCGGCTGCGCCAGGCTCCCTGATGCACCTCTGCCCCGACGTTATCTCCTTCCCTGAGTCGCCGGATACGCATCCCGACCGCTGGGTCGTGATGAACGTGTTTACCCGGCAGTGCCTTGGCATTGGTCCTGAGGCGATGGCGGTGCTCGGCGACCCGACCGCCAACTCATCGGCCACGTACCGCATTTGGCGGATCTGGCGGTTTTCCCACGTCGATGGCCTCCTGGCAGACCCGTCGCGCTTTACGCGGAATGCCGCCACGTGGGGCGATCCCGAAATGGTCGATCACGCCACGCTCATTTCACTCCTCGAGGAACAGACCATCCTGATCGACGATCTGGCCAACTATCGCGCCCGATTCGATTACAAGAAGTCGCTCCTCGACCGGCGACACTTCGGCACGTATCACCAGCAGCTCGGCCAGCAACTAATCGCCTTTCAACGTCGCGATCCGGCTTCCTGGTGGCTTGAGCAAAAATTTACAACCGATCTCGCGGCGATCCGGAGGGATAACCTCTATGGAGCCGTTCAGGACGAGTTTCTGAACCGCTGGCTGCCCGGTCGTGTAAAACCTGGGATGAGCGTTTTGGACTTGGGATGCGGCGCAGGCGTCATCAGTCGCAAGATAGCAGACCTGGGAGCGAGCGTGCTCGGCGTGGATCCAAATGCTGAGTACATCCGCATCGCCAAGGAGCATGCGTCAGAAAGCGTCGAGTTTCAGGTCCTGGACCTCAACGGGCCCGGAGGTTTGGCCGGGTTGGCCGACGCGTCGTTCGACTGCATTTTCATGAGCGATGCACTGCTCTTTTACTACGTACCCTACGAGCCGGAAAAGCCCCTTGATCTGCCAAAATTGATAGCGGACGTCAAACGCCTTCTCCGTCCAGCCGGGAGGTTTCTCTCCCTGGAACCGCACCCCGCTTTTTATGCCCAGCCGTGGTTGGGCGACCCTTACCGCCCGTTCACCATCGTGACGGAATATCTGCACACGCAATGGCGCATCAATCCGCCGTTGGCGCCACTCACGCGTCCGTTTCTCGAGGCGGGGTTTTCCATCACAGCCATTGAAGAACCGGCCTGCGACCCCGCGAATCCGCACATCGACAGTCGCACGCGACATTTTGCCGCCGAATTTCCGGTCTGGTTGCTTGTCGAGTTCCAGGCTCCGGCTGTCTAGTGAACGCGCACGCCTATCACTACACCTACGACGATTTGGTCACCGCCCTCGAGCGGGTTGGTGTGCGGCCCGGCGGGACCGTGTTCGTGCATGTCAGTCTCGGGCGTTTGGGCTACTCGAACCGCGGCCGCACGATGCTGGACTCCTGCACGGTGTTGCACGACGCCCTTCGGCAGGCCGTCGGCCCGAGAGGCACAGTCTTGGTTCCAGCCTACACCTACTCCATTGGCCGGCGCGAACTCTTCGATGTATCGGAGACCCCAGCCACGACCGGCGAATTCACGGAGTTTTTTCGCCGCCAGGAAAACGCGGTGCGATCTGCCGAACCCATGCTGTCAGTTGCAGGAATAGGTCCGGATGCAGAGCGGCTTCTGACAAACCTTCCGCACACCTGCTACGGCCGCGATAGCGTCTACGACCGGCTGTATGAGAGCGACGCGAGAATCGTCACCGTCGGCCTCGGCCTCCACTGGGCCACGTACCGCCACTACATCGAGGAATACGTACGGGTGCCGTTTCGGTTTCACAAGCTGTTCAAGGGCGTGATTCGAGAACATGGCCACGACCGAACCGAAATCTGGACCTACTACGCCGCGCCCTTGATACGAAATTGCAACCCGAACGGGCTGCCTTTGGAAAAGCGGATGCGAGACGAGGGGGTATGCGTCGCGGCCACCGTGGGCCGAGGCGAGATATGCTCCATCGGATGCAAGGAATATCGCGACTACGCGGTCCGGGAGTTTGCGCGTGACCCTTGGATCAGCGCGGAAGGCCCGCCCCTGAGCTTCGCCGATCTCGTCGCCGCCGAGGACGCCAGGGTATCCAGCAGGCGATCCGATGTCTGCCTGCGTCGGGACGCGAGCATGCTGGAGATGATGGCCGCACTTGCGCCCCTGCGCCGCGACATCGTTTCCGATGGCTATGACGCCGGGCTGGCCGCTCTTGCGTCGGTCATTCCCCTCGCCATTCACGAGTTTCCAACGGGAAGCGAGTGTCTGACGTGGGTCGTACCGGAAAAATGGACGTGCCACGAGGCATGGCTCGAATCGATGGATGGGCAGCGGCTTTTTTCGACGGCAGATCATCCGGCCCACGTGATGTCTTATTCGCTGCCCTATGAAGGCACTGTCAGCAGGGATGAACTGTTCCAGCACCTGCACTCCCATCCGGCGCTGCCCGACGCGATACCGTTTGTCTGCGCAGCCTACACCCGCGACTGGGGCCTGTGCTCATCGCAGGCTACCCGCGAATCGTTGGACGCCGACCGCTACCGCGTCGTTATCCGATCAAACGTGAGTTATTCGTCGCTCAAGGTGGGGGAAGCCGTCGTCCCGGGGCAGACGGATGAAACCATCCTCCTGTGCGCGAATCTTCTCGGGCTTGCCGGGAGCGACGCTGGAGTCTCGGGTGTGGCGGTTGGTATGGAAGTCATGCGGCGTTTGATGCTGATGCCCGCTCGACGGTACACCTACCGATTCCTCATCTTGCCGGGTACAACCGGTGTTGCTGCATGGCTGAACGCACATGCGCTCGGCAATTCACGAGTGGCCGGCGGCATCTTCCTTACGACGCTTGCCACCAGCCATCCTTTCACGCTGCAGCACTCGCCAGCGGGCGACACGGAACTCGACCGGTGCTGCGAACTGGCTTTGCGCCACCTTGAGCCCGCGGGGACGATCATCCCCTTCGCTGCCGGCGACGAGGCATCACAGTTCAATGCACCAGGATTTCACATTCCTATGGCCATGCTATTTCGCTCGCAACACCACGACCAACCCGCGTCGCCATGCGAAGGATTTCAGCCGCACCTCGATGCCTTGGAGGCAGCGAATCCGACGAGGCTCGAGCAGGCCTGCACCCTCATCCACGCCATGCTCGACAATTTGGAACTCAACGCGATCCCCGAACCCTTGTTCACAGGCGTTCCCTGCCCGCCGGCGGCTGGTGTGCTTACCGACGAACTGATCGCCTTCCCCGACGATGCCATGACTCAGCCCCTGGCCTTTAGTATGGACGGCAGACGATCTTTGGCGTCCCTGGCCACAGACCTATCGCTGCCGCTCGCGCGCGTCAGGGCCCTAGCGGATCGTCTTGTCTCACACAGCCTGTGCCAGCTGCACGCCGCCCCTCCACGTCGATCCGCCATCTAGCGGCTAGCGCGCCACTGCTTGTGCCAACAACTCCCAATCCACTGCCCAGCCGCACAAGGACGCCGAACCGATGATCGCACGGATCTCGTGTGTCATGGGCCCATCGCAACTGCTCGATCTTGTCACTGCGCTTCGGTACCGTCGTGAAGCCGAGAACCAGCAGCGATTCCATGAGATCCTCCTGATCGGTGGCACATGCGGTGCGATCCTGCCAAGTTTTCCGATCACAGCAGCGTGCAAGCGGCTGGCACGGCTGTGGCCTTTTGATGAAGTGCACGACATTCACTATTGCGAATGGCTGAATGGTCGCGGCCTTCTGCCTTTTGTCACCTCCGTACATCACCTGCGGCGACGGCTAGCCAGGCATCGTGTGGGCGAGGTCATCGTCTGCCGCAACGGCCAGTTCGTAAATGAACTCGTGCTAAGCGCATTTCCGGATACCCGCAAGAGCTGCTACGGCGACTGTGGCGGGGTAGACATAGGCTGGACCGATCGGCCCCATAACCCGAACGGCCTGATTCACGTGCCTGACGCGTTCGTCACGTTTCCGCGCGTCCTCTGGAAGCGAATTCTCGACAGCGTCACAATCCACCAGATTCCGCCGGAAGTCTCCCTGGGCGTGATGACCGACGCCGGCAAACTGAATCTTCAGCCGCCCTTGCCGAGCGCGGCCGCTACCAACGCTGCGGAAGCCCAGGTTCTCGTCTTGACTAGTAACTTGCTCGAGGCGGGGGTTGCGCCATCCGTAGCAGCCGAAATCGAGTTCTGCTACGCGAATCTTTCAAGATATGTCAAGAAGACCGACCGCGTCTTTATCAAAGGACACCCAAGAGAATCACGCGGTCAATCGCAATTGCTACTGCAGACGATGCGAAATAGGGGGTTCTTGTCTGTGGAACGTATCCCCAACTCCCGATTTCCGATTGACATCCTGGCAAGTCAATTGCGAATCAAGCGCGTTGTGTCCTTAGGGTCGACCGGCGCCTTGCCTTTCGCGTTGAACCAGAAATCTGAAGTTGTTGTCGGCGTGGACGCCGAGTCAGAGCGGCGCTTTCTCAAGAATCTCTCCACGAGCGGCAATAATGACGTGAACTCCCGTATGATCACGCTGACGATCCGTCAAGCGCACGCACGGAAGCCTGTGATTCTGCACTACGAAGACGTCGCTACGATGCCATGGAATGAGCCACCTTTTCCGCTCGTTGTCACCGCCTCCGCCGTCACCCCGGTCGCCGGACCGCCGTGCAGCGAGGCTTGTTGACCGATGAGGACCGCCGTGGCACCCGCTTCCGTGACCCCGTGCGGCATATGCGGCGGGAACGCCTTCTGTAAACGCTTTATCGCATCCGACCTGCGGGCCGCGACGCCGGGAAGTTATGCGGTGGTCACGTGCTCGGGTTGCGGCGTCACGCTGCTCAACCCGCCCCCCAGCGATGAGGCTCTTTCCGCCGCCTATCCGGATTGGCTGTGGCAGGACGATATCCCGCGACGCAATGCCAAGCCGTATCGTGTGAATCGCACGCTCGACGTCTTGGCCCGTCATGTCGCGCCACCGGGAATGCTTTTGGATGTGGGTTGCGGCCCCGGATCGTTGCTCGCCGAAGCGACGCGCCGCGGCTGGACTGCCTCAGGGATCGAGACCAGCCTGGCCCAAGTGGAGCATTGTCGCGCCAACGGCCATGCTGCCGAGCACGTCGCCGACTTCACGGCCACGCGGGACGATGGCCGCCGATACGACGCCGTCGTCTTCGACCATGTGCTCGAGCACGTGCCGGCGCCGGTGGCCTATCTGAAAAAGGCCTTCGAGTTGGCGAAGTCCGAGGGCTACGTTCTCATTGGTGTGCCCAATTACGCCTCCCTCAGTGCCCGCGCGTTCGGCCCTTACTGGATGCACCTTGATCCGCCGCGGCATCTCTACCACTTTACCCCGAAGACACTGGCAACGTGCGTCGCGAAGGCCGGCGGCCGCGTCGTGGGCATCGAAACCGGCGACGGTGAAGATAACGCGGCCGGCGCGAGAGAGAGCCTGCGGCGCTGGATCATCCACGGCATCGCGGGACGGCCCGCCAAGCCCGGAAAGGCAGCGACATGTGATGCCCCGCCGAAGCCATCGCTCATGCAACGGCTGTTCGATGCGTACGGCGTCGTCGCGAGCCAGATCGGCAACGGCTTGGGAATGCCCGACACAATCATCGCGGTCGCCCGGCGGGAGGCGGCATGACCGCCCAAGCAATGCCCAGCCAGAGTGACCAACCGGGGAACCCGCCAACTGCAACAGGCTTATGACTGCCGAAGCCTCCCCGCTCGTCTACGTGGTCATTCTCAACTGGAACGGTCATGCCGACACGGTCGAGTGCGTCAGGTCGTGTCTGACGATCACTTATGAACCCGTCCGCATCCTCGTCGTAGACAACGGCTCGTCGGATGGGTCTGAGCGCCTGCTCCGCAGCGAGTTTCCTGAGATCGAAGTCATCCAGACCGGCGCGAATCTGGGCTTCGCCGGCGGGAATAACGTCGGCATCCGCCACGCCCTCGATCATGGGGCCAACTACATCCTGCTCCTCAACAACGACACCCTCGTCGATCGCGACTTTGTCACGCCATTGGTGGCGATCGCCGCAGCCGACTGCCGCGTCGGCATGCTTTGTTCCAAAATCTTTTTTCATGATGCGCCCGATGTGATCTGGTTTGCCGGGGCGCACCTGCGCCCGCTTTTGGGATGGAATCATCACCTGGGCTACGGCCAGGTTGACGATGGACGATACGACAATGTCGTGGAGACCGACCGGCCGACTGGATGCGCGATGATGGTAAGCAAGCAGGTGTGCAAGGCGATAGGCCTGCTGCGCGAGGAAATGTTTTGTTATGCAGAAGATGTCGATTGGGGGTTGCGCGCTCGCAACGCGGGTTACAAAGTAGTCTATGTTCCGACTTCCAAGGTCTGGCATAAGGTCACCCGATCGACCGGCGGTGTCGCCTCGCCGCTTTCCCAATATTACTCGCTTCGCAATATGCTCCTGTGTCTCGACCTGAATCTTCCGTTGGTGTTTCCGCTGCGCGTGTTCCGGTACGTCACTGTCATCGGTCCTTACATGACATCAGCACTGAAGCTGCCGGGGCCCAGGTTCCGCCGCCTGCTTGCCGTCATCAAGGGTGCATCGCATTACTTTCTAGGCCGCTTTGGGCCCCTTGATGGGCCCGCGTTGTAGGCACGGGAAATCGACGCGCTTGGTAACGCATCGCGGGTTTTTCACGACGCACCTGTCCTCGTAGATCGTAAGTTGTCCATATTCCCATTCGTGCCCCCACGGGCAGGGCCTTTGCAAACAGCGCCTTGTTTGCATACCGATGCTTTTTTCATGGATGCGATGAACCCACGCATTTTCGTCGATTGCTCGCTGGCCGGCGCCCCTGGAGAGGCCACCGGAATCTCGCGGGTCGTCCGCCAGCTGGTTTCCGCATCCACGCACACGACCCCCGGGCTGTGGCATCGCACGGCCGTAGCGGCACGCGATGGATCCTACCGGAGCCATTCCGGCCGCTTTGACTCTGTACGGCCCCGCAGCGGCGCGGCGGCGGCGGTTCGGGGGTTCTTGCGCAAGGGTGACGAGTGGCTTCGTGATCACTGCCCGAGCATCGAACACGCGATCGTGAAATTCGTCATGGCGGCCGGCGGCATTCCCGCGCTCGGTCTCGCCACGGCCGGAGCCGATCCAAAGGCCGAACCTGTTCGGTTCCAATCCGGCGACGTGCTTTTGCTCGCCGACGCGACATGGATGATTCCGCGGTGGCGGCCGGCCGTCGAGGCCGCGAAGGCCGACGGCGTTCGCGTCGTGCCCGTCATTTACGACCTGCTCACCTGGAGCCACCCGCAGTTCTTTGCGCCGCTGTTCTGCGCCCAGTTCAAGCGCTGGCTCGCCGAGATGATTCCACTCGCCGACGCCTGTGTGTGCATTTCCCGCGCCACGGCCGACGCCCTGCGGGAGTTCGCGGCCGCCGAACGGCTTGCAAACGCCTTGCCCCCCGTGGGCGTGTTTCCACTCGGCACCAAGCTCACGCCGGCAGCTGCAGAACCCCGCACCGAGGTCGCGGCGATTTTTGATCGGGCGGATCGGCCGTTTCTGATGGTCGGCACGATCGAACCGCGGAAAAACCACGCCCTCGTGCTCGACGCCTTCGAACGCTTCTGGGCGTCGGGTGGCACCGTGCCGCTGGTCGTCATCGGCCGCCGCGGCTGGCAATGCGAGGCCACGCTCCGGCGGTTTGCAGCGCTCGCCGCCGCCGACAAGCCATTCACCCACATCGGTGACGCCACCGACGCCGACCTCCAACACGCCTACCGCCACGCTCGCTGCCTGATTTTTCCATCGGTCGCCGAGGGCTTCGGGCTTCCCATCGTGGAGGCGCTCGCCCAAGGCCTGCCGGCCATATCCAGCGACATCCCGGTCCATCGCGAAGTTGGCGGCAACCTTGCCACCTACATTCCGCTCGGCGATCCCGACCACCTCGCCGGCCTGCTCCGGTCGATCGAGAACGGCTCCACGGTGCTCACGGCTCCCGCACCGGGAAGCGTGCACCTGCCCACCTGGGCGGAGAGCGCCGCCGCGTTGCAGGCGGAAATCGAACGCCTGCTGGTGAGCGGTTAGCCGCTTGGGTGCGGCTGATCCTTCCGTGGCCATGCCGACCACCGTCGAAGACATCTATCTGTCGGCCCAACGCCGCGGCCTCACGGACCAGGTCGTGCAGTGGGGGGCGCTCGCAAACATCGCCCAATATCGGCTTCCATTCCGCGAGGCCCTGGGCCGCCTTTCGCCCCGCGACACGGTGCTCGACTGGGGCTGCGGAAACGGGCATTTCTCCTATTTTCTGACGCAGCACGGCATCCGCCCCGTCGGGCTCGCGTTCGAAGGCCCGCAACCCATGCTCGCCGCCGAGCCGCTGTTTCGACACGTCAGGCACGACGATCCCGTGACCCTGCCGTTCGAAAACGCGGCGTTTGACGCGGCGGTCAGCGTGGGCGTGCTCGAACACGTGCACGAGACGGGCGGCGACCAACGGGCTTCGCTCGTGGAACTCTCCCGCGTCCTGAAACCGGGCGGCACGCTGCTCGGGTTCCACCTGCCGAACAGGTATTCGTGGATCGAGTGTCTTGTCCGCAGCGTGAACCCGTGGCTGCGAAGGCCGGTCTTCCAACACAGCAAGCTCTTCACGCGAGGCAACGTCGAACAGCTCCTGCCCCCCGACCTCTCGATCGTCGAATGCGGACGCTACAACATCGTCCCGCGAAACCCCGCCAATGCGCTCCCCGCATGGCTCCGCGATTCGCCGACCTTCGTCGCCGGGCTCAACCTCCTCGACGACGCGCTCACGGCGATCGCGCCGGTGTTCGCCCAAAACTGGTTCTTCGTGCTGCGCAAGCGGGGAGCAAACGCCTACGGCGGCAGCCCGATTGACGGGCAGCTGGCAGCCCATATACTGCACAAATGTATTGTCTCGAAGCCCCCTCGCGGAGAGCCGCACCCGCCCAGGGCATTTCCTGCACATCGGCCCCGCTCGCGGCACGATGCCCGGGGCCACTGTCTAGAACGGCTGTATGATCTTTTCAGCGAGTGGAACCGAGGAGAACACGTCGGCCTACCCGGCCGCGTATCGACATGCCAACGCCTCTGCAGTCACGAATCACCGTCGAGCCCGGTAAGTGCGGCGGCCGTCCGTGCATTCGCCACATGCGAATCCGGGTCAAGGACGTTTTGGAAATGCTTGCGGCCGGGGCGACGGAAGACCAGATTCTCACCGACTACCCCGACTTGGAGAGAGACGACATCCGCGCGTGCCTCGAGTACGCAGCTCACTATTTCGACCACCCCGTCGTCGTAGGCGGCTGAGATGCGGTTTCTCGTCGATGCCCAGTTGCCGCCCTCGCTGGTGCGGTTTCTTGCGGAGCGCGGCGAGGAGGCTACGGCGTGTCGTGACGTCGGACTTCGAGACGCCGACGACGATGACATCTGGCAGTTCGCCTTTTCGGGTACCTGGTGCATCGTGACGAAAGACGAAGACTTCGCCATTCGCCGGATCACGGAAAGGGTCGGCCCTCCGGTGGTGTGGCTTCGAATCGGCAACAGCACGAACCCGGCGTTGTTTCAATGGTTGAGTCCGCTGTGGGCCAATGTGGTTGAGCAACTCCGCGCGGGGCAGGGACTTGTCGAAGTAACCGAGAGACCAAAGGGCTGAAGTCGACGCTTCGCCACTTGACGGCAGCCCGCTTGACGGGCAGCCGATGGCCGCGGAAGCGATTTTCTCGGAACGAATTCCCGGCGGCGCATCCCGCGCGGGCCACGATCCAGATCGAGCCTCGACAGTTCCACGGAGAGAATGTTTTCACATTGTGCCACACAGTCGGTCGTAAAGCCGTACTCGCCCGACAAAAAAGGCACGCAGTTTGGCAACTCCCGCCGTTGCTGAAATCTCGCGGACGTACACACGACCACAACCGCGTACCTCCCGCGATTCAACGCGGCGCGAGAGACGACGATGACGGGATGCGGGCCGGCGTCTTCAAAATCGGCCGAGTAGATGGCCCCCACCTCGATCATGCCTCGTCTTCCATTCGCCCAAGTGCGTTGCGCCGGCCGATGGCGTGGATCGTGCGCAGGGCACGCTCCTCTTCCAGAAGATCCTGCACGGACTCGAAGGCGGCCAGAGGCACGAGGACATAGATCTCATTGGTTCGCGGATCAACGACACGCGGAAGGTCGGCATCGTGGGCGTCGATCGCCGGAAACTGCTGCGGAGTGAGTGGAATTTCGCTCATGACCGAATAGTATCGCATCCCGCGCGGGTGGACAATTCCGGGACGAGTCAATAAGGGGACGCGGCTCTTTTCGAAACCTGCGGCCAATTACCTACGCGTGCCCGAGATCGGCTTCCATCATGATCTCGACCAACCGGTCGAAGCTCACCGTCGGCTCCCAGCCGAGCACGGCCTTGGCCTTCGCCGCCGAGCCGCAGATGCTCGAATGGTCGAGCGGCCGGAAGAACCGCGGCTCCACCGCCACGAGCCGCCGGCCGGCACGGTCGTAGCCCGTCTCGGCTGGGCCGGTTCCCTCCCACGCGATCTCGAAGCCCGCGACGGCGGCGGCCCGCTCGACAAACTCGCGGACCGAACGGGTCTCGCCCGTCGCGATGACGAAATCGTCGGCCACGTCGGCGGTCGCCATCATCCACATCGCCCTGACATAGTCGGGCGCATAGCCCCAGTCGCGGCGGCTGTCGAGGTTGCCAAGGAGGAGCAGCTCGTCGGCTCCGCGGGCGATCCGGGCGAGCGTGGCCGTGATCTTCCGGGTCACGAAGTTGAATCCCCGGCGGGGCGACTCGTGGTTGAAGAGGATGCCGTTGCTCGCGTGCAGGCCGTATCCACGGCGATAAAACGCCGTCATCGCGTGGGCATACTGCTTGGCGATCGCATAGGGCGAGACGGGCTCGAACGGGCTCGTTTCTGTGCAGACGCAGTTGGGCGACGGTGCGGCGCCGGGGGACGCTTCTCGCGGCCGCAGCGCGAGCCCGCCAAAGAGTTCCGAGGTCGAGGCCTGGTAAAACCGGCAC
>Ga0214917_10007099_pt1 | contig 11426 bp, 8 predicted proteins | sample LL_1208_BB_MetaG_FD_177983 | JGI IMG/M metagenome (GOLD analysis project Ga0214917, IMG submission 177983) | Freshwater microbial communities from Lake Lanier, Atlanta, Georgia, United States - LL_1208_BB | ecosystem: Environmental > Aquatic > Freshwater > Lake | place: USA: Georgia | collected...
ATGACTAGCACTTCTTCGTCATCAAAATATATTAAAATTTGTGTGCAAAAAAACTATTTTAATAAAAATTTTATTGATTTAATGAATATTGACAATAATGAAAAAAAAGAGGAATTAGTACTTTATTGTCGGTCATCTATGTCAAAAGATAGATATGAAAAACATATAAAATCGTATGAAGAAATTCCATATGATAAATCTAATACGAAAATTATATATATTCCTGTAGCAGAAGGTCATAATGATAATGAAAGCGAACGTTTTATATCATTGCGAGAAAACCATCCATATTTTGGCGAAGATTACTTAAATAACGGTATTTACAAGTACAAAAATGATGACCATTCGTTAAGTAATGCATGGCCAATATAAAAATTGACAGGTAATATCTCTAATAAATTTATTTTTATAAATAAGAAAAATAATTAAGAAAAACGAAAATGGCAGAACAAGGATTACCTTATATAATATGGGATATAATAAAAGAGTTATCTATTCTTTTTGTTTTTGGAATTGCTTTAGGTATTGCTTTTTTTAGCATTCTTCAGCCTATTCTTCTTATTTTTACTTTTTATCCTCTATTATATATTATTGCCTTCTTTGTATTTTTATGTCTAAACTTAAAAAAGTATACCAATGAAGAACTTAGAATAATGAATGAAAAATTTACTAATAATTATGAATAGTCTAATTGCTTATGTATATTTTACATTGTTATATACATATTGAAGGAAGAAAACTTGGTTTTTATATGTGCAATGAAAGGAAGTTCCACAAAGAAAACTTGGTTTTTATATGTGCAATGAAAGGAAGTTCCACAAAGAAAACTTGGTTTCTTTGTAAAACTTGGTTTCTTTGTAAAACTGGGTTTCTTTGTTAGACGTTAACTATCTTTTTATAAGTACTCTCATAAGTAAAACAATTCGTGAAGAGTGTTGTCATACCGAGCCAAGCAAAAAATAGGAGTGTCAATGTAATCATTTTCTTACTATTTAAATCAGCATTAATAATAAATGGTCGTAAAAATCCAATAAAAATACAGAAAATAAATGTTAATATGCCAATTTCCAATTTTTGCAAAGAGGATATATAATAAAATTTCATATTCATACTATTTATAGAGATTTTTTATTCTTATAATTCTTTCTTTACATATATTTAAAATCGGATAACACCATTCGTATCACTATGAATTGCATTACATAATTTCTTAGTGACATAATACCATATTCCATATAAAGATGCAAATAAGAGGGAGTCATTTATTGTATCAGGATTTAATGTCATTAATAGTTGAAAAATTCCGAAGAAGATAACTATAAATATCATTCCGAAAATTGCTTCATAATATTGAAAGTCCTCTAATTTAAATGGTCTAATAAAATTAAATAACAATAATATTAAATGAACAATAATAAAAAGTTTAATATTTGTAAATAAAATAGGTCCTAATTCCATTATCTATATATTAAAGCAAGAAAATAAATTAGTAATTATTCATTGGCTGATTTTGTGATTGAAGTATATTATAATTTAATGAAAAATCTCTTAATAGTAGTGCAATAAATAATGTTATAGTACACCAAATAATATCCCAATAAATAATCCCTTTATCTTTTACGTATAAAAATAAAAAATAAAAAAATGGGAATAGCACAGTTGCAAAAATTAATTCTGTTATTTGATAATTTGTTAATAACATATATATTTAAGTGATAGAATTATTTTTTATTTTCTAATATAAATTTAGTATGTTTTCTAAAAATTCAAATCAATTAAATGATAAATATTATTCAACAGTAGCTTTGAAAGATGATTGTTATAACCTATGTATTAATGATAGTGGCTGCAAAGGGGTCAGGATAGATAAAAATCCGAAAAAATGTTATCTTTATAGTTCACAAAATCTGGAGACAAAGAATAATTTCTTAAACGATAAATCAAAATATAATTCTTATATTCGAAGGGGAAATATTGATAATTTAAATAATATAACCGATATGAATAGAGAGAATGATGTCTTTTTTAAGAAGATAAGTAATTATGATTTAATCCCCAAAAATTCTTTAATAAATATCAAAAAAATAAATGATACGAAAGAGTGTATGGATTTATGCCTTGATAATGAAAAATGTCAATCATTTGTTATTGAGGATGTTCCAGTTAGCTGTCAATTGTATAAAGGGGTACAAAATAATAATTTTATGAAGGTAGATAGGGACTTTGATAGTTATATTTTAAATAGAAATCTAGAAAAAGCGGACATACCGGATGTCAAAAGGGACTCCTCTTTATATTCAAAATGTAATCAGTATGATTATCGGAATTATGTGGAAATGATTGACCAATTCGACAAAGGATGTAAGAAAACTTTTGGACAAGAATATATGTATGATTTTAATATGGAGGATGAAAATAATGTTATCGATTGCCAGGAAGGGGGGAAAAGGGTAAAATGTGGCCTCAATTTTGGTAATAATAATGTCGTAGAACGGTTTTCCAATAACGAGGAAACGGGGAGTAATAAATATTATATTCTTATAGTACTTTTTATCATATTAATGATTGGTGTATTGTTATTCATGAAAAAATAAAAAATTGATTCCTAAAACGGAAATAATTTCTTATTTTTCTTTTTAAAAATAAAAAATTGATTTTAATTAATACTTAAAGATGAATAGTATAAATATAATTATAATACAAAATGCCGAAGAATAAAACGGGAGGAAACAAAGCCAAAAAAGGGCCTAACTCACGCCCAAATAAAGTGAGAGAATATCCTCTTCCAATTGAATCAGAAAATACTTATATATCTTCTGTTTCGGGAGTAATGGGAGATTTGCGTTTTAAATGTAAATTAATGAATAAAGATGGATATATGAATAGTGAAATTATGTGCCATTTGGGCGGGCGTGCGAAGAAAACTGGGCGAGTTATTGCTAACTCCTTTGTTTTAATATCTACTCGATCATTTGGTGAGCTAAAAGGCGATATTATATATGTATATAATAGCGATGAAGTTGAACAATTAAAAAATAAAAATTATATACATGAATCTTGTACTCATAAAGAGGAGGAGGACTGTGCTTTTGATTTTACAAATGATATTGATGAAAATCAGAAAGATATTGATTTAGACGGTATTTAAAGTACTTGTCAATTTATAAGATTATTTAGTTAATGATATGAGTGTCATTCGAGTATTTACATAAGTTATGTCTAAAGGATAGGCACTTGAAGTTGTTGCTCCATCCCCTGGAGATATCCGAACACCATAATAATAAGTTGCACCAGAAGAAAATGTATCAATTGATTGCATTGTTATATTAAGTGCATTTATTCTAGTAGAACCTGAATCACTTAATGTAAATAAAGATGTTCTGAGACTATTATAAGTGTTTGCACTCCATGTATTAAGTGGATATGTAACATCTGAATTCGTTAAACCATTTGCTAGATTTGTAATATTTCCATCAACAGGAGTTGTTGTTGAAATAGAAGAGGTGCTTCTAAAAATAGATGCTGAAATATCATCTACATTATTTATTGCGGACCAGTATTGGAAAGATGCGGATATCAAAATTTTTTCATTTGTCGCGCCAGTATAACTCAATGATAAAGTATCTAACCAATATGCACAGTTTGCAATACCATTACCAGTATATCCGGTAATACCAGTGAATCCAGCTAAAGCAGTAAAACCGAGTAATATGTTTGAAGGACCTGTTGGGCCAGTTGGGCCAGTATAACCTGTATAGCCTGTTGGACCAGTATATCCTGTTGAGCCAGATGCAATATAACCAAAAGAAATATTATTAACTTTATCACCTGTCTGATAAATATAAAAGTTAGCTTGTAAACTATTTGTTCCTAAAAGCAAATTAGTGTAAAGTAAATTTCCATTTTTATAATAATATACACCAGTCGATGTTGCCGAAATTGTAAAAGTGTCTCCTGCTACCATAACACCGTAAGAACCTAAATTAATTCCATTATAAAAAATATCTATATCACCAGTAGTATCGGATATAAAAAAAGCATACTTAATTGTTCCATTTAAACAACCATAAATCTCACTAGTGGCTGATACTGGCATCTGCGGTATCGTAAAAGTCAAAAATGTAGCATTATATGGATAAAATTCTGATGTAAAAACATTTGGAGAACCAGTATTATTTGCAATACATTGAATTGAATTAGGACTGATGATATTTAATTCAGTAGAACTAGATGTGTTTAGTGTAAATAAAGCTGGACCAGTATAGCCTGTATATCCCGTTGGGCCAGTGTATCCTGTATAGCCAGTTGGACCAGTATAGCCAGTATAACCTGTTGGGCCAGTATAGCCAGTTGGGCCAGTATAGCCAGTATCACCGGTATAACCCGTATAACCTGTATAACCTGTTGGGCCAGTGTATCCAGTATATCCTGTATCACCTGTATATCCAGTATAACCTGTATAGCCGGTTGGACCTGTATCACCCGTATAACCGGTATAACCGGTATAGCCTGTTGGACCAGTATCACCCGTATAGCCAGTATAACCCGCATAACCTGTATATCCAGTATCACCTGTATATCCAGTATAACCTGTATAACCTGTATATCCGGTATCACCCGTATAACCGGTATAGCCAGTTGGACCAGTATAACCCGTATAGCCAGTATAACCGGTATAGCCTGTTGAACCAGTGTATCCTGTATAACCGGTATAGCCTGTTGGGCCAGTATAACCAGTGTAGCCTGTATCACCCGTATAACCAGTATAGCCAGTTGGACCTGTATCACCGGTATAGCCAGTATAACCAGTGTAGCCTGTATCACCCGTATAACCGGTATAGCCTGTATATCCAGTATAACCTGTATAGCCTGTATCACCCGTATAACCGGTATAGCCAGTATAACCGGTATAGCCTGTTGGACCAGTATCACCCGTATAGCCTGTATATCCAGTATAACCTGTATAACCCGTATAACCTGTATATCCAGTATCACCTGTATATCCAGTATAACCAGTATAACCTGTATAACCTGTATAACCGGTATAGCCCGTATAACCTGTATATCCAGTATCACCTGTATATCCAGTATAACCTGTATAACCAGTGTATCCAGTTGGGCCATCAATACCGTCTAAATTTATATTAAAAGAACCATTACCATATGTACTCCAATCACCGGTTACATTAACTGGAACAACAGTTATTGCACCATTACTTACACTATATGTTGATACTGTCCCTTCAAATCTACGATTTCCTGATATACCATATCCATTTTGCACAACAACAACAGAGTTTCCTCCAATATATCCAAGTCCTGAAGTTACACTAAAATCTACAGGAGTTCCATTGGTAACACTTTTTGATAATGGCCATGTTCCCTCTCCAATATATACTGTACCTGTTGGGCCAGTATAGCCAGTGTAACCTGTATAACCAGTATAACCAGTTGGTCCGGTATAACCTGTTGGGCCAGTATAACCTGTATAACCAGTGTATCCGGTATAACCAGTATAACCTGTTGCACCAACGTTATTTATAAGAGAATAAACTGGACCAATTAAACTTCCATCTACAACACTTACCTGTTGTGCAATTAAATCATAATCAGCTGTAGCAGGAGTTCCAGTCGCACCCATTCTCCAACCACCAACCGCTTTTGGTACCAATCCTTGCGCACCAACATTTACAAAAGGTGATGCAAAACCAAATTCTGTATATGCAATACCAGAATCATCACTACCCAGCGTTGCAAATGGACCTCCCGTTCCAGATGGTCCATAAATGGTCAATGTCCCGGGACCCATTACAATTTCTTTCCACGCTTTTCCAGTAATTCCCAGAGAATATGTATTATCTAATACAGGAATGACCCCTGAATTTGCAACAATATATTTATTATTATTGATTAATTCAAATTGTAGATCTGAATTATAATATACTCCAGTATGACCATTATCAGTCATTAAAATCGGACCATATCTAATTCCTGCAGCATCACCTTGAATAGTAATTGCCGGGCCCGTTGGACCCGTTGTTCCATTGCTAATACTAGAATAACTTATTTCTTTTGTTAGCGTATTATAATATAAAGCTTTTTCTGTAGATTTATGTCTTATAGGACTTATAAATAATCCATCTGTTTCAGCATTTAAAACATTACCGGATGCATTAATCACAATGCTATTATTCGCTTGTCCAACTGGTCCAGCATTTTTGCCTATAGATATTGAGTCTTCTCCTGCATCTATTAGACCCGCGTTTTTCCCAATAGAAATGTGTTCATCCATCTCAATATATTTACAAACGATGCTACCATTATTTTTCAAATATAAATAGTCTTCCTTATTATCAACCGCTTGTAAAAAGATATCACCAGATGAATAAATATTATCGTAAACAGATAATTGTCCGAATGTATTTTGATTATTTGTATTTAAGTCGCCGCCAATAGCAACTCCTGAGTCCACTTCTAAAACTTTATTTATAAGTTCAGATTCTTTAAGAATGAGGTTTTTATTGATTATGATGGAGTTTTTATCTGTCATTACTACGTATATATATTTTTTTTTATAAAAATTTTTATAAAAAAATAAAAAAATAAAAAATTCAAAAAATTATACTAAAATAACATTTTCTCTAAATCCATTTATATGGACCATCTCCCTTTATAATAACATCCCTCTTATTCGGTTCAACCTCTATATTACATCTTTCTCCAAATACTGACCAAAAGAATGAACCATTTTCACCAAATACTTCAAATGAATTATTTTCAACTTTTGATGTTTCATAAGATGTTCTTCCCTTTTTACCAGAATAAATTGGAGTAATATGTACGGTAAAATTCTTTCCAATCTTCTCAACATATTCAGGTAAAGTTATTGATACTGATTCATTATTTGTAATTGTTGCTTCCCCTCTATAATAAACACCCGCCTCTGGTCCTTCTAAACAGGCGTGGACTAGGTATTTGGATTCATCCAATGGATGTTCAATCACGAAGGTTTTGTTAGGTGCATACTTAATTGCAGATGTTGTTGTATCATAAATAAGAACGTTTTGATTGGTAGCTGCTACACCAGTGATTCCAACTGGATTTACATAAAATCCAGATGCGCTACTATTTAAGTTAGTCCCGGATGCATTTAATATAATACTATTTATACTCTGGGGGAATGGTGCAACACCAGTAGAACCTGCACCATATCCGATAGCAATTGAGTAATTTCCTTGGCCTGAATAACCGGCTTGATTACCAATTGCAATAGAACCAACTCCTTGTGTGCCAGTTAAACCTGAATTATTACCAATTGCAATTGCACCAGTTCCCTGATTACCTCCAGTTATTCCTGCTGCATTTGTACCGATGTGTATAACAGATGTTGTCTCAACTAAAAATTGTTCTGAATTAGAATCCCAATAAAGATATTGGGAATAATTATATCCTGTTGGGCCGAATGTACCTGTTGGTCCAGTGTATCCTGTATAACCTGTATAACCAGTATAGCCTGTATAACCAGTATAACCGGTTGGGCCGGTGTATCCGGTATAACCAGTTGGACCGGTGTATCCGGTATAACCAGTTGGACCAGTGTAACCGGTATAGCCAGTTGGTCCGGTATAACCGGTATAGCCTGTTGGGCCAGTGTAACCAGTATAGCCGGTTGGTCCGGTATAACCGGTATAGCCTGTTGGGCCAGTGTATCCGGTATAACCAGTATAGCCGGTTGGGCCAGTATATCCGGTATAACCAGTATAGCCTGTATCACCTGTATAACCAGTATAGCCGGTTGGGCCAGTGTATCCGGTATAACCGGTTGGGCCAGTGTATCCTGTATAACCAGTATAACCAGTATAGCCGGTTGGGCCAGTGTATCCTGTATAACCGGTTGGTCCGGTATAACCAGTATAGCCTGTATCACCTGTATAACCAGTATAGCCGGTTGGGCCAGTGTATCCGGTATAACCTGTTGGGCCAGTGTATCCTGTATAACCGGTTGGTCCGGTATAACCAGTATAGCCTGTATCACCTGTATAACCAGTATAACCGGTTGGGCCAGTGTATCCTGTATAACCGGTTGGGCCAGTGTATCCGGTATAACCTGTTGGGCCGGTATAACCGGTTGGGCCAGTATATCCGGTATAGCCTGTTGGACCAGTATAACCGGTATAGCCTGTTGGGCCGGTATATCCTGTATAGCCTGTTGGACCAGTGTAACCGGTATAACCGGTCGGGCCAGTGTATCCAGTGTAGCCAGTTGGGCCAGTATATCCTGTGTAGCCTGTTGGGCCAGTGTATCCTGTATAACCGGTTGGGCCAGTGTATCCAGTATAACCGGTTGGGCCAGTGTATCCTGTATAACCGGTTGGGCCAGTGTATCCAGTATAACCAGTTGGGCCAGTGTATCCGGTATAACCGGTTGGGCCAGTGTATCCTGTATAGCCTGTTGGGCCAGTGTATCCTGTATAGCCTGTTGGGCCAGTGTATCCTGTATAGCCTGTTGGTCCAGTGTATCCTGTATAGCCTGTTGGGCCAGTGTATCCTGTATAACCAGTATAGCCAGTATAGCCTGTAACACCAGTGTATCCAGTATAACCAGTATAGCCAGTTGGGCCTGTGTATCCGGTATAACCGGTATATCCTGTTACACCTGTGTATCCTGTATAACCAGTAGAGCCAGTGTAACCGGTATAACCTGTAACACCAGTATATCCAGTATAACCGGTATAGCCTGTTGGACCAGTATATCCGGTATAACCTGTAACACCAGTATATCCAGTATAACCGGTATATCCAGTTGGACCAGTGTATCCAGTATAACCGGTATATCCTGTATAACCAGTATATCCTGTTGATCCAGTTGGTCCATCAATACCATCTAAATTTACATTAAATTTACTTGTTATTGCTACAGCAAACCCTTGAATATTTTGAATATTACGAATATCAATTGTTCCAGAAGTTGAACTATATGAAAAAACAGTCCCTTCAAAAGAATTGGAAGCACCTGTAGAATCAACAACAACAACTGAATTTCCTTGAATATATGCTAAGCCTTGAGCAACTGTTAAAATTACAGGAGCAGATGGTTTTGATAGAAATGTTTTAGTGGTTGATATAGTGTTATAAACATTTCCTTGAGGACCTGTTGGACCAGTTGGGCCAGCCTCCCCATCTGGAGATGTTGATGATAAAAAATAATTTACAACACTTGGATTATTCGGATTCGTCCAATATACTAATGGATTTGAAACATCAGATGTATCTAGCTCTATATTTATACCTTCGGATATCGTATCACCTGAAACATCATAGGTCGCTCCTAAATTAATACTTGGTGTCGCAAATCCGCCAACTGTATAAACAACTCCATTATTATTTAAACCGATTGAACCACTTGTTCCAATGTATATTGTACCTGGACCGACATATATATCTTTTATTGCTTTTGTTGGACTACCGATTGACCAAGTATTATTTAAATCCGGAATAATACTTTGTGTCATAATGTAATTCCATTGTTGGCAATTTGTACACGATTCTTCGCCACAATTTACCAATATTGGTCGACATTCTCTATCAGCGCGATTATAAAATATTTTATATGGCATATATTATTTATATATATTTATTTTTTCATAATAATTCGTTTATTCTTAATAAATAATTAGATGCCAAAAATTCAAATAATTGAATATCAGATTTTGCAAATGTTTTTGTATTCAAATAATTTCCTAACATTCCATAAATATTTTGAATATTTATAGAATTTTTTTCTTTAAAAAAATCTGATTTATCAAAATTCAATTTGTCATAGTAAAATGTCATGGTTTCTAACAATTCTTTCTTTTTATTTTCATGACAATATTCATCATTTAATCTTAATAAATTACAATAGAATAATACATTTTTTTCAAAAATATTCCCATATATTCTATATTTATCTTCATCCGTTTCAAAATAACAATATTCTTCCTCCATTTTTTCACATTTATGGATAATATAAATTATTTATAAATATACATGATATTTTATGCATCAATTTTTTCTACAAATGAATCAATTATCAATTTATACATTTTTATATCATGGTTTGATAATTCAACATCAGGTACACTTATGAAATATTTATAGAGAAAGTTATATAAATCTAATAATCTCTCATTTTTTGAATAATGGTTGTGAAATAAATCATAATTTACTTCCATAAATTTTTTACGGATAATTTTCTCATATTCATCTAATCCATGGGAAACTTTATCCTGCTCTTTAATTGGATAATCACATTGATATAATATAAAATATTTATATATTAAATCTTTTAATTCAATAGACCATTGTTTAAAATGAACTCTTTCCATTGTAAGAATAAATGGAGGTAAAAATATTTGAGCATCTGGATTAAGATATTGTGCCATATTTTGAATTATTTTGACTTATTTTGTCTTATTTTTTATTATTCTGTATTATTTTTATTTTGGAAAAAAAATTTACTTTTTGAATATACATCGTTAGACATGCTAACAGTACATGGTATCATGAATGTATTTTCGCATATCATCTTTTCTTGATTTTACTTCGTCATTTCCCAGATACGTTTCAAATGCTTTCTCCAAATCTTCCAATGTTATCTTCTTCATTAATAAACTATCCTTTCCAAAAATACGCCTGGCATGTGCAATTTTCGTCAGATGCCATAAATTCTCCATATCACCACCATTGTATTTAAACATTCCATGATTCTTTTCAAAAAATATGTCAGGAATATTCTTCTTGTCATCCCCATCTGCAATATCCCATTTATCCTCGAAAAGTTTCTTTATAAAAATTTGTCGTAAATCCATTGCATTGTATTTATCAACACTAATTCGCATCTTAAATCGACGATTTAAACCCGGATTATAACTAAAAAAAGATTCCTCCAACTGTTCCTTATATCCGGCAATAAATACAATCGTATTTTTATTCTCCGTTAAATTCTGGTTAATTGTGTCAATACACTCTTTGGAAAAACTGTCTCTCCCCTCCGGATTCCCCAGACTATAAGCCTCGTCTATGAAAAGAATTCCACCACTTGCATTATCAAATACCTCCTGTGTTAATTTCGCAGTATGACCCAAATATTTACCAATTAAATCGGACCGTTTCACCGCTGTAAATTTATTCTTTTTACATATTCCGAGTCCATAATATAATTTACCCAAAATTTTGGCAACTTCCGTTTTTCCAGAACCGGGTGTCCCCTGAATAACTAAATGCCACATTTCATCTTTATCCTCTCTAAAATTCTGTAATCTGAAAAAAATCAAATCAATTATCATCTCTTTCACGCTCTTCATTCCAATCATTGCATCCAACTCTTTCAAATAATTAACACATTTATTCAAAGAACGTAAATTAATCACATATCTATTTTTATC
>Ga0214917_10007102_pt1 | contig 11422 bp, 5 predicted proteins | sample LL_1208_BB_MetaG_FD_177983 | JGI IMG/M metagenome (GOLD analysis project Ga0214917, IMG submission 177983) | Freshwater microbial communities from Lake Lanier, Atlanta, Georgia, United States - LL_1208_BB | ecosystem: Environmental > Aquatic > Freshwater > Lake | place: USA: Georgia | collected...
CTTTTGGCCGAACACAAAGCCACCCGTCAGGCCGCCGGACTGTTTGATATTTCCCACATGGGGCAAATCCGCGCCCACGGAAAAGGAGCCCTCCCCGCCCTGGAAACCCTCCTCGCCAACGATCCCGCCAAGCTCCGCGATGGAGAAGGTCAATACACCTTTCTTCTCAACGACCAAGGAGGCGTCATCGATGACCTCTTCCTCTACCGTCTGGCCTACGATGATTTCCTCCTCGTCGTCAACGCCTCCCGCCATGCCGAGGACCTGCATATGCTCACCAATTCACCAAAACAGGATGTCTCCTTCCGTGGATCCCCCGGGAGCAGTGCGGGAATGGCCCTCCAGGGCCCAAAATCCGTCGCCATTCTTTCGGCCTTGTGGAAGGCGGATCCAACCCACCCGGTGCCCCCGAAGAGAAATCACATCGCGAAATGCCGCATCGCCTCACAGGAAGCCCTCATTGCCGCCACCGGATATACCGGTGAAGACGGCTTTGAGATCTTCACCGATCTTTCCGCCGGTCCGGTGATTTGGAACGCCCTGCTGGAGGCGGGAAAAACCGACGGACTCCTCCCCTGCGGACTCGGATCCCGCGACAGCCTTCGTTTGGAAGCCGGTTTTCCGCTGAACGGCCAGGATCTTTCTCCCGAGATTACCCCGATGGAGGCCGGTCTTGGCTTTTTTGTGGATCTCAATCGTCCCCGTTCCTTCCCGGGGAGGTTGGTTTTGGAGGCACAGAAAAAAAACGGTGCTCCGCGGACATGTGTTGGGTTGAAAGGCCAACCGGGCCAACCTCCACCCCGTCACGATTATCCCGTCTTCCAGGGAGACAAGAAAATAGGGGTGATTACCAGCGGAGTCCCCTCCCCGACGTTGGGGCACGGCATTGCTCTGGCGTTAATCACAACTCCGACCCCTCCCTGTGGACAAGATTTGGAATTTGAAGTGCGAGGTCGGCGCGTACCCGTCAAAGTTTCTCCCCGAAGATTCATCCCGAAGAAATGAACACCCCCAACGACCTTCTCTACGCCAAAACCCATGAGTGGCTTCGCCTTGAAAAAGACTCGGCCACCGTGGGCATCACCGATCACGCGCAGAGGGAGTTGAGTGATGTCGTCTATGTGGAAATCCCCAAACCAGGTCGAAAAGTTACCGCGGGAGAGGTCGTGGCCACGGTTGAAAGCGTCAAAGCCGCCTCCGATATCTATGCCCCAGTGGGAGGGGAAATTACCGAAGCCAACACCGCCCTCTCCTCGGATCCTGGCCTCGTAAACCGCGAGCCCTACGGCCAGGGTTGGCTTTTCCGCCTCAAACCGGACCAACCCAAACCAGCCGGACTTCTTTCCCCCTCAGACTACGGTGCCACCCTGCCCCATTGAGTCTCGATCCCCAACCCCTCCAAGACCATGGGGAGGGATTCTTCACTTGGCATGCATACGACCCCACCTGCAAAGCCGAGCTTTGGTCCACCGCTTTTTTGAACAAGGAGGTGGCCATCCTTTTCGATCCCATCGATTGGCCCCAAAACAACCCCCACCCCATGGGTCCGATTCAACTCGTTACAACCAACGCCAATCATGACCGAAATTGCAAATGGTGGATGACCTTATCCCGCTCGCAACTCACCACCCAACCTCCCGGATTTCAAACTGTCCCCCTGGCCGGAGCCGGAGAAAAAGAAGCCGCTTACTTTCACGGGAAAACCGGGACTCTGGTGGTGGGGGATGCCCTCATCCATCTGGCCCCAAACCCTCTCATGCCCTTGCCTGACAAGTATTGCACCGACCCCCATCTCCTCAAAGCCAGCCTGAATACCCTCTTGAGGTTACCGATCCGAAGAATCTTTTTTGCACACGGCGCCCCCATCCTTCAGGATGGGCTCCATCAAATCCGAAAGCTCTTTCCATGAAAAAAGCTCTTTTCCCCATCCTGATCCTCACCTCCCCCTTATGGTCGGCACCAACCAACAAACCCTCGGAATCCAACCTCCCCAAGGTCACCACCCTGATTCCCCAACTTCTTCCCCGCAACCCCATCAACAAACCTCCTCCCGGCCCGGTCCAGAAACAGCTGGAGGCTTTTTTTGCCGGTGTTCAAGCCGGCAAAGTGGATGAAAGCTTTAAGGCCTTGGTGGCCAACAATCCAGCCCTTTCCGACCCCGCTGCCGTTCCTGAATTCGTCGGAAACATCCGCAAAGGACTTGAAGTCTTTGGTCCGCTCCAAGGCCAGGAACTTTACGACAATCGAAGTGTGGGAAGTCGGGTGCTCTACATCACCTACATCAGTTTCCACCCCAAGAAACCCCTCCGCTGGCAATTTGTCTACTACAGCCCGATGGGGGGGGACTGGAAACTCCTGAACCTGCGTTTCGACGACACGATCGAGCAAAGCCTCATTCCAGACTGATCCGCCCACGACGGAGAGACCGGTAGGGCAACCTCGGTCAGGCCACCAAAATTATCCACTCAACCCATGGCAGGGTCATTGACCTTGACCAACATGGATTCAGGTCTGCGCTATTCTTAAGGACCGTTGTCGAAAAGGGGCATGCCTTCTCATTCCCCACAGGGTTTAGCGGCAACCGCCCGCATCAGATATAGAGCAAAATCAAAAAAAGCACCGCACCACCACCAGCTTTATTGAAGGTAAATCCCTTATAGACAAAGGATAATTTTTACATGATATACTATATATAGTAAAATATTAAGTAAACCCACTATGGCTTGTATTACTGTCATGAATCTGGTTAAAATTAGGCGTGATCCAAATCAACGGACCACCCATTAGCTCAAGTCCACCAACAAGTTCCACCAGCCGCCTGATCTTGTGTTTCGGCATGATCTGCCTGTTTCAGGTCTCCGATCTTTTTGCGCAAGCAGGTCCGGGAGCGGCCGTATCCTCCCAAACCCGCCAAGACCTACAGCTCCGGGATCAGTTGAAAAATACGGATCCGATGAGTGGCAATGGCCCAAATTTGCCCGAGGATTCCATCACCGCCAAACCCTTGCCTGCCGACATGGGGGATGTTCAGCTCATTTCTGAAAAGGAGAGCAAACCGTGGTTTTATTTTACCGTTGATTGCCAGGCTTTCTACAACAGCAACATTCTGTACGCCTCATCGGTCGGCAACACGTTCGGCGCCTGGCAGATCATCACCACCCCCGAGATCGGGTTTGCTCCGAAGTTTCAGACAGAAAAGTTTAACATGTTTTTTCCCAAGGCTGGGTTCCGTTACCAGTTTTTCACTTATGCCCAAGCGGAGCCGTACCCCACCTCGGTCGCCAACACGGCGGCTCCGGGACAACCTTACACCATTGCCCAACAAAACTTTCGGGTAGCCAACCCCTACGCCTCGCTGGGCTGGGCCTTCTCCTCGGATCTGTTTCTCGAGTTCTCGGCGGAGGCCAGCCTCTACACCAGCAACAGTCCCTACAGCGCATCTTCCAACTTCCTGAATGAATATCCCATCGCCTGGCAGGCCACGTGGTTCAAGAACTTTGCGGAAATCCATTCCGTTTCGGTGACCGGACGAGCTTCCTATATCTTCGCCTGGTCACCGGGCCAAAGCGGACTGGAGGGCACCAACCAGTTCTCCAGAACGGACAACAACCTGACCCTGGCTTGGTTGTGCAATCCGATCCGAGAAATCACCACCCAAGTCTATGCCAGTTTTCGTCTCGCCAAATACACCGGCAGTGACAACAATCCCGACACTTCACCCTTCTCTAGTCTTACCTATATCGATGAGTCGGACCGGCTGGACTTTCAGCAAACCTACGGAGCTTCCGTGACTTATTCGCCCTTGGAATACCTCGCCGTGCGCGCCTTTGTCAGTTGGACCAAGAGTGACACCAGTATTCCTGAACCCATCACCGGCCAATTCGAGGCTTACAACGCCGGGACCGGCCTGAACTTGATCTACCGATTCTGACCATGAAACGCCTTTTCGCCCCCTTGTTCATGACAATGTCATTCGCCCTCGCCCAATGGGACAATCTTCCCCCTGCCCGACTCACGTTGGCACAAGCAACTTCCGGCTCTTCCGCCGCCGTCTCCTCGCAAGCCGTGACCACCCAACCGGTCGCACCCCAACGGACTGAAACGGCGCTTCCCCCGTCTCCCGCCACCATCTCCAAGGCCAATCCACCCCTCCCTCCCGATGACCACCGTATCATCGATCCCTTGCTGGACACCCGTCGACCCAAAGATTGTCAGTTGGCCATGGAAACTGAACAAACGGTTCATTGCGGCGAAATCACCGTCGTCTTTCCGGCTGGAACCTACAAACAAGTTGCGATCGTGGAAGGCCCCGGGGAACGAGGAGCCTCGGACCTGACCCACCTGAAACCCCAACAGGCGGGTCTGGGGTATATACGTTACCTCACCGATACGCCCATCAAAGTCAATGGAATCGAACGGGACGGGGGTCTGGATATTCCCGTACGCAAAACCGACCACCTTTCTGTTCGGATCTGGTACCGCAAGATGAAAGAACCGGACACCATCACCAAAGTCTTTAGCTTCATTCTTCCTCCCATCGCACTCGTCACCGGTGCCGGCGCTTGGTCTTCAGGCAACACTCTCATACCGGACTCCCCGCCTGAATTTACCGAATATCGCGATTACTTCATCAAACCGCCCAAACCCGCGCTGAGTTTGAATAACGTTCCCCAACCCTCCCATGTTCGACCTTTGGGCTCCCTCAGCGCCCCCGGGGCATCCAATCTTAGATCCAAATAAACAAGTCTGAATCCAAACGCTGGTAACTGCGGGATGATGACCCTGCCGACCACCTTCCGGATGGGGATGGAAACCTCATCGGGCCTACCCTGCCGGTGACCCGCCAAAATGGAGGCAACCGCTCGATCCTGATCAAAAAACCCGTCTCCTCAAGGCACCATGTACGCCTCGTAAAACCCGGAGTTGGAGTTCCCCGTGGGATCGATGAACTGGACATACCCGTTGGAGTCCGCCGTGACGGATGAGCCCACATCCACCCAGAGTGGCGAGTTCAAGGAGGCCGTCTTTTGCAGTTGCCATTTGGTGCCCGGCATCGCCGAGTAGATGAGGATAAAGTTACCGTTCCCATCCAAGCGGTAGTTGAGCAACTTCAGGGTGCCGGCCGTGGTGGTTCCGGCGGCAAATGAGACAATCCCCTCCGTCACCTCGCCCGCGGCCGGATCAATGGTGCCATCCAAGTTCGTATCCTCGGAAAGCGTGTACCGGAAGACCTCTCCGGTCACCAATCCAGCCGCGCGGCTTACCGTCAACACTTTGCCCCGTTGGGTCACCGCGTAACCGTTGGTAGTGGATTTAATGGCAAACGCGGGATTTCCCATCCCTTGTCCGTCGTTCCAGAGGATGCTCGGGAGGGAAACCGTCTGACTTGTGTAGGCCACGTAATTGGACGGAATCGACAGGGTATCGTTCACCGCCAGCAGCGTTCCCATCGTGATGCTGGCCGTTAACCCGGTCGGCTGGCTCAACGAGTAGTTTGCGGCGTCCGCCCCCGTTAGGGTGAAGTTGGCCGTTACTGCCTTGTTGGTCCCCACCGCCGCTGTGGAGAAATTTCCGCCCCCGGTCAGGTTCACCACGTCTCCGGCCACTACGCCGACCAGGGTGCCGCCGGTAATCGATGCGGTCGTGTTACCGTTGAAATTCTTGTCCTGCGCCACCGCCCCGGTGACCGTCAGAGTCTTCTTGGTGATGTTGACGGTCAAGTTGGTTGGATGGGTCAGGGTGTAGCTGCCCGCGTCCGCCCCGCCGAGCAGATAGCCAGTCACCGTGACCGCCTTGTTGGTGCCGATCACCTTGCTGGCAACCGTGCCGGACGCGTTGGCGTCGATCAGGGTCACCGTGTCATTTGTTGAGACACCCACCAACGTCCCGCCGGAAACCGCGATGATTGTGCTGCCGTCGTACGCCCGGTTGGAGACTACCGCCCCGGCAATGGTCAGGGCCTTACCCGTGATCTTGGCCGTCAAACCGGTCGGTTGGATCACCGAATAATTCCCGGCCTGCGCCCCGGAGAGGGTCATGGCGGTGGTCACGCCAATCGCGTTGCCCGGCGTCCTTTGGGCGAAGGTTCCCGCGGTGTCATTGGCCAAGGCCACCGTATCCCCGCTGATCACCCCGCTGACGTCCAACACGGCGCCCGAGACCACCGCCCCATCGGTCCCGTCGTAAACCTTGTCGGACGCAACCGCCCCGGTGACTGCCAACGCCTTGGCCGTGATCGTACCGGTCGGCACAGGTTGTGTCAGGGTGTAGTTGGCGATGTCTGTGCCGGTGATCACATAACCGCTCACCGTCACCGCCTTACCGGTGCCAGCACTCTGGGTGTCGAAGGTCCCTACCGCCGAACTGCCGTCCAACGTCACATCGTCGCTGCCCACCACCCCGACCAAGCTACCGCCGTTGACCGTGGCCGTCCGGTTTCCGTCGTAAGGCTTGCTCGTCACCGTCGCCCCGGTGATCGTCAGGATTTTCTTTGTGATGTCTCCGGTCAGGGTCGGTTGCGAGACCGTATAGTTGTCCTTATCCGCTCCCAGCAGCGTGAAGCTGGTAGTGACCGCAATTCCCGTTCCCGCATTGTCGGTGGCAAACGCACCGGTGCTGGCGTTGCCAAGGGTCACGGCGTCCCCCGAAATGACACCCTGGAGGGTCGCGCCGGTCAGCGGCGCCGTGGTCGTGCCGTCATAGGTCTTGCCGGCCGTCGTGCCGGTCACCGTCAATGCCACGGCCGTGATGTCCGCCGCCAATCCTGCAGGCTGGGTTAGGCTGTAATTGAGGGCTTTGGTCCCCACCAGGCTCATGGCCGTGCTGACGGAGATTCCCGTTCCAACTTTGGCCTGGGCGAAGGTTCCCACCGTATCTCCGGACAAACTGACGAGTGCGCTATCCGCCGGAATCACCCCGTTTAAAACAGCCCCGGAAATCACTGCCACCTGAGTGCGGTCGTACGGTTTGTGGGCGGCGGAAGCACCGGTCACCGTCAGCATTTTGGCGGTAATCGTCAAATCGGCGGGAACCAGAGTGATCGCATAGTTGGCTCCTCCGTTGCCCCCCGCCTTGACCGATCCCAAACCAATCGCGTAGGTCCCGACATCTTCGCCCGGAGCCCGGTCAAGGGATCCGTTGGAATCAAACCGGTCAGCTCCCTGAAGTGAGCCGCTGGTGAGTTGATAGGTCAGAGCCGGATCAGGTTGCCCATACACCTTGGTTTTCGAAGCCGGAGTCAAGATCAGGGACCGCGGGGTGATCGTCAGTTGGTTGCCTGAGAAGGTGACCACATAGTTCGTGCTGGCAGCCAGGGTTCCCTGCCTGATGGCGTACGTACCCGCATTGTTTCCGGATGCCCGGGTCAGAGCCCCGGTCAGGTTTTCCCCAGCGGCTAACGATCCGATCGTGATTTGATAGGTCAGGGCCGGATCAGAGTCCCCGTACACCTTGGTCTGGGGATCAACCGCTACCGTCAATGCCATCTTATCAATATTGGCCTGAAGACCGACCGGTTGGATCAGCGTATAGTTCCCGGCGGTGGTTCCAACTAGGCTCATGGCGGTGGTGACGGCCAAACCTGATCCCGGTGTCACCTGCGGGAAGGTTCCAACCGTGTCATTGGCCAGCGTCACATCATCCGCCCCGACCACCCCGACCAAGGTGGCACCACTGATCACCGCCGAGGTGTTGCCGTCATAGGACTTGTTCTGGGCCAGCGCCCCGGAGACCGTCAGGTTCTTTTTCGTAATCGTCAGGTTCTGGGAAACAAAGGTGATCGTGTAGTTCGCTCCCGCGCTCAGGGTCCCCTGCCCAATCGCATAGGTTCCGACAGTCTCCCCCGTGGCGCGGTCCAAGGATCCGGTGAAGCTATCCCCGCTCTCCAGGCTGCCCGTGGTCACTTGCAGGGTCAGCGTCGGATCGGAATCTCCATAGATCTTGTTCTTGGCATCCGCCGTCACCGTGATCGGCTTGGGCGTGATGTCCGCGGCTAGGGTGCTCGTCGAGCCTAGGCTGTAATTGGCCGCTGCCGCCCCGCCGAGAGACAACCCGGTTACCGCCACCGCTTTGTTGGTGCCCGCATTCGCGTCTGCAAACCGTGCAATGGCCGCGCTGGTGTCGAGGTTGACGATATCCGAACCCACCACCCCGCTCAGGGAGGCAACGCCGCCCAAGGTGGCTACGTCCGACTTGTTGTAAACCTTCGAGCTGGCCGTCACTCCGCTCAGAGTCAGTGGCTTGGGGTCAATGTCCGCCGCCAGGTTCACCGGCAGGGTCAGCGTGTAGTTCCCGGCCTCACTTCCGGTCAGGGTGTAGCCCGTGACCGCCACCATCTTGTTCGTTCCGGCGTTGGCGTCGGCAAAGAGCGCCGTGGTCACCGAGGCCGGATCGATGGCCACCACATCGCTGCCCACCACGCCGCCCAACACCGGGGTTCCGCTGATCGTGGCCTGTCGCGTGCCATCATACACCTTGTTCGTGGCCGTCAGGCCGGAAGCCACCGTGAGCGGCTTCGGGGTGATGTCGATGGAGATGCCGGTCGCCGGGGAGAGCTCATAGTTGGCGGCCTCGTTGCCGGTGAGGCTGAGTCCGCTGAAGGAGACCGCCTTGTTCGTGCCCGCATTCGCGTTGGCCACGGAACCGGCAGCCGTGCCGGTCAGCTGGACGTCATCCAGACCGACCACCCCACTCAGCACCCCGCCGGTCAGGCTCACATTCTTCGATCCGTCGTAAATCTTGTTCGTCGCCGACAGGCCGGTCAGGGTCAGGCTCTTCGGGGTGATGTTGGCCGTCAGGTTCGTCGGTTGCCGGATGGCGTAGTTGCCCGCGTCCGTGCCGGTCACAAAGTAGCCGGTCACCGTCACCGACTTACCGTTGGCCACAAAGGCATCCGCAAAATTCCCCGCGGCCACACTGGTATCCAGTTGGAGATTGTCGGAACCGATCACCCCGCCCGCCACCAGCGCCGGGGTTCCGCCCAACGTGGCCGTGGAGGTGCCGTCGTACACCTTGTTGGACACCATCACCCCGGTCACATCCAGCAGCTTGGGCGTGATCTCACCCAGCAGCCCCGTCGGCGCGGTTAGGGTGTACTTGGCGGCATCCGGTCCACTCAGCACCAGGCTCACGATCGTCATCGGCTTATTGGCTCCGACCGTCCCGTCATTGAAATTCACCACCGAGGCGTTCGTGTCGACTCCCACCACGTCTCCCGGAACCACCCCATCCAGCGTGGCACTGTTGGTGTCGAGCGCGGCCGACACCGCGTTGCTTCCGGCGTACTGCCGGGTCACCACCGCCAAGTTGCTTACCGTGATTGGCGCAGGATGAATGTTCCCCGCAAGACCGGTCGGTTGCACCACGAGATAATTCCCGGCGTTGGTTCCCGTCAGGGTCGCCCCTGCGCCGCCCGTGGACATCGTCCGGATCCCTGGATCCAGCTTCACCGTCACCGGAATATTCGTGCCAACGGTGTTGGTGTCGAATTCCGCAGTCGGGTTGGCGGAAAGCCGCACATCCTCACCCGGAACCATGCCGGTTAACACCCCCCCGGAGAGCAAGGCCGTCGTCGTGCCGTCGTAAAACTTGTCTTGGGCCGTGGCCCCGGCCAGCACCAACCGCCGCTTTGTGATCTCACCCGTCACCGGCAGATTGGTGTCGAGGGCGTAGTTTGCAGCATCCGTCCCGGTCAGGCTCGCACCCACAACCGTCACCGGTTTGTTCGTGCCCACCAGCGGATCGGCAAACTGCCCAACCGCACTTCCGCCCAGTTGCACGTCATCCGGGTTGATGACCCCAGCCAGGCCGGTGATGCCGGAAAGGGAGATCGTCGTCGTTCCGTCATACTGCTTGGTCAGGTTGGTCAATCCGGCCAGGGAAACCGGTTGCGGTGTGATGTCCACCGTGAGGTTGGGGGCCTGAACGAGATGGTAGTTCCCCGCGGTGGTGCCGCTGACGGCAAACCCGGTGACTGTGACCGCCTTGTTTGTGCCCGCGTTCCAGTCCGCTAGGCCAGCGGCGGACGAGTTGGTGTTCAGAGTCAGGGTCTCACCCGTTACCAGGCCGCTGAGCACCGCCGTGCCGGCCAAGGCCACGTTGGTCGTCCGGTCATAGACACGGGAAACGGCGGTCACGCCAGTGACATAGAGGTTCTTCGGATCCACTTTACCGGTGAGGGTCGGCTGGGTCAGGGTGTAATTCCCGATATCCGCCCCGGTCAGGCTGAAGCCGGTATTCACCACGGCCTTGGCGTTGCCAATGTTGGCGTCGGCATAGGAGGCGGCCACCGTGCGGATCTGTACATCCTCAGAACCGACTACCCCCACCAATGTTCCGGCTATGACCGGTGCATCGTCCGTCCCGTCGTAAATCCGGTCCGCCACCGTCGCCCCGGTGATCGTCAACTCCTTGGCGGTGATCGTCCCCGTCACCCCCGTCGGCTGCACCAGTTGATAGTTGCTGGCCAGGGTGCTGCCGTTCATCAGAGCGTAGCCGGAGGCGGCCACAGGCTTTCCGGCGCCCACATTCTTGTCGGCAAAGCTGGCCGTCGCGCCGGAATCATCCAGGAGCGCCGTGGCGTTGGTCATAATCCCGACCAGCGTCGCCGTGGGCGCCAGCGTGGCGACCGTGGTGGTGTCGTACTCGCGGGTCGCCACCGTCACGTTGCTTATGGTCACGGTCCGGACCGAAATATCCGCCGTGAGGACCGGCACCGCGCCGGTCAGGACGTAGTTCGCCGAGTCGGAACCCGTCAGGCTTAGGCCGGTGGCGGTGACCGTCTTGTTGGCTCCGGCGTGCTCGTCCACGAAGAGAATCGTTGCCCCGGTTGTGGAAAGAGCCACGTTGTCTCCGGCCAGCACACCCGCGAGGCTGTCGTTGGAAACCGTGGCATCGGCCGTGCCGTCGAACACCTTGTCGTCCGCGTCCAGCGTGGCGATCGTCACCGCCTTCGGGTCCACATCGCCCGTCAACCCGGTCAGATCCAGCTCGTAGTTCCCCGCATCGGTCCCCGTCAGCGAAAGGCCGCTCAGCGTCACCGACTTACTGGTGCCGGCGGCAGCCGAGGCGTAGGTGCCCGCCGGGGTGCCGCTCAGGTTGACCGTATCGCCGCCGATCGTTCCCACCAGACTGCCCACACCGGTCACCGGGGCATTGGTGGTCTGGTCGTAATCTCGCGTCGTCACGCTGAACCCGGTCACCGTCAGGGTCTTCGGCGTGATCGTGCCCGTCACCGACGGAGCGTTGGAGAGGATATAGTAGGCCGCCGTGGTTCCGCTCAGATTGGTTGTGGTGGTGATCGTTCGGTTGGTGCCCACAGACTTGTCGGCATAGGTGGCCGGCGAGGCGTAGTCGTAGGCCACGTCGTCGCTTCCAACCACGCCGGAGAAGACCACATTGCTGATTGTGGCAGTGTTCGTCGCGT
>Ga0214917_10007104_pt1 | contig 11421 bp, 10 predicted proteins | sample LL_1208_BB_MetaG_FD_177983 | JGI IMG/M metagenome (GOLD analysis project Ga0214917, IMG submission 177983) | Freshwater microbial communities from Lake Lanier, Atlanta, Georgia, United States - LL_1208_BB | ecosystem: Environmental > Aquatic > Freshwater > Lake | place: USA: Georgia | collected...
TATAATAACGAAAACCCTGTAATAAAGATTGATTAAAGTGATTTATGATGATATAGCGTGAAAGTGATTAGTGTGGACCACACTAATTATAGAGCGTTTTTATATTGACTATCAATTAGTTAGGTTTTAAGTGCGCACCAAATTGGGCACTAAGTAAGATATTGATAATCAGCGAAATCAAAATTTAGACATTTTAAACAATTGCGTTTAACAAATTACTAAAACATGTGGAAAATTCGGTGATATTGACCATCCATTTTAGGTGCAAACTGTGTCTTGTCCTGTAATACCTGGACGAATCGAATACACCCCACGCTTTGCGCGTTTTTCAATTAATTCTAATTGATTGTATAGATATAGACAGTCACCTTTTGTAAAATCAATCTGGAAGATATCTTCTCCGAAATCTTGTTAGTTGATCTATATCCGTAATTATTTCATCAATAATGCGCTCATAAGGGCTTTCCACCAATCTGAAAATCAATATTTTTCCACCATTATTGATACAAACAGTACAATCATTCATTAACTCTTTTAAATAAGTAAAATTACCAGTTGCCAAAAGGTTTTCAATGTTTGTTAATTCAAGTTCCATATATCAGTTTATCTTATTTTGTGTTGCTATAGTCCCTCTAAACTCCTCCATGGTTACATGCCCATCTGCACTTATCCCTTTGCGTTTAATTACGTTTATAAAAGTCATCCAAAGAATTTTAATATCTAAAATGAAGGATTGCTTATCAACATATTCGACATCGTAGCGAAATTTCTCTTCCCATGAGATTGCATTCCGTCCGTTAACCTGAGCCCATCCAGTGATTCCCGGTTTTACCTCATGACGGCGTGATTGTTCTGTGTTGTAACGCTCTAAATATTGCATGAGTAAGGGCCTCGGGCCCACTAAACTCATGTCTCCTTTTAAAACATTAATTAACTGTAGTAATTCATCTAGAGAAGCAGACCTAACAAACTGACCTGTTTTGGTTAATCGGACCTCATCAGGGAGAGGATTCCCCTTTTCATCAAAAGCATCACGCATGGTTTTGAATTTGATGATTTTGAATGGTTTTGCTCCATAGCCAGGCCGCTCTTGCAAGAAAAAGACTTTTCCCTTATTAACCAAGGCTAGGGTCAAAATAGTTAATCCTATTAGGGGTGATAATAGGATTAATAATAGAAACGCAGCCGTTGTATCTAAAAGAGGTTTTAAAACGCTTTTATACAAGATATTCTTACTTAAAGATTTTTGTTAGTACTGAAAAAATTCGATCAAAGTCTTGCTCTGTTAAGTTTGAACCACTTGGTAAACACAAGCCTTGGTCAAAGAGTCTTTCGCATACGCCAGTACCATAAAATTTTGTTCCCTGATAAACTGGCTGCATGTGCATCGGTTTCCAGAGCGGTCGAGATTCAATATTTTCAGCTTCTAAAGTTAAACGCACATCCTCTCTGGTTATTCCTCCTGTTTGTTCTGGATCAATTAAGATAGCAGTTAACCAGTAATTACTGTAGTAGTCACCAGAAGGTTCTGTATGGAAGGTTACACCTTCAATACCTTTGAAAAATTCGCGATAACGTTGGTTATTTGCTCTTCGTTGTTTGACGCGTTCTTCTAATACTTCCATCTGTCCACGGCCAATACCTGCTACAATGTTACTCATTCGGTAGTTGTAACCAATCTGAGAATGTTGGTAATGAGGGGCTTCGTCTCTTGCCTGTGTAGCTAAGAATCTAGCCTGATCGATATAGTTTTTATGTTTTGATACTATAGCACCTCCCCCGCTGGTCGTAATGATTTTATTTCCATTAAAGCTGAGGGCCGACATTAACCCAAAGGTACCGCAAGCCTGACCTTTAAAACTTGATCCTAATGCTTCTGCGGCATCTTCAATTACCGGAATATTGTATTTGTCAGCAATGGCCTGAATTTGGTCTATTTTGGCAGGCATACCGTACAAGTGAACCGGAATGATGGCTTTCACACTCTTATCTTTATTATCTATCAAAGCTTTTTCTAAAGCTTCTGGGCACATGTTCCAGGTTTCTTCTTCTGAATCAATGAATACAATCTCTGCTCCTTGATAGGTTACCGGATTGGTAGTACCGCAGAATGTAAAACTTTGCACCATCACCACATCTCCGGCTTGAATCTCTAACATTCGTAATGCCAAGTGTAAGGCGGCTGTACCAGAAGTCAAAGCAGCTGTATGAAATTCTGTTGTAGAAGAAAGAGCATCGGAAATTGCCTTTTCAAATAGATTTACATTAGGTCCTAGAGGAGCTACCCAATTCGTATCGAAAGCTTCTTTTACATACCTTTCTTCAGCACCTCCCATATGTGGGGAGGAAAGCCAGATTTTACTATTCATTATTATATCTTATGGGTTTAGCAGGAGAGCCAAAGGAAGTACAATGATCTGGTTGATCATGAATAACTACTGAACCTGCTCCAATTATTGACCATTGACCGATTTTTATATTTTGGACAATTGTGGAACCTATTCCAATTAATGTACCTTCACCAATAACTATACCTCCTGCCAAAGAACAATTTGGTGCAATATGAACAAAATCTCCAATAATACAATCATGATCCACACAGGCACCCGAATTGATGATACAATGCTTTCCTATTTTGGCTCCCGACTGAATGATTGCTCCTGCCATTACTACTGAACCTGCTCCAATTTCAATATCTTCAGATACAATCGCGTTCGGATGAACAAATGATTTCCAATCCAGATTAGAATGGACATTGCTTAATTTATACCTAGATTTATTATCACCTATTGCTATGATGGCACTGCCCTTTATCTCTGGATTCATTGGACCCAAAAATTTAACACCCTGCAGATCTACCATATTAACCAAGCTAAGATTATCATCATATAAACCATTAATTTCATAACCTATCAATTTTATCAAATCAACTATGACTTTAGCATGACCGCCAGCACCCAAAATAAAAAGTGAATCTTTATTCATTTTTTTGTAGTATAATTTCTTATAATCTAGCAATTAATTTGGATTAATTATTATTTATTAATGTCTTGGTGACTAAATTATAAGTTAGTTCTACACTATAATTTTTAATTAGAAAATCTACAGCTTTTGTCCCTTTCTTTGAATTCAAGCCAATATTAGATAATTGCTTCTCAACTTCACAAGTAAGACTATACAAATCTCCATTTTCTACCCAGAATCCTAAGCCATTCTCTAATATAACTTTACCTAAATCTGTGCTTACATCTGTAGCGGCCCAAACAGACATGTTATTTTCAAGATAGCTTAATAGGCGTGAAGGAAAATTAGGGATCGTAAATCTGGGGTCTAACAAAATTAGTCCTGCATCTCCATGAATTACAATTTCATCAAATTCTTTTTTTGGAAGTTGGGGTAATAGTACAGCATTTAAGGGCCTATTTTTTTCGAACCAATTATTTAATCTAGTAAACTCCGTGCCGTCTCCAATAATAAAAAAGAAAATACGCAAATCAGTTTTATAGTACGCAATAATTTCAATCAAGAAGTCAATACCCTGAGGTTTGCCTAAATTTCCGCCATAAATGCATATCAAGGCATCTTCCGGTATATTCCAACTTTTTCTAAAATGTTTGGAAAAATTCCGGGGGGTATTCAACCATTTTAGATCAATACTATTCGGATTTATTTCGACCTTTTCGGGTGACAAGTATGAATGGTGGTGTAAAAGATAAGTCCTGTTGGCTTCTGACATACATCCAATTACATCAGATAGTTCGTATAACTTCTTTTCTATTCTTTTGAAGTATCTATGCAATAAACCATCTTCCTTAATCATTCCTAGGTCCACAGCATTTTGCGGAAAAATGTCCTTAAGGAGAAGATAAGAAACAGCACCGTCTCTTGCCTTAATAAAACTGATTATAGCATTATAAGTTATTGGCGGAGTGCTGTATAAAACGAGATCAAATTTAAAACCAACTAAATATTTCTTTACGGCTTTAAACAGTAACCAACTCAAAGAAAGTGTGGCCAAGCCTTTTTCAATCAGTCCAGTTTTCTGCAGATTGAGCGACTTTACGTACAAAATATTTATGCCTTTAACAGTTTCAAGCCTTGTTTTACCAGCATATTTACGTTCCTCTGGACAAACAACAAATACCTGATGTCCCTCATCGCGAAACTTACGGATTAAATCGGTGTATATTCCCTTTTCTTCAGGATCGGTAATCCTGATTGCAGTAAGAAATAATATATTTTTTGAACTTATTCTTTCCAAACTACCCTCTTGATATAATCTGTATAGGAAAGTATGATTCTAAGAACCTTGTCAGAAACATTCGGCATGCTATAATCAGCTACTAATCGATAAGTATTGTTGGATCGATCTTCATTTTCTAATAGCTCCAATCCCTGCAAAATACGTTCTGGATTGAGTCCCACCATCATAACTGATGCCTCTTCCATTCCCTCAGGCCGCTCATGTGTTTCACGAATATTCAAAGCCGGAAAATTTAAAATAGATGACTCTTCGGTAATGGTGCCGCTATCAGACAATACAGCTTTGGCATTTAGCTGAAGTGCCACATAATCATTTAATCCAAAAGGTTTTTCCAATTTGATTTGCGGATTGATTTTAATCTGTTTCTCATCTATCTTATTTCTGGTTCTGGGATGTGTAGAAACTATAATCGGCAAAGCATATCGTTCTGCCATTTGATTCAATGTAAAGAATAAGTTTTCAAAGTTTTTCTCAGAATTGATGTTTTCCTCTCTGTGTGCTGAAACCACAAAGTATTCATTCTTTTGTAAACTTAGCTTATCTAAAATATTTGAGGAATTGATCTTTGGCATAAAATGGTGTAAAACCTCATACATTGGGCTACCCGTTTTGATCACCCTATCTGGTGACAGCCCTTCTCTCAGCAAATATTCTCGAGCAATTGTACTATAAGTTAGGTTGATATCACTTATGTGATCGACAATTTTACGGTTAGTTTCTTCCGGAACCCGCTGATCGAAACAACGGTTTCCCGCTTCCATGTGAAATATAGGAATATGCCTTTTCTTTGCTGGAATGGCACTAAGACATGAATTGGTATCGCCTAAAACTAAGAGTGCATCGGGTTGCTCTTTTTCTAAAATTGGATCGATATGAATCAAAATTTGCCCAATAGTTTCAGTGGCGCTTTTACCTGCAGCATTTAAAAAGTGATCGGGCTTGCGTAGATCTAGGTCTTCAAAAAAGATCTGATTTAATTCATAATCATAGTTTTGACCAGTATGCACCAATACATGCTCAATTGAAGGGGACTGATCTAATTTAGCTAAAACGCGTGAAAGCCTGATGATTTCTGGTCGTGTTCCCACAACCGTCATTACTTTTATTTTTTTTTGCATACTATACTATTTCAAAGTAGGTATCCGGATTTGCTGGATCAAAAGGCTCATTAATCCAAAATACAGTGTAGAGTTCTTCATTCCCAACGTTTGTTATATTATGTGTGTACCAAATCGGCATATCCACAAAAGCCGGTTCATTTCCATCTAATTCAAATTCTATTAGCTCTTCGGTTCCAATCTTACGTAATTGTATCCGTGCTTTACCTTTGATAACCGCAAACCTTTCAATTTTTCTAGTATGGAAATGATTCCCTCTGGTAATACCACTTTTAGTAGTTGAAAAAGAGACTTGACCCCCAATCTCTGACCTTATCAACTCTGTGAAGGCTCCCCTATCATCGGTATGTTGTTGATACTTGGCTGGAAAATGATTCTTCAAATCAATAAATGACCGAAAAGTATTGAACAGATTCAATTCGAACGTAGAGTTGAGTTCTGGAAGTTTACCATGTTTCAGATAATTTTCTTTGAAACTCATCAGTAAAGTCAATATTTCGGATACTCTACACGATTTTGTATGCGGAATTTTTAGTGCTTGGCTTTGGGGTGGGTTATCAATTATTTGAAGTATCTGATGAACTAATTCATCCACATAAAGGAGATTCAAATCAGCATCAACCTCTATTTTTGGGGTCTCCCGATGATTGAGCTGATAAGAAAAAGTGGCTATAACTGAATTATAATAAGGTTTTCCGAATGGGCCGAAAACATTAGGGATAATTAATCCTGTGAAAATACCGCCCTGTTCTTCGATGCAAGCTTGAAGTTTTAATCTTGCTTCTTTCTTTGACCGACCGTAAGGGTTATCATTTTCCTCCTGGGATGATGAAGAAAAAATGATATGAGGATTGGACATAGTTCTTTTGATCGCTGAATTAAGTTTTTCAGCAAGATGTATATTGGTCTCATAAATTACTTCAGAATCTTGGTGCCGATTCATTCCAGCCAAATGAACGATCACATCACAATTTTGTACAAATTCATCCAAAAGGGCATCATCCCAGAAGAAAGACTTATCAAAATTAACCCTGATATACTTTTGGTTTAACAATCCTAAAGTATTATAAAGATGAGTCCCAACAAATCCATTCTGTCCCGTTATTCCTATCCTCTTCATTTTTATGTATTAAGAAGGATATTGTTCAGTATGAATTTCGCCAAGTACATCCTTTCTAATCATTGGCAATTTCAACAATAAATGCTTCAACCCTTCAACATCTAATCTCTTTGTATTATGAGAGTGGTATTCGTCTTTAAAGTTTATCAATTGTTCTCCTTCTGAGAAATATTGTTCATAATTCAGATCCCTATTGTCGGCTGGAATACGGTAGTAGTCACCCAGATCCTGGACTTTTACCATGTCCTCCCGATTGACTAAGGTTTCATATAACTTTTCCCCGTGACGGGTACCAATTACTTTAATTTCTGAATTTGATTGGTATAAATCAATCAGGGCCTCTGCTAGAACTTTTACGGTTGCTGCCGGGGCTTTTTGAACAAATAGATCACCTTGTTTAGCATGTTCAAATGCGTATAAAACTAGATCTACTGCATCTTCCAGGGTCATCATAAATCTGGTCATATTGGGATCTGTAAGAGTCAAAGGTTTCCCTGCTTTGATTTGATCTATAAATAAAGGAATAACTGACCCCCTTGAGGCCATTACATTGCCATATCTAGTCGCACAAAAAATTGTTTTATTATCGTCTAGGTTTCTGGATTTAGCTATAGTAACTTTTTCCATCATGGCTTTTGACATACCCATGGCATTGATTGGATATGCAGCCTTGTCGGTACTTAATACCACTACTTTTTTTACTTCATACTTCTCAGCTGCACTCAAAACATTATCGGTACCAATGATATTTGTTTTTACTGCCTCCATCGGAAAGAATTCACATGAAGGAACTTGTTTCAAAGCAGCTGCATGAAATATATAATCAACTCCCTTAACAACCGCATCTACACTGTTTGAATCACGCACATCTCCAATATAGAACTTCAATTTTGGATGATTTATTTGCTTTCGCATATCATCCTGCTTTTTCTCATCACGACTAAATATTCTGATTTCCTCAAAATGATCGGTATTTAAAACACGATTTAAAACAGCATTTCCAAAGGAACCAGTTCCACCTGTTATCAATAAAATCATATTTTATTTAATTTATTTGAATTAAATAATTCTTTAGAAATGACAGATAAGTACTTAAAGGTTTCCTTTGAAGTTTGCTCCCAAGAAAAATTTCTGGCAAATTTCTTCGACTTCTCTGAAAGGATTTTTCTAGTTTCTTGTTTTCCATATATAGAAAGAATTGCATCTTTTATTGAATTTTTTTCAAAAACATCGAAGTATATAGGAACGTCACCAAAAGTCGATGGCATTGAACTAGAGTTTGAACATAATATTGGTAATCCGCATGTCATAGCCTCTAGTATTACCATTCCAAACGTTTCACAAGATGACGCAAAAATAAAAGCATCTGAACTATTATAGTAATCTATCAATCGTTCATACTGAATTCCTCCCAGATAATTAACAAATTGTGGATTTTTTAAACCCTTTATTTTATCATTGAGCTTTTTTAAAGCTATTGGATTACTATCACCAACTAACGTTATGCTAATAGAATAACCTTCTTTATTTAAATCATCTATTACATCAAGTAGTTCCCATTGATGCTTATATAAATTTATCGTCGAAACATAAATCAACTTTAGAACATCCTCTTTATGATTTTTTTTCTCTGCCATTTCAGAAAATAAATTGCGATTTAATCCATGATGAATTATTGCATTTTTATTAACGTTCTTTAAACTAATTATATTCTCTAAAGTTGTTTTACAATAAGAATTTAAGAAAATTACAGAAAAGGCTTTTTTATATGAGTACAAGTGTATAAATCTTAAAACTAAAAGTCTAATCCATTCCATACTGAAAAAGAAACGATTAATCTCCTTATATTCTAAAGGCAACAAGTTCCTACACATTGTAACATACGGTTTTGAACAAAAACCAGTTCCTGGAATAAATACTAAACAATCTTTTTTAGATAAATAACGATTGAAAATAAACGTTTTCCAAAGCATTAATTGAAAATAATTGCCATTTATAAAACGATGAGTACTCTTTTTAATCCAATCTTTAGAAACTAAAATATCTAAAGTGTTTTGTGTCGCAAATACTTCAACTTCAAAAAAACCAAATTCTTTCGCAAAGTCAAAACTCAATAATTCTCTTAAATGAGTTAAACCACCGCCAGATTTTATATTTGTTGCATCAATAACTAAATACATCTTTAATAAGATATTTTATTTTTTTCAACCCAACTTGTTAAACTTAATATTAACCAATAACGTGACCATGAAATCTTATTGTTATCAAAACTTGTTTTTAATTTAATTAGTCCATCCCTATCAAATATGCCTTGTTTTAGTGCAGCATCAAATAAACTATCTGCCATAGGTTTCAATTCATTTTTTAGCCAAATGTTCCATGGCATAACAAATCCCTGTTTAGGTCTTTTCCAAAAATGTTCTGAAAAATCATTTTTAAAAATATTATACAAAATACTTTTAGGCCTAGAGAAATTGTGCTTAAAATCTACTTGTTGTAATGACTCTAAAATTTTATGATTCAAAAAAGGGGATCTAATTTCTAAGGAATGAGCCATACTCATCTGATCAGAATCCTTAAGCAAAACATTAGACATATAGCAAGACAACTCCATGTAAGAAGTAAAATTGAAAACATTTGGCTTTAAATTTTCGAACTCTAAACCGTGATTCAAATACACGTCATCAGATTCGACATAATTAGGCAATAGATTATTTATCCAATAAGAGTCTAAGAAAGTCCGATTATAGGTATATGCTTTAGAAATTGAATCAGACCCCAAAAAGGCTAAAATTTTACTAGAGTCATTATTGTATTTAGAAATAAAGCTAGGTATATATTTATGAAAAGAATTAAAAAAGTTCAGTCTTCTAAAAGTATTATATCCACCAAATAACTCATCTGCCCCTACTCCAGAAATAGCTACTGTAAGACCTGCAGATTTTACTGATTTTGAGATAATCCACGTATTTATACCATCTGCAGTTGGATTATCAGTATCACTCAATGCTTCACTTACAACAGAAATAATTGCTTTGTCATCAAAAAATATCTCATTGTGGTCGGTATTAAGGTAATTAGCAACGTATTTCGCGTAAGTCTTATCTTGATATAATTTATTGTCAAAACAAACTGTAAAAGTAGAAATATCTTTACCTAAGTATTTTTTAGCGATTAATGTTAGAATAGACGAATCAATACCCCCAGATAAAAACATGCCGAGTGGGACATCTGATTGTAATGATTTAGATACGCAATCAATTAAAATGTCTTTGAACATCAATGGTGTCAAACATTTTTCTTGATTAGTGTAATTTACAAATTGGCTTTTTAAATCCCAATAACATTTAGTTATTACTTTTTGATCTTTTAAAATTAAATAATGACCTGGCTTTAAACTATATAATGAATTAATAAAAGTATTTCCAAAAGGAACGTTTTGATACTTTAAATAAATGGGAATAATATTTTTATTCAAAGTAGGTGATATGTTAATCATTGTCATTAAGCTTCTTAGCTCGGAAGAAAAACTAAATATATTTTTATCATGAAAGTAATAAAGTGGTTTTTCTCCAAATCGATCTCTTGAAAGATATAGTTCCCGATTAACACGATCCCATAATGAGAAAGCAAACATTCCTTCTAAATAATTAACACAAGAAATACCCCAATGAATGAAAGAATTTAATAAAACCTCTGTATCAGAGTTTGTATAAAATCTAAAACCTTGTTTTACCAAATCCAAACGAATTTTATTATAATTGTAAATTTCGCCATTGAAAACTAAAACATATCTTCCACAAGCTGATATAAATGGTTGATTTGCCTGATTTGACAAATCAATTATACTTAATCTAAAATGAAACAATTGAATTACTTCGGTTTCATAATCAATAAAACTACCAAAATTATTTGGTCCTCGATGCTGAAGACTTTTTTGCAATTCTGTTATAGTACTTTCAGACAACTTTTTTCCTAAAATCCCTGCTATTCCACACATATTTTATTTTTTTTATAGGCTAATGACAAAGCAAAAAAAGCAAGAATCGAAAAACGAAAATTCATTATTACTGTTGCACCAATACCAATCATTAAAATAAAGAAGACAAAATTTAAATTACTTTTTAACTTAAAATAAACAATGCTCAAATAGGTAAGAAGTATAAAAAAACCAAAAATCCCAAAAAAACTAATTATATAACCAGGATCTGCATCAAATTGAATAGTCCAATTCATCTTACCGAAAAGAAAAAATAAAAATTCTGTAATTGAACTATAATTATAATTTGAAAAATATTCTATAAAAACTTTTAGTTTAGCCCCACCAGAATCATACTTATCTCCAAACGGGTCAGTGATGTTATTTAATATTCTAATATCTACTTCAAACTTCTCTAATAAAAAAATAAATCCAATTAAAGCCGATGGGATAAATATAAGGAAGTACTTAAAAATGTACTTTCTATATGCGAATAAATTTAGAACTATAAATGTTATTAATGCAGTACGGCTCCCTGAAAGTACTATTGAAAGTAAACATAGAAAAAATAAAATAAACTTAACTAATCTCTGATTTCCTTCAAGTTGCAATAAAGTTAAAATTATAGAATATAACATTAATATTGACTGCCCCATAAGGTTAGGATTATAATAAATTCCTGCTAGTCGATTATTGAGATTGGATGCTATTTCAGAAATTTCTTCATATTCAAAGGTCCCCCAGTAATTTATATCAATAGGATAGAATTTATCAACAAAGTCTCTAACAAACGATATATCTAATGTAATCCCGATTTGGATAAAAATCAGATACCCTAGTATAGAAAATAAAATTGATTTAAAATACTTAGGTGGTGAAAAATCAATTGGAAAGAGTAATACTAAACCAATAATTTGAAACAGTCTAATGAACTGTAAAA
>Ga0214917_10007107_pt1 | contig 11417 bp, 10 predicted proteins | sample LL_1208_BB_MetaG_FD_177983 | JGI IMG/M metagenome (GOLD analysis project Ga0214917, IMG submission 177983) | Freshwater microbial communities from Lake Lanier, Atlanta, Georgia, United States - LL_1208_BB | ecosystem: Environmental > Aquatic > Freshwater > Lake | place: USA: Georgia | collected...
GCCGGATCGTCCCAAGGGCGGTATGAAGTCATCACTACGCTCAATTCTTTCCATGGTCGTACGATGGGCATGATTGCTGCCTCGGGTCAGGAAAGGTTGCGGGAGGGGTTTGGGCCCGCGATGCCTGGTTTTGTTTATGTGCCGTACAACGATTTGGCGGCTATTGAAAAAGCGATCGGCTCCAAGACTGTGGCAGTCATGATCGAGGGCATCCAAGGAGAAGGAGGGATCATTCCCGCCAAGGTGGAGTATCTGACCGGGTTGAGAAAGTTAACCCGGGATAAGGGGATTTATCTCATTATGGATTCTGTGCAGTGCGGGCACTATCGGACGGGGCGGTTCCAAAGCTACGAACGGATTTTAGACGAGGCGAAGTCCAAGGAGAGTTTCCTTCCAGACGCCATATCCATGGCCAAAAGCCTGGGAGGTGGGTTCCCCATCGGGGCGGTGTGGTTGGGGGAAAAGTTGGCTGATGTGCTGACTCCGGGAACCCATGCCACGACCTATGGTGGGACGGCTTTAGCTTGTGCGGTAGCTTTGGAGATTTTGAAGATCATTGAGGAAGAAAAATTGGCTGGAAACATTGGAGCTATGGGAGAGGAGTTGAAGTCAGGTTTGACCAAACTTTCTGGAAGAGGTTGGGTGGGAGAGGTTAGGGGCTTTGGGGGGATGGTGGGGGTGACGGTCAAGGGAAACAGCCATGCTAAGATCGCTGAAAAGCTGGCCCAGGCGGGATTGCTGGTGGTGCCTGCAGGTTCGGATGTCCTGCGGTTCCTAGCGCCTTATAATGTGAGCCGAAAGGAAATTGCAGAAGCGCTGCAGAAAGTGGAGTCAACCCTATGAGACATCTTTTAAAGCTGGCGGGAATGAGAGAGTCCGAAGCCCGGCAAATCCTCGATCTGGCGAAAAAAGCCAAGAAGATGAGGGGGAAGAAGATCGTCGGAAAAGGGGCCTTGGCCGGACAGATATGGGCGCTGATCTTCACGAAGGCGTCCACCCGGACCCGGGTGTCCTTTGAAGTGGCCATACGGGAATTGGGCGGGGTTCCCAGCTTCCTTAGTGCGGCAGAAATTCAACTGGGTAGGGGGGAACTGGTGCGGGATACGGCGAGGGTGATGGGCCGGATGGTACATGGAGCCGTGATACGGACATTTGCCCAGTCCGATGTGGAGGAATTCGCTGAGTATGCGCAGATCCCCACGATCAATGCCCTGACCGACGATGAACACCCCTGCCAGATTCTTAGTGATATTTTTACGATTGAGGAAAAACTGGGATCGATTCGGGGAAAGCGGATTGCGTTTATCGGTGATGCGGCCTGCAACGTTCCGCGTTCTTGGGGTGAGGCCGCTGAGATTTTTGGATTTCAGTTTGTTTGTGGGGCTCCGAAGGAGTTTCGGCCGATGTCGATCGGTGGAAATGTCAGCTGGACAGAGGATCCAATGGAGGCTGCTGCAGGAGCCGACGTTCTTTATTCGGATGTATGGGTTTCGATGGGGAAGGAGTTCGAGGCGGCGGAACGGGAAAAAATCTTCGCTCCCTACCAAATCAACCGGAAGTTGGTGTCCCAGGCTAAAAAAGGCGCTTTGGTGCTTCATTGTCTACCGGCCTATCGCGCCAAGGAAATCACGGACGAAATTTTAGAAGAGCGGGCCAAGGATATTTTCGATCAAGCAGAGAATCGGCTCCACACACAGAAGGGAATCTTGCAGTGGATCGTCGCCAAGCCCTTGAAGGGCAAGAAGTAAAGATGAGCGCCTTCTAGTCTCGACCCGGATTTTTCTCTCGGTAAGTTCATTGGATGAGCGCAACTCCTGTTTCTGCGGCAAAAAAAGTAAATCTCCGTACTCCTGAGGTAATGGAGGCTGTTGCCGCTGAGGTACAAAAACATTATCGGAGTTTGGCGGTGGAGTACGTCAGGGCTACAGGTCGTGCTTTGGAGGCATCCGACATGACGGTGGTTTTGGCTAAAGCCTTCGGATTTTGTTACGGAGTGGAGCGGGCGATCGATCTGGCCTATGCCGCGGCGAAGGTCTTTAAGGACAAGAGAATCTTTCTGTTGGGCGAAATTATTCATAATCCCGAGGTTAATGAGCAACTCAGGGAGATGAAGATCCAATCCCTCAAGCGGCACAAGGAGGGGTATGACCTTACGGGTTTAACAGCGGAGGATGTGGTGATTGTACCTGCATTTGGCGCCGAAATGGCCACGATGGAAGAGCTGAAAAGAATCGGATGCCAAACAGTGGATACCACCTGCGGGGACGTGATGAGTGTGTGGAAACGGGTTCGCCAATATAATAAGGAACGAGTGACTTCCATCATCCACGGCAAGTCTTCCCATGAGGAGACGATGGCGACCAGCTCACGCGCTCTGAGCACAGACGGACTGGGGCACTATCTCGTGGTTTATAATCTGGAAGAGACTGACTATGTCTGTAACTACATCCGCAAGGGAGGGGACAAGGCTGAGTTTCTGAAGAAGTTTGAGGGGGCGCACTCTCCTGGTTTTGATCCTGAGCAGCACTTGCAGGCGGTTGGCGTGGCCAATCAAACGACCATGATGCGTGGCGAGACGGAAGAGGTTCAGCGACGGATCAAGAAAGCTATCGAGGATCGTTTCGGGGAGAAGAAATTGGGTGAGCATTTCCGTTTCTTTGACACCATCTGCGGTGCTACCCAAGAAAGACAGGATGCCCTGAGGGATCTTTTGGTCGTGCCTTTGGACCTTCTCCTTGTGGTCGGAGGGTACAACAGCAGCAACACCAGCCATTTGGCAGAGATGGGGGAGGCTAAACTCCCAACCTATTTCATCCGCAACTGCACCAAGATGATTTCAACCGATGAGATCGAGCATTACGATCAGCATGCTCAAAAGGAGAAGAGAACGAAGGGATGGTTGCCCAAGGGGAAGGTGAAGATTGGGGTGACGGCTGGGGCTTCCTGTCCAAATAACGTCATCGAAGAGACGATCGCGAAGCTGTTTCAGTTCCGCGGCGTGGATGTCAAAACGCTGATTCCTGAGACAACCGCTTAGGCAGCTTTTTTCAGATGGTCGGCCAGTTTGCCGACCAAACCCCCGAAGCTGCCGTTCGTGAAGACAGCGATCACGTCTCCCGATTTTAAGCGAGGCAATAGATCCTTAAGAATCTCCTCGGGTCCAGAAAGAAAGAAGGCTTCACGTCCAGATTGGCGTACGTCTTCGGCAATTTTCTGGGGATTGAGGCGTGTCTGTGGATCGAGTTGATCCTTGCGTGCGACTTCGGTGATGTAGAGGCCGTCAGCAGCAGATAGGGACTGGGCCAGCTCATTTTGGAAAATGCCGCGGCGGGTCGTGTTGGAGCGTGGTTCAAAAAGCGCCCAAAGTCGGCGTCCTGGGTAGCGGTGGCGCAGGGCGGCAATCGATTCCCGAAGAGCGGATGGATGATGACCGAAGTCATCCACCAAAGTGATCCCGCCGGCTTCAGCCCGGACCTCCAGGCGACGCCGGACCCCACGGAACTCCGGCAGGATGGCGGCCAACTTATCGAGATTCAGACCGAGGGTATGGGCGGCAGAGATGGCCATGGAGGCGTTATGGACGTTGTGTTTGCCGGCCAGCCCAAGATGAAACTTCTGGCCGTGTAACGTAAAATCGCTGCCAGAGGGACTCTGTTGGAGAATCTGATAGCGGGCGGCGGCCTGAAGTCCTCCGCCAACCTCCAGAATTTCGCAGGGGGCATCTTTAGCTACTGCGAGTGCGTTGGGGTCATCGGCATTGATCAGGGCTAAACCATTCCTCGGGACGGTCTGGAGAAGTTGCCGGAAGGATTTCTGGATGGCGGTGATGTCGGGGTAGATGTCGGCATGGTCAAACTCGACATTGTTCAGGATGACCAGTTCTGGAAGGTAGTGGAGAAACTTGCTTCGCTTATCGGCAAAGGAGGTGTCGTACTCGTCTCCTTCTAAAACCCAGAAGGGTCCTTTGCCGTGGTGGCATCCTCCGGGAAGGTCCACCGGAACGCCTCCGATAAACCAACTGGGCTGTAAGCCGCCTTTTTCCAAAAGAAACGCCAGCATGGTGGAGGTAGTTGTCTTTCCGTGGGTCCCGGTGACGACCAGATTTCGGGAGCGGTAAAGAAACCAACCCCGGAGGAGTTCGGGCAGGGAAACAAACGGTATGCGGTGAGTAAGAACGGCTTCCAGTTCGGGATTTCCTCTGGAAAGGGCGTTGCCAACGATGGCTAAATCAGGTTTTTGGGAGAGGTTTTGTTCCGCATACCCCTCGTGAAAGACGATGTCTCGTTCGCGTAGGAAATCCGACATAGGGGGATAGACGGCTTGGTCGGATCCAGTGACCTGGAGACCGAGTTCCCGGAACATAGCTGCCACGGTCCCCATGCCGGTTCCGGCGATCCCGAGGAAGTGGAGGTGTTTAAGATGAGCGCGATCCAGCATGGTACCCCTCTTCGGATGGAGGATGGAGGCTCAAGAGTCGAGCAAAACCCTCAGAATCGCAGGACAAGGTCAGCTCCTTGAGTGAATCCTTCTGTATCTCGATCAGGCAAGGTGTTTAGAAAGAGACCAGATATCAACTTAGAGGATCCTGAGGGAACCCAGACGCGCGTATGTCTCGATTCAAGGGATTCCCAAGATGATGCTGAGCCGCTGAATTCGGGTTCCAATAAAAGTAGGCCGCCTTGTTCGAGTATAAAATCCAGCTGAAAACGGCCTGTGGCAGAGAGACCGGCGGCCAAACGTAACGCCTCCTCCGCAAGGCGCCTTTTCCCACCAGGGGCGGATTGGCAAATGATAACCACCCGCTTCATGCCGGTGAAAAGGTGTAGATGGTGGAGGCGCGTTCGATCAGTTCTGACAGAAGTCCGGGACCTCCTAAGGTTACGCGGTCCAATCCCGGGCCGGTAATGGATTCAGCGGCTCGCGGGCAGGCAAAAAGGCGAATTCTAGGATCCGCCAACAGGCTGTCTCCAAGGGATTGGGCGCCCTCATGAAGGAAATAAACGGAAAGATCATCCTTAGTTGAGAGGGCGAATTGTAGTCTTTTTCGGAAATCTAAAGTAGCAGGATGGTTTAAGGGAGAGGCGAGAATTAGGAGCCGATTCAAGTTGGTTACCTTAAGCGAAAGGTGCGCGATGATAAAGCAATCGCGAGCAATAGGTCTTGAGGCTGGCGATTTGGGCTGGTTCTGGCAGGAAAGTTAGATGCGGATTGGTATTTTAGGGGCCGGGATTAGTGGATTGGTCTGCGCGCGAGTGCTGGCTCAAGCCGGTCACCATGTGACGGTTTGGGAGAAGTCCAGGAGCCTCGGTGGCCGTTGCGCGACCCGGAAGTTTGGTGACCATGTAGTTGATCATGGACTCCAGTATTTTACCCTCCGAGATATAAAAATCCGAGAGGAGGTCCAGAAGCTATGCGGAGCCAAGTTAAAGATTTTACCCAATCCGATTCTCGTGGCTGGCCAGGATGGCGAGGTGTATCGAGATGGAGAGGAGAGATTTTATCTGGAGGACGGAAATAATCGACTGGGGGCGATCTTGGCGGATGGCGTTTTGGTGAGGAAAGAGGTTGAAGTCAAAAAGATCGAGAAATCCCGAAAGAAATGGCGGGTGGAGGGAGAGGACTATGATGTGGTCGTCAGCTCCTGTCCTTTGCCGCAAACCGCAGCTTTACTCGGAAAAAAGATCTCCTCCCCCGGATACGATCCGTGTCTGACTGTATTGCTCGAATATCTTGTCCCTAGGGAGGATTCCAGTGGGGGATCCGCGTATGCCAGGATGGATCCAACGGGTCGGGATCCGTTGGCTTGGACGGCATGTGAGAATGTGAAGATTGGTAGAATTGTGGATGGGAGTACGGTGTATGTAATCCAAGCCTCTTCGGAATACAGCCGGGAACATCTGGAGCAATCCCCGGAGTATTGGGCTAGTGACCTGCAGGTTCTTCTAGAAAAACTCTGGCATTTGGATTCGGAGAAGCGCGGCTCGGTCTTTGCGCACCGGTGGCGATATGCACGTTCCTGTGCGGACAGGGAAATGCTAAGCGATCTTCCGGCGGGAATCTTTCTTTGCGGGGACTCTGTCAGTGAATCCCGCCTAGAGTCGGTTTGGCAAAGCGGTTGGGAAACCGCCAAAAAAATCCTCGCTTAAGGGGTTCTGGATTTGACCGGGACACGCAGGAGTTGTCCGGGCACAAGAAGATCGGGATCGTCCATTGGATTGAGAAGTAGAATATCCTCAACACCGACACTGAAGCGTCGGGCAATCGTGGTGAGGGAATCGCCGCGACGGATGGTGTAGAGAATTGGTTCGGGGGGAATCAGCACCTCCACAGGCTTTTCCTCTGGTTCCACGGATGGAGCCGGTTTGTATGTCTTGGGAAGTGAGGAACTGATCAAGGTCGGAGGGGCAGGTGGAAGATTGGCGAAGCCGTAATCGAACAACAAACGCGTGTCTTGCCACTTATTAGCGCTTTTAAGCAGAGTGAGGCGAAGTTCTCTTCCGTCACGTGTCGCTGAAGCAGCAAAGGTATGTCGGGCCTCATAGGTCCACCCTGTTTTGGCGGGGCCCATTCCTGGGTAAACTCCGAGAAGCTTGTTGTGGTTTCGCATATGTTGGAGACCGATTGAAGTTTTTAGATTGTAAATCTGAGTCTGGGCGATCTGCCGGAGTTCGGGTTTGGTCAGAAAAGAATTGAATAAAATCATAAGGTCATGAGCTGTCGTTCTTTGAGGTTGTCCTGGAAGACCATGAGGGTTGGCAAAATGCGTGCGAACCATACCCAGTTTGACTGCTTGGGCATTCATATCGCTCACAAAGCGATCCACAGAGCCCGAAATGGTCCGGGCCAGGGCCATAGCACTGTCGTTATCGGAACCAATGATGATAGAGCGTAGGAGTTCGCTGATGGGCACGGTTTCGCCGGGTCGCAACGGTACAGTACTGGGTTCCACCCGTGTATCCTGGGGATCCACTGTTACCGTGCCTTTTCCCCCGGTTTTTTCGTAGACTAGCAAAGCAGTCATGAGTTTCACCGTGCTGGCAGGGGGAAGGGTGTCGTCGACATTCTTTGCATAGAGGACTTGGCCAGTGAGGGGGTCCATGAGTAGTGCGGATCTCGCCAATAGTTCCTCGTTCACTTTCTCTAAGGTCGGGGGTACGGGTGGTGGGGTGAGTGGTGCGGAGTAGACCTGGATCAGGCTGAGGAGCAGACAGAAACATCCCGAACCGATCAAGCGAATCATGGAATCCGCCAAATATTGGGGAATCGAGTAAGGCGACGACAGGAACCTTTTTGGATCTGAAACACATCCTCGATCCTGACTCCCCCGATCCCGGGAACATAGAGTCCTGGCTCTATCGTGATAACCGTGCCTTTGGGTAGGGATGACATGGCGAAACGGGGAGATTCATGGATCTCTAAGCCAAGTCCGTGACCCACCCCATGAAAAAAACCCTGCCAGCGCCCTTTATGAATCTTCGTCGGATAGCCTTGGGTGAAAAACCAGTCTCTTAATTCTTGCTGAATCTTTGCACCATCGGCTCCGGTCCGGGTCTGGCGTATGACTCGCAATTGCCCTTGGCGAACGGTTTCCCGTAAATGGCTCAATCGGTCGGAGGGCGTTCCTTTGACGACGGTGCGTGTGATATCGCCGAAATATCCGGTTTGCGAGTTACGCGGGAAGATGTCGAGGATGATGGCCTGATGGGCGCGAAGTGGGCCGGAGCCCCGTTCGTGCGGATCACAGGCTTGGTTTCCGCCTGCAACAATGGTGTCCTTGGCGATTGCTCCGTGACGAAGGCAGGCCACCTCCATTTCAGCCCGGAGGATTTCAGAGGTCAGTTTCGATCCCCCCCAACGAAGAACCTTATTTTTTCCGATTTTAGAGGAGCGCAGGACTTCGATAGCTCTGGAGAGACCCGCTTCAGCTGAGCGAATGGCAGAGGTGATGGCCTGAATCTCCTTTTTATCTTTTCGGATGCGTTCTAAAAAAAAAGGTTCAGGGATCGGTTCGATTCGGATTCCCTGTTTACTTAGCTGTTGGAACAAGCTTATTGGAAATGAGGCAGGAACCCTAGCGTGGCGGATTCCATGCCTATGAAGAGCTGAGGCCAAGACGTCGGAATAAGGGGCTTTTTTAGATCCCAAGCGTTTTTCTTCTGAACTGAGGTCGAGGCATTGGTCTACTTGGGCAGTACGACGGGCACGGTCGATTTCTAGAGGCCCAATAAGGGTGAAGGTTTTTCCAGAGCAGGTCTCGAACCATGCAAAGTCGTCGGGGACAAAAAGACCCGTAGCGTAGGTAAGATCGGGAAAGCGGTCGGTATTACCGACAATGAGACGTGCGACCTTGGGCACGGTCAGGAGGATTTGAGGAGGGCACCGGCCAGGAAGCCGGCCAAGAGAAAGGCCAGGAGTACCATCGGAATTCGCAGGTCCAAACCGAAGAGGTAAAAGTCGAGGTGAAGAAAGCCCGCCTGACGCGTTATGAGGGCCACGGCGGCGGTCAGGGTTCCTAGGGATACGAGTCGGTGACGGTTCATGGTATGGCTTGGATCCTAGATTTCATCGGGTATGGGTGTGGGATGTCAATTGCAACGCGCACGGGGGATGGGGGTACCACCGGGTTAATGTACGGCAGGCGGGTGAAGAAGGACAGCCCACGGGTGGAAGCTTATGGTGAGGTGGATGAACTCAATGCCTGTTTAGGATTGGCCAGGGCCCATGCTTCCGAAGAAGTGGGGGGAACTATCGAAACGGTGCAAAAAGCCTTGGTGGGGCTGATGGGGGAATTGGCCGTTTCTCCGAAGGATATGGCCCGGTATGAGGGGGACGGGTATGCCCGTCTCAAGGAAGGGGATCTGGCCTTTTTGGATGGGCAGATTGATCTTTTGGAAAGTCGTGCCCCCAAGGCGAAAGGATGGTCCATGCCGGGGGGAAGCGCGGTGGGTGCGGCGTTGGATCTGGCTCGGACCGTCTGCCGTCGTTCCGAAAGGGCGGTTTGGCGGTTGGGCGAGGAGGAAGGGAAGGTGAGGACCCTGATTCCAAAATATCTGAATCGGTTATCTGATCTGCTTTGGCTGTTGGAGCAATCCGTGGAGGCGAGCCTGCCCTCCAAGCCAAAACCTAAGAAGCCTTAAGCAATTCCCAGGCCGTGTTGGGTCCCAAATAAACCATGCCGGTATACACCTGTACTAAGTCGGCACCAACAGCCCGCCGGGCTTGATAATTGGCCGAGTTCATCACCCCGCCCACTCCGATCAAAATCTGTTTTTTATCCAGCAACGGGCGGATCAGCTGAGCAACCTCCATGGCGCGGGCGGTTAAAGGTCTACCACTTAGGCCTCCCAACTCCGCGGCATCATCTGGAGTTCGTTGAAGAGTGGTGTTTGTGGCAACCATTCCTGCGAGTTCAAATTCCCGTGTGGCGTTTACGATTTCCGGGAAGGCGGAGTTTTCTGCATCAGGGGAAATCTTCAAAAGCAGGGGTTTCGGGGCTGAACTGGAACGATTGAACTCCTGCATGGTGGAGAGGAGTCGGCGGAGATCATCCGATTTGGCCAGGTCCCGTAGGCCGGGGGTGTTGGGGGAGCTGATGTTCACCACAAAAAAATCGCCCACGGAATGGAGAAGTTTAAAGGATTCAAGATAGTCAAAAGGTGCTTTGTCTAGAGGGGTGATCTTTGATTTCCCTAGATTCAGGCCGATCGGGAAGTTTTCGAAGTTGTCCCGGTTACGGGCCTTAGCCAACCGTGCTGCGATGGCCTGGGCGCCGAGATTGGGGAAGCCGAGACGGTTGATAAGGGCTTGGCGATTAGGGTAACGAAAGACGCGGGGAGGCGGATTGCCCGGCTGGGGATGTAGCGTAATAGTTCCCAGTTCGGCAAAACCAAAACCGAGTTCTTTCCAGGCTATCGGTGCTTCGGCGTTTTTATCGACTCCGGCTGCGATCCCGAGCCGGTTGCGAAATGAGAGTCCCATAAGGGTGACTAGGTCGGAAGGTTCGCGACGGCCCCCAGTAAGGAGTTTGGCTAAACCAGGAATCCGGAGAGAGGACAGGGTAAGACGATGGGCGAATTCAGGTGGAAACCGGAAAAGTAGGGGCCGGGCGAAATGGGAATAAAGGTTCATTTGCCGATACAAAACTGGGCGAAAAGGCGATCGAGGACATCCTCTGATGTTCCTACTCCAAGAACAGATTCCAGGCATTGCAGCGCCAATCTCAGGTCGGAGGCAACCAACTCGGGTGCCGACCGTGAGATCAGGGAGGCCGAGGTAGAAGCCAATGCTTCGGAAGCCTTTCGAAGGGCATCCTCATGGCGGGCATTGATGGCGATTTCATCCGATCCGGGTGCGGAGAGGTCCCCTGCTAATCGTTTGGCTATGAGTTGATGGAGTTTTTCCATGCCATCACCGCTTTTTGAGGAGACGGGCCATCCGTCCCCGCAGTAAGTGGCGGGGAGATCTGATTTGGTTAAAACACGGAGAATCTTGTTTTCGAACGGAACCCATTCGGAAGAGCAGGGGTCGTCCTTTTGGGATCGATCGATTAGGGCAAGGACGAGATCGGCAGAGACCATAGCGGAGCGGGTTCGTTGGATGCCTTCAATTTCCACGGGGTCGTTGGAGGTGCGAAGACCAGCAGTATCGATCAATCGTACAGGAAAGCCTGCGAGGATGATCGTTTCCTCAACCGTGTCCCGGGTGGTACCTGGAATGGAGCTGACAATCGCGCGATCGGTTCCCAAGAGGGAGTTTAGGAGGCTTGATTTGCCAACATTTGGTGGGCCTACCAGAGCGAGGCGGTAACCCGCGCGCAGGCGATGGCCCAAGGGTGCGGTGGCCAACAGGGAGGAGACGGATTGGAGGAGTTCACTGACTTCCTTGCGAAAACCTTTACCTACTTCGGGTTGGATGTCTTCCTCAGGAAAATCGATCCATGCTTCGATCCTTGCCAGAAGATTAAGGAGTCTTTCGCGTTCGGAGTGCAGACGGTCGCCTAGTCTACCGGCTAGGGCTCTTTGGGCTGCTTGGAGTGCTCTTTCTGAGCGGGCGTGCAGGACATCGAGAACGGCCTCGGCCCGAGTCAGGTCGATTCGGCCGTTAAGGAAGGCTCTTTCAGTGAATTCCCCAGGTCTGGCCGTTCGGGCCCCCAATTGGAGAATGGATTGGAGGATGGATTCGATGATCAATGGATTTCCGTGGCATGAGATCTCCACGAGATCCTCTCCGGTGTAAGACTTGGGATTCGGCCAGTAGGTAACGACCACCTCGTCAAGGGTTCGATCCTGAAGGTGTAATTGGGTCGGGAGAGGTTGGCGGGGTGGGAGTGGGTGACCCCCGAGCTTCTGTGCGATTGGAAGAGCCTGTGCGCCGCTGATGCGAATGACGGCCAGAGCGGAGACCCCGGGTGGGGTGGC
>Ga0214917_10007108_pt1 | contig 11415 bp, 9 predicted proteins | sample LL_1208_BB_MetaG_FD_177983 | JGI IMG/M metagenome (GOLD analysis project Ga0214917, IMG submission 177983) | Freshwater microbial communities from Lake Lanier, Atlanta, Georgia, United States - LL_1208_BB | ecosystem: Environmental > Aquatic > Freshwater > Lake | place: USA: Georgia | collected...
GTCTTGGGAAAATTACACAAAAATTTTGATTTAGTTTGGAAACATGAAAATAATTTTTCGCCTTATTTTATACACCGTAATACAAGGTTTTTTGACGTTGTAGAGACTACCTGGCACAATAAAAAATCGGTAATTGATTCACTAGAATTGCCTAAATCGGATCTTTTTAAGGCATTAAACTCACCTAATGATCCGTCTTATCCTAATTATTAATTAGGTTATGAATTTCCATATAAAACTCTCGCTTGGAGAAATTTCGAATGCAGCAATAGCGTTGAAACAGGGGAATTTAGTTGCATTTCCAACTGAAACGGTTTATGGCCTTGGAGCTGACGCTTTAAACGAAAGAGCTGTTTCACAAATATATAAGGTAAAAGGTCGGCCTTTAAACCATCCTTTGATCGTTCATATATCGTCTATAAGTCAATTAAAAAACTGGGCCACAGATATCCCAGATTACGCATTCAATTTAGCTTTTAAATATTGGCCCGGTCCAATGACTTTAATACTTCCAAGAACAAAAATAGCTAAAGATTTTTTGACAGGAGGACAAAATTTTGTTGGATTGAGGGTGCCAGCAAATCCGATTGCACTTGAATTGTTGTGCGCTTTCGAAAAATTGGGAGGAATGGGGATCGCTGCTCCAAGTGCTAACAGGTTTAAATCTGTTTCAGCGACATCTGCTCTAGCAGTGATTGATGAAATTGGGGCTCTACTAAATTCAAGAGATATAGTTTTAGACGGGGGCAACAGTCAAATTGGTATCGAATCAACCATAATCGAATGTAATCCAGCCGGACCAAGAATTTTAAGGCCGGGCGCTATTGTAAAAGAAATGATTGAGTTAACTGCTGGTTGCTCTATTATTGAAAGTGATCAAGTGCCTCAAATTAGAGTATCTGGAATGCTAAGTTCTCATTATTCACCCAAAGCAGACGTGCTATTAAATAGAATAGCAGAAACTGGTGAAGGCTTTATTGCATTATCAAAAATTCCTACCCCAACAGGTGCTATTCGATTGGGGTCACCCAACTCAACAGAGCAATTTGCCCATGATATTTACGAATTACTAAGGTTAGGCGATTCGAACGGACTTTCTAGAATTTGTGTAATTTTACCTACCGAAGGGCATCTGGCGAGTGCGATCGCTGATCGTATGTTTAGGGCCGCTAGGCGCTAAGCCTTCAATGTTTTGTGGTTATACTGACTTGCTATCTAGTCTGCTTTTAGATTGTTCTAGTCACATTTTGGGCCTTTAGCTCAGTCGGTAGAGCAACGGACTTTTAATCCGTGGGTCGTCGGTTCGATCCCGACAGGGCCCACTATCCCAATAAACTGCCCAAGCTCGCATACTGAGCCAAATTTCGGGCCCGGGGGCTAAAAACTCCCCTGAATGACAACAACATCTAACCCCTTTAGGTGTCTTACCTTGTAGAGGGGTCAAGACGTTGGCTCACCTGAAAGCGGGAAATCTAAGTGTCACTTCGTAAGAAGGCTCAAGCACCAACGACTGTTGCTGCGTGGTCTGTTTCTGATTTATCCGCACTTTATATGCAAAACCGCGCATCACTTATCGCTCAAGCCCGCCGAATTCTTCGAAGCGATGCCGATGCAGCAGAGGTTGTCCAAGATGCCTTCCTTAAATTTATCTTGGCAGCGCCAGATCTAGATACCGCTGATCGTGCCATGGCATATCTGCGCAAAACAGTTAACAACCTATGTCTGAACGTAATCCGCGCAACCGGATCTCGACCAAACCTGGTTGCAATTGATTCAGATGCAACTCAAGAGCGCTTATCTGAACTTGCAGCAGAAAATCACATCCCAATGGATGCAACTCTTGCTGCAGCAGAAGATGCTTCAATTATTCGCGAAGCACTATCTCGCTTATCTGAGACTCAACGAACCGCCCTTGTAATGTGGGAGGTTGAAGGCCGGACAACCAAAGAGATTGCCACTGCAATTGGAACGAGCGAGAAAAATGTTCGCCATGTTGTACAACGCGCACGTGCTTCATTTATTCGAGTCCTTACCGAATGGGTAGTTGATGAGAAAACCGGCGCTACTGCGCTTGACTCTATTTCTGGAACATATAAGAAAGCGGCAGAGCTTGCTAAGAAATCATCTAAAGTTGCACTTTCACTACTTATCGTAATGGTTGCATTCCTAGGCTTTAACTCTGTAACTGGAAGTGAATTTAACAATGTTTCTGTCGTTTCAACTTTAATCCAAGAAGCACCAGTTTCAACTCAAGCTTCAACTCCATCTCCTGCAAAAACTAACTCAGATCTTTCAAATCAAAAGTTCATTGAAGATAATTCTGTGATTAACTTCCGCACATCAAAATCATTATTTGCTGGTCTTTCCAAAGATGGATTACCAACAGGCTTTACAATCTCTGATGCAACTGGAAGTGTTGGATTACTTTCTATTTCATCTCAAGCAACAATTACCAATCCTGATGGATATGTTCTGGTTTCATATGCACAATCCCAGGGTGAATCAACATTAAACGCCTTAATCTCACAAACCATTACCATTGATGGCGCAGGCACTTCATACTTCGCCAGCCCTTCTGTGACTGTGGCAGGATCATGGTTTCCATTGACCCAGACAGGGTCTGCCTCAACAGTTTCCCGCCTCTCCAATGGGAATTACCTCTTAACCGCCACCATATATATAGATTCAACGGTGGATTCAGCCCTATTTGTGGCTGCTACTGGCGGGTTAGATGTCGATGCGATTCCAAATGAGATAACTACCCGTATAATTTTGAACTCTAGCAAGAGTTCAATTCTTGCCCAGGCGATCAATATCAGCGCCAAAGGGGTCAAATAAATGACACCTAACAAACAGGTTTCTCCTGTGATCCGGATATCACAGGGGGAAAGAGATGCGTCAGCACGTGCGACTCATCTCAAAGCCGCTACTAGGAAATTCCTGGTAACGACTAACGAAAGGAAGCAAATGTCTATAAAGACAAACTTCAAGCGTATTTCGCTTGTTGCTGTTGCAGCGTTAGGAATGGGCGTACTTAGTTCAGTTCCTTCGCAGGCAGCAATTATTGGAGTTCCAACTGTCACAGCAACAAATGGAACCGCTACACTGCAGGCTTCAGATTCCACTACTGCAGCTACTGTGGCGATTAAATTTAATGCAAATGCGACTACGGACTCTGTAACTCTTCATGTATCGGTTGGAAGCTTTCCAGCTACTGCAACTCATGATTCCAGATCAGTTTATGCTGGACAGGTTGATACTTTAACCACAACCGGTGCAAACGTCACCAGCACGCTCGCAACTGCGGCTCCTGTCGTTGCTGCTGCAGCAGCATTCACAAGTGATACTTATCTTGCTACTGCAAATGGCACCGGAAGAGCTCAAATGGTTGTAGCTGCCGGAACTGGCCAACAAGCAGTAAAGTTTAGATATTATCTTGATACTGCAACTGCAAGAGTGGCTGGAACTTACACATTTGACTACTACACAACTGTGTACTCAGCTGGTGTTGCAGTTCCTGCTTCAGCAGTATTCGGCCAGTTCACCATTGTTGTGACAAATGGGAGCACAGCAGCAGAAGGATCAGTAGCTGCAGCAGCTACCTCAAGTGCGCTGATGTATTCAGGATCCTCTTGGGCTAGTACCGCAGTAGATTCCTCGGTTTCAGCCGTAAGCACACCTACTGGTACTGCTATTGCTGTGATTCGAGTTAGTTTAAAGACTTCTGCTGGCTTGAACGCCCGTGAGTCCCTAACGGTTACAAGCACCATAGGAAATATTGGAACTTCGTGCGCTACTGCGGGTAAATCTCTGACCCTTCAAGGTGATGCATCAGGTACTAATGATTTACTTGTTTGCGCTGATGGAACTAGTGGTGTTTCAACAATTACCATTAAGTCAACATCAGTTACTTTTGCTAACAAGGCAGTCACATTCTACGGATCTACAGTCGCCACAATCACAACAACTGTGCTAGCGTCAGTCATCGGGGCAACTGAAACCAGGACAATCTTGGCAGTAGCTAAAGATTCTCTTGGAAACAACATTCGCACGGCCGATGCTGTCTATGCTTACTCTGATGCGTCTTCAGTAATCAATACTGGTACTGCACCAGCAGGTACAAGTTGTGGATCATATAACTCAACCGCTGGCGGATACTATTGTTTATTAGTTGGTTCAAACAATGGAACAGCTAATATCACAATTCGCAATGCGTCGACCAGCTCTGCTTCAACAGTTGCATCAACTCCTGTAGCGATTAAGGTAAATATGGCTGCAGCAACTTCAGTTAAGTTAGAGTTCGATAAATCAACCTATGCTCCAGGCGAGGTGGCTTATATTATCGTTCGCCCGCTTGATGCAGCCGGCGGAGCTATTGGCTCAACAACTTTAACTAATCTATTTGCAGCAGGTGGAATAACTTCAACTGCTGCTTTTGGTAACGGCTCAGAAACTGCTGCTAACTTAGCCGCAGCCATCAGCCCATTGGTATCTTATACAACTGCAGCGACTGATGGTTATGCATCAACCACTGCAATCGCTCTCTATAAGGTATATATGCCTTCATCAGGTGGAGCAGTTACAATTAAAGCTACGGGTGGTACAGCGCTACCTTCATCTGGTCGTGTAGCTGTCTCTGCAACTGCAACTGTTACTGATAGCGGAGCAGCAGCACTTGCAGCTGTTACTGCGTTAGCAACTACAGTTGCTTCACTTAAGACCTTGATCACAACACTTACGAACTTGGTCCTAAAGATTCAGAAGAAGGTAAAGGCTTAATAATCCTTAACCACTGAGTTACAGTTTTGCCCTAACCTCCACTCAGAGGTTAGGGCAAAACTTTTAGAAAATCGTATATAATTTCCACGTGAACAAAAAAAAACTAAACAAAGAACTCTATCCAAGGTCTAACTCAGTTTGGTTTTTACTTTTAAGCACTGCCGCAGTAACACTTTTTTTTAAGACGGACTTTTATGATCCCTTTAATTCCGCTAAATTAATTTTACTCTTGTTATTAGATTGTTGGCTTCTAGGACAACTTATAAATTCTTACAGAAATAGTTTTATTTCTGTTAAATCTTTGGAATTTATGATTGTATTTATAGTTTTCTTATTTATTTTGGCGCTCCTAATTTCAACGTTTCAAACCGATAGTTTAAATGTAGCTTTACTAGGCGAAACTCAGCGAAGAAATGGTTTTTTAGCCTACTTTGGGTTAAGTATAATTTTATTATTTGCTTCTAGAAGCTTTAATTTTTTAAATGTTAATAACGTTTATAAAGTTGGAATAGTTTTGGGTTCCTTGCTTGGAACTTATGGAGTCATGCAGCTATCAGGTCGGGATTTCCAGAGTTGGGATAATCCATATAATGCAATGATTGGTACGTTAGGAAATCCAAACTTTGCCTCATCTATGTTAGCTATATTGGTTTTATTTAGCGCTTATAGTTTATTTATTAAAAGTATGCCGAAAGTGTATAAACTTCTTGGCGTATATGTGATAGCAGTTGGATTATTTGCAATTGTTGGTTCAAACTCGAGGCAAGGCTTGATTGTAATTCTTTTCTCAATTGCTTTTTATTTTATTTTTTATGGTTTTATGAAAAATCTATTACTGGGTGTTGTCGCATCATTTTTTGGCGGCTCCTTTATTTTATTTTGCACGCTAGGTATGCTCAAGATTGGACCATTAACATCAATTATTTATAAGGAATCAGTGAGTGTTCGAGGATATTATTGGCGTGCTGGCATTGAAATGTTCAAAAGCTCTCCAATCTTTGGTGTAGGTGTTGACCGGTATGGAAATTTCTTCAAACAATTTAGAGAATTTAGTTACCCAATTAAATATGGATATGAATTAACAAGCACAAATGCTCATAATACGATTATACAATTGTTTGCAACTGCTGGAGTTTTTGTTGGTGTTACTTATTTAGCACTTTTGCTCTCAATTTTTGCTGCTGGGATTTCTAACTTAAGGAATAGTGATGAGTTGCAAAAGAAGCAAATATTAGGCCTTTTAGCAACATGGATAGGTTTTCAATCACAGTCATTAATTTCAATCGACAATATTGGAATTTCAATCTGGGGGTGGTTAATAGGTGGCGTCATATTAGGGCTACAATTTAGAAAGAATACACAATCAACTTTAAAATTAAGCAATCCAAGTCGATCAATTAAACATCGAAAGGTGAAAATAAATTTATTGCAACCAGCTGTAGCAGTTTTGGCATTAATGCCCACTTTGCTAATTGTGATTCCATTTTACAAATCTGAAACTGTACTTTTTAAATTAAAAAATATATCTGCCACACCTAATCAGCAAAATAAAGAGGCGGGGTTACAAGAGGTAAATAAAGTTTTGAGTTATAAAGTCATTGATCCTACATATAAGTATATGTCAGCCTTCTATCTAAGTGATTTGGGTTATAAAGAGGAGCCTTATGGGATAGTAATGAATCTATTGAGTAATGATCCAAACAATCCTGACTTTTTAAGAGGGGCAGCAGCTCTGGAAGAATCTCGAGCAAATATCTCTGGAGCAATAACACTTAGAGAAAGAATTGCGGTAATTGACCCCTGGAATTTTGCCAATTATTTAGAGCTCGTTAAGCTCTATAAAACCAATAATGATTTAGTTAAGGCGCAAGTAATTCTCGAGAAAATACTCAAATTTGTGCCCGGAACAGAAATTGCAAAATCCGCAAAAGAAGTTTTGAGATAATGTGATAAATAAAGTTATTGTAATTGGGTTAGGCTATGTAGGGCTACCGCTAGCATTAGCAGCTGCAAAATCTGGTTATAACGTGGTGGGTATTGACCTTAATCTCGAAAAGGTGAAAGGTATCAATAATGGAATCTCACCTGTGGAAGATGTTGATCAAAGTGTTTTACAAGAGATGCTAACATCTGAAAAATTTAGAGCGAGTACTAATTATGAAGAAGTTCGTGATGCAAATATCATTTTGATTTGTGTACCGACCCCTTTACTTAATAATCAACTTCCGGACCTTTCAAATTTAGAGGCAGCAGCACGGTCACTGAGCCCTTATTTAGCCAAAAGTTCTCTTGTGATACTGGAATCGACAGTAGCTCCCGGAACCACAAGAAATTTTTTAGCGCCTTTGATTACGTCTCATTACCAAATGAACGAGAAAAGCTTAAAATTAGCATTTTCTCCAGAAAGAATTGATCCCTCAAATAAAAATTGGAACTTAAATAATACACCTAAGATTGTTGCAGGGTTGAACGAAAATTCTAAGAAAAAAGCCGTTGAGTTTTATTCAAGATTTGTAAATCACGTGATTGAATGCGACTCTCTTGAAATAGCCGAAACTTCAAAATTACTCGAAAATAGTTTTCGACTCATAAATATCTCATTTATTAATGAACTATCAAAACTATGTTATAAATTAAGAATTGATGTTAGGCAAGTTATTCAGGCTGCATCTACCAAGCCGTACGGCTTTATGCCTTTTTACCCTAGTATCGGAGTTGGCGGTCATTGTATTCCAGTTGACCCAATTTACCTCTCAAACCTGGCTAAAGATGCAGGAGAACCTATGAAACTGATTGAATTGGCTTCTCAAATAAACTTGACTATGCATAGTCATTTTGTAAATCGAGCCGAAGAAAAACTGAATGGACTAAAAGATAAGAAAGTTTTAGTGATCGGAGTTTCTTATAAACCAAATTTAGCCGACACTAGAGAAACTACTGTAGAATTATTGATTGCAAGTTTGAAGAAAAAAAGGGCGAAAGTATTTTGGCATGATGAGTTAGTTAAAGAATGGAATGGTGAGTTTTCAGTTGCCTTAAGTTGCGATTTTGACCTAGCAATTCTGGCGACTTCTCATGATTACCTTGATTTAACAAAACTGGGGAATGTACCCATCATTGATACGCGAGGAAGTATTGCGTGAAGTATCTAATTACGGGAGGCGCAGGTTTTATAGGCTCTCACTTGGCTGAAAAGTTGATTGCTAGAGGTGATCAGGTTGTAGTAGTTGATAATTTTTCAACTGGTTCAATTATGAATTTATCTGGCATAAAAGAAAGAATTATTTTTCAAGAAGGCAATATCCTAAATAAGGATGTTATTGATAAATTAGTATCAGAGAGTGATTATGTGGTTCACTTAGCGGCGGCACTTGGCGTATTTAATATTGTGAATAAGCCGCTAGAAAGCCTTAAAACAAATCTTCAAGGGAGTGAAGTCGCGCTTGAAGCCTGTGATAGACACAGAAAGCCAATTTTAATTGCCTCAACTAGTGAGATCTATGGCAAAAACGACAAACTTCCTTTAAATGAAGAGGATGATCGAATTATTGGGCATCCACTCAAATCTAGGTGGTCCTATAGTGAGGCGAAAGCAGTTGATGAAAGTTTGGCTTATTTTTACTACTTAGAGAAGAAATTACCAATACGGATTGTGAGATTCTTTAATACAGTAGGACCGCGCCAGGTTGGCCACTACGGAATGGTTGTTCCAAGATTTGTAAATGCTGCATTAAAAAATGAGCCGCTTTCAGTCTTTGGTAGCGGTGATCAAATTAGATGTTTTTGCCATGTAACGGATGCAGTTAAGGCATTACTTTTAGTAATGGATTCAGAAAAAGCGGTCGGGCAGGTATTTAACGTTGGAAATAACTCTCAAATATCTATTATGGAGCTAGCCAGGAAGGTTATTGAAATAACTGGTTCAAAGTCTAGTATAGAAAAAATTGCCTACGAGAAGGCATACCTGGAAGGGTTTGAAGATATGAAAAGGCGCGTTCCAGATATCTCAAAGATAAAGCGAGTTTTGGGTTGGGAGCCTAAGATAAATCTTGATCAAATTATTAAAGATATAGCTGCCTTTAACTCAAAGTAAAAACTCCACTAGGCTTGGATCCTATGACAACCGGTGGCTTTAGCAGTGAGCGACTACTTGATGAAGAGAAGATTTTAAAACTTCCTTCCCTAACCAATAACGATGCAATCGAAATAGGTCAGATTGCTGTAACACTAGGTATTCAGAAGAAATTGCCAATTGCTATAGAAGTACGGATTGGTGATTGGATTGTATTTCACGCATCCCTTGAAGGTTCTAAACCTGAAAATAATTGGTGGATAAATCGCAAGGTTGCAGTTGTTGTATTAAATCACCATTCAACCATGTTTGAGCGGGTATCTGCTGAAGAGCGAGGAGTGGATTGGCATAAAGAGAACGGTGTTGCGGATGAAACCCATGCCATACATGGTGGCGCCTTACCATTAATTACAGCCGAAGGCTTTAAGGGGATATTAATTATTAGTGGCCTACCCCAAGTAGAAGATCATCTACTGGCAATTGAAGTTCTAACAGAGTTTTTGGCTCGCAAAGGTGAATTAATTTGAGTGTTCAAGTTTGGGTTGCTGGTGAAGTATTAATTGATTTGATTCCAGACGCAGATCAGCATTTAGCAGTTGTTGGTGGTGGCCCAGCAAATACAGCCAAAGCATTAGCCAATCTTGGAGTTAAAACTTATTTTATTGATGGAATTTCAACTGATAAGTATGGGCAAATGGCAAAAGCTGACCTGCTAACAGCCAAAGTATTACTTGATTACGCAAAGTACTCAAACAAGCCAACCTGTACCGCAAAAGTCAAATTATCCAAATCAGGTCATGCAACATATGAATTTGTGGTTGAAGATACTGCAACCTTTGATTTTTCTGAACAATGGCTACCAGATCCACAAAATATAAAGCCATCCTTACTTCACATCGGAACCCTTGCCACAGTAATTGAGCCGGGTGCATCTGTTTTGTTTGAGTGGGCACAAAAGATTGCACAAATTGCACCGATAGTTTTTGATCCAAATATTAGGCCCGCTGTGTTAGGAAATAGAGATGAGTATGTGAAAAAAGTTGAAAATTGTGTAGCAATTTCATCAGTAGTAAAGGTGAGTGATGAAGATTTACATTGGCTATATCCTGGAGAAGTTATTAATGAGATTGTAAACAAATGGCTAGATCTTGGTGTTGAGTTAGTAGTAGTTACACTTGGCGAGAAAGGGATATCTGCCTACAGAAAGAATGAACATATATCTGTTGATGCACTTACAGTGGTTGTGGCCGATACAGTGGGTGCTGGGGACACAGTAGGTGCTATTTTGGTTGAGGCTATTGTGAATGATGGTCTAAGTAGTTTGAGTGGAGCAAGGTTAGAAATTATGCTTAATCGTGCTGCGAAGGCTGCTGCTATAACTGTTTCTAGAAGTGGTGCAAACCCTCCAACACTAATGGAGATTGAATAAGTGTTAAAAATTGATGGAGATCAAATCTCGATCGCAATTGATTTAGATCAAGGAGCACGCCTTGCATCGGTGCAGTGGCGAGATATGCAGTTTGTAGTCCCATTTTGTGGGCAGGATTTAACCTTGGGTTGGTTTTCAATGGTTCCCTTTGCCGGAAGAATTAGCGATGGAATTGTTACAGACTCAAAGGGAAATAAGCATCAACTACCAAATAACTTTGATCCACCACACGCATTAATTGGATATGGCGCTCACTCATCTTGGGAAGATATTGGTGGTGGCCGTCAATACTTAGAGCTGCCATCACCCTTTAGTGGCGCAAATGTTACACAAAGTTATGAGATATTAGATAACGCAATTCGCTGGTCACTTGATTACGAGGCAAATGGTTGTGATCTACCGGTAACACTTGGTTTTCATCCATGGTTTGCCCGTGAGATTGGTAAAGGAGATTCAGCTGAGCTTTTATTTGCAGCAAATAAAATGTTTAAAAGAGGTGATGTTTACCTGCCAACAGGTGAAATCATCTCACCAACCCAACCACCATGGGATGACACATTTATGGAGATAAAGGGAGTTCCTGAGATCATTTGGCCAGGAGCTGCCAGGTTAACAATGGAGTGCGATACGCCTTACTGGATGGTTTATAGCCAAGATGAAGATGGTATGTGTATTGAACCTGTAACAGCCCCTCCTGATGCCCAAAACTTAGGAATCCAAGGTGATACTTATATTGAGTGTTTAATTACCTTTACTGAAGATTTATAAATTATTCTGCAACTCGATACATAATATCACTGCCAAACTCATTAAAGCCACGTGATTTATAAAGATTAAAGGCTGGTTTATTTTCAACTCCAACATATAACATCACATTGTTTAACCCTTGATGCTTTAAATAATTAAGGCCAGTGATGGTTAAATCTCGCCCCACGCCTTGCCCTTTGTAATCAGGGTTTACCGCCAAGACATAGATCTCACCGAGAGCTTCATGGCCATGATCATCATCCTCACCAGTATGTGAATGGGTGTGGGCGCCATGTATTTTGGTCCAACAAAATCCAATTAATTCACCCTTATCTTCAGCTATAAAAAACCCTTTTTCATCAAACCAGGATTCATTAAGCCTTACCTT
>Ga0214917_10007109_pt1 | contig 11414 bp, 14 predicted proteins | sample LL_1208_BB_MetaG_FD_177983 | JGI IMG/M metagenome (GOLD analysis project Ga0214917, IMG submission 177983) | Freshwater microbial communities from Lake Lanier, Atlanta, Georgia, United States - LL_1208_BB | ecosystem: Environmental > Aquatic > Freshwater > Lake | place: USA: Georgia | collected...
TCAGAACCTCACCACCACCGGCATGCCCGACCCCGAAGGCGATACCGCTTTTGACCCGCCAGCGTTTCCACAAGCTGCTGCGTTTTCTGAGATTGCGGTGCGCATGGCACTTCCTGAAGAAGCCTGATGGACACCACCCGCATTCTGGCCATACGCCACGGCGAAACCGCTTGGAACGCCGACACTCGGCTTCAAGGCCACACCGACATTCCCTTAAACGAACGCGGGCTTTGGCAGGCAGAGCGCACGGCGCAGGCTCTGGCCGCACAAGACCCCATACATGCCATTTACAGCAGCGATTTGCAACGCGCCTTGGTCACCGCACAAACCTTGGCACGCCACACCCAAGCGCCTCTGACCATCTTGCCGGGCCTGCGTGAACGCGGTTTTGGCAAATTTGAGGGCAAAACCTTTACTGAAATTGAAGCCCTTTGGCCCGATGAAGCCCAACTCTGGCGCGACCGCCTGCCCGACTGGGCGCCCGAAGGTGGCGAATCACTTGAGCAGGTGCACCAACGTGTGTTGGCGTTGATGCACGAATTGGCCGCGCGCCATGTGGGCCAGCTTATAGCCGTGGTAGCCCATGGCGGTGTGATGGACCACTTTTACCGTGCGGCCACCGGGCAAAACCTGACATCAACCCGCACCTGGGCGTTGAGCAACGCCGCCATCAACCGTTTGTTATGGACGCCTCAAGGTCTCACTCTGGTGGGCTGGGGAGATACCTCACACCTGGATGACGGTGTGCTCAACGAGGCCAACTACAAAGGGTTTTAGCCCCTTCGGGGCCCCTTGGGGCTAAAACAGACCCTCGCCTTGCCCCGCCTGCCGCTGCGGCGCTGCCACGCCCAAGTGACGGTAAGCGGCCAGGGTGGCGATACGCCCGCGGGGGGTGCGCTGTAAAAAGCCCTGCTGAATCAAGTAGGGCTCAATCACGTCTTCAATGGTGTCGCGCTCTTCGCCAATGCTGGCGGCAATGTTGTCCAAGCCTACGGGCCCGCCGTCAAAGCGGTGAATCACCGCCTCTAGTAATTTACGATCCATCACATCAAAACCCTGCGGGTCTACGTCCAGCATGGCCAGTGCTTTGTGGGCCATGTCTTGGGTGATGTGCCCGCTGCCCTTGACCTGAGCGTAATCTCGCACCCGGCGCAACAGACGGTTCGCAATGCGCGGGGTGCCCCGCGAGCGGCGGGCAATTTCAAAGCCACCCTCTTCGTCCATGGGCGCTTGCATGAGCCCCGCGCTGCGATTGACGATGCGGGCCAGCTCTTCGGGCGTGTAAAACTCCAGCCGCGCCACAATGCCAAATCGGTCGCGCAGCGGGTTGGTCAGCATGCCCGCACGCGTGGTGGCCCCCACCAAGGTAAAGGGCTGCAAATCGAGCTTGATGGACCGGGCCGCAGGCCCTTCGCCAATCATGATGTCGATTTGATAGTCCTCGAGTGCGGGGTACAAAATTTCTTCCACCACGGGGCTGAGGCGGTGAATTTCGTCAATAAAAAGCACGTCATTTTTGTCGAGGTTGGTCAGCAAGGCAGCCAGGTCTTTGGGCTTTTCAAGCACGGGGCCGCTGGTTTGCCGCAAATTGACGCCCAACTCATGGGCAATGATGTGGCTGAGGGTGGTTTTGCCAAGCCCCGGCGGGCCAAACAGCAGGACGTGGTCCAGGGCTTCATTGCGCTGCTTGGCGGCGCCTATAAAAATATCCAGCTGCTCGCGCACCTTGGCCTGACCCACATAGTCGTTAAGCAGCTTGGGGCGCAGTGCCCGCTCCAAGGCATCCTCTTGCGGAGTGGCTTGGGCAGCCAACACCACCCGCTCTGCGTGCTGTACATCCTTGGCTGCTTGAAGTGGGCTTACGCTTGAGCCCGAAGGCGCTGGGCTCATGGGGCTGCTAAAAGAGTCGGTTTGAATGCTCACAGTGATACAGAATATACCTTTGCAACCCCATACATTGAGGTCAAGTGAAGCGGAGGCTTTCAAGTCAAAGGCCAAAATGCCGATAAATAATTACCCCAGTTAAGACCTCATGATGACTTCTTCCCCTTTTGCTCGTGCCCATCCCTTATGGGCATGGATCTTGGTCGGTGCGCATCTGGTACTCGGCGGCGCAGTGCTGGCGGCCGAAAAGGATGTGGCTAAAGAAGTCAAAAACCAGCTGGGCAACACCAAAGACCTGGCCAATAAGCAGCTGAACTTGACTGTTAAGGGAGCCTCAGTCGTCACTTCATCGGGCGTGCAGCCCTATGACGCCGCAGCACAAGCCACCAAAAGCAAAGAGGGTGCTGCCGCCTATGAGGCGCAATACCAGAGGGCCAGAGCCATAGCCCTAACCGGACGCGCACCCAAATCAGCCAAAAAGGTCATTGACGCCAAAGACGTTCACTGGGACTACGACGGCTCGCACGGCCCTCAAAACTGGGGCCAAATGCACCCCGACTGGAAAACCTGCAGCACAGGCAAACGCCAGTCGCCCATTCACATAGAGGACCACACCACCCTGCAAGGTCCGGTGGAGCCGCTGCGCTTTGCCTTCCAACCCAGCTCCGGCTGGGTGATCCACAATGGCCACACCATTCAGGTAGATGTGAATGGGGACAACAGCGTCACCGTGCGGGGCAGCACCTTCAAGCTGGTGCAGTTTCACTTTCACCACCCGGCGGAAGAAAAAATCAACGGTAGAACCTCTGCCATGGTGGTGCACTTGGTCCACCGCAACGAACTCAACCAACTGGCCGTGGTGGCCGTAATGCTGGACACCAAAGAAACACTGGATGCGAACGCGGGCTCAGGCACAAGCCCTGTGATGGGCACAGGCAATAGCTTCATTCAAAAGGTGTGGACCTACATGCCTATCGACAAGGGCGACCGCGTTCCCCTGCCAGAAAATCTGCTGAACATGGCCGAACTGCTGCCCGCTAATCAGCAGTATTTTCAGTTTTTTGGGTCGCTCACCACACCGCCTTGCAGCGAAGGTGTGCTGTGGATGGTGATGAAACAACCCGTGGAAATCAGCAAAGAGCAATTGCGCTTGTTTGCCCAACTGTTCCCCATGAATGCCCGTCCGCTTCAGGCCGTCAACGGTCGGCCCGTGCGCGAGGGAAAGTAGCTGCCCATTTATTTTCTTTGCCCGATTGAGCTAGCATAGGCCAATACCAGCCGATTCAAGATCACCTATGCGCCTTGCCACTTTTTCAACCATCCAATCTCCCCAAACTGCATTGGTGGGGGTTTTACACAACGATCACTTACTGGATTTGAAGCGCGCATCCAGTGAGTTGGATGGCTCACAAGCGGAATTACCGACCACCATGAAAGCGCTTTTGACTCTTGGTGATGCCGGCCTTCAAGCTGTACGACGAATTTTGGATGCAGCTCAGGCACAACCGGAAATTGTGACAAAAACCGGCCACCTGTTGAACCAGGTGCACTTTTTGCCTCCCATTGGGGATGCCGACAAATTTTTGTGTGTGGGTAAAAACTATCGGACTCATCTTGAGGAACTCAAGCGCACCGACCTGATCAAGGAAATGCCTGAGGAGCCGACCGCCTTCATCAAAATCAATGATTGCTTGACGGGGCATGACTCTGATGTTGTTCGCCCGCCCACTGTTCATAACTTGGACTATGAACCTGAGTTGGTCTTTGTCATAGGCAAGCCTGCATACCAAGTCAAAGCTGAGAACGCCTTTGATCATGTGGCCGGCATTACCTTGTTGAATGACCTGACCTGCAGAGACACTCAAAAGCGAGAAGTGGCGTCAGGATCACGCTTTTGGACAGCCAAAAACTCCCCAGGTTTTGGCCCCCTTGGACCTTACATCATCACCATGGACGAGGTGCCTGACCCTTACGATATTTGGGTGACATGCAGCGTCAATGGTGAACAGCGCATGCGGGTCAACACCAGCGAGCAGATTTGGCGTCTGCCCCGGATCATTGAACACTTTTCTCGCCTGGTTCGACTCAAACCCGGTGACATGTTTTCAACGGGTGCACCGGGTGGCGTTGCGGTGGGAAAACCCAATGCCGCAGAGCTTTTTCTTAAAAACGGTGACGTCGTGGAATGCGCCTTTGAACACCCTTGCATGGCGTTGCGAAACAGAATTTCCGCTTGAAATCGCCTAATATGTTTCGACGCACAGTCCTTCGAGCTCTCGGCGTGGGAGCCACGTGGGTATCGGGTTTTAACGCTTCCATGGAAGTTTTTGCCCAGTCGGGTTTTCCAAGCAAGTCCGTCACCATAGTCGTTCCTTTTCCACCGGCTGGTGGTGCTGACGTATTGGCAAGAATTTTGGCGACCTATCTTTCCAATCTCTGGGGGCAACAAGTGATTGTGGAAAACCGTGCCGGCGCAAGCGGCCGCATTGGCGCCGCTCATGTGGCGAGGTCAGAGGGAGACGGCTATACCCTCATGATGAGTTCCACAGCCTCTTTGGGTAAAGACAATGTGGCCCAATTTGCACCCATTGCTTTGGTTTCGGCTGCGCCCTATGTGGTCGCAGTCAACCCCAAGCTCGGGGCAAAGACCATGCGGGAGCTGATTTCAAAGGCTAAGGCTCAACCAGGCAAGCTGACCTTCGGTTCATCTGGAGAGGGTTCAGCTTCACACCTCACCGTAGAGCTGTTTCAACAGGCTGCAGGCATTGAAATGCTCCACGTACCCTACAAAGGAACTGGTCAGGCGGTTACTGATCTTCTGTCGGGCACTATAGATCTGATGTTTGCGCCAGGTCAAACCGTAAATCCACACGTAAAAGCCGGGAAACTCTTGGCTTTGGCGAGTACAGGTGATCAACGCAGCAGAACCTCTTCAGACCTACCTACAATTGCTGAGGCCAGCACCCCAGGATATGCTGCTGTGGGTTGGTTTGGTCTGTTGGCGCCGGTCAGCACCCCAGCACCAATCGTCCAAAAACTCAACGTTGATGTTAACGCCGCTTTAAGCGACCCTAACATTGAAAAAATCATGTTGGATTCTGGAGCCGAGCCCGCGCAGACATCACCCGCGCAATTTGGAAAATTTATACAAAGTGAGATTGCCAAGTGGAGCCTATTGGAGACAACGCTGCAATCCAAAAAGAAAAGTTAAGCCGCAAACAATGGTCATGCCAGTGCCTTGAGCGCCATCTTGATGCCCTCGCTCACCCCCACCTCTGCGGGCAGGGCCTTGAGCGCCGAAGCGGCTTCGCGATCGTTGTAGCCCAAGGCCAGCAGGGCCTGAAGAATGTCGGTGTGGGCATCTGCAGTCGAAGAGCCCGGACGCACGGCAGCCAACTCGGCACCCAGTTTGCCTTTGAGTTCCAGCAACAAGCGCTCGGCCGTTTTTTTGCCAATGCCCGGCACCTTGACCAGCCGTGCGGGCTCTTGCAGGGTAATGGCTTGCGCCAAGTCCGCCACACTCATGCCCGACAACACGCCCAGCGCGGTGCGCGGCCCCACCCCACTGATTTTGATGAGCTGTCTAAACGCCTCGCGCTCTGATGCAGCCCCAAAACCAAACAGCTGCTGGGCATCTTCACGCACCACAAAGTGAGTCAGCAAGGTTACCGGCGCGCCTAAGGCAGGCAGGTCATAAAACGTGGTCATGGACACCTGCACCTCGTATCCCACGCCATGGCAGTCCACCAATACTTGGGGAGGTGTTTTGTCCACTAGGGTGCCGCTGAGTCTGCCAATCATGTGTAGGGTATTGAGGTGTTGAGTAGGGTAAGACTGAGGCTGCACCTATGATGTCCGCTCGGTTCTATGAACCTCTTGGAAAGGAATTATCAGCTTGATTTTGCGTCATCTGTTTTCGCCGCCCAACAACACCCGGCTGGCTCACCTGTGCGGTCCAACCGACCAGCACCTGCGCAGCATTGAGCAAGCGCTGGACGTCAAAATTGCGCACCGGCATGAGCAATTCAAAGTGGAAGGCCCTAAGGCTAAGGCGAACAAGGCAATGGAAATACTGCAAGCGCTTTACGAGCAAGCAGCCCGCCCCATAGATGCTGCCATGGTGCAACTCATGTTGGTGGGGGATGGTACGGTGGTTTCTGGAGCTGATGGAGCCATTGGGGCTTTGGGATCTGAGCCATTGCACACACGCCGCAGCGAGTTGCGTGCCCGCACGCCTAACCAGGCCATTTATTTGGACAGCATGGCCAGCCACGACATCACCTTTGGCATTGGCCCGGCGGGCACCGGCAAAACCTATCTGGCCGTTGCCTGCGCGGTGGATGCACTGGAGCGCAGCGCAGTGCAACGCATTGTGCTCACACGGCCAGCCGTGGAAGCCGGCGAACGCCTGGGGTTTTTACCGGGCGACCTGACCCAAAAAATTGACCCCTACCTGCGCCCGCTTTACGACGCCTTGTACGACCTGATGGGCTACGACAAAGTCCACAAGGCGTTTGAGCGCCAAATGCTCGAAGTGGCACCCTTGGCGTTCATGCGCGGGCGCACACTGAACAATGCGTTTGTGATACTGGACGAAGCCCAAAACACCACCACCGAGCAAATGAAGATGTTTCTGACCCGTATCGGCTTTGGCAGCAAGGCCGTGGTGACGGGTGATGTGAGTCAAATTGATTTACCTAAAACCCAATTGAGCGGGCTGATCGATGCCGAACGCGTGTTGCAACGAGTTCAGGGCATTGCCATGTGCCGCTTTACCAGTGCCGACGTGGTGCGCCACCCTCTGGTGGCCCGCATTGTGGACGCTTACGACAAACGCAAAACCCCTGCCGCATGAAGGCCGCACCCTCGCCCGATCTGGACTTGTGCCTGCAGCTTGATGATGTGGCGGTACCGACCGAGCACCGCAAAGTGCTGCGCCCGTCGCAACTAAAAAAATGGGTAAAGTATGCCTTGGTCCCACAAGCAGCGGGCCGCCCAAGTGGAAAGAATGCTCAAACCACGGAAATCACCGTGCGGGTGGTAGGCCTGGCCGAAGGCCGACAGCTCAACCGCCAATTTCGGGGACAGAACCACCCCACCAATGTGCTGACGTTTGACTTCGGCAGCCCCCATGGTTTAAGTGCCGACCTGGTGCTGTGCGCACCCGTGGTGCAGCGCGAAGCCGTGGCGCAAGGCAAGAGCCTCAAAGCCCACTACGCCCACCTGTTGATCCACGGTACGCTGCATGCCCAGGGTTACGAGCACGACACCTGCGCACAAGACGCTGAAGAAATGGAAGCGCTGGAAATGCTGCTCATGCTCAGCCTGGGTTTCGATAACCCCTATCAAGACTGATGGCGTCAATGACCGGCTGAACTCAGTCCTCTGACCTCAGGTTTATCATTCTTCAAAATACTTCTGGAGACAGCATGACACTGCATACGCCTTTTTTACACCTTTTGGTTGCTTCAGTCAGCGCCGCGCTTCTAAGCGCCGCACCCTCTTGGGCACAAAGTGCCTATGGCTCAACCACCAGCAGCGCAACCGCAAATCCCCTAACCGCCTCGTCGCTGCACCAACGTGCCTTGGCCGCCACCTGTGCCAACTGCCATGGCCCGGAAGGTCGTGTGACCGCCGGCTCCGCCGTACCTGGCTTAGCAGGCTTGCCCAGCGCTTACACCGTGACGCAAATGAAAGCCTTTAAAGACGGCAGCCGCCCCGCTACCGTGATGCATCAAATTACCAAGGGTTATTCAGATGCGCAAATTCAGTCGGTCGCCGACTACTTTGCCTCAATCAAGCCGTAAAGCCGTCACACGTTCAGCCCTTCCTGTTTAGGAGACCCTTGTCATGTACAACTTAAAACTTAGCAGCCCTACCAGCGTACTCAGCCGACGGGGTTTTCTGCAACAGTCCACCGCTTGGGGTGGGATGGCCGCCCTATCGGGTTTGGGGTTGAGCGCCTGCGCCACCCGGATGCCTGAGCATGCGAAGGTGGTGGTCATTGGCGGCGGCTATGGCGGGGCTACCGCTGCCAAATACGTGCGCATGTTTTCGCAGAACCAGATCGACGTGGTGTTGGTAGAGCCCAATGAGGCGTTTGTGTCTTGCCCTATGTCCAACCTCGTGCTGGGCGGCAGCAAAACCATGGCCGATATCACCACGCCCTACGACATGCTGAGCAGCAAGTACGGCATTACCCATGTCAAAGACCGCGTCACGAACATTGATGCCGCCAAAAAAACCGTCCTTTTGGCACGCGGCAATGCCATTCGCTACGACAAACTCATTGTGTCCCCCGGTGTGGACATGATGTGGAACAGCATAGAAGGCTTGGCTGCGGCTCAAGCCTCCGGCCAAATTTTGCAGGCATGGAAAGCCGGTCCCGAAACCATGGCGCTACGCCGACAGCTGGAATCCATGCGTGACGGTGGGGTGTACGCCATCTCCATTCCGTTAGCGCCCTATCGTTGCCCCCCTGGCCCCTATGAGCGGGCCAGCCAAGTGGCGCATTACTTCAAGCAAGCCAAGCCCAAATCCAAGGTGCTGATTTTGGACGCCAACCCCGACGTCACGTCCAAAGGCCCCTTGTTTAAAAAGTTCTGGGCCGAAAACTTTGGCGGTATGGTGGAGTTCCGCGGCAACCACAGAGCCATTGGCGTGGATGCCAAAGCCAATGCGGTGCGCTTTGAAACCGAAAACGACGTTAAAGCCGATGTGTTGAACGTTTTGCCCAATATGAGCGCGGGCAGCATTGCCATGAGCACAGGTTTGGCCAACACCAATGGCCGCTGGTGCAATGTGAACTACCAAACCTTTGAATCCACCGCCGCCAAAGATGTGCATGTGATTGGGGACTCTTTACTTGCAGCACCTCTCATGCCCAAATCGGCCCACATGGCCAACTCACATGCCAAAGTGGCTGCCGCTGCAGTGGTGGCCCAGTTGTCTGATGTGGCCGTTAACCCAGACCCTATGCTTACCAACACCTGCTACAGCTTTGTCACCGACAAGCTGGTGGTGCACGTGGCGTCGGTGCACCAGTATGTGGCCGCCGAAAAAACCTTCAAAACCGTTGCCGGCTCTGGGGGCTTGTCTCCCCAGCCTAACGAGCTGGAAGGCATTTACGCATGGAATTGGGCCAAGAACATTTGGGCGGATACATTGCTTTAAGCGCCTTCGCTTCGCGGTTGGTCTAACTCAATGCGGTTTCAAGGCCGATGCGAAGTACATCATCCGGCACCAAGCTGGGGATATTCTCAGTTATTGGGAAATCGGCATAGCGCCCCGCCAAGCACAAACAATCTTGCGGCCACTCATGATCGAGCAGGGGTTTGACAACATCGTCTAGATTCAACTTAATTTGAGACATGACGGTAACTCCTATGTTGCGCACAACATTGAATCCCGTTGCACTCGGTTGAATATGTAGGCGTTTGATTGTATTTTTAATGCTGCGGAAAGTATGAGTTGGCACAGATGCTCGGCCCCATGTGTCGTTAGGGTGTGCCCTTGGAAATCTCGCCAATCAATTCTTTAATGCGTGACATGGCAGACTGGTACACGGCTTGGTCTTCGCGCTTGTCCACGGCCATGACCATCACCATCAGTACGTCGTCCTGCACGCCATAGACCAGACGGTATCCTTGTTTTCTGAGTTTGATTTTGTAGTGACCAGCCAGCGCGCCATGCAGCTCTGCGCCCGGCACATGGGGGTTGTCTAAGCGTTTTTTAAGGAGCTTACGCAGCGTTTCTTTGACGGACCCATCAAGCGCCTGCCACTCTTTCCAAGCGCTAGGAACAAACTGCAGACGATATTTGTGTTTTCTGGGCGAATCAGATGGCATCTATGTCCACTTCAATAGCATTGGCGCGCTCGCCCAAGCGAGACAGCACGGTGCGGTGCAGCTCTTGATCGCCCAATTCTTCAAGCAGTGCTTCAAACAGGGCCGGGTCCACCATATAAAAGGCGGCCTTGTTGTGGTTCAACACCGCTACGGGCTTGCTTTGGGCGTCACGCAAGACAGCAGCAGGATTCTTCTTGAATTCGGACATGCTGATGGTGATGTCAGAATAAATCGCTTCCATAATTTAGCTCCAAATTAAGAGCCAATTATAGAGCTGTCTAAAAACTGGGGTGATCTTAATGCGGCTTCAAGGCCGCCACACTGGCTTGCAAGTCTTTGCCCCAAGTACGGCGGTCGCGGCCATTGGCGGTTTGTGGGGCGCCAAATGCCACACGCACCACCAAGTTGCGGGCGCGGGCGGTGCGCCAAATCGACAAGGGCAAAGGGTCGTCGCCTACATAGCTGGGGGCCAAGCTGATCTTCCCGCCGCCGCTTATGTATTGCAAACCTACGGGCTGAATGGGGGCGTTGGCTTCTATGGCCGACTGCAGCAAATTGCCATGAAAGGGCAGCACGCCCTGCCCGAGGCTGGTGGTACCTTCCGGAAAAATGGCGAGCACATCACCCGCGCGCAGGCTGTCTGCCATGTGGTGCACCACCCTTAGGGTGTCGCGGCGGGCTTCGCGCTGGATGAATAAGGTGCCTACGCCAATGGCCAGCGTGCCAATGAGCGGCCATTTTTGAATATCGGCCTTCGAAATAAAACGGCAGTAGCGCGCGGCATGCAAGGTGGCTATATCCAACCAAGAAATATGGTTGGACACCAACAAAGCTGGGCCTTGGGCCACGGGTGTGCCCACTACTTCGAGCCGAATACCCAAAGTGCGCAGCAAGCCTTGGGACCAAATTTGCACCCGCAGGGCTCTTTGTTCGGCGTTAAGCCTTGGAAACACCAAAAACACAATGGGTAAACCCGAGCACACATGCAAGGTGGAGCGCACAAACCTGAAAACTCCCAGCCCAATACTGACTTGATCAGGCTTCATAGCGGGCCATCACCGCGCACGGTCACGGCGCATAGGCCAAGTGCCCACCCACCAGCGTGTAGCGCACCTGGCCGGGTAACTCGTAACCGGCAAAGGGCGTGTGTTTGCCTTGGCTCTTAAGGGCTTGCGCGTGCACAGTCCAATGGGCTTGTGGGTCAAACACGCACACGTCGGCCGCCCCGCCCACCATCAGCTGGCCAGCGCTGGACTGCAAAGCGCCCAAGCCTGCACCCAACACACGAGCAGGCTCGCTGGTCAGCACGGCCAAGGCACGGCTCAGGCCCACGCCGCTTTCCATGCCCCACTTGAGCGCCAAGCTCAGCAACAGCTCCACACCAGTGGCGCCGGGCTCGCTTTCGGCAAAGGGCAGGGCTTTGGCGTCTTCATCCACGGGCGTGTGGTCAGACACCAGTGCGTCAATGCTGCCGTCGGCCAAGCCTTCGCGCAAAGCGTCGCGGTCGGCCTGTTGGCGCAGCGGCGGGTTCAGGCGCATACGGCTGTCAAAGTAACCAATGTCAGCATCGGTTAAGTGCAATGAATTGATGCTCACATCGCAGGTGAGGTTCAGGCCTTCGTCTTTGGCTTGGCGCACCAAAGCCAAGCCCGCGGCACTGCTGATGCGGCACACATGCACCCG
>Ga0214917_10007111_pt1 | contig 11414 bp, 7 predicted proteins | sample LL_1208_BB_MetaG_FD_177983 | JGI IMG/M metagenome (GOLD analysis project Ga0214917, IMG submission 177983) | Freshwater microbial communities from Lake Lanier, Atlanta, Georgia, United States - LL_1208_BB | ecosystem: Environmental > Aquatic > Freshwater > Lake | place: USA: Georgia | collected...
TCGCATGCTGATGCACAGGTAGGTATGAAACAAGACTAATAGGCACTATTCAGTGTGTTTTAGCCTTGTGCGATTGTCAGCCGTTAGTTTTTGCTATCAGCGCCAGCTACGCGCTTGATTGGTGCGCTACCGCCGACTCTATACGACTGCAGTGTTGCAGCTCCGTACGGGGTCGGTTTTTAGTGATTGTGGAAATGCAGAATTACCATGATTCGTTTGCATAATATTGTTGTGATGCGAAAAATCAGGTAAGATGTACTATAGAATGTGGTAATAATTGTGCTGCGTGTTGGTTGGGTTAATAACTGAAAGCAGAATGTGGGAAAGGAACAAAACAATGCGTGGGCGAATTGTGGAAATGGCAGTAGTGAGTTTGTTTTTGGTGGCATGTAGTGCCACCCCAGCCGCACGTGTTGTGACTCCTAGTGCACCAAATGCACCCCAACCCACCGATACGGTTACACTCCCAGCGTCAACGGCGACTCCAGCCGTTGTTGCCACTGCGACAGTGGTGGTAGACGCGGCGACCCCCACCCAGTTTGTGGTGCCGACGTCCACCCCTAGTAACGCCGATGCACCTGATGCGACCGCCTTAGCGGCAACCACGATTGCCCAAATGCCCGCGACTGCCACTCCCGATGCCGCTGGATTGACCGCGTCACTTCAAGGTGATGTCATCGTGGTCGCATTGTCCAAAGGGACTGAAGGGCAGTTTTTTGCGACGATTAGTAAAGGCATGCTGGACAATATGGATGCGCCCCATCCGTTGATCATTTACCAAAAACAAGGCACCAAGTTCGTCAAAATCACCCAGTATGACTATACCAATGCGGAATACATTAGTGACCTCGAGTTGTTGCCGAACCCAGATCCTAACCACACATTATTTATTGTGTATGGTGGTGTCGGAGCGCATAGTAGCTTTGGTACGGTGTTTTCATTTGATGGCAAAACACTGAAAGCAGAAATTGAAATTCCTTCTGATGCCGGCGGTAGTGCGGTGAAGATCAAAGATGTCAATGGCGACGGGGTGCAAGACGTGATTGGTGATGCCACAGACTATTATGTGTTTTGTTATGCTTGTGGGGTGCGAATTTATTCTGATACTATCTATAGTTGGGATGGCACGAAGTTTGTCGAACAAACGTTGACCAAATCGAGTGACACTACCATCCAAAAAGCAATAGATTATGCCAAAGCGCAACGTTGGAACATGGTGGCCGCATTATTACCGACAATCACGGCACCGACCACGGATGCAGACAAGTGGAATGTGGCATTGTTGACCCATTGGTCAACGATCCGTAAGCCACAAACAGACGACGCATTCCCGTTTTTGTCGGCAATTTACTATGGTGACTATGATGCTGCCGTAAAAATGTTGCAGGCGGTGGGTGCCAAGGATGCCGCCAACCCCAAAGGCCAGTGGTTTGCGGGCCCGATTGCCGAAGGCATCGATGTAGCCACTGACACCTCGATTAATGACTTCCGTGCGACGGTGTTTGATAATGTCGTACAATTTAGCACCATGGCATTGACCCAAGATGACTCGTTGGCAAGTGCGCGTTTTTTGCGCGGCTGGGCCAAAACACTCGTCAACCCGCGTGACCCAGCAGGATTGAAAGATTTGCAGACCGTCGCCACGCTTGATCCGTTTTATGCGGCGGTGCGAAATGCGATTGTGAGTCGCTAGTCTGTTATTGAGGAGCATGTGTATGCCGATACCATTGCACGGCCATACCCTATTAAGTCAAGATGATCTTTACTTGTTCAATGAGGGTTCGCACTTTGCATTGCACGAACGGCTTGGCGCGATTTATTGTCAGCGCGACGGCGTGACCGGTGTGCATTTTGCCGTATGGGCACCGAGTGCGCGCGCCGTGCATGTAATTGGCGATTTCAACGGCTGGCAACGCGGTGCTACCACGTTGTACCCGCAAGGGGCATCGGGAATCTGGGCGAATTTTTTTGCTGCTGTGCCGGTCGGGAGTTGTTACAAATATGCCATCGAAACCCAAGCAGGGGATTGGCTCGAAAAAGCCGATCCCTGTGCGGCCGCTGCCGAATTTCGCCCCCGCACTGGCTCTGTCGTTACCGATTTGACCACCTACCAGTGGCACGATGATGCCTGGATGCAATCCCGCCAGCACTACGATGTCACGCACGCCCCGATGAGCATCTACGAGGTGCATTTGGGCTCGTGGATGCGCAACCCCGACGGGTCGTGGCTCGGCTATGCCGATGCAGCCCACAAATTGGCCGATTATTTGGTGGCGATGAATTATACCCACGTCGAATTATTGCCAGTAATGGAATACCCCTATGATGGCTCGTGGGGCTACCAGACTGTCGGCTTGTATGCGCCAACCAGTCGCTTTGGCACCCCCCACGATTTTATGGGGTTTGTTGATTACCTGCACCAAAAAGGCATCGGAGTTATCCTCGATTGGGTGCCATCTCATTTCGCTGTTGATGCTCATGGTTTGGCCCAATTTGATGGGACGCATTTGTATGAACATTCGAACCCACGCCAAGGGTATCACCCTGATTGGGGCAGTTATATTTTTAATTATGGCCGTCACGAAGTGCGGAGCTTTTTGATTAGCAGTGCCGTGTCGTGGATCGAGCGTTATCACATTGATGGGTTGCGCGTGGATGCGGTAGCGTCGATGCTCTACCTCGATTATTCTCGCAAGGCTGGTGAATGGATTCCCAATGCCTATGGTGGGCGCGAAAACATCGACGCGGTTGTCTTGTTGCGTCGCCTCAATGACCAAGTGCGTCGACGTTATCGAGGGGTGGTCATGATTGCCGAAGAATCAACCGCCTGGCCGATGGTATCGCGCTCCACTGATATCGGGGGGCTAGGGTTTGCCATGAAGTGGGATATGGGTTGGATGCACGATACCTTGAAGTATCTGCGCAACGATCCTGTGCATCGGCGCTTTTACCACAACAATTTGACCTTTCGGTCACTGTATGCGACCAGTGAGCAGTTTACGTTGGCGTTGTCACACGACGAAGTAGTGCATGGTAAAGGAGCCTTGCTCGCCAAAATGCCTGGCGACCGTTGGCAACAGTTTGCCAATCTGCGTGCATTGTATGGTTATATGTATGCCCAATCTGGCAAAAAACTACTTTTTATGGGTGGCGAAATCGGCCAGTGGCGTGAATGGTCGTACGAACGCGAGCTCGATTGGTTTGTGCTTGATGATCCCATGCATCGCGGTATTAACGCGTTAGTGCGTGATTTGAATAAATTGCACATTGACGAACCGGCTTTGCATCAACTTGATTTTGATCCGTGGGGCTTCCACTGGATTGCCTGTGATGATGCCGACCAGAGCGTCGTGATTGCGTTGCGGCGCGGTGGGGCGGGGGTGCGCAATGTGGCGGTATGGTGTAACTTTACGCCGGTGCCGCGCCAGTATTACCGGATTGGCTTGCCCCATGGCGGCGCATGGCACGTAATCCTCAATAGCGACGATAGTCAGTATGGTGGCAGTGGGATGCGTGCCGACGTGATAGTCGAATCAGTACCCTGCCACGGAATGCCGTATTCGGCATTGGTTAACATGCCACCATTAGCGGTAGTGTTTATTGCGCCAGTGGTGGAATAAATAGTTTGTGTGTTATCAATTCTTACCCTTGATTGGGTTATCATAGGATGTGAAAGTGACACGATTTGTTTGTGTGCATGGACACTTTTATCAACCCCCACGGGAAAACCCGTGGCTTGATGCGATTGATCTCCAACCAAGTGCCGCCCCGTATCATGATTGGAATGCGCGGATTGCCGCGGAATGTTATGCTCCCAACACTGCGGCGCGAATTCTCGATGCACAAGGGCGCATCCAACGCATCATCAACAACTATGCTTGGATGAGTTTCAACGTCGGTCCGACACTCATGCGCTGGCTGGCCCAAGCCGAGCCCGTGGCCTACGCCGGTATTTTGGCGGCAGACAAAGAAGGTCAAGTGCGCTTTGGTGGGCACGGACCCGCCATCGGGCAGGCCTATGGGCATATCATCATGCCACTAGCCACCCCCCGCGATCGTCGAACCCAAGTAGCTTGGGGGGTGGCGGACTTCCGTCATCACTTCGGTCGTGACCCCGAAGGGATGTGGCTCCCCGAGGCAGCAGTTTGTACTGATTCGCTCGAAGCCTTGGCCGAATATGGTGTGCGCTATACCGTGCTGGCACCGCATCAAGCCGCCCGCTTCCGCGTGCTGGGGGCGGACGAATGGCACGCTGTGGCTGGGGCAGGGATTGATACTACCGTGCCGTATCAAGTTAGTCTGCCGTCAGGGCGCCAGATTGCGATTTTTTTCTATGACGGTGCGGTATCGCAGGCCATTGCCTTCCAAGGCTTGCTCAATAACGGTGATGCATTGGCACAGGCGTTATTGGGGAATGTGCCTGCAGATGTCGCTACGCCACAGTTGGCACACGTCGCCACCGATGGTGAAACCTACGGTCACCACCATCGCTATGGCGAAATGGCCTTGGCATATGCCTTGCACCACATTCATGAAACCGGTCTCGCCCAGATAACGGTGTATGGCGAGTTTTTGGCGTTGTGTCCACCCCAACACGAGGTGCAAATCGTCGAGCAAAGCTCGTGGAGTTGCGCGCATGGCGTCGAACGTTGGCGCAGTGATTGTGGCTGCCATACCGGTGGTGCCTTGGGCTGGAATCAAGCCTGGCGCGGTCCGCTCCGTCAGGCTCTCGAATGGGCAAGGAGTGCAGTTGACACCGAGTGGGAAAAAACCGCCGCGCGGCTCTTTGCCAATCCGTGGCAAGCCCGTGATGCCTATATCGACATCATCAATGACCCTAGTGATGCCAGCGTCAAACGATTTTTGACCAAACATGCCCGCGATAACCAGCGCTGGCCCGCTTTGGCGCTACTTGAACTCCAACGCCAATTAATGCAAAGCTTTACCAGTTGTGCTTGGTTTTTTAATGATCCGAGTGGCATCGAAACCATCCAAGTGCTCCGCTATGCCGCCCGCATGATGCAGTTGGCCAAACAGACCTTGCAGCTCGACCTCGAAGAAGGCTTCCACGAACAACTCGAGCAGGTCGTCAGCAATACGGGGGTAACTGTGGCTGAGTTGTATACTCAGCAGGTACAACCCCTTACCATCACCTTGGCTGATATTTGTGCCCACGATGCGTTGACGGCTGTGTTCCTCGATACGCCACCCGCAGATGTGGTCTATCTGCACCAAATCACCCGCCAAAAACAACAACGTTGGACACTTGCGCAAGTGCAGGTGGTGATTGGGGTCTCTGAGGTGACGTCGTTGTTGACGGGCGAGCAAGCCCAATTTGTGTATGGTGTGGTATTGATGGATGAGCAGGTATTGGCTGGTGGGGTGCGCCCGGAGCCAAACCGCTATGCACATTTACTGAGCAGTGTGTCAGAAGCCATCAAGAACCACGATCAAGATGGCATGCTCCAGGTAATGCATAACGATCTTGGGCGCTTTGATTATTCGTTGCGTTCGATTTTCAGTGCAGAGCAACGCACGATTTTGACCAGTATGTTGCATAGTGTGGTGGATAGTGTGGCGCAACAATATCATCAGATGTATGCGCAACATGCGAATTTGATGCGGTTTTTGCAACGGATGACCTTGCCCCTCCCCCCCGAACTCCAAATGGCAGCCGCCATGGCCGTGCATGCCGATATTCGGGCGGCGCTGCTCCAAAGTCCCGTCGACACCGCCCAATTGCGTCGCCTCCTCGATGCGGCTACTCAAGCGGGGGTGGTGCTTGATAAAGCGCTGTTAGCGTATGAATACACCCAGACGCTCCATCAATTGGCAGCCCAATTGGTTACGACGCCATGTCAAATTGCGTTGCTTCATACCATGATTGATGTGGTTGATATTGCACAAGGGATTGATGTCGATATCTGGATGGTGCAAAACAACTATAATGTGGTGTGGCAACGTGATTATGCATTGATGTGTCGTTCTGCGACGCATGGGAATGTGGAATCGACTGCGTGGGTGGCTGAATTCCGGCGCTTGGGCAGTCAACTCAATATGGCCATCGTGGCGACGGAGTGATGATAACAGATATCATGCCTGTGGCGCGCTGAACCCGCGTGGTGTGACATGCTGTTCGGTGATGTTGAATAGAACAATCAGCAAAGAAAGGCTGTGCGATGACGAGCCCACTTGTGATTCATGGCGCCATGCGCCCGGGTTATGAAGCCATGTTGACGCCAGCTGCGTTGGCATTTGTGGCTGAATTAGTCGAACGATTTGAGCCCCGTCGCCAAGAATTATTGGCGCGCCGCCAGCAACGCTGGGATGAGCTCAAAGCGGGGCGCTTGCCTGACTTTGATCCGGCGACGGCACATATCCGTTCTGGATTGTGGCGCGTCGTGCCACCGGCGGCCGACTTTCGTAATCGCCGTACCGAAATCACCGGCCCCGTTGATCGCAAAATGGTCATCAACGCCCTTAATTCGGGCGCCAATGTCTTTATGGCCGACTTCGAAGATGCCAATGCACCGTTGTGGGACAACGTCGTCCAAGGCCAAATCAACCTGTATGATGCGATTCGCCGCACCATTGAGCTCGTTTCGGATGGCAAAACTTACCGCCTCAACGAAAAAACTGCGGTACTCGCAGTGCGTGCGCGTGGCTGGCATCTCGACGAAAAGCACGTGACCTACAACGGTCAACCGATTTCGGGTGGCATGTTTGACTTTGGACTCTACTTCTTCCACAACGCCCAAGAATTACTCGCCCGTGGCAGTGGTCCCTATTTTTATCTGCCCAAATTGCAACAGCACCGCGAAGCGCGCTTGTGGAACGACATTTTTGTCTATGCCCAAGACCGCCTCAATATTGCCCAAGGCTCGATTCGGGCCACGGTACTGATTGAGCACATTTTGGCGGCCTTCGAGATGGACGAAATTTTGTATGAATTACGTAACCATTCGAGTGGCCTCAACCACGGTCGTTGGGATTACATCTATAGCTTTATCAAGGCCTTCAATCATCGCGACGACTTTGTGTTGCCCGATCGTGCCCAAGTCACCATGGGGGTGCACTTTTTGCGCTCGGCAGCCGAATTAGTAGCGGCGACCTGTCACCGTCGTGGTGCGCATGCCATGGGTGGCATGTCGGCGATTATCCCACGCCGTGATGACAGCGAAGCCAACGAGCGGGCACTGGTGAATGTGCGCGCCGACAAACAACGCGAAGCCCAACAAGGCTTCGACGGCGCGTGGGTCGCTCATCCCGGTTTGGTACCTGCAGTGCAAGAAGTCTTTAACAATGCCTTTAGTGGTGACAACCAAATCGCCCAAGTCCCCAATGTCAATATTACGGCGGCTGATTTGCTCAAAATCCCAACCGGCGATATCACCGAAGCCGGCATGCGCAACAACATCAGCGTGGCGTTGCAATACATCGAAGCCTGGTTTGGGGGGCGCGGTGCGGTGGCAATTAATTACTTGATGGAAGACGTCGCCACCGCCGAGATTTCGCGGTCACAAATCTGGCAATGGATCCACCATCACGCTACCCTCGTCGATGGTCGTCCGGTCACGACCGAATTGTATGCCCAGATTCGTGACGAAGAAGTGGCTAAACTGCAGGAACGCTTGGCCGGCCCACGACTCGACCAAGCGATTGCTCTCCTCGATGTGTTGGTGTTGAGTCCTGAATTCGTCGAATTTTTGACGGTGCCTGGTTACCAACAAATGAGTTAATCTGGTACGTCAGGCAAGACGCACGCGATGGTATGCAATTACCGTGGCGTGCGTCTTTTTTGGATGATGCGAAACGGGGATAATACTCCATTGATGAGCCAATTGACACTGATGGTGATGATATAACAGAGCCAGCGAAATGGTTTCAAAATGAAATAAATGGGTTGTTTGAGGAAGGTGCGTGATACGACCAACGTGCCCAATAAAATGCCTGCCGAAATGGTAAATTGTTGGATTTCGGTGAGATGGACGCCAAATACGTCGCTGATGAGTAATTCGCCGCCAATCGCAAACAACAACAAAAACGCACTACTTTCGAAGGCCGGTTCCCAGCTAATCAAGCGACTAAACAAGACAGCCGCAAAGCGCATTAAGACAATCCCGATGGCGACTCCTAGCATCACCACCCAGATTTTGTCTGACAAGGCGACGGCGGCAATCACGTTGTCGATGCTAAAAATCAAATCGGTGAATTCGAGGATGGCAACCGTAATCCAAAATCCACGGATTTGTTTGGGGGCGTCGTTGTCGGTGTGGCCATCTTCACCGCTTTTGGCATACTTTTCACCAAAGTAGTGAATCCCTAAATAAACCAGATAGATGGATCCCGCGATGCGTAGCCAGGGTACGGTAATAATCCATGCTGCCAGGAGTAGCATAATCCCACGTAGCACATACCCCAAGACTAGACCGACCTTGAGGGCGGCAGTGCGTTGGGTACCGAGGGTGCGATGGCTCCAGTGACTCATGAAGTGGAGCCACGTCGGCCACGGGACGGGTTTGTTGTTGGGCAAGGTGTTGGCGATGGCACCGAGTACGGCTGCATTATCAATCGAAAGGATGCCCTCGAGGAAAATGAGTTGTGCTATGATCGTGATGAGTGCGATATCCATGTGGTTCCTTTCAAATTACTCTATAATACTACACGATGCGTGGCAACATCGTTGTTGTTCATGGAGTGTTTTTTGTGTGGTTGTGTCTGCACAACCAGGAAGGGAACCGATCCATGGCGGTAGTAGCGGTACTTGGCGCCCAATGGGGCGACGAAGGCAAGGGTCATATCGTTGATATTTTGGCAGCACGTGCCACCACCGTAGTGCGCTATGGTGGCGGTAACAATGCGGGTCATACAGTGGTCAATCGTCACGGCACATTCAAATTGCATATGGTACCGGCGGGGATATTTGAACCAACTACCCTCAATATTGTCGGTAATGGTACGGTTATCGACCCCAAAGACTTCATTGCCGAGCTTGATGGATTGATGCAACGTGGGATTGATGTGTCGAACGTCCGAATTAGTGATCGTGCCCATGTCGTGATGCCCTATCACGTGCTCCAAGATAGACTCGACGAACAATTACGGGGTGACGCCAAAATCGGCACCACTGGGCGCGGTATCGGACCAGCCTATGCCGACAAAATGTCACGCATCGGCGTACGCATGGCTGATTTGACGAGCCCCAGCATGTTGCACCAGCGCTTGAGTGCGGTCTTGTCAATCAAAAACCGCTTGTTTACCACCTATTACGCCAGCGAGCCGTTTGATCTCGAGGCGTTATACAACGAATATTTGGCGTATGGGCAACGTTTGGCTGCGCATATCACGGATGTCTATCCGGCGATGCAACGGGCAATCAGTGGCCACGAGGCGGTGTTGCTCGAAGGCGCCCAAGGGATTTTGCTCGACATCGACCATGGCACCTACCCCTTTGTGACCTCGTCGTTGCCGGGCATCGCCGGTGCTTGTCAAGGCGCCGGGATTGCCCCCAACGCTATCGACCACGTGATGGGCGTGTTTAAGGCCTATGCCACCCGAGTCGGGTCGGGGCCATTCCCTAGTGAAGTCGATGGTGTCGCCGCCGATGCCTTGCGCCAAATGGGCAAGCCATGGGCCGAAGTCGGGACGACGACGGGGCGCCTGCGCCGCGTCGGTTGGTTCGATGCCGTGGCAGCCCGCTATGCGGTCAACCTCAATGGGATTGATTTGTTGACAATTACCAAGCTCGATGTACTCGACGAACTCGCCGAAATTGCCATTTGTGTGGGCTATCGCTTGCGTGGCGAGGTCATCGATCATCCCCCCACTCAACCCGAGGATTATGCCGAGGTGGAGCCCATCTACGAAACAATGCCCGGCTGGTTGACGCCGACCCAAGCTGCCCGCAGTTGGGATGATCTGCCGGCTGCCGCCCAAACCTATGTGCAGCGCTTGGCGGAGTTGTGTGCCGCAAAAGTAGCAATTATTTCGGTAGGTCCTGGCCACGAACAAATCATCGAAATCATTCCCGTGCTCTAGGGTGTAAAAAGATCCCCCTGTTGCATCATGAATAATGCAACAGGGGGATTTTGTGTAGTGCACTTAGCGCAGGCTGGCGATTTTTTCTTTGAGGACGGCGGCAGAAGGCTCTACCAACATTGAGCCGTCAGGGAAGACGATGGTGGGGACGACTTGATTGCCACCATTGAGCTTGACCACCAACTCACGGGCACTTTCGTCTTTCTCGATGTCGATTTCGGTGAAGGCGATTTGCTCTTCCTTGAGAACACGCTTGGCGGTGCGACAATCAGGGCACCAAGAGGTGCTGTACATCATAATTCCGTTGCTCATATCAACTCCTAAAGTATTAATTAACACAGTGGTATTATACTCAGATTATGCAGTGGTTTTATGGGAATAGCATAAATAATCTGATAGAAGAATTGACCACAATGATGGCACCACCACCTGCGCTTATTGCTATGCTAATGGCGCGTATCAACCCAATTACCACGCTCCTCGACGCACATCACGTAGTATGGCGGATTGTGGGTGGCGCGGTGCGCGATGCAGTGTGTGGCGTGATGGCCCGTGAAATCGATGTCGAAGTGGTGCATACCGAAATCACAGACATCCATACGTGGATAACAACGGTTTATCCGCAGGCGTTGATTGTCGGTCACGAAAAGCCGATTATTCGCCTGCGTTTGCACGATGGCTGGATTGATATGAGTGTTACCGCCACTGCTGACATTCATCATGCCGCTTTGGCGCGTGATATCACCATGAATGCCATGGTGATTGATGCAACCGGACAATTTGTTGACCCATGTGGCGGCATTGCCGATATGCAAGCTGGAGTATTGCGCCATTGTAGTGAGGCCTTTGCCGATGACCCGTTGCGGGTGCTCCGACTGATGCGTTTTGCCGGGCAATATGGCTTTGACGTTGCGCCGGAGACGGCAGTACTGGCCTGTGCCCTACGCCCACAGGCTGCTCATGTGACCCGCGAGCGTGTCTGGCTCGAATGGCAACAATGGGCACTCCGTAGCCAGCAGCCTCGGGCCGGACTACAAGTGTTGCGCCAGTGTGGCTGGCTCGACTATTACCCCATGTTGCTGGCACTCGTCGATTGCCCCCAAGACCCTACTTACCATCCCGAAGGGGATGTCTGGGCACACACCTTGTGGGTCTGTAACGCGGCTGTCGCACAATCACATGATCTCGATGACGAGCAACGCGTGATTGTGATGTTGGCGGCGCTCTGTCACGATTTGGGCAAGCCAGCGACGACCAGTCGCAACGAGGCAGGGCGAATTGTCAGTCCTGGGCATGCCGAAGCTGGTGACATCCCCACGCGCGAATTTTTGGCGCTCGTTAATGCTCCCGAGCGCTATGTGGCTCCCGTTACCGCT
>Ga0214917_10007112_pt1 | contig 11414 bp, 10 predicted proteins | sample LL_1208_BB_MetaG_FD_177983 | JGI IMG/M metagenome (GOLD analysis project Ga0214917, IMG submission 177983) | Freshwater microbial communities from Lake Lanier, Atlanta, Georgia, United States - LL_1208_BB | ecosystem: Environmental > Aquatic > Freshwater > Lake | place: USA: Georgia | collected...
TGGAGAGGTGTTACCTCCTACGCTGTCCTGTGCAGTCCGGACGTTCCTCCAGTGCGACATTTCTGTCCTTGCACCAGCGACGGCCTAGCGAGCTTCACGCTGGGGATTATCCACCCGTCTATGATTCGGTCCAGGCACATCCCAAGGGTGCAGTTTTTAACAAGAAGCGAGGCGCAGTATTTCGCAGAACCAAGCAGATTACAGACCAGACATTGATGGCTTACGGGCTATCGCGGTTTTGATCGTCGTCATCTTTCACGCTTTTCCCGAACACTTGAGCGGTGGCTTTGTCGGGGTGGACGTTTTTTTCGTCATCTCAGGCTACCTCATCACTGGGCTGATATTGCGCGACCTGCGCGATCAGCAATTCAGTCTGCGACACTTTTATGCAAGACGTGTGCGCCGCATTTTTCCTGCACTGTCCTTGGTTTTAGGTTTTGCGTTATTGGCTGGTTGGGTTTGCCTTAACTTCATTGAATACAAACAACTCGCCAAGCACACCGGTAGCAGTGCTATTTTTCTCACCAACTTCATGCTGCTGCGAGAGTCCGGTTATTTTGACAACGCCGCTGACACCAAACCCATGTTGCACTTATGGTCGCTAGCAATTGAAGAGCAGTTCTACTTGTTATGGCCCTTGCTGCTGCTGCTGTTCAAAAGAATCCCCCGATGGTCTTTGCACATGTTGATGGCGCTGATGGTGTCGTCGATTGGCTATAGCTTTTGGTTGGTCTTTAAGGGCGATATGGCACGCGATTTTTATTCGCCCTTGAGTCGCAGCTGGGAGTTGTTACTGGGTGCTTCCCTAGCCATTGCTTTGATGAATAACCCACGCATGGCCAGAGCATGGCGTAATCCTGCTGGTTGGTGGGGCTTGGCCTTGGTGTTGGGATCGGCATTCTTTTTTGACAAAGACATGGCCTTTCCAGGCTATTGGGCATTCATTCCCGTCACGGGGGCTGCCTTGGTATTGCTCGCAGGCATGAACAGCAGTCTCAACAGTACTTGGTTGGCTTCACGCCCCTTGGTTGCCATTGGCTTGATCAGTTATCCGCTGTACTTATGGCATTGGCCTTTGCTTTCCTTTGCGCGAATTTTGGCCTCACAAACGCCTACTGCAGAGGTTCGCTTGGGGCTGGTTGTGCTCAGCTTTGTGCTGGCTTACCTGACCTACCGCTTTGTGGAGCAACCGATTCGCTTTGGCAAAAAATACCCTCGTGCTGTCCTTTGGCTGAGCTTATGGATGGTTGCTGTGCTGCTGATGTCACACGCCATCAACCGTTTCGATGGATTGAAATTCAGGCACCATGGCATGCTCAATGCCGACCCCTCCACCTTGGTGGTGGGTGTTGAGCGTGGCACTTTCACACCCAGTTGCACACTGCCAGCTGATCAGCAGCATTTGCTGATGTGGTGCTTTCAAGATGGCAAGGTCCAACCCCCTACCCATGTGCTGTTGGGCGACAGCAAAGGCGAGGCGCTTATTTACAGCTTGATTCGCTCCTCACCGCCTGAGCACAGTTGGGCCATGATGGGGCCTGTGAATTTGCTTTCAGGGGAGACCGCTCCTGCCAACCGTGCCGCCTACGATGCAATGGATGCCAATCCCAATTTAAAAGTGGTGGTTTTGGCGAATGCATTACGGGGAATGTACCGACTCGATGCACAAACAGGCTTGATCGCCCAACACACCACCACTGAAGAGATTGACAGCAATGTGTCTATGTATTCGGAACGAATCAAGCATTGGCAAGCCTCTGGCAAACGTGTGGTGTTTGTGATTGACAACCCGACATTGCCCGACCCCAACAGCTGCATCAGCGGCGGCTTGACGCGTTTTGAATTTCTCAACAGCGTTTTGAAGCGCAATCAAAATCCTTCATGTCAACTGCGCTTCACCGACCACCTCAAAGGGACAGCAGCCTACCAAGAGTTCATCACCAAGCTGATGCACGACAACCCAGCGCTGCTGGTGTATGACCCGCTTCCTTTGCTGTGCGATCTGCCCGCAGACAAGTGCACCATTGCCAAAGAGGGTAAGTTTTTATACAGCTATGGCGACCATATTTCAGACCATGCAGGCATGTTGATGGCTAAGGATCTGTTGCCCTTGATAGACGCCATGCGCCCATGATTCGCCTCTCCGAACTCAAACTGCCACTCGACGGTGCTTTCGATCCGCCAGACTTGGCTTCTACCCCGACGCTCTACCCACCCTCACTTGCGCCCTTGATTGCACATACGCTGGGAATTTCCTTGGATGCGATTACAACTTGGAAAGTGTTTAAACGCAGTTTTGACGCACGGCAAAAGCTTCAAGTGGTTTATATCGTTGATGTGCAACTCCACGACAGCAACAAAGCGCAGCAACTACTTCAACAACACGCACAGCACCCGCATATCCAAGCCACACCAGATATGCACTGGCAACCGCCAGTACAAGCACCGGCAGACTGGCCAACAATTAGCGCCGTGCGACCTGTGGTGGTCGGTTTTGGCCCCTGTGGCATGTTTGCCGCGCTGGTCTTAGCGCAAATGGGCTTGAAGCCCATCGTCATTGAGCGTGGCCAAGCCGTTCGTCAACGAACCCAAGACACTTGGGGCTTATGGCGTAAATCGGTTTTGAAACCCGAGAGCAATGTGCAGTTTGGTGAGGGTGGTGCGGGTACGTTTTCAGACGGCAAGCTTTACAGCCAAATCAAAGACCCTAGACACTTGGGTCGCAAAGTCATGAACGAATTTGTGCGCTTTGGTGCCCCCGAAGAAATTCTGTGGGCAGCGCATCCGCACATCGGAACCTTCAAATTGGTGAAGGTGGTCGAAGGCTTGCGAGCCGAAATCATTCGCTTGGGTGGAGAGGTACGGTTTGCGCAGCGTGTGACTGATATTCGCTACGACGATCAGCGCCAACTTCAAGCGCTGCAGGTTTTGAAGCAAGACTCGGGTGAGAGCTACGAATTACCTGCACACCATGTGGTGATGGCTTTGGGTCACAGCGCACGAGACACCTTCACCATGCTGCACCGACACCAAGTGGCCATGCAGGCCAAGGCTTTTTCTATTGGGGTTCGTATTGAGCATCCGCAAAGCGTGATTGACCGTGCCCGCTGGGGCAAACATGCGGGTCACCCCATGTTGGGTGCAGCTGACTATAAACTGGTTCACCACGCCAGCAATGGGCGAGCTGTCTACAGTTTTTGCATGTGCCCAGGCGGCACGGTGGTGGCTGCCACCAGTGAAGCGGGACGGGTGGTGACGAATGGCATGAGCCAATATTCACGCAACGAGCGCAACGCCAATGCAGGCATGGTGGTGGGCATTGACCCGAGCGACTACCCCACCGATGCATCGTCTTTCGAGGCAGCGCTAGGCCAAGAGGTGGGTAATGCGGTTCGCTTAGACACCTTGGACACCATCGACGGTTTTCATCCTTTGGCAGGCATGGTGTTGCAACGACAATTGGAAGCTGCAGCCTTTATTGCAGGGGGCAGTAACTACCACGCACCCGCTCAGTTGGTGGGCGACTTATTGGCTGATATACCGTCCACCGCCTTGAGGAGTGTCGAACCCTCCTACAAACCTGGTGTTCACATGACCGATTTGCGCCAAGTGTTGCCCTCTTTCGCCATTGACGCCATGCGTGAAGCCTTGCCTATCTTTGGTCGAAAGATCAAAGGTTTTGACATGGCTGATGCTGTTCTGACAGGTGTTGAAACACGCACTTCTTCGCCTTTGCGCATTGAGCGTGGCAAAGATTTGCAAAGCCCGAATATGCACGGCCTCTTTCCAGGCGGCGAGGGTGCTGGCTATGCCGGGGGCATTTTGTCGGCTGGGGTCGATGGCATCAAACTCGGCGAAGCCGTGGCTATGAAAGTATTGCAAAATCGCTCATCACATAAAGGAGTAGCGCATGAAAGCACATAACATCCTCGAGACCATTGGTCATACCCCACACATACGCATGAACCGCTTGTTTGGCACAAATGCACAGGTGTGGATCAAGTCCGAACGCAGCAACCCAGGTGGCTCAATCAAGGACCGTATCGCGTTGAGCATGGTGGAAGACGCCGAAAAGAGCGGCGTTTTAAAGCCCGGCGGCACCATCATCGAACCCACCTCGGGCAACACCGGTGTGGGCTTGGCCATGGTGGCAGCTGTCAAAGGCTACAAACTGGTGTTGGTCATGCCCGACAGCATGTCCATTGAACGCCGCCGTTTGATGTTGGCCTATGGCGCTACTTTCGATTTGACGCCCCGCGAAAAAGGCATGAAGGGCGCCATTGCCCGAGCTCAAGAGTTGGTGGATGCAACACCCGGTGCTTGGATGCCCCAGCAGTTTGAGAACGCCGCCAACATCGCGGTCCATGTTCGCACCACCGCTTTGGAAATTTTGGCCGACTTCCCCGAAGGATTGGATGCCATCATCACGGGTGTGGGCACAGGCGGACACCTCACCGGTTGTGCGCAAGTCTTGAAAGAGAAATGGCCACAGTTGCAAGTGTTTGCGGTAGAACCCAAGGCCTCGCCTGTCATCTCTGGTGGCGCACCCTCGCCACACCCGATTCAAGGCATTGGCGCAGGTTTTATCCCTAAAAACCTGGATACCGATTTGCTCACTGGCGTGATCCAAGTCGATGCTGAAGACGCACGTGAATACGGGCGTCGCGCAGCCCGTGAGGAAGGGATGTTGGTAGGTATTTCTTCGGGTGCCACCTTGGCGGCCATTGCTCAAAAGCTCCCCGAACTTGCCCCTGGTGCCAAAGTACTGGGCTTTAACTACGACACAGGCGAGCGCTATTTGTCTGTGGAAGGTTACCTTCCCGCGTGAAAGACCTTCGCGTTTTGGCGCTGATTGCGCCCATGACGCAACTCAACACCCCCTACCCGTCAAGCGCTTACTTGACGGGTTTTTTGCGTTCAAAAGGCGTCGATGCAAGGCAAGATGATTTGGCTTTGAAGCTGGTGCTGCGCATGTTCAGCACAGCGGGTTTGAAGCAGGTTCAGGCCATTGCCGCGACCCAATCGCTGCATGAACGCAGCGCCAGTGTGAACTGTTTTTTAGACCATGCCCAGCGTTATGTGGACTGCATAGAGCCAGTGATTGGGTTTTTGCAAGGCCTTGACCCCACTTTGGCACACCGCATTGCAGCACGCGGTTTTGTGCCTGAAGGACCACGCTTCGCAAGCCTTGACCATACCGACGACGATACCCTGATGTGGGCCTTTGGCGCCTTGGGTGTGCAAGACCGTGCTAGGCACTTGGCCACCCTGTTTTTGAACGACTTGGCTGATGTGCTGCGCGATGCGGTGGATGATCGATTTGCGTTTGTGCGTTACGGTGAATCTCTGGCCTCCAGCCAAGCTAGCTTTGACCCACTGGCCAAAGCTTTAGCGGCACCCCCAAGCTTCATCGACCAAGTACTGCATGACTTGACGCTTGACACTTTTGATGAGCATCAACCGCAGTTGGTCTTGCTCTCAGTGCCTTTTCCTGGCACGGTCTATGGTGCTTTGCGAATGGCGCAAACCATCAAGCAACATCACCCCGATGTGAACATTGTGTTGGGTGGCGGCTACGTCAACACCGAGCTGCGCTCTTTGAATGAACCGCGTTTATTTGACTTTGTCGACTATGTCACCTTGGATGCCGGTGAGCGACCCCTGCTGGCTTTGCTTGAACACTTACAAGGCAAACGCTCAGCTCAGCGCTTGGTTCGCACCTTTACGCGTGAAAACACCGAAGTTAAATACACCAACTGGGCCGAACCCGATGTGGCGTTTGACGATGTAGGCACACCCACTTGGGATGGCTTGCCCATGCAAAGTTATTTGTCCTTGCTAGACATGCTCAACCCCATGCACCGCTTGTGGAGCGATGGCCGGTGGAACAAGCTGACCGTGGCACATGGCTGCTATTGGAAGAAATGCAGTTTTTGCGATGTGTCTTTGGACTACATCTCACGCTATGACGCAGCGACTGCGCATACCTTGGTAGACCGTATTGAGCGCATCGTCGGTGAAACAGGGCAAACGGGTTTTCATTTGGTGGATGAAGCTGCACCGCCCAAAGCCTTGAAGGCCATGGCAGAAGAACTTTTGCGCAGACGCATTCATATTTCTTGGTGGGGCAATATCCGTTTCGAAAAAACCTTCACACCATCGTTGGCTGAGTTACTGGCTGAGAGTGGCTGTATTGCCATGTCGGGTGGCTTGGAAGTGGCCAGTGATCGACTACTGGCTTTGATGCAAAAGGGCGTGACGGTGGACCAAGTTGCACGTGTCACCCATGGGTTTTCCCAATCTGGGATATTGGTGCATGCTTATTTGATGTACGGCTTTCCTACACAAACCGTGCAGGACACGGTGGATGCTTTGGAATATGTACGTCAACTTTTTTTACACGGTTGTATTCAAAGTGGCTTTTTTCACCGCTTTGCATGCACCGTGCATTCCCCTGTGGGCATGAACCCGCAAGACTATGGTGTCACTTTGCTGCCTTTGCCTGAAGGGTTGTTTGCGAGAAACGACATTGGTTTTGTAGACCCCACAGGCACCGACCACGACTTACTGGGCAAAGGTTTGAAGAAGGCCATTTACAACTACATGCATGGCATGGGCTTGGAAGACGATGTGCGTGTGTGGTTCGACTTACCCAAAGGCCAATGCCCTAAACCTCGGGTGAAAAAAAACGCGATCGCCCAAGCACTGGGCGAATCGCGCTGATAAAGAATGACTTAGCTGTTCTGTAAAGCAGCGATACGCTCTTCCAAGGGTGGGTGTGATGAGAACATTTTGCCCAAGCCACCACTGATGCCCATGGCTTGCAAGCTGGGAGGCAAGCCCTCTGACTCCATATGCTGTAAGCGAGCCAAGGCATTGATCATGGGCTGCTTGCGCCCCATCAACACGGCAGCACCTGCATCTGCGCGGAATTCACGTTGACGGCTGAACCATGCCACCACCACACTGGCTGCAATGCCCAACACGATGTCTAAAACGATACTGGTGATGTAGTAACCCATGCCTGGCCCAGTGCTTTCTTCGTCGTTTTTGCGCAAAGCGCTGTCCACCGCGTAACCAATGACGCGGCTGAGGAAGACCACGAAGGTATTGAGCACACCCTGCACCAAGGTCAGGGTAACCATGTCGCCGTTTTGAATGTGGGCAACCTCATGAGCCAACACAGCTTCTACTTCTTCGCGGGTCATGCCTTGCAGCAAACCAGTAGAAACAGCAACCAGCGCAGAGTTACGGAATGCACCGGTAGCAAAGGCATTGGGTTCGCCTTCATAAATAGCCACCTCGGGCATTTCCAAGCCTGCGCGTTGCGACAAGGTTTTTACTGTGTCAAGCAACCAAGCTTCGTCTGCATTTTGGGGTTGGTCGATAACTTGCGCACCCGTGGTCCATTTGGCCATGGGCTTGCTGATGAGCAAAGAAATGAAAGCACCGCCAAACCCCATCACCATAGCAAACCCAAGCAATGCGCCGAGGTTGAGTCCATTAGCGGTCAGGAATTGGTTGACACCCAGCAAGCTGGCCACAATGCCCAAGACCAGCATGACTGCCAAGTTGGTAACGATGAGAAGAATGACGCGTTTCATGAAATCCTTTGAACTGGCCAAGATGATGACCTGAGGTCGAAAATGGTAAGGGCAATTTCGTTTTTTTCAATACCCTTGCTTTTTTTGTGGGCGAAACACCTGCGGGTCTGCGTAAAAACCCATGTCTTCATTGGGTGGCCACCAAGCTGGAACCCCTAACACGGGTAAGGGTAAAAAGGGTTTGCCTTGCATTTCAGTTTCATGAAGGCGCTGTGACAGCCAAGCGTCCAATGCGGCGTCACCTGCTGCTTGAACATCCACCGGCACAGGCACACACAACACATGCGCGGTGATGCCTTTATAGGGCTTTAGCAATTTCTCTAATAGGGCATGACCAAACAGTGTGAGATGTGCGTCTTTCCATGCTTCTCGGTGCGTCACAAACATTGCTTGCCAGTCTTGTCTCTCTAAGGCCTGCCACAACACTTCAGGCGCACACAGCAATGCCGCGTTTTCATCGAACAAAGTGAGCGCATCGCGCAAAGCGCCACGCTGCGCTGCCACACCTTCTTTGTGTATGGCTTGGGCTTGCAAGCGATTCAGTTGTTGCTTGGTTTGGGGAAAGCGCAACCAACACAAGCCATTGAAAAAATCGTGGGCGTTGTTGCGTGTGGGTACGGTGTGCGTTCTGTAGATAAAGGCTTCGTAGGCTTCATCGCTTGGCAACAGGGTTTGGGGTATTGCCACAAAGTCTGTTTGTTTGGCTGCTAAGCAAGCATGCAAGGCGTCAGGGTGTTGATTCCATGCTTTCAGGATGTCCTCACCGATATGCTGCCAAGGTATCAACCAAGGATGGGACCATATCGCGTCAAGCAACATAACTATGAACTGGGTAGTTGCAATACAGTGATTTCCGGTATTGAAGGAATTTCTCTGTCGTTGGTGAGAAATATTTCAATGTGATTTTCTATAGCGGTTGCAATGTGCAAAGCATCTGGCAGTTTGATTTTGTAACTTGCGCGTAAATGTGCAGCTGTTTCGAAAGTTAATTGCTTGTGTGGCAGCAATTCAATTCGTGTTTCTTTTGAAAACAAATCCTTAACAGCTTTGACTGCCCTGGCATTGTTTTCTTTTAGCGGCTTGACCAACAGTTCTGCCAGTACCAAATCGCCTGAATAGCCATCCAACTCTTTGTCGACCGCACTTTGAACAATAGATAAACAAATTTCCCCAAAATCAGAATGATGTTCTAAGAGGTAGATAAAGATATTTGCATCGAAATAGACGCTCTTGCCATGCAGTTGAAATCCCCATTCCAGGGGAATGTCTTTGCTCATTCCCACTCATTCCGAAGTTCTTCAACATATTGGCTGAGCGATGCTTCTTCATTTTTTTGATAGACACCTTTCGCAACGCCAAGAAACGGTCGCAGAGAGACTTTTTTGCCCGCTCCAGGTTGTAAGGGTGTGAGTTGAATGACACCATTCACAACGGTCACTTGCAAAGCATCATTGGTTTTTATTTGCACTTGCTCAACTACCCCAGCAGGCAGTGTCAACTGCCTTCGCTCTCGCATTTTGACGGTTTCCATGGACCACCTCTTCAGTTTTCAGAAATCTTATCTGAATTCTGAAAATTAAGCCATCAACCGCCACCCCAACTCTTCCCCTGCCCGCAAGGGTTTGAGGCTGGTTTGACCAAAGGGCAGGCTCTCGGGGAGCGTCCAAGTTTGGCGTTGCAGGCTCACCTTGCCAGTGTTGCGGGGCAAACCATAAAAATCAGGGCCATGAAAGCTGGCAAAGCCTTCCAGCTTGTCCAAAGCAACTGCACTGTCAAAAGCCTCGGCATAAAGCTCTAGCGCGCTCAGAGCGGTATAGCAGCCTGCACAACCACTGGCGTGTTCTTTCAAATGCGTGGCGTGGGGTGCGCTGTCAGTGCCTAAAAAGAAGCGGTCGCTGCCCGAGGTGACCGCGTCCACCAAAGCTTGGCGGTGTATTTCGCGCTTTAGCACCGGCAGGCAGTAGTAGTGCGGCCGCACACCGCCCATGAAAAGCGCGTTGCGGTTGTAGAGCAAATGGTGGGCGGTGACGGTGGCAGCGGTAAAGCGCCCTGCTTGTGCCACATACTGCGCAGCTTCTCGGGTGGTGATGTGTTCAAACACAATTTTCAACTCGGGGAAATCGCGGCGTAAAGGAATGAGGTGTTGGTCGATGAACACCGCTTCACGATCAAATAAATCGATGTTTGCATCGGTAACTTCTCCATGCACCAGCAACGGCATACCCACACGCTGCATGGCTTCCAAAGCCTTGTAGGTATGGACGATGGACGTCACACCAGAATCACTGTTGGTGGTTGCCCCAGCGGGGTAGAGCTTCACTGCCACCACGCCTGCGGCGTGGGCTGCTTGGATTTCACTTGCAGGTGTGTTGTCGGTGAGGTAAAGCGTCATCAAGGGCTGAAACACCGCGCCATCAGGCAAGGCTTGCAAGATGCGATCGCGGTAGGCCAGTGCGAGTGCGGTGGTGGTGACGGGTGGCTTTAGGTTGGGCATGACCACCGCACGGGCAAATTGCGCAGCGGTGTGGGCCAACACATGGGGCAAGACATCGCCATCGCGCAGATGCACATGCCAGTCGTCGGGGCGGGTGAGGGTCAGGGTGTTTATAGGCATGGTTCGATTCTCTAACAGACACGCCCATGAAAAAACCCGCTGCCTTGTGAGCAGCGGGTTTTAAGTTCTTTATCCTTTAACAGGCAACAAGGCCTGCGTGGGGATTAGAAGCTGTGGGCCAAACCGATAGCTTGTTGTGTCATCTTGTCAGCTGTACCAGTAGATGTGGAAAGTGAACCAGTTGCAAAATAAGCAGTTGTGCGCTTGCTCAAAGAATATTTGGCTTGCAGTTGGCTAGACTTTTGCTTGCTAACAGTACCGCTATCATTGGCAGATTGTGTACCGCTCATGTATGCAAGTGTGGTAGCGCCGAAAGGAACAGAGATACCATACTGATCAGTTTTGACGCTGTCACCACTCAAGGCAGCCTTAGCAGACAAATAAGTCAGCTTTGCCACGCCCAAGTCATAGGTCAAACCAGTTGCAGTTTGCTTCATGCTTGTACCGGCAGCAGCAGCAGCCAATGTTGTGGAAGTTGCACCACCACCAGCGATCTGAGTTGGTGAAAACACAGCAAGCTTGGTATTTTTGTTGCTTTGGCTACCGTAACCAATGGTCAAACCACCAGTTGCATAGTTAAGGGCAAAACCTTGTCCATCGCCAGCACCAGCACCTGTTGTGGATACTGAATTTGCGCCACCTTTGATGATGCCCAACTGAGCTGTCAAACCAGTTGCGAGGGAAGGCAATGTGTAATTGATTGATGAATTGCCTTGACCAATAGATGCAGTACCACCAGTAACGTAATTGGAACCAATCATGTTGCTGACACCACCAACGTCGGTACCAGCTGATACCAAATTAAACATGGGGGAGTAAGTGGTGCCGATTTGAACTGCACCAAATCCACCGCTGATGCCAACCCAAGATTCACGATTGGTCATGGTGTGCGCAGCAGCATTAGGGTCAAGACGTGGTTCCATTTTGAAAGAAGCTTTCATACCGCCGCCCAGATCTTCAGATCCAGCCATGGTGAGGAATGTATCACCCAAACCACCATTGCCATAACCTGAGCCTTGAATGTCAGTAGTTTTTGATGTGCTGTTGAGTTTGGTAGTTAACCAAGCTTGGTCAATATTACCGCTGAGGGTGACATCAGCCATTGCGCCAGTAACGGCGGCCATTGCTGCGACTGCAACGAGGGTTTTTTTCATTTCAATTTTCTCCAAGGGTTAAACAAAGGGCTCCGGTTCGTA
>Ga0214917_10007113_pt1 | contig 11414 bp, 13 predicted proteins | sample LL_1208_BB_MetaG_FD_177983 | JGI IMG/M metagenome (GOLD analysis project Ga0214917, IMG submission 177983) | Freshwater microbial communities from Lake Lanier, Atlanta, Georgia, United States - LL_1208_BB | ecosystem: Environmental > Aquatic > Freshwater > Lake | place: USA: Georgia | collected...
GGCGGAATCAAACTTGCGACCTACGGATCAACCATCCGCCGATCTATAGAGATAGAGGGATAATCAATCAGTCTGCTTTAATATTAAAAATGCGGGTTGAGAGCGGCAAGTATTAATCCAACACATCAATAGCTAAGTGTTTAGTCAGTCACTGAGATACTTCACCGGGTGTAAATAAGCCTTGCCTTAAGTTAGGTGAATTTAGATGAAGCTTAAAATAATCCTCTGGAGGGGTGCCGCCGACCTTCACGCAAATTTGCAACCAACGGCCTTTAGCAATTTTCTTTCCTTCTTGCTCTAAATTACTGCAAATTATTTGCCCCATAGCCCGGATCATCTCCTGCGGTCGAGGATTCATAGTTTGCAACGTGGCAAATATAAAAATTGCGTCCTCTGTTTGATCGGCTACCTGCCAAGAATCAAGAATAATTGTGCGACTTTTAAAATCTTCTAAACGACCATAACCTGCATCAGCTAAATTTTTATGCGTTTTTTTTAAAAAATCACCCCAATTTATTTCATTTTTTATGAGGGAAGGAACTTCAAGAGTTATATGTGGCATCGTCAGCTACTTAGTTTTCTTATTTTGAACTAAACGACTTTTCTCTAATTCCTCTAACAATATTGGAATTGCCAGATTGCACGAATGAATGCCCATAACTGTAGTTAGCTGAATGCACTCGAGAACTTCATTAGGCGTGGCTCCAAATTTAAAAGCATTTTGCATATGTCTTCTGACGCCTGGGCCGTATAAATGAGTAGTGGCAGCATTGATAGCTATGAGAATTAACTCTTTATACTTGGGTGGAATTGGTCCTTTTTTGTGCGGGACGGCTCTAAAATTTAAATATGCCTCAATAAACTCTGGATCAATCTTTAAAAGATCATCCCAGAGGGGGTTCCAATCACCCTTAGCCCGATGTTCTTCTACATTTTTCAATTCAATTTTTGATGTGGTTTTTTTGTTTTGGCTCATAAGTTACCTAAAATAAAGCTTGCTGCCCGCTCGCCGATCATAATGCTGGGTGCATTTGTATTGGAAGAAGCAATTGTTGGCATTATTGATGCATCAGCTACCCGTAAATTTTTAAAACCATGCACCCTTAGCTCTGAATCAACAACAGAATCTTTTGGATTGCTACCCATCCGACAAGTACCTACCGTATGCCATGCTGTTTGTCCAGAAGACTGTGCATAAATTAAGAGGTCATCAACCGTATCAATTTGTCGACCCGGACGGGTCTCTTCTAAAATTACCCTTCGCATTTCCTTCGTAGAGCTAATTGAGCGGATTAAGCGCAAGAGATTTACAGTGCCAACTCTGTCATCCTCAGACGACAGATATCTAGGATCAATTTTAGGAAAATCAAAGGGGTTACTTGATTTACAGTGTATAAAACCTCGAGATTTTGGGTACAGTAAAAATCCACCAATTGAAAATCCTGAAAATGAGTCAATACCAGCGCCAGGAGTTCTAGAGTATCTATCCGTTCCGCTTATATGATAAATGCGCACCATGCAGTCTGGGCTATGCGACATAGGTGACGTGCGTGTAATTGCGTGAGCGGTCGATGAAGTACCAGCCAGCAATCCCTTTCTCTTGGTAATGTAACGATAAGCTTCCCGAATCTTTACAATCGGATTTCGCATCAAATCATTTATTGTTTCAGGAATTGATGATTTAAAAGTTAGCCTTACCTGAAGGTGATCACTCATATTCTCACCCACGGCAGGTAAGTTTCCGAAGACTTGAATTCCAATTTTATTTAGTAATTTAGGATTACCAATTCCAGAAAGCTCAAGAATTTGGGGTGATTGAATTGCACCCGCTGAAATGATTACCTCACGCTTAGCCCTGACCGTGAACTTCTGATCATCTTTGATGAATTCAACCCCGTTACAAATGGAATTATTGAGTAATACTCGGGTAACATGTGCCCTAGAAATTAATGTGAAATTTTGTTTGTCTTTTATTAGTGCTAAATAACCCTTTGAGCTACTCCAACGAATACCATTATGAGCTGTTTGCTCGAGATATCGAGCCCCCTCATATGAAACCACGTTATAGTCAGACGTTTCTTTGATATTGCAAGCAATACAAGCTGCTAGAAAAGAATCAGATATCCGATCAGATTCTCTAAATTTACGATCAGTAATTCGTATGGGCCCTAATTTTCCTCGTAAATTATTTGTACTGTATGGATTGGACTCAAGTTTTTGAAAGTAAGGCAGTAAATCATTAAAACTCCATGAGTTAATGCCAAAATTTACCCATGAATCGTACTCAGCGGGGTCCCCCCAAACGTAGGCCATACCATTTAATGAACTCGAACCACCTATTACCTTTCCCCTGGGCCAATACACTTGCTGTCCGGATAGATTATCTTGAGGTTCGGTTTTAAATTTCCATGCATACGATTCATTAGTTAGAAGCTTTCCTACCCCCAGCGGTACATGAATCCAAATATTTTTATCTTTACCTCCACTTTCAAGCAGGAGCACGCTGAATCTGCCATCCTCTGCTAGACGAGCAGCTAAAGCACATCCAGCAGACCCTGCGCCTACAACTATAAAATCATATTCCTGGGTAGTCATTGACCAGCGCGATGTTTAAATGAATCTCGCCTAAAACTGAAAAGAGCATCGGGATCAACAGCGACATCGATAACACATGGTCTTTTACTTAGTATTGCTTGACCAAGTGCTTCCTCAAAATCTTTAATTGAAGATGCACTAAATCCCCTTACACCCCATAACTCTGCCAATTTATCGTAGGGAGGATTTGGAACATCTGCCCCGATGTATCGACCTCCAAAAAAATCTCGTTGATAGGCCTTTTCTGCACCCCAGCAACCATTATTCATGACAATACAAATTGAAGATATATTGTAAGTTGCGGCCGTTCCAAGTTCACTACAGGCCATTCCGAAACCACCATCGCCCATCAGACTTATTACTGTCCGATCAGGATTGGCAATTTTTACACCCAACCCACATGCATATGAAAAACCAACTAAACCAAAATCTAGCGGTGTAAATAGCGATGGCGTTGAATAGTAATTGAGATTGTCAGTGGCTTGCAAGCACAACGTCCCAGCATCCATAGTAAAAGCGCTATCTTTTGGTGCTATCCCGCGTATTGATCGAAATAATTGTGCAGGCTGTATTTTTCCACTTACCGAAGAATAATTATCACGCTCCTCAAGAAATTTTGAGCGCCCTTTTAAGAAGTTGGCAGTCCAGCTATTAACAATTACCGAGGCTTTAAAGCCTTGTAATGCAGTGTATAGATCGCTTAGAAAAACACCCGGATCGGCAATTAAACCAACCGATACAGGGTAAAAACGCCCTATGGATAAAGCATCGCTATCGACCTGAATTATCTTTGCATGAGGATTTAAATATTCATGCGTAAAAAATGTTGCATTAAACCCAATACGAGTTCCAACAGCAATAATTAAATCTGCCTCGCGCATCAAATTTGTAGCAACTATATTTCCTCGCGGCCCAACCTGCCCTGCGTAGAGATTAGCTTCACATGAAACTCCATCACCGTGACCCGGAGATAATGCAATGGGGCAATTAAGTAATTGTGCTAGTCTCAGCGCCTTCTCACCATGGCGACCATTTTTTACGCCACCACCAACATAAAGTACGGGTTGGTTCGATTTTTTTATTAGCTCTATACATCTTTCTAGTGATGCCGTACTAACACCAGGTAATTCATCAAATTGATACCCTTTTGCAGAAAAAAAACTTGGTTCATTGACCTGCTGAGAAAGTACATCTCGGGCAATATTTAGTGCTACAGGCCCTTGCTTTGGAGCGGTTGCTGTGCGAAATGCGTCTCGCATTAGTTCAGGAACTCGATCTGCTGTAGGAATATTAACTGTTCGCTTGGTAACGGGTTTTAGCAATGAATACTGATCAACCTCTTGAAAGGCATCTCTGTGTTGATGACCTGTTGCAAGAGATGCTGCAATTGCAATTACTGGAGAAAAAGCAGCATTAGCCTGTCCCAGCCCAGTAACAAGATTCGTTACCCCTGGACCATTTTGCCCTGCAATAAATACACCTGGTTTACCAGAGGCACGGGCATAGCCATCGGCAATATGAACCCCTGTTCGCTCGTCTCGCACGCCAATAAAATTTAATGATGATTCATCATACAGTCCATCAAAAATCTCCATACCAGCAGAGCCAATTAACCCAAAAACATGCCCTACACTCTCGGCGACTAAAGACTTTGCTACTAAATGACCACCCGTTAAATTTTGCATTTACCTTATCCTTAATCTCTTAATCTGGTTTAATCCCTGAAGCTTTTACGATCCGCCCAAGCTTGTTGATTTCACTCGCAATGTACCTATCAAATTCTGCAAGTTGAATATGGGCTGGATCAAGACCCTGCATTTTCATTTTTTCCTGAATTTCCGGAAGATCAGTAACTGCTTTAATTTCTTTAGCTAGTCGAGCCAATATTGGTGAAGGAGTACCAGATTTACTAATGAATGCATACCAAAGACGATAGTCAAAATCCTTATATCCAATCTCTGCTACTGTTGGAGTATTAGGTAACAAGTCTGATCTTTTGCTTCCAGTTACTGCTACAGCCCTAATCCGGCCATCCCGGACAAAAGGTAGCGCCAAAGCAATCGGTGGGAATGCAACATCAAGCCGTCCTGCAATTACCTCCGACACTGCTTCCTGAACCCCTTTATAGGGGATATGGTCCATTTTGACCCCGGTCTCGAGTAATAGATATTCTCCGCCCAGATGTGTTCCAGAACCAATGCCTGCAGAGCCAAAATTAATCGAATTAGGTCTTTTTTTTGCCGCAGTGATTAATTCATTTAATGTTTTGTAGGGAGAATTAGCCCCTACTATTACCAGTGTAGGCGAGCTTGCCACCAAAACAACCCCCGACATATCCCTCATCGTATCGAAGGGAAGATTAGCCTTCAGAGCTGGGTTAGCGGCATGGCCAGAGGAAACAAGCATCAATGTATTACCATCGGCGGGGCTGGCTATTAAAGTCTGAGCTGCGATAACTCCTCCAGCTCCAGGTTTATTTTCAACAATTACCGAAACTCCCAACCTTTTACTTAACTCAACCGCATACATCCTCGCCACAATATCTGTAAGCGCGCCAGGACTAAAAGGAATAAGAATTTTGATTGGCGAGCTAGGCCATTTTTGATCGGACTGAGCGAATATTGGCACAGAGAGAAGCATCGCAAAAATAAAACCGATAATTTTTTTCATAAACCAAACCCCCTAAAAAGAACGTGAATTTATTTTAGGGGTAATTTATTGAAATATAATTCCGATTATCGGAATTATAAAAAGGACTAACCTACAGTGCCTTCAAAAACCAGTAAAAAAGCTATTAGCTCAACAGTTATTCAGGGGTTTTCGCTCTTGAAATGTTTTACACAAATGCGTCCATTGTTAGGAAATAAAGAGTTGAGCGAATTATGCAATTTACCCCCCTCAACAATAGCAAGGCTAACCCATACCTTATGTGAAATTGGTCTTTTGCAGCGGGTTAATCAATTTAGAAAATATCAACTCGGTTACGAAGCATTAACTCTTGCTTACCCAGTAATAGCTAATATGAGAGAAAGGCATGTTGCCAGACGTCATATGAAAGAACTAACAGATCAAACCCGGGCTCAAACATCAATGGCCGTCATTAACAACCTAGATGCCATTTACGTCGAAAGTTTTCGTCCTGAAGAAGACTGGTTATTTAAGCCTGAGATTGGTACCACAAGGCCTATTCTTTTAACTGCAATAGGCCATAGCCTGCTGTATTCACTCCCCACCGATCGGTTTAACTACCTAATGGCACGGGCGAAAAATACACTTAAGGGAAAATTTTCAGTCATCAGGCATCAAATTGAGGAGTCTTTTTCGCAATTAAACTCAAAGGGTTATTGTTCCGTTCTAGGTACATATCGTCCTGAGCTACATGCCGTATCCGTCCCCCTTTACAAAGTTCAAACTGAGCACCCAATTGCATTTAATTTGAGTGTAAAAATTGATACCTCAGTATCAAATATTCATAAATTTGGTCCAAGACTTATTGAGCTTCGAGATAGAACGGCAGCGGAAATGGGTATTCCTTAATTAGAGCTATTTGAAATTTTTACTTTCAAAAAAAAGAAAAACTGTGACCCACGGATAATCAAACCGCACTCCCTTTGTGCGAGCCCAGGTCGGGGAGCCAAACCTTATGAATTAGGTGTTGTACGAGCAAAAGTAGCCAAAGAGACGGCTCACATCTTTTTGGCAAGACCCCTAAATATCTTAAGCGCCAGTACGGTTGGAATCAAAAACTTAATTCGTCCATCGGGTGCATCTTGCTTAATGCTCAATAGGTCTTTGGCAATTAGATTTTTGATCACTTTGTGAATGGTGGCTGGCGAGGCAATATCTGACATTCTCATTAAATCAATCGTCTTCATAGGATGCCCCCGTAAATAAGGCTTTGTAATGGTCCGCAAAGCACGCCACTCAGTCGGATTAATACTGTAGTCGGAGCGCAGCTGATCTAAGGCGTCAGCAAAATCTAAGTATTTAAACTCGGCCATAAAAGTTTATTGGTATTAAAAATGATTTCTAACATATTACCAATATATTCCCTCTTTATTGATCGCGGTCAAGTTTTGCCTGCAAACCCTTTTCTTGGGGCCAAATGATTATTGATAACTATGATTTACCCTCTTTAGGCATTAAAAGTTAATAGGTAAAAATGTAAAAATAAAATATACTTTCTGTAACTATTTATGGGGGGGTCGACATTGGATAAGTTAAGTGATTTTTCAGTGTTTGATATAAATCATGCAGATAGGATCATTGTTTTGGAAGATAAAAACTTAGGGATTTATGTTGAGGTTCCCTTTCAAGACAAAGAGCTCATTGCCGTTAATGTTGTCGAACCCTATGCCATTTTGCTAACGTATGAGGATGGCTCAACAGAAAAGAAACAGATTCTTGAATAATCGTGATCTATAGAAATTAACGAGGGCATAGGAAGCCGGCCCTGCCACAGACTGACAATCAAATTTTTGGCTACAACGAGCTTTCAGATAATTATCAAGAAAACCGATATTTCATAAGCGCCCATCAACGCAAAGTCTTATAAACCCAATACCGCGTTCTTAAAAACTAGGTTGACTTAGTTGTCTTACAAAAGAACAAAACAATGATGAGAGCAGCAATCATTTCGGCAACCACAAACCCCGGTACGTCTAATGGCGCAATGCCTACAAAGGTATTGGTTATGCTTCTTGCTACTGCTACAGCGGGATTGGCAAAAAAGGTAGATGAGGTAAACCAATACCCTGCGGTGACGGTCAAGGCTACTAACATCGGTACTTTATCTTTTGACCCCTGATCACCAATCCGAATTACTGAAAGCAATACTAGGGTTGAGATTAACTCGCTAGCCCAGATACCTAATCCAGTCCTCGCCTTTGCGGACTCTTGCATGATCGCTAGACCGAACATCAGATGGGTGATCCAAATACCTACTATGGCACCACTGAACTGACAAGCCCAGTAAGTAATGAGTTGTTTGAGATCAAGGTGTCCAAGCTTCCAAAACATGAGGCTCACCACCGGATTAAAGTGTGCTCCAGATATTGGCCCCAACAGAACAATCAATACATAGAGCCCTGCTCCGGTCGCGATACTGTTTCCTAATAAAGCAACGGCAGCATTTCCTTCAGACAGGGTATCGCCCATAATGCCGCTACCTGCAACGATAGCGAGTAATAAAGCAGTACCAACGAACTCGGCAATATAGGACTTCATCACGCTTTCTGATGAATCTCTTTGAGCGCCATGGAATCGAGTTTCTCAAGCGACATGCTAGCCAATAGATCAATCCGTTTCTTAAGTCCATTGGCAACTGCAACAAATGCAGTTCGCTTCTCAAGGTCTGTACCCGTCACTTGCGATGGATCAGGAAAACCCCAGTGTGCGGTAGCAGGATTACCGGGCCATATCGGACAAACCTCACCGGCAGCGTTATCGCAAACGGTGATGATGATATCCATCTTGGGTGCATTGGGTAAACCAAACTCGTCCCAGCTCTTACTGCGTAATTTGGACTCGTCATATCCCATCTCGAGCGCTAAGGCCTTCGCAAATGGATTGACCGCTGTACCTGGTGTTGAGCCTGCAGAATAGCCCACAAAGAGGCCACTAGGATGAGTTGAAGCCAAGGCCTCACCCAAAACTGAGCGTGCGGAGTTATGGGTACACAAGAAGAGAACGTTGTATTTTTTCATGGGAGTCCTATCGATCAATTAACAACATGATTTTTTAGTAATCGACGAAATAGCAACATTTGCTAGTGGGGATGGAACACAGCAAGCATCAGCACTTGTCGATTCAGATTGATTAAAAACAGGGATTGAATCCAGAGTATGAAAAGTTTCCCAAGGGATTCCAGCAGGATCATTCACCCAATACTTATCAGATTGCGCATAGCAGCATGCCGTGCCCATCTCCTCAACCACCTCCCCTTGGATTTGATCCAAACGAGTCTTCATCTCACCCAACTCACTCGCATCATCAACTTGAATACCAAGATGATTAATCCCTACCGGTGCGCCACGAGCTGATATTGCAAAATTTACCTTAGGATCCTCGAGTTGCCATTTTGCATAATCACTTTTGATTACCGTAGGTTCGCAACCAAACATTTTGGAGTAAAACGGGATACTACCTGAGATCTCTTTCACAGCAACATGAACATGGAGTCGTTTCATGGGCACACCACCTTTTTCTTACTAACTGCAGGACTACACGATTTGCCCCCGCAACAGTTGTCCATCAGAAAGTCACTAAGGCTCTCAATTTGCTTTGGATTGGGGCGATAAATTAGGTTGCGGCTCTGACGCTCAACTAGGAGTAACTTAGCTTTGGCTAACTCTTTCAGATGAAAGCTCAGCGTTGCATTGGGTATCCCTAACTTCTCGATCAATTGACTAGGGGTTAAGCCTGCTTCACCGCGTTGCACGATCAAGCGGAAGATATTAAGACGGGACTCCTGACCCAAGGCCAGAAGGACTTCGATGGCATCTATGTTTTTCATGTTTCTAATTATATCGAAATATATGACAAATTAGTGACAGCCAAAGTCACTTACCGCCTCGGTAAATCGAAAAGATGTCATCTGTAGCGCAGAGACTCATATTGTTTCTCATTAAAAATCATCTAGCTAAACATTCTATGAGTGTGCATTAGCCTATGCTAGGTTGCATTACTTAATCCTACGGTCATGCCACCGCAGACAAAGTGTATTTGCCCTGTAATGAAGCCAGCACGATCATCCAATAAGGATGCAACCGCATGCGCCACATCCTCTGGTTGCCCCATGCGTTGCACCGGGATATTTTGTATGATCTTGATCGTTTTTGGGTCATCGGGTGGGTTACCCGAAGTAAAGAGTTCTGTAGCAATTGGGCCGGGCCCAATTGCATTCACAGTAATCCCAAATTTCGCCATCTCCAGGGCCCAGGTTTTGGTCATCCCAACAAGACCTGCTTTACTAGCTGCATAGACCGTCCGCTCCTCCTTACCCAGTGCAGCTCGACTCGCAATACTCACAATACGACCAAATTTAGCCTGGCGCATATGAGGTAATAGTTGTTGAGCTAAGAGCATTGGCGCTCTTAAGTTAAGCGCCATCACTGCTTCAAAGTCATCGAGGGTGGTATTTTCTAGAGCGCCAGGTCTAATAAATCCAGCATTGTTCACTAAGCGCAGAATTGGTTCTTGCTTTGTTATCTTCGGTATAAGCTCTTCAATCGCCTGAGGGTCCATTAGATCAACGAAATGATAGGTCTCCCCTTCTAATAAGTTCTTAGGCGCCTTTTTATCGAGATTAATCACCCGATATCCATCTTGGATGACTCGAGTGGCAATTGCCCTGCCAATACCTTGGCTTGCTCCAGTGATTAAAACAAGATTATTGATTTGCATCTATTTTTCCTTATCGCTATCGACTGACGGTTAATGCGCGGCACATGGATCGTTGATCATTATTATTAATGAAGCCGCACTGACTTGAATCCTTCTCCACAATTGCTCGACACATCGAACGCAGATTGCTCTCAGAAATAAATCCGCATTGGCTAGAGTTTTTCTCGGCTAAGGCTCGGCAGAGCGATCGGTAATTACTTTCAGAGATAAAGCCGCACTGGCTTGGATCTTGGGCAAAGGAAGGCTGAGCCCCCAGTAGCCCTAGACCGATTAACAAAGAAACTGTTCTCATCGGCTCATCTTAAAGGATTTTAGAGGGGTCCCTTTACATCTTTAAACGCTCAGCGTATTCTTTTCTTATTACAAAGGAAAGCGATGAACTACACCCTCAAATCCACCCTACTCCTCATTGGTCTATTGGTCTTCGTGCCACTTTCTGCGCCACTATTGGCAAACGAGCCAAGCCCTGAGCAAAGAATGATTGAGCATTGCCAAAAACGTCATCCGGAGATGAGTGTTGAGCAATGTAGAAGTATGTATCAGAACATGAAGAACATGACCCCAGAGCAACGGGTTGAGCGCTGCAGACGCAATCATCCTGAGATGAGTCTTGAGCAGTGCCAGAAGAAATACGGCTCTTCAACCTAAGGGCTAAGCTCTCTGCGCCACAATCTTTCTAGCGACGGTTTCTGCGATTAGCATGACCGGGGCATTGGTGTTGCCCGAGGTTATACACGGCATAGCAGAGGCATCAATCACGCGTAGGCGAGCTACGCCTCTGACCCGACATTCAGAATCCAAGACGGTGTTAGGATTTTCTGCTCTACCGGATTGATCCACCTTACCCATCACGCAAGTACCCACCGGATGAAAGATGGTGGTTCCCAAGTCTCTGGCTGCTTGTTCTAGATCGTGATCACTTTGAATACTTGGGCCTGGTAATACTTCCTTTGGTCTATAAGACTCTAGTGCTGAGCTTGCCATAATCTGTCGGGTGATTTTAAGACTATTAACAGCAACAGAGAGATCATCAGGGGTCGATAAATAATTACACTGAATCTTAGGGTTGTCTAAGACATTGGGTGTTGTCCCCCGAATCCAACCTCGACTACTTGGCCTGAGATTGCAAACGCTTGGGGTAATCGCATTAAACGGATGGAGGGGCTCCCCAAACTTCGGTAGCGAGAGAGGTTGAACATGCCATTCGATATTAGCGCTGACTTGATTGGGATCGCTCTTCGTAAATGCACCCAAGGTCGATGGCGGCATCGTTAGTGGGCCCGTACGCTTTAGTAGATACTCGAGCCCCATCCCAATCCGTGTGAACCAGTTTTTATACAGTGTGTTCACCGTTTTGCAGTTCTCCACCTGATAAACGGTACGGATTTGTAAGTGGTCTTGGAGATTCTCTCCAA
>Ga0214917_10007115_pt1 | contig 11413 bp, 9 predicted proteins | sample LL_1208_BB_MetaG_FD_177983 | JGI IMG/M metagenome (GOLD analysis project Ga0214917, IMG submission 177983) | Freshwater microbial communities from Lake Lanier, Atlanta, Georgia, United States - LL_1208_BB | ecosystem: Environmental > Aquatic > Freshwater > Lake | place: USA: Georgia | collected...
TTGGTTTTACAAGCCAAAACAAGTCCTCGTCCATAGCCCAACAAATCAAAACGTCAACCATTTCCTTTGTGTAGGCTGATTTGCTCGCAGATCCCGCGCTTGTCATGAAACGATAATAAAGCTTATCACCCTCGGTTTTTGTGGTAGTCTTCACCTGGATGCGTATGAATTTTCCATCCTTCTCGGCCACCAAGTCATACCCAACAAAATCCTCCATCGGAGTAAGCACGCTGTATCCATTGCGGAACAAGGCACCGGCAACCCTAGCCACGCCAACCGCACCTATCTGGCGGCAAGACAATTTCTTGATTGACATGTGCGTGGTTTTCATAAAGACTTTTTACATGAAAGCAATACTAATTGCGATGGCGGTGCTGGTGGCACCGGTGATGGGGGAGGAAGAGGATGTATTGGGCGTTGTTATTGGCGAATCTGGTTTTGAATGCGGCAAAAATTGCGCGATTGGCGGTAACGGAGTTGCTGTTTATGGTGATGGTCATGGGAATTATATTACATCGAGAGGATTTGCATATAAAAGTGGCACAGATTATGTGGCATCGGATTGCACTTATGTGACAAAATCAGATGGCTGGTTATATGGCTCAAAATATGCGATTCCCGCTGGAATGGCGTACATGAACTCAGCATCAACCTTTGTTGGAAGGCCGGTTGTCTTACGTAAGCCCTAGCCTTGTCCAAAAGCCGATAATCTATTTCTGATTCTTGCTTCAAGGCCAGGAATAAACTTTGTTCGTCTTGGATCTTGCTCTGCCTTTGCGTATTCATCACGCAGTTGAGCCTCGCTTGCAGCGCGCATGAGTGCCTGTGGTTGTACTTGGCTTATTGCTTGCAATGTCTTTGGCCCAAGTGCGCCATCAACATTTACATTTACGCCAAGAGAATTTAATCCTTGTTGGAAATAGCGTGTTGCGCCGCCCAGCCCTCGATTGAACGCCATATCCTGTGCGAAGGCTTGCATGGCGCGTGGGAGTTGTGAGACAAGCGGTGCCGTGTATCCTCGGATATATTCTGCCGCTGCCTCTGCTCGCTGGTTTGATGGCAGTTGCGAGATCGCCTTGAATGCTTCAGGGTGATACCTATCGTTAATTCCGCTTATCTCAAGGCTGCCACCCATGTCTCCTGATGGCAATTTGTATACCACAGGATTCCCAGATGAATCAGTCCTTGATTCCCATTTCACGGTTTGCAGTGGAAGCGGAAGATCATTTTCTGGTTGATATTTTACAGGCTCTGGTTGCGCCGTGTATTGCTGCGTTGTCTCTGGCGGTTTCGGTGCTTGCTCTTCTTTTCTGGATGCTCCCATAATAGGCTCAATCTCCCTTCTTATCATATCGGATTTTAATTGACTTTCCAAGCCAGTTGGCCTGGATGCAGCAGAACCTATGTCAAAGCGTGCCATTATTGTTTCTCAAGCAGGCTTTGCATAATTTCCCGCCTTCTTTGCACATCCTCCGGAACCTCGCGCATAAGATCACGCATCATTCCGCGACCAGGCATATATCTTGGAAGTTGTCCCGTGATAATAGCTTGGATGTTTTGCCTGCTCATGTTCCCATTTGCCATCGCTCCAGCGGCCTCGCTTGTGGTTAAGCCCCAATCAACCGCTGCCTTGTATGCCTTCCTCATGTCCTTGAAGGACTCCTCGCGGGCTTTGAACATTTCTTGCGCGCCAAACTCAATATCACCAGCGGACGGCGTGCCTCTACGTTTTAACTCTGAAGAAAGAAGGCTGGTTGATTTAGCAATATCAGAATTAAATGTGACAGCCTTCTTCGCAAGTTCATCTGCAAGATTAAGCTTTTGCACCCTAAATCCTGTGAATGAAGAAAGCATGCCTGGAAGTGACGGAACCGGAGCGCGCGGCCCAAAGAAAGGATCTGGCTCGCCCTTGATGGCGTAGTAAAGCTGGCGCATATCGGCCACTGTTCCTGGCTCGATTGCCCTTAAAAGGTATTGCGAATAGTCCATTGATTGCTTGCCAATGCTGGCTTTTGGATTTGTAATAGGGCTTCCATCAGCTTTCTGATTTTTAATCAATCCAAATCCAAGTTCAGTTGCTATGCTTACACCGGCGAAGTTGCCCACAAAAGCTGCAATAGCATTACCAAGTGCTTTGTCCAAGCTGTCCGCAGACATGAATGCGTTAATTGGCTGTCTGAATACGTCAAACGGATCTGAGAATGACATATCAATATATGTGACCTCTTTCTTGTCTTTATTATATCCTACAGGAAGAAGTGTTGAAAATTTCTGATACCTTGGAGCAAGTTGATTTAGCTCGTCAATTTTTTTGTAAGAATAACCTAATGCGCCAGCAATCATTAGCTTTGTGCTTCCGGAAAGTGCGGCAGACATGATGTTACCAAGTAAAGTGCGTATTCCGTACTTACGCATGCCAGGTGTCTTCAGGTCCTCAATACCAGATTTTATTGAGTTATAGGTATTTCTTATTCTTTCCGCATCCCATGATATAAAGTTCTTGGCGAAAGGATTTTGCCTAAATGCCTTTAATGCCCTTCCAATTTTCTCATAGGTTGGAAAAACATTGCTAACCCAATCGGCAGCCTCAATTTCTGCCTGCTCTCTGCTCAATCCCTTTCCGTCCATCAATGCCCTTGTTCTGTATCCCCAAAGTTGCATTTTATGGAAGTTGTCTCCAGACCTATATAAATAATCCAAAAATTCTTTTATAGTTTTTACGGATTCCCATCCATTGCGTGCAACTTCTGCGCTATTTTTATTGAAATATTTTTCCACAACTTCATCGAGCCTGTCATTGCTGATGCTTGCGTCGCGCATCAGTGCCTCCATTTCATTGAACTTTGCATTGTTTGCAACGCCAAGCTTGATGGCTCTTCGTAAGCTTGCCCTTATTGATTCTGTATCTGGCCCAAATCCATAATCGGATTGAATCATTCTTGCCGTTTTTCCAGCTTCAGACATAAATGAAAAATTCCCATTTTGAAGTTGAATTGGAATATTGAATATAAAGTTACGAGCCTGACTTTTTATAGATCCAACCGTTTTAGCCCATTTTATCCAAGCATTCATTGCGGCAAACGTCTTGTAGGCTGCCGTGCTATTTGTCGATACATCAAAGTTCTTGATTTGATCCGCAACGTCCTTTGGCATGTAAACACCATTAAGAGGCTCAAGAGTCTTACTATCCTCTGATGCAAACCTTACTGTGTTTGGTGCCGCGTAATCAAAGAAAAGTCCCGCCTTGAATCCTTGGTCACGCAAGTTTTGAAGAGTCCTATTATTAACCCGTAGGTTAATCATTTTCTGCATTGTCATTGCGTAACGAATTGCCGGATCGGTATATTCGCCAAGCAGATATCGGATCTCTTCAGGTATTTCCTTCCTGCCTTTAAGCATGGACAGTGGTTTGTTGATCCCATACGAACCAGGCTCAAACTCCCCACCTTTACCTTGCGCCAAACTTCCTTCTTCAACTATACGTTGAACTTCTCCCATCAGCCTATCCTTTGGAACAACGCCTGTTTCATTGACCTGCCTTAACCATTCAACCGGAGGCCTGTTATTATCCGCCGCATCCTCAACTTCCATCCTTGCGTCGTCAATAATCTGCCTTCTTACAAAATCAACACTACGCGCAAACTTGACCTGATCCCTTTTCTCAAGGGTTTTCATGTCAAAATTGCTATTCCTAAACTTCTCATAATCGCGGGAAACATACGAACCGATATTCGCCTCAATGGTTGCACGCTTTTCTGGTGTCAGCGTGTTTAGCTCAAGTGCTATTCCGCGAGACATTGTATCAATGTCGTTCCTGAATTTTTCAACCGGAAGCTGAAGTGGTTTTGGCAGTGCCTCAACTCCAATCTTCCCGTCGAGATATTGGTTGATCTGGTCCTTAAGTTCTGGTGAAAGCTCTGTGGCTCCTGTTGCTTGCTTTAGTGCATTCCTGTAATCACGCACAGCGGTCTTGATCGCAAACTCCATCCCAGCTTTGTTGTATTTATTTGAAAGAAGCTCGTCGGCCATTTCTGGTGACAATGCCCCCTGGTAAGTCATGTAGTTTCTAGCAACTCGCTTGGTGCCTTCTGCTCCAATCTTGGCGGCTTGAACCAATTCTGCTGGGCTTATAAATCCTGCCTCGCCTTGCCTTGCTCCCATAGGTCTTGGAATTGGCTGGCCAACTTGTGAAGCTTGTGCGGATGGTTGCGGAGTCTCAACCATTTGAGCCTTTTCAGGAAGTGCCGGTCTTTGAGTAGTAGGAAGCTTGGTGCGAGGAGTGATAATTGCACCTTCTCGGACAAGTTCAACTTCCATTGGTTTTGTGGCAGATGGCGTGACAATAGTTTCTGAAGTAGGAACAATCGCCTCTTTATTGATTCCCTGTGATTCAATAGAAAATATCTTGGTTCTTGGAGTAGGTTCGTCAAGATTAACCAAGCTTTCCTGCATTGGCGTAATAATCCCGCGCCGTTGCATTTCAGCTGTATCTGCCTGTGTTCCGCGCACCGCTCCACGCACTCCAAATTCAGGCAACTGCTCATATTGAGCAGGCATTGCCTGTTTTATTGGACGACCCTCAACTGGCCTTGCCGCAACCTGTATTTCGCGAGATATCGGTGATGGCAATGGCTCGTAATATGGTTTGGTGCTAGTTGGCATTCCACCAGCAAGTTGCGTCTTTTCAAATACCGGCTTGCCACCAAGCTCAACAGTTGTGCGGGTTGCGCCCTCAACGCCCCTAGCTCCGGTTTTTTGCGCTTCAGCCAATATTGCATTCCAGTCCCGAAACTCGGTATCAGTTGCCTTTCCAGACCTTACTCTTTCATTAAGCGAAAGTGCCTCATCTCGATTGTATCCCTTAACGCGCGCACCACTGCCAAGGCCAGTGTAAAGCGCGCCCAGCAGGGCATCGGTTGCAACTGTTCCTGGCGTGATCTCTCCACCAGTAAGCGCACGCACTCCAGTACCTATGCCTGCGCCAACAGCCGCACTTTTCCCAATGGTCTTTCCAAGCTCTTCTGCTGCCTTTTGTGCGCCAAGTTCTCTAAATAAAGTAGTTCCAGCTTTGGCTAATCCAGCAGCACCAACACCAGCCGTAAGTACAGTCGGAGCAAGTTCTCCAACTTTAGCTTCTGTTGGAGCTAACTTTTGTGCTTCCAGTGCCTTTGGCGTAAATGCCTCAAGACCTTTTTGTGCAAGATTTTCGGCAGCTATTCCTCCAGCAACTGCAAGGGCTGGAACTGCAACTGGTGCGGCAGGTCCAGCAAATGTTCCCAAGGCACCACCTGCAATCGCTCCCATTCCGGCGGCAGCACCCTTAACCAATCCAGCCGCACCAGATGCCATGCGAATATCGGAAGGAACATCAACGGCTTTTGTGCTTACAAATTCATCAATTTGCGCGTCCTGTTCTGGCGAGTATTCTGGCAGGGTAGACGCATACGCCTTGGTTTCCGCCCCCCATTGTGAGGCTAGTTTTAATTGGTCTTGATACGACAAGCCCTTGTACTCTTCGGATGATTTTATTTCATCCCAAGCTGGTGGCTCTTCTGGCCTTGAAATTTCAGGCTCTACGGGAACTCCGGCAAGTTGCCTAATCCGATTGGCTGAAGATAGCTCTATGGCTTCAGCCATTTTTATTTACCCAATCTTGTTTGAATCCAGCTTTGTGCCTTTGGCTGTTCAGATTCTCCAAATATTTTATTTAATTGAGTTTTTGTTATTGCTGGAGTTTTTGGATCTTCCCACATTTTCCTGGCCTCTTGATATGGAATTGCATAACTAGTAGAAAAATCCGAACTCATAATCGTTACCTTGCCTTGCGATCTATCTTTTACAAGCGCATTTCTTGTGTCGGCGGCGGCCATTTTATATGCCGTATCATTATCAAAACCTTCGGCCATATATGCTTTTGCAAGTTGCGGTACTTGATTTTGATAAATTTGATTGAATGTGTCGGCACTAGTTTGTCCGGCCATTGGAGCAAGAACTGTTCTTTTAACTCCACCCATATCAACCGTTGCAGTTGGCTGTAGTGCCTTTTCTCCTGCAAGATAATTTTGTATTGCTCCAATTCTGGCTTCTCTTGCCCTTTGTTCCACATTAGACAACCCCTGCTGCTTGCTTGCCTCAAGCAGGTTCATATTGTCTTCTAATGCGGCTTTTTTGGCCACATCTCCAAACGGAACTCCCTCCTGCTGTTGCTTCAGCTGTTCAGCAATTTGAGCTAATTCAGCTGATTTATTTATTCTTGCTTCTGGAGTTTCCTGAATTTTTTCCTGAACATCCATCAGTGCTTTTTGATATTCAAGTTGCTTTTTTGCGCCTTCAAGAGCTTTTGCATTTTTATATGCATCGCTCTCGTAAAGTGTAAATGGTCCGTATGATACTCTGTCTGGCATAAATTATCCTTATCCAAATTTAAATGGGCTAAATAGATTGCCAACACCAGTGGCAATTTGCCCAAACTGCTGTGCAAATGTTGGCCTGCTTGCCTGCGCCGCAGTATATGCCCCATAAGTTCTGGCCTGATAATCAGCCATCGACCCATAAAGATTGGCAAACGTGCTTGTAAGCTGTGCGGGTATGCCCTGATCCACCGCCTGATAAAACGGCTGTGCCGTACTAGGAGCCTGACCAAACTGACCAGGCAACGCTTGGTTGGCTTGGATATAATTCTGGAACGCCGACTGCTGTGCGCCAGTACGGGCTTGGCCGAGGTTGTAGAGTGAAGGTCCACCAGCGATGAAGCCGGAAGCAGCACCAAGGCGGTTCTGCAACAACGCATCGCGGAATGCGATGTCGGCCTTAAGCGCATCGGAGGTAGTCTGGCCAGACCCAAGGAACTGGGCAGCAGCCCCGTAACGCGCAAGCTTGCGTTGTTCACCGGCTGCGCCCGTAGTGACCGCCTCCTCGACCGCTGGGGCAACTCCAAAGATGTTGCCACGGGCGGTCTGGGCGGCCCTAGCAGCCTGCTGGTATTGCCTCTGCTCTTCTGCTCCAAGCTGTGATCCAAGCGCAAGCTGGTTTAGAGCCTCTTGTTCAAGCTGGCTACGAAGCTGTTCTGTCTGAGTTGATGTTGTTGTTCCGATAGGCTCGGAAACCATCTGGCGATATTTCTGTCCTAGTTCAACAGCGGTCTGATATGATTCAGGATCAATCTGGCGGAGTTGCTGTGTCGCTCGTTCTTCTGGAAGCTGGAGATATTCCCGGAAAGATGTGATCTCACTCTTTCCGGTAGTATCAGATGCCGTAATTGGCTTATAGTTTTTGATTTGATTATTAGCTTCCGTGATTGCATCATTGACTGATTTAAGATCAGCGGTCAACGTGGTAATTGCAGCCTCGCTAGATGCACGCCTAGAATCACCAGCAGGAAGCTGTGAAACAAGTTGATTTGCCTGATTGATTCTGTCTTGGATTCCAGCTATTTGAGCATTCCCGCGCTGTACAATATCATTTAATCTATTAAGTCTTGAGTTATTTAAGTCATCAAGAATCTGCTGGTCGGATACTTGGAAGTTTAATTTTGTGGCAAGATCAGATGCGCCGAAATTGCGAGCGGCGGAAAGATTGGATAATGCAGAATAAATAGGTTGCGCGTCAAGTTTGTTGACGTTTGTATATCCCTTAATTTGTTCGGCAAGCGAAGTATATCTTGTTTGTCTATCTGACTCCTCTTTTGCAAGCCTTTCCTTTTCATTTTCAGCATTGACATACGCATCATATCTTGCATTAAGATCAGCAGCAGTTGGCTTAATTGACTCCATGGAATAAACTTTTCCATCATGCCTATGAGAAAAAGTTGATTTTCCTGAAAGAAATTGATTATAGTCAGGAACCCTTGGGCTTCCGTCAACCTGTCCAGCACCTCTTCCACCAGAAGGAAAAAATGAAAGAAGTCCAGCATCACCACCTATGCTGGGCTTGTATACATCATAAAAGAATTTTTCTTTTGAAAGAACGGCCATTGATTATCCTTGTAACGTAGGGTTTGAAATATTTTGCGGAATATTTCCGTAAATATCCTGAGTAGGCATAGTTCTGGGAGCGAAGGCAACTTGAGGCTCAACCGCACCATATGGAGACTGACCATAAAGCTGTGCAAACTGCTTGGTCATTTGTTGTCCAAGTCCGCGATTTAACGCAAAAGCCTGGGGGCTAAACTCGTAAGATCGGCGTAGACCCTCTAGTGTGCGTTGCGGTCCGTATTGACGTTCCATTTGCAAGCTGGACAAAGCAGCAGCCTGCTGGTCAAGAGCCGAAAGCTGGCGTTCCAAGGAACGCTGTTGTGGCATGTACTGGATGCGAAGCTTGTTCTCCAAGGCAGCCATCTCTGGAGCCTTCTCAATGTAGGTCTCTACGTTCTTTTTATACGCCTCCGCATTGGCCTGTGCCACCGCATTAGGATCGGGAGGAGGAGGAGGAGGAGGAATGGAAGGTCCGCCGCCCATGTTAAGCCATAGCCTTTCGCATAAACTTCATATAATCGTATTGTTTCCTAACTCCGTTACGGTTAAATATTAGGCTCCTGCGGGGGCCAAGTTCATCCCATAAGATGGACAGCAGGCGTTTCATAGCCAAACGGCTACGGGCATTAGGTTTACCATCAATACATGTCACAGTCAAGTCCACGAATGCAGTATCTCCATCTGGCTTATGTACATAATCCTTAACCTCTTGCGATCCGTCAATAGCCCTGGCAACTGCCACTCCAACAATCTCTTCTCCATCCTTGACAACCCCGACAAGGTTATTGCGCTGGTACCAGGAAAACCATTCCTTGAAATTAGGCCATCTAGTCTCAGGCACGCCGGATGCCTCCACATATTCCATGGCCGTCATACGTTCTTTTGCACCTCGATGGTGTCTGGGTTGGCGGCCATAAGTATTCCACGCATGGAAAGCTTTTTGGCGTCGGCTGAAACTTTGATCCTCATATTGCGCCATTTCTGGTAGGATCTCAAGCTATCCGCAACCCGCTTGACGGTCTGGGCGGATAGAGTTGCTGGTAGCGTGAATGGTAGGGTTATCCCGCCAGATGACCTTGTGTCAATGTTTGTGCCAATCGAAATGAAGGCACCATCTGTATCCCTCCTCATACTGATAGTGGCATTGGTTGCGCCAGAGTTGTAAAACTCAATCTCGTAGTGCGATCCAAACTTCTGGGCAATCCTGTCATCAAACTCATACGCCTTGGATGTCATGGAACTGGTATAGGTTCCGGTTGATGTATAATCAACATAATCAGTGGTTGCATCGGCAGAATCAGCATCCTTGTATCCAAGATAATGACCAACCTTCCCAGTCGGACTGCCAAAGGCAATTTTTAATCCGTTGGTTGAAAATCCTGAAGAAAAGTTGGTTATCACCATTTTTGATGCCGCAATGCTCCATAATCCCTCAAATGCGTTGAATAAGGCGTTATAGACAAGGATATAGTTTGGAGTGATTGCGGTATCCAATGGTATGGCCAAATAATAACGATTATTGTAAAATGCCGCATTGCAAAGCGTCACATAATTTCTGTTGATCCTTGCAATAATGTTCTTTACCGGCTCGCTAATCGGAGTTCCGACAATGTAGAAATCGTCCGCAATCGACCTTGCCACAGACCTAATTCCGTCATTCGCAAGAAAGAACACGTCCTTGTTTACAAAATTTACCGACTTACCAGCAACGCACCCAATCTTGTCGTTAAGCAGTCTGACCGTCCACCCAGCAGCCGTTGTTGCGGTTGGGTCTGCGGTAACAAGGTAAATTTTGTTTGGCTTGAAGACAAGGATTTCGTAATCGTAGAAAGGCTGGATGGCAACAATATCCTCTCCGTCATCACCGCCAACAACAATGCTGTTTGTCGATTTCCAAATTTCGGCATCAAGGATGTCTGAGGCGTAGAGCGTGTTCCTATCCGTTCCAGACCCAACGGCAAAAATTCTGTTTGTAAATTGACGCACAAGGCGAAGACCGGATGGAGCAAGGGCAGATACGCTGGCCGTGGCCGCAGCTCCAGATCCTCCACCACCACTGAACGTCACGGCTGGTGCTGAAGTATATCCAGATCCGGCATAGGTAACCGTAACAGCCGTAACCTTATTAGATACAACCGTGGCAGTTGCGCTGGCGGTTGTTCCGTAGGCAAGGCTTGGTGCGGCTATGGTGACTGTCGGAACGCTGGTGTATCCAGATCCATCAACCGTCACGGCTATGGATAGAATGCTTGTGCCTTGCCGATAATCGTTTGTTCCATCAGAAAATTGTAAATAACCGCTACCATCAGTGTAATAAACACGATTATTAAATTGCGAAAAATCAACCTGAACATCCCCATTTGTGACGGTTCCACCGGTTGTCGAGAATGTGTTTGAACTGGTGGACCTGTATATCTTTCCACCAGCCGCAACCATAAGTCTTTCGATGCTTGGAGTGTCAAAATAATGCATGCCCTGCACATTAGAACCACTGGAAATGTTGGTTGACATTGACTCAATACCCATGCGTGACTCAAGGTTCCCGCTTGGGCTGATGGTCATGTTAATCAGTTCGCTGGCCTGATTGTCGCCAATAAGATTTGGGTTTATTCCTGAAGCCTGCCCACCTTCAAAGCTCTGTGATCCTGCAATAGCCAGCAAGTCATCCAAATTGTCGGAGTAGTAAGGCACGCTAAACTCCTTATGTTGTTAAGCAGCAGTAATTTCTTCGGTCATCAAATCGCCAAGGCTAACCGGCGTAATCTGCTTCACGCCACCAACCTGGCTGAGTTCGTAATTGGCCATTGCCGCAAGGTCCGCATTGGCAGTCTGCACCACGGCCTGTGCCTTGGCATACTGCCTCTCACGCTCAAGCGCATCGGCATGGGTAAGCGCAAGCACAACCTGGTGAACGTAGGGCAAGCGAAGTTCGTCCTCAAGGCATGATGCGGAAGGTGGAAAGTCAACAATCAAGTTGGTGCGGGTTAGGCATTTCAGCTTTTCAACCACCCGCAGGCTTTCTGTGCCAGCCGTGGCAAGGCGAGGGTAAAGGTCAAGTTCAGCAACCCCGCTAGTGTTGCGGCCAGTAAAATGATAAAGAACCGGAGTTCCGGTTCTTGTCTCTTCAAGCAAATCTGCATCTTGGCTAATGATGGTGGCCAAATCAATTGGGTCAACTTCGGATTGATCGTAGGATACCGAAAGCGGAGTCTCGACATTTGTGCCAAGGGTAACGGTCCTATTTGTTCCAACTGAATAGGTTGAAGTTGTAACGCTCTCACGCCAAGGGGCAAAGTTCCACACACGCCGATAATTCAGCGAGGCAGACTTCTTCAAGAACGTGATGGTGTCGGAGTCGGTCTTGCCGACTTTTTCACCGGCGAACTGGGCGATTTCGGATAGGGTCATTTAGCTTCGGATTGCTCTTTAGCTTGGCTACG
>Ga0214917_10007118_pt1 | contig 11412 bp, 5 predicted proteins | sample LL_1208_BB_MetaG_FD_177983 | JGI IMG/M metagenome (GOLD analysis project Ga0214917, IMG submission 177983) | Freshwater microbial communities from Lake Lanier, Atlanta, Georgia, United States - LL_1208_BB | ecosystem: Environmental > Aquatic > Freshwater > Lake | place: USA: Georgia | collected...
GGCGTTGGTAAATAAACTGTACCTGTCGTTTTTGCGCCAGACACCCATGTTTGTCCGGGACCAAAATAACGTGTTGCAACGGCAGTCCCTCTTGAGGGAGTAATATATTCAGAAGAGGCATCCACAACAACCGTTCCTTCAGAAACTTGACGATCTAGTGACACATTAAATTCAATAGTCCCACTTTCTCTAGGACGAAGAGAATCCAGTTGAACATTTACCACAGACACACTAAATTCTGATGAAATATCTTTTCCACCCACATTAGCCAAGTAAAACTTGGGTATAGTCCCATTTGGCGTCACTAAAGAAACAGTCTGATTAGACGTATTAGTCAATCGAACTTGTACTCTAAATCCAGTATTAATGTCAGAGTCAGCATCCACAACAGTAACCTCATCAATTAAAAGACGCTTTGGCTCAATCCGAAGCAAGGCTGGCACAGCAGGCACAGGGCGATCTCCAGAAAACACAATAGCTGTTTCTCCATCAGATTCAATATTACTTAATTGGGCCTGAGCACTATTCGCCGTTGTCACAGCCAATTGGCCAATATCATACAAGACAAAAAAGTTGTGTAGCCGATCTACAGTAAAAGGCACAGAAAATAACTGAGATAGCGTTGCTGAGTCTGATGAATTGACTCGACGTGATGCAAGCAATGTATCTGTCGAGTCCAAGACACGATCAGCATCTTCATCTCTGTATAACCATACTCGACTTACCCCTTGGTTAATCCCTGAAAATTGATTAAGCCCCGTCGCCACTGCATTACGAATGCTAACAGACGCCGATGGGATTGTGGCCCCCTGTAAATCAGATTGGATTTGAACATACAGCATCGGCACTTTTGTTTCGCCTTGCAATGCAAATGCAGGCACAATAGAAGACACAGACGAAATGTATAAATTAGACTGAACCAAGTCCACCCTGGCAGATGGAGTGGAGGTAAATGGTAATATCCCCCGCAGATTCATCGTCACAACTTCGCCAGCCACCGACGAAATACCCCTGGCATTTCTAATAAAAGCACTGGCACGGGCATTTGTATTTCCAGAAGCATCTCTAGCCTCAATAATCTCACCAGGCCCTACATGGTAGATAACAAAGAAGTTACGCTCATTATTATTAGGGTAAGAGACATGATCACCATCATCAAATTTTTTAATTAAAATCCCATTTCCATTAGCAACTTGTAATGTCGCTTCTCGATTGGTGTTAGAAGTTCCATCTAAAATCAAATCTGCAATTAAAGTATCTCCTGCACCAATACCATCAAATTCCTGATCCAAATTAGCATCTTCAAATACCTGAATTCGCTTTATCCCTTGAGTACTTGTCGAATTGGTAATAAAAGGCACAGTAGCCGTTGACCTGCGATTAGACACATCAAGATTATTAATCACCAATTGATTGACCGTAATATCAGAGTGATTAGCCCGTAATACAAACTGAAGCATTGGAACGGTACTACCCTGTCCATAAGTAACAACATTAGACACAATACTTTGGCTTTGCTCTTCATCAAAGGTTAATCCTGCAACAAAGGAATTAGCAGGGTCATGAGAAGGTACCTCAGCAGTCATCGTCAACGAAGATTGCTGACCTGTACCTGTAAAAGAAGTTAATTCTGCATCAAATTCTGTTTCATCATTAACTTCAAATTCATCTCCAATGTCATACACCACAAATAAAATATGATCTGCACCTTCGCTAAATACAAAAGATGAATTTCGATTATTTGGGTTTTCCAAATTTGTAAACGCAAAAGATCCTGTACTTAAAAAGTCTGATGAATCCAAAGTTTGTAAAATTAAATCCCTATTTTTATTAAACGGAACCGTAATATCTTCACGATTGGGATCTCTGTAGTATAAATGGACACGTTTAATACCGGCCTCAGGATTACTTGATGGAGATAAATTATCCTGGCGATTATCAATCCTAATAAATGCAGGACTAGTCATATTTTCGCCCACAGCACGCACCGTTAATTTCAACATCGGCACCTTTTGTTGACCGGGTAACACGACATCAGGGGCAACATCCTCAACTAAAAGGGAGCTTATGCCTGAAAGGGTAACGATATTTGCAGTAGTTGAATTTGAAAAAGGAACCAATCCACTTTGGGCTTGAACAGACACAATTTCAATATTAGTTGTTGTGTTTTCATCGCCAAATAAAAGCGGGGCAGTAGACGCAATATCATAAACAACAAAATAAGTACTACTGTTACCCGCATCAATCGTATTGGTATTACCATTAAAATCAATCGATACAGTTCCACGGGTTAAAGTAGAAAAAGTAGTACTCCCAACGACTGTATCAGACGTAGTGTCCAACCCAGTCACGCCATCGCTATCATGAAAAATACGCACTCTCGAAATACCAGCACCAAATCGAACCACCGATGCCAAATTACGCAACTGAACGGATCTCAGTGTCTCCGAAGACCCCACAGCAGATACACGAAGTTGAAACATATTATATTGTGTGGGTGATGATGACGAACTGCCCACTGGTGCAACACGAGCAGAATTAGCAACACTACCCACAACGGTACCAGCAGCTTCAACAATACCAGCACAACTAACAGAGATTGACAGTAAAAAAATCCAAAAAAAAGACCGGTTTAAAATCACAAATCGCCACCTATAAACTATTAGATGACAGTATACATAGTTAGCACAATAAGATTAAGCTAAATTTGAATAAACCGCCTGAACATCTTCATCGGCTTCAAGAGACTCTATCAATTTTTCAACAGTTTCATACTCTTTATCCACCAAAGTAACCGACACCGAAGGAATCATATCGATTGCACTATGGGCGTAAACCAATGCAGCCTTGGCATATCCATCCACGGCTTCTAGATATAACTCTGGTGGAAATACCACTTCAATCGATCCATCTTCTTTGACATCAATGTCGTCCGCACCCAATTCAAGAGACAAATCAACAATATCGGATTCAGGGCCATCCGGAGGAAATACAAATAATCCTTTTTGAGTAAATAGATAAGACACTGCACCCTGCGCACCCAAATTGCCCCCATATTTACCAAAAATTAATCGGATATTAGGGACTGTACGATTACGATTATCCGTCAAGGCTTCAACCATGATCGCCACACCATTGGGGCCATACCCTTCAAAAAGCACTTCTTCATAATTGGATAAATCGCCAGCCCCCTCGCCTTTTTGGATGGCCCGTTTAATATTGTCATTAGGCATATTCACTTCTTTGGCTTTTTGAAGAGCCAACCGTAATCGATTATTTCCAGCAGGGTCAGAACCTCCACCCAATTTAACAGCGATGGTGATTTCACGACCAACCCTAGCAAATGCTTGCCCTTTTTGAGCATCTGTTTTTGCTTTCTTATGTTTAATTTGAGACCATTTATTATGTCCAGCCATAAGATACTGATACCATATATAAAATAAAGCCGTCAAAACCAAAGAAATAATTTAACATATGAACACTCAAAAAAAAGGCCATCTTCTTATTATTAGTCACACTAAAAATACAAGCCAGGCCGCTATTTATGATTACAAAGGAAACTGTATCGCATTTGCCGATCACGCATTGGCACACTCGGATAGCGCCCACAATGCCGACCCTCACGAATTAATTTACACATTAAGGGCAAGTATTACTAAAGCACTCAAACACATTCAAAAAAAAATAAAAATCGATGGCATCGGAATATGGACAAATACACCTGCCATTTATATTTGGGAAGCCGACACCTACACCCCTATTTCCAGTCAAACCACCTCACTCAATACACACAAGGCCGTCCAAGACCTCAAAAAAAGCAAATTAGATGAGTATATCTTTGACACCACCGGACAACGGCTCACCCAAGAGTTACCGTTATCCATTTTAAAAGCCCACATGACATCCCATAGTGGTAAGGTAAGCCCAAAATGGAAAGTAGGCACTTTAGATACATGGTGGCTATACCACCTCACAGGACAAACCGCTTTTGAATCTAGTTTTTCAACAGCGCTCGCAACCGGATTATTTAACTTAACACAGACAAATTGGGACAAATTACTTACTCAGGAATGTCATATTTCTCCAAATCAATTGCCCAAAGTAAAAGCTGATTTATCTCAATTTGGACTTACCAAAGGGTTTTTTCCATTAGATGACAATATCCCAATCATTGCCATGACAACCTCATTAAATGCCATGCATGAAGCCATTAGAAAAACATCATCACAGTCTGGCATCATTCACTTGGATACAATAGCAACCACACTCATCCAAAGCCCAGCATTTACCTTAAATGAAAGAGTGGCAGTCCCAACTAAAACCACATTACAAATTGCAGAAAAGTATTGTCACATTATCCCAGCACCCTTACCCCAATGGATTCAAACAAAACCGCTTCAGACCCAAAATCATTCCCTCACGATTATCCCTATAGAAGGGAAATCCAGTGTATTTTTTGTACACCCTCCCAAACTAGCCTTGATTGGTCTTACAGATACAACCACACCCGAAGAAATTACCACTGCCTATTTACTGAGTATTGGATATGACATCGCACTCAGACTCATCACTCAATTTCCAAAATTAGGGCTTAAAGAAATTGCCATTACCGGTCCAATGGCACATCACCTACTGATCCGCCAAACTTTATCCGACTTATTACAAATACCAGTCCTCTACTACGAGAGTGACCTTGAAAATACCGGCCTTTCCCGCTTAATTTTATCCTCTCATTTTCAAATCACCTTACCCGCACCTAAACCAAGCCATACCGTCATTCCTCAAATGGACCCCATTAGCAGATACGCCAATATCAACAAATGGGACACTCTCAAAAAAGCACTTTCATCCTAAGCCACCCTAAAGTACGATAGTAAAATGGTATTATTAGGCATTAATTTATCTGTAGCCCATTATGGAATTGGTCTCACAAGCCCCAAAGGCAAACTGATTATTGAATTTACCAATGATTTTGCCCGCACAGAATCACTGATTGATGACATAACAGACTTATTGGCCAAACACGACCTCTCATTAAAAGACATCACTAAAATTGGAGTCGTCCAGGGCCCAGGCAGTTACACAGGCTCTCGCATCGCATGTACACTTGCAAATACGCTTAATCAAGTCAATCAAACACCTATTTTAGGTTTGTCCAGTTTAGAGGTATTGGCCCATCAAAGCATTACCACAAAAGGTATTTTTATACTGACATTCCCCCGTAGTAAATACGACATCAATGCAGCACTTTTTTCATCCGATGGCCGTACCATTCATCGCATGACATCAGATTTTACATGGCCATTGGACATCATGGCCAAAAAATGCAGTCAGTTTAAAGAGTCTATTGCAATTATCGGCCAAGGCTACGACAGTATTAAGGACGATTTACTCAAAAACAAGGCCTTATCCTGCCATCCCAACACGCTAACATTAACAGCTGTATTGACCGCCCTAGAAAAAAGCACCCAACTATCACACCCACCAATACTGCCACTCTATTCTGAACCGCAAGTAAGTTAATATAAGGCAGCTTGCTCTGCTTCAGCTCGAGACATTTGATCCTCATACAGCTTGTTAAGAGATTGAATTTGTGACGGCGTCAACACGTCTTTCATAGTCAAAATAACATCTTTCACTTTACTTAAAGCCCCTTTAGGTGTCTCAATTAAAGCAATTCTAGCAAGTTCAAATCGACGATCCTGAGACAAATGAGAAGATGTCATAAACCGTAGCGCAAATTTAAAATATCTAGAATCAGATACCAAGCCTGCAAACTGTTTTTGCTTTAATTTTAACCCCGACAAAACCATATCAAAGTCCTCTTTGGGCAGTTTAGAAAATTTAGTATAAAGTACATTTAGAGAGTCTTTTGCATCCTCGAATTCTAAGACAAGGATGCTACTTTTTAACGCATTCACAATAAATCTACTCTCTAACCGCCAAGCTGTAAGAAGAGAAGGATTATCATCTTCTCTGAGTACTCGTAAAAGTGTAGTTGCAATTAACATTTTTGCTAAACGTAAGTCATCTGGAGAATAAAAAGAAAACAAATAGTCTCTAGCATCTTTATTTAAAAGGCCCAAGCGAATATAGTGATTGAGAGCTTGATGGGGAGATCGATGGATCAAATCAAAACCTGCCATTTTCTTAGGAAACATATATCTAGGTGCATTGCCTTTAACTAATTCAGACACAGTCGCATTTTCCAAATTAAGGCCAGTATACTTTTCAACCGAAATATTAAATAAATCAGAAACATGCTGATACCGATGTTCAATTGCTATAGTGCCCACTAAATGATCAGGAACTCCACCAAAGGGCATACCCTCCCAAAGCCGTACAAACTTAGCTGCCAAGTAAGGACTATAATCCCCGCTCACACGGGGCTGTAATATGCTCACAGATAAGTCTAGCGCCTTAAGCAAAACATCTTCTCCATAGACAGTAGGATTAGTTAAAACATTATGAATTGCCTTTAACCCCGAATCATCTTTTGCTGACATTAATGATGAAAAAGACAACCCTTGTAGTGGGGAAGATGTGTCAGACTTGACATGAGCCATAGTGAATAACTCGACAGTTTTTAATTCTTGTACAAATCGCATACCAGCTTCAGCCGTTACTTTGGCATTACTTTGATTAGTCAAGAAAGTTTTTACTGGGTTTACTTGAGACTCGTCAAACGCCTCTTTGATTTTAAGAGACGATTCTAATGTGACACTAATATCAAAATCACCACTTCTTTGTTTAACAACAAAATAATCAGGATTTAATCCAAATTTAATTAAAGCGTCATTAATTTCATGAGGTTTAAGCATCGTATAAACAGGCATCCCCTCATCATCAAGAGAAGCCAGCATACCACTATCTGACATCTTTTGAATAAGATTTTGATCCTTTCGAATTAAATTAAACACAGAATTTCTAGACAATGTATCCTTATCATCAGCAGTTAAAGTATGCTTTTGAAGAAGGCGAAATACATCCATAATTTCTTCTACGATAAAGTCTTTAAAGGCGTCTCTAACCCCTTCAATATCGGCAACCGTCATCATTTGTAAGGTTGCATACGCATTTTTATCTTTTTGATCGATAGCCTCTTTAGATAACCCTAATGCTAGCTGAATCGCAGGACGAATATGTATTTCATTACCAGCTGGAATTGTTAATCGATCAATACATCCAGAGTGGCGTGTCAAAAATCGGGACATTAGTCGAACCATCGGAGAGGACAACTCTGCAGTTGCTTCTTCAATCTCTACTTTTGCACCATCTACACATTTCCAATTAGCCTGAGCAGGCCAAATTGCTAGAGCCGCTTTACATCGATCTTCTCCATCTGGTTCGGTGTGCATGTAAAGCAATGTCACCACATAATCTACTAAATTTTTTCTAAATATGGGGTCTTGCAAATACCTTCTGTCTTCTAGCAGTGGTTTTAAATCAAATTGCAGAGAGTAATCAATACTTTTAAATGTATCTTCTAAAAACGATTTTAACCACCCAACATCTTTTTTAAACTCTGCTTCGTTAAGACGATTATCAAAGGGTGAGTTTTTCAAAAGAACTAGATTCTCCAACGATTCAGTTAAATCGGGTGTTGTACCTTTTAAATAGTCAACCATTTCTTCCACAGAACGACTTTCCCCCAAAGCACCTACCATAACCGACCGATTAAGGGATGTCATCACATGATCTCTAATACTATGAAATGACAGATGGTTCGCAACAGATAAATTGGTTGATGGCACTCTAAGTCCATCAGGAGTTAGGTTTAACTTAATCAAACAAGGCCGATTAGCATGGTCCAAATCCACCATAAAAAACTGGTCTTTTCCAGTCATATATACAACACCGATATCCTGTGTAGTTGGCAACTTTGGCATTGAATCAAACCGAAAAACTACTGTGTCATGGAGATCATAATGTGCCATGAGTCTATCTAAAGGCGTCTTAATAACATCAGGGGCATCTACAGAAAGATCAACTGTAGTGGTAGTGGGCTCAATATTTGTAAAAGTCAAAACAGGGCCAGGAATACGACCCGACCCAACTACAGGGGTACTATCTCGATAAATATGGCGTAACTGAGGCAGAGTAAGCTGAGAGGCAACACCTAATAAAAGCTCTGGCGGCAATTTACTAAGTAATTGAGACGGTATTTTTTGCAAAACAGATTTAGGCAACTGTTTAAATGCATCACAAAAACTACGGCCATCCTCTCCCTCAAAAATACTTTTAAAAGCGTCATAAAAGCTGTCTGTGCGGTAATAAGCAGACCCAGAAATCACCTTTTTGAGTACAGAAGTCACAAATAACTCAGAAAACTTATCGTCTTTTTTATATTTCTGTGCATATTTAGTCTTAATGTATGACAAAGAAGTTGTAGCCGTTCCCTTTGGGAGGCCTAAAGCAAATTTAATATCAGCGCCTCTAATTCGATATGTCATAAACGCCTATTCCCAAAACCTACAAATTTAAAACTACCCATCCCTATTTCTCTACACGTAATCCATCTGGTATCATTTAAAAATGCTCCAGTTGTTTTTTGGTCTTTTGCTAATCCTGCTAACCCAATCCGCTTTAAGTGCAGAGGATTTAGTGTATTCCACTCTTAAAAATGGAGTAGGGCTACGTCCACTAAGTATGGGAAATGCATTCACCGCTGTTGGTGAAAATGGAGAAGGTGCCTTTTATAACCCGGCTGGCATTGCAAGTAACGGTTATAAATTCAGTATGGAGCAACTCGATCAAAAAAACACCCGCTATGATGACTTTAGCTCAGTCCATTTATTTGTAAGTCCAATTGCAATTAGCCTGTATCAGCGTCAACTTCCCAATCAAGACCGGGTTCGCGTGCAAAGTTATAGCATCGGCAATAAAACAACAGTTGGCCTAGATTGGGGTATTACATACAAAACCGTGCAAACAGATACCGATGCATCACGCCAAGATGGATGGTCCAGTGACATTGGCTTTTTAGCCCATATTACACCAAAACTTGATGCTGGACTGACACTAAAAGACATCATTAGCAATAAAGTAGATATCCCAAGTACATGGACAACGGGATTAGCTTACCGTCCATTTAAAAATTCTCTTTTATTAACCACAGACCTTCGCTATGACTCCATCTCTGGCCGAGAAACCCTTAAATCAAGCGTCGGTGCCGAAGCCATCATTACCGAAGGGTTTGCACTGCGAGCTGGACTATTTGAAAACACATTCTCCTCCAGCATTTCACTTAAATTACCTCTTGGAGAAATCAGCTATGGCATTATTAGCCCTACCAATGGCGATGACCCCACCTATATGATTGCAGGCAGTGTAGGCATAGGGAGTGCAAAATCCAACTTAGAAACCGACCGCTATGCCCTATTTAAACGAGAGGCCTATGCCACATTTTCACTTAATGGCAACTTAATTAGCGGACAATCAGACGTCAGTTTATTAGGTGGCAAAAAAATTGGCATGAATGATTTACTAAAACTGGTACAGGACGCTAAAAACGATAAAAGTTGTAAAGGGTTTATCATTAAATTAGGCAATATTTCATCAACAATCACAAGTATCGGGCTAATCCAGGAATTAAGGCAAACCCTTATCGAAGCCCGAGACAAAGGAAAAACAATTTGGATATATCTCGAAAATAGCGCCAGTTTATCCGAATATTACTTAGCAAGCTGCGCCACAAAAATTATTATGCCTGAATTAGGCTCTTTAAATAATTTAGGGTTAGAGCTTGAAGTCACAAAAACAAAAGCACTCTACAAAAATTTTGGACTGGGCACACAAACCATTAAAAATGGATCTTTTAAAGCCTCTCTTAACCCTGCAACAGACTCATTAAGCAAAGAAGAGCGCATTATGTTAGAAGGCTTAGTTCAATCTCTTTACAGACAAACTATTACAGATATCCAAAAAAGCCGCGCCTTAAAATGGGAAGATATCGAAAGTGTCTTTAATGGACGTGTTGTAGGGGCCAGTGAAGCCAAAGCCAAAGGCCTTATTGACGAAATTGGGTATTTCAAAACCCTAGAGGAATTGGCAAAACTCAAAAAAGCAGACCCCAAAAATGATAATTTTACCGAAATTACCTACCCACTCTATTATTTTGAAGAACCTGCCTCATTAAGCTCTCTACTCCATTTTTCTAATCAAATTGCAGTTATTGAAATTGATGGATCCATTACCAACGGCCAAAATGACAGCAATATTTTATTTGGCGGCAAATCCACAGGGGCTGACGACATCGAAAAAATTGTGGAATCGATCAAGAAAAACTCATCCATTCAAGGGGTCATCGTCCGCATCAATAGCCCAGGCGGAAGCGGCATTGCATCTGACCGCATTTATTACGCTTTAAAAGACCTCAAAAAAAAGCTGAATAAAAAGCCATTGTATGCCGTAATGGGCAACTTAGCAGCATCTGGCGGGTATTACATCGCCGTAGCCTGTGACAAAATTTACGCCAATAAAGGCACTCTCACTGGTAGTATCGGTGTCATCAGCCAATATCAAAACAAAGAAGTCTTTAACAAAATGTTTGGTATCCAAAAAGAAGTAATCAAAACAGGCAAATATGTCGACATGGGTTCTGACCATCGCCCCCTCACCCCAGAGGAAATCACCATGATGACAGAACACCAAACCATCATGTACAACGCCTTTAAATCCAAAGTGAAGGAAAGCCGCAATTTAACCGAAGAGCAAATCACAACGATTGCGCAAGGTCAGTTATTTACTGGCGAAGAAGCCTTCGACCTCAAACTCGTCGACAAACTCGGCAACTTCTACACAGCAGTCACTGACATCACCAATGACCGTCAATTCAAAAATCCAGACATCATCGTCTACCGAAAAGCCCCAAGCACATTCGAAAACTGGCTACACACTATATTCTAACCAATTGGCACCCACATCATTTCCATCTATAATACCAACCTTTCGGGGGCGGTTAGCTCAGTTGGTTAGAGCGCTACCTTGACATGGTAGAGGTCGTTGGTTCGACTCCAATACCGCCCACCAATTAAGGGGGAACCCAGTGAAACACTTAAAAATTTCATTTCTGACTCTTGCACTCATTGCACTATCTTTAACATCGATACAAGCCGCAACTGACACAAGTAAATACGGCGAATTAACCATCCCTTCTTATGGAAATGACAAAGTGAAGGCAATGATCAAGCAAATTAAGTCTGGATACAGCGAAGCGTTAGACACAGAAACTTCGATACTATCTACAGAAAATTACAATTCACTGACAGTCAAAGAAAAATTTACATACACCATGATGCATGGCGAAATCGTGACATCTGAAATAATCATCCACGAAGGATATGAAAGCCTAGGCAGAGGAAAAATATCCAAGAACCTTAACTTTACATTTCCCAAACAATTTATATGGAG
>Ga0214917_10007119_pt1 | contig 11410 bp, 9 predicted proteins | sample LL_1208_BB_MetaG_FD_177983 | JGI IMG/M metagenome (GOLD analysis project Ga0214917, IMG submission 177983) | Freshwater microbial communities from Lake Lanier, Atlanta, Georgia, United States - LL_1208_BB | ecosystem: Environmental > Aquatic > Freshwater > Lake | place: USA: Georgia | collected...
TTAGCAGGTGCCTTCTTGGCAGCCTTCTTCTTAGCAGGTGCCTTCTTGGCAGCCTTCTTCTTGGCAGCTGGCTTACGCTTTGCAGCCTTCTTTGCTGGAGCCTTGGCTACAGCCTTCTTCTTAGCAACCTTGCGCTTAGCAGGTGCCTTACGTGCTGTGGTTTTCTTGGCAGCCACAGGTCCTCCTCGAGGTAAGACCCTCGGACTTCCCGAAGGTTCTTATAAACAAGGTTGGCAGACAAATGCACAGTTAGGTGCTTTTTTTGCAAATAAAGTTGCCCGCGTGTCGCAACACAAATATTTCGAAAAATCCTAAAAAGTTTTCGAAATTTGGACATTTATGAATCGATATTTTCATACTTTCACAGCTAGAAATGTCAAAAAAACCGCGTGGTTATCGGATTTTTTTGAAAATTAGTTTTTACCGCAACGCAATGAGAAGTTGGTATGCAATTACGAAACAATTTGGGTTAGTTTTCGCAACACAAAAAAAATTTAAAAAAACTTTACAAATTTGAGCAAATTTTTGATTTTTTTTGAAAAAAACTTGCCGAGATTCAAATTCACGGATGAATTGGATTTTTAGTTTTACTCGTAGGAATGTGCAAGGTCTGGGTAGTTTCCAGTTGCAACATCATCTGCCCAAGCTTTCGATCCGGCAAGTATAATTTCTCTAAGCGATGCGTAGTGCTTAACAAACTTTGCTTGTTTACCTCCGGTGAGGCCCAAAAGATCTTGCCAAACAATTACTTGGGCATCAGTTCCTGGACCTGCACCGATTCCAATAATTGGAACAGGAATTTCATTTGTTAATCGTGTGGCAAGTTCGTGGGGTACAACTTCCAAAACGATTGCAAAAACTCCAGCGTCAACTAATGCGTGGGCATCGGCAATAAGTTCATCGCCAGCATCACCTCTACCTTGAACTTTGTAGCCACCCATTTGATGTACAGATTGGGGAGTTAGTCCTATGTGGCCCATCACTGGAATGCCGGATTGGGTCAGTAGCGAGACATGTTCAGCCATATGCCTGCCACCTTCAATCTTCACGGCATGTGCCTTACCTTCTTGCATAAATCGAACGCTAGTTTCCAGAGCTTGGGCAGGGGAACTTTGATATGAACCAAATGGCAGGTCTGCCAAAACCATTGCACGAGAGCTGCCACGCTCTACAGCAGCAACTAATGGGAGCAAGTCGTCAACTGTTACCGGAATGGTTGAGTCGTAGCCATAAACCACCATTGCTGCAGAATCGCCGACTAGTAGAACTGGGATGCCAGCTTCATCAAAGATGTTCGCGCTAAGTGCATCGTAGGAAGTAATCATGGGCCATTTTTCGCCACGTGATTTAGCGGCAAGTAGATCGCTGGTCGTGATTCGACGTGATTGTTTTCCGCCATACAAAGGCTCGGTGTTCATTTCTTGTTACTCCGCTCTCGAGGCTGCGCGGTGGCAGTCCCCGGATCTGTAACTACATTGTGTCAGGAATTGGGTAGAGAGCGCGAGTTGCTCAATTTTTTGGTTATTAAACTCATTGATTCGACGGTGTTTATTGAACTAACAAATGTTCATTCGAACCATTTGTTAGTTATTGGCATTCTTCGGTCTTTACCGAAAGCCTTGCCAGATACCTTTGGGCCAGGCGGGTACTGCCGGCGCTTGTATTCGGCGCGATCCGTTAACATCAAAATCCGCTTGACCGTCTCTAGATCGAAGCCAGCTGCGGCGATTTCCGAGGCATTTAAGTCTTGTTCGATGTACATCTCAAGGATTGCATCGAGCTCTGCATAATCGGGAAGTGAGTCAGAATCTTGTTGGCCTGGTCGCAATTCAGCGCTTGGCGGTTTAGAAATACTTGACTCTGGAATTGGAGCAACCTCATTAGCGCTTAACGCAGCTTGATTGCGCCACTTTGCTAACTCCCAAACATCCACCTTTGGCACGTCCATTAGGGGAGCAAAACCACCGACCGCATCACCGTAGATAGTCGAGTATCCAACAGATAGCTCGCTCTTATTTCCGGTAGCTAGAACTAAGTGTCCTTCTTGGTTTGAAAGTCCCATCAAAATCATGCCGCGGACTCGAGCTTGTAAGTTCTCTTCAGCTAATCCGGTTAACTCAAGATTTTCTAGATATGCCGAAACCATAGGTTCAATCTCGACGATACGGAAATTAAGTCCGATTCGATCAGCTGAATCTTTTGCATCGGACTTTGAGTGTTCAGATGAATACTTTGAAGGCATCGAAATGCCGTATACATTTTTAGCACCGATAGCATCGGCTGCAATTGCCGCAACAAGTGCAGAATCAATGCCACCTGATAATCCAAGTGCTATCGATTTAAAACCATTCTTTTGCACATAGTCTCGTAGAGAAATAACGAGTGCGGAGTAAACCTCGGCAATTGGATCAAGTCGTTTCCTTGGATCAGAATTCATTGCCGGCTTGTCATTGGAAATTGTTGACTTTGAGATGACAGTTACAGCCTCACCATTTGAAAGTGTGGCCTGTGTGCCCCCTGGGGCGATTTCCAGATCCGCAACCAACATATCGGTTTCGAATTGCAGCGCGCGCTGTATGACCTGACCACTTTCTGAAACGATGATTGAGTCACCTTCAAATACCAATTCGTCTTGGCCGCCTACCATGTTTACATAAGCCAAAGTTGCATTAGCTTCCTGGGCACGACGCTTAACCAGGTTTAGTCGCACGTCATCTTTGTCGCGCTCATAAGGTGAGCCGTTTAGAACAACTAGTAGGCCAGCACCATTGGCTTTAACTTGCGAAACGGGACCACCGTCTTGCCAAAGGTCTTCGCAAATTGCCACTGCAATGTCTATGCCAAAGGCGCGGATTAATACTGAATCATTACCAGGCACAAAGTATCGGTACTCGTCAAAGACTCCATAGTTAGGTAAGTGATGCTTTGCGTAACTTGTTTGAATCTTTCCGTCATGAATAATGGCTGCGCAGTTCATTGGGCCACCACGTGGCACACCAAGTGTCTTTGCCTCGGTGTCATTTGTTCGACGTAAGTACCCAACAAAAACTAATACTTCGCCTAGCCCGGCAGATTTAAGTGCGAGTGCAAAATCTTTTGTTGCTTGCTCTGAGGCATTTTGAAACGAAGGACGCAGTGCCAGATCTTCTACTGGATATCCCGTGATGATCATTTCGGGCAAGACAACTATGTCAGCACCCTGCGCAGCTGCAGCCTGAACGGCTTCGAGACACTTGGCACTATTGCCAGTCAAGTCACCTACGACCGGGTTAAGTTGCGCTAAAGCCAAGCGAATTTGTGGCACAGATACAGCATAAATGCAGACTGAGTTGCCATGTAACACAGCCGTAACGCAATGGCTTCATCATGGTCTAGTGGATAAACAAACAGAATTTGTATTACGGACCATCGAAGAACGTGACATTCGCTTTGTGCGACTGTGGTTCACAGATGTATTGGGCACCCTGAAGTCAGTAGCTATTGCACCAGCTGAACTCGAAGGCGCATTTTCCGAAGGCATTGGCTTTGACGGTTCAGCCATCGAAGGCTTTGCTCGGGTTTATGAATCCGACATGCTGGCAATTCCAGACCCAGAAACTTTTTCTATCCTGCCGTGGCGCGGAGAAGAAAATAGTGTTGCGCGCATGTTCTGTGATATCCAACTTCCAGATGGCTCGCCATCCTGGGCAGATCCAAGGCACGTGTTAACTCGTGCTTTAAGTAAGGCAGCCGATAAAGGTTTTACTTTTTATACACATCCAGAAATTGAGTTTTTCCTTTTCAAGAATCAGCCAGAAAAAGGTCAACAGCCAGTTCCAGTAGATGAAGTTGGATATTTTGATCATTCACCAAGTGGTGTTGGTTATGACTTCCGGCGCCAGGCAATCACGATGCTTGAGTCCATGGGAATCTCCGTAGAGTTCAGCCACCATGAAGGTGCACCTGGGCAACAAGAAATTGATCTTCGTTATGCAGATGCGCTCACTACAGCTGACAACATTATGACTTTCCGAGTGGTAATGAAGGAAGTCGCTTTAGCGCAAGGTGTTTACGCATCCTTTATGCCAAAGCCGTTTTCGCAATACCCAGGTTCAGGTATGCATACTCACCTCTCATTGTTTGAAGGTGACCGAAATGCTTTCTATGAAGCTGGTGCCGATTACCAGCTTTCAAAAACTGGTCGTCAGTTTATTGCTGGATTGCTCAAGCATGCACCGGAAATCACAGCAGTTACCAATCAGTGGGTGAATTCCTACAAGCGACTAAGCGGTGGCGGGGAAGCCCCATCATTTATTTGCTGGGGCCATAACAATCGTTCGGCCTTAGTTCGCGTACCTATGTATAAGCCAACCAAGGGCAACTCAACGCGAATTGAATTCCGTTCTCTTGATTCCGCTTGCAACCCGTACTTATCCTTTGCCTTGATGTTGGCAGCGGGGATGAAGGGCATTGAAGAGGGGTATGAATTGCCACCAGGATCAGAAGATGACGTTTGGTCGCTTTCTGAACCAGAACGAGCTGCCCTTGGTATCGCACCACTTCCACAATCTCTTGGCGATGCCATCAAAGTTATGGAAAAAAGTGAGCTAGTTGCTGAAACTCTAGGCGAACATGTGTTTGACTTTTTCCTACGCAACAAGCGTGCTGAGTGGGAAGAATATCGATCACAGGTGACCGCATATGAACTCGATAAATATTTGCCGGTGCTTTAAATGAAGCCATTAGTTCTGGTAATTCAAAATGAAATCGATGACCCAGTATCTCTAGTAGGGCAATGGATTAATGAAGTTGGCGTTGACGTACAAGTCATACATGCCTACCTTGGCGAAACCGTCCCAGCTTCGCTGCCAGCGCAGTATTCCGGTGCCATAACTATGGGCGGATACATGGGTGCTAACGATGACATCGAATTTCCATGGTTAGTCTCTGCCCGTTCACTAATGAAAGATGTAGTGGCTAACGACATCCCATTTTTTGGGATCTGCCTTGGAGGTCAGCTACTTGCTACCGCAGTAGACGGGAAAGTCGAACCCACCCCGGTTCCCGAAATCGGAGTTGCATCATTTCGGGTAACAACGGATGCATCTAACGACGTAGTGTTCGGGCATCTAGCAGGGAAAGAGGTCATAGCTGCCGAATGGCATAAGGACTACATAACTGACTTGCCAGATGAAGCAGTAGTTTTGGCAGGAAACGAAGTTTGCCCGGTACAAGCGTTCCGCATTGGTGAAAATGTTTATGGCGTGCAATTTCATCCAGAAGTTGATTCCGAGATATTTTCTTCTTGGGCAGCAACAGACGATGAATTAGCAAAAATAGATCACACTATTGAGCAAGCCTGTAACCAAGTTGCTGCAGCGGAAACTGAGTTGATTAAAACTTGGAAACCGGCATTCCAGGCCTGGGCCAAATTGGTTAAGGACCAACAGGCTAAAGCACTGTGAGTGAAGCTCGGGGATCTACTCAACTTGCACGCCTGGCTCGAATGGGCTTTGCAAACACCCAGATCTGCCAAGACATCCTTAATAAGTTCCCCGCACTAGATGCCAAGCTTGAGTTTGTAAAGGATTCTCCTGATCCAGACTCGTCCCTTTTGGCATTGTCCAAAGTTGTTGCCAGTGGTGGGTTCGACATTGACTCATTACCTGAGGAAAAGTTCCGTGACTTAGCAAACTTGCTTGGCTCTTCAGTGGCTATTGCAGAACATCTTGAACGCCATCCGGCTCACATTAGTTACGCCTTAGAAACAACTGATGTCCCTGATGCTTCTCAGATGCTTAGCGACCTGCTTGGAGCAGTTTCAATGTTGAACTGGGATGAAGCGTTGATAGCACTGCGCGTTGCCTATCGCAGGCAAGTCTGCGCCATTGCTGCAGTAGATCTTCGGGCTGCCCACGAAAGTACTGCGATCCTGCCTGGTATCGCACAAGCTTTAAGCGACTTAGCGGATGCAGTAATCGCTAGCGCATTAGTTATTGCCCGATCCAGCGTTGCAAATGACGACAAAGTGCGAATGGCCGTAATTGCCATGGGTAAATGTGGCGCTCGGGAACTTAACTACGTCAGTGATGTCGATGTGATGTTTGTAGTTGAGCCAGGAGCCGGCGCATCCGACCAAGAGGCAATTACCGTTGGAGGCGAAATTGCAAAAGCGCTAATGCAAGCGTGCTCTGCCGTTACTTCGGAAGGAACTATTTGGGATGTAGATGCAGCGCTACGGCCGGAAGGAAAATCTGGCGCATTAGTTCGCACGTTAGATAGTTACCTGGATTATTATCATCGTTGGGCTCAGACCTGGGAATACCAAGCACTACTTAAGGCTCGCCCAATGGCAGGGGACTTCGAATTAGGCAATGAATTCGTAACAGCGGTTTCACCATTGATTTGGCAAGCATCTAGCCGGCCAAACTTTGTTTCCGACGTTCAGGCCATGCGTGAGCGGGTAACCGATCTGCTGCCAGCAAAGGATGCAGATCGCGAGTTAAAACTTGGGCGTGGGGGACTACGTGATGTTGAATTCGCAGTACAGCTTTTACAAATGGTGCACGGTCGAACTGACGATCTGGTTCGAAGTCCAAATACACTGCTCGCACTCGAGCAACTTGCTACGTGGGGATACGTCGGGCGAGAAGACGCAGCAACGCTTGATGCCGCTTATCGTTTTTTGCGAACGTTAGAACATCGGATCCAGCTCTACCGCATGCGAAGAACCCATATCATGCCAACAGACGAAGCTGATCAACGCCGCCTTGGTAGATCAATGGGGTTCGCGCTGGATCCAGTTTCGGATTTAATCAAGGAATGGAAAAAACACGCCCGGGAAGTTAGGCGTATTCATGAAAAACTTTTCTATCGCCCGTTATTACAAGCGGTGGCAAAGTTGGACAACAGCGACTCCAAACTCTCTACTGATGACGCGAGAAGCCGGCTTAAAGCGCTGGGGTATGTTGATCCAGATAGCGCCTTGCGCCATCTAGAGTCGTTGACTTCTGGTGTCACTAGACGTGCAGTTATCCAGCGAACCTTGCTGCCCGTCATGTTGGAGTGGTTTGCTGATACCCCAGATCCAGATGCTGGACTTCTGGGATTTAGGCGAGTTAGTGAAGCATTGGGAACCACGCCTTGGTACTTGCGTCTGCTGCGTGATGAATCGGCAACTGCAGAGCGTTTGGCAATCATCCTTGGCTCGAGTAAGTATGCGACTGACTTATTGTTGAAATCTCCAGATGCAGTCAGCTTTCTTGCAACTGAAGAGTCCTTATTGCCGAAGTCTGAAAAAGAACTTCTTGATGAAGCAATGGCTACTGCAGGACGTTACGAAAACGCGGCTGAAGCTGTTATGGCATTGCGAGCAATGCGCAGGCGAGAGCTGTTCAAGATTAGCGCAGCAGATATTCTTGGATTGACCGAAATTGAATCAGTTGGCAATCAATTAGCGGTAGTTGCGACTGCAACAATTTCAGGCACTCTTTCTGCCATAATTTCGCAAACTCCAACTGCACCAAGGTTTTCGATTATCGCTATGGGTAAATACGGTGGTGGCGAGTTAAGTTATGGCAGCGATGCAGATGTGATGTTTGTGTATGGCGACGTGGAAGATAGCGATGAACCAAACGCTGCTGAACAGGCTGCCCAGACTGCACATGCCATTGCAAATGAACTTCGTACGCTACTTATGGCACCGAGTACCGATCCAGAACTCGCTATTGATGCGGACTTACGGCCCGAAGGTAAGAGTGGGCCACTAGCTCGAAGCCTTAATTCGTTCCAGGCGTATTACCAAAATTGGTCATCAGGTTGGGAAACTCAAGCGTTGCTTCGAGCTAAGCCAGTCGCTGGCGAAGAATCACTAAGTAATGAATTTATTTCGTTAATTAATCCGATTCGATTCAAATCAGACGGGTTGCCAGAATCTGAGCTCCGGGAAATCCGGCGGCTAAAGGCGCGTATGGAATCAGAAAGATTGCCACGTGGCATCGACCCAGGACTTCACACCAAACTAGGCCCTGGAGGACTTTCTGACATTGAATGGTTAGTTCAGATAAAGCAACTGGAGTTCGGATTTAAGTTCCCTCAAATAACTAACCCCGAAACTTTGCCAGCGCTTCGGCAAGAAGTTTCCTGCGAATTGGTTTCGCAATCAGATTTTGCTCAACTTGAGGCAGCTTGGAAATTAGTCATGCGAGTAAGAAATGCCTCGATGTTAGTTCGAGGGAGGGCAACTGACACAGTGCCAACTGACTTGGTTGAGCTAAGCAGAGTCTCACATCTACTTGGTTACGGATTACGTGGTGGCCAGCAACTGACCGATGAATACCGCAGACTAACTCGTCGTGCGCGCGCGGTTATAAAGCGAGAGTTTTATGGCGAAGCGGATTCAGCTTAACGACTTTTCCAAACTGCAATCGCCCCAGCAAGATCTTCAAGTGCAGTGCCAACTGACTTGAAATAAGTGATCTCATCATCTGAAGTTCGACCTGGGTGCACGCCACGTGTTAAGTCATGTAGATCAGCCAATACATCGTTTGGCGTGATGACTCCTTGTGAGATTGGAATGGCTAAATCGCCACCTTCTTTCAATGCACCAGTTCGGGTGTCGCAGAACAACGAAGCAGTCGTAATTAAATCGTCATCAGTCTCACGCATAGTTGGAGTGAAGGCACCGACTGTGTCTACGTGAGTACCAGGCTTAAGCCACTTACCAAAAATCAATGGCGTCGTTGTAAGTGTCGCTGCAGAAACAATGTCACTCTTACCGACGGCACTTACTAGATCAGGATGCGAAGTAACTGGCAGTCCTTCACTTCTTAGTTGCTCAGCTAATTCGTGCGCCTTGCGAATGTTGTGGTTCCAAAGAAATACTTCTTGAATAGGACGCACTGCCATGTGTGCCCGAATCATGAATGGACTTAGTGCGCCGGCGCCAATCATGGTCAGCGTAGAACTTTCCGGACGAGACAAATAAGTTGAAGCCAATGCAGAGGCAGCGGCAGTGCGCCAAACGGTCATTCGAGCACCGTCCATTGTTGCTAGTGGTTGCCCAGTATGACCATCGATTAAGTAATAAAGGCCGTGGATACTTGGCAAGCCAAGCTGACCGTTGCTCGGGTAGACCGCAACTAGTTTCACTCCTACATAGTTTTCATCACCTGGACCAGTCCATGCGGGCATTAGTAGAAGTGCATTTTCAATTTCTGCCCCAGCGGTATCAAATCCAGGCATTCCGTGATGTTGACGCAGTGGGGTGGTCCAGTTGCCAGCAAACGCTTGCTTAAGGCTTTCAACTAAAGCGGGGAATGTCAGAATTCGGTCTAATTCGGATTGATCTAGATGCAACATGGCTTACCCCTTTTCAAGTAAAGGTTATTCCTGCCAGAATTCCTGTCCAATTCCCAGGCTAATTTCGGCTCAGATAGGGTATTTACAAGAGCACAAAGCAAGGTGCTGGATCTCAACGAATGGATTTGGAATGAGCGCAACAGCAGTAAGTGGAGTAGTAGTTGATTCTTGGGCAGCCAAGTCAAGAGTGCGCAATGCTGCGCTAGTAGTGGGTCTAACCGCATTTACGGCACTATCGGCTCAGGTTTCCATCCCGCTTCCATTCACTCCAGTTCCACTAACTTTGCAGACTTTCGCAGTACTTGCTGGTGCCGCAGCACTTGGAGCGGAACGCGCAGTTTTGGCCCAAGTTCTATACATAACTCTGGCGGTTGCCGGCGCGCCAGTACTTGCCGGTGGTGCAGGTGGCCGCGAGGAAGTAATTGGTGCAACTGGTGGCTACTTACTCGGTTTCGTTGTTGCGTCCTACGTTGTTGGTCGAATCTCGGCTGCTGGCGCATCTACTAAAACTTCAACTACAGCTCTGGCGTATGTCGCAGGTAGTTTGGTCATTTACTCACTGGGTGCTCCATGGCTAGCATACGTAACCGGCAACACACTTGGTTGGGCCATTGTCAATGGCGTTGTTCCATTCTTGATTGGCGATGCAATTAAGGCAGTAGCGGCAGGCGCAGTACTTCCTGCAGCCTGGAAGTTAACTAACCCAAAGTAGTTTTGCGGCCCTAAGCGGGCGCAAATAACCAAAGTATTGGTAAAGCAGCCATTGCGATAGCACCAACACATACCAGCAGACTCGACCACCAAGGTGAAGCATGCTCGCCAAGTAGCTGTTTGTCACGTGCTAGCCACCAAATAATGAACATCAAAATTGGCGCAGTCAAACCATTTAGTAGCGCAGCAACAACAAGCGATCGCATTGGATTTATCCCAACAAGATTTAGCGCCACCGCAATTGCCATAGAAATAGCGATAACGCCATAAAACTGTTTCGCTTGACTTGGTTTACGTTCCAAGCTTTCGCGCCAACCCATAGCTTCACTAACGGCGTACGCAGTTGATCCAGCAAGCACCGGAACCGCTAACAAGCCTGTGCCTAAAATTCCTAAAGCAAAAATAATCCCAGCAGCATTTCCAGCAATCGGAGCCAAAGCCATAGCGGCTTGCTCTGGAGAAGTGATATCTGTGATTCCTTTGGTATTCAGAGTGGCAGCAGTCGTAGTCATGATCGCAAACATGACGAATACTCCGGAGAACATTCCCACCAACACGTCACCGCGCATTGCTTGAATATGACTTTGTGAAGTATCCGGCGCTTGCCCAGATTCTTCAAATTCCTCCGCGGCTTGCCAAAAGAAAAGATATGGCGAAATCGTGGTTCCAGCGATTGCAATAATGGCCGCAATGTCGAATTTGTTCCAGCTGATATCTATGTGCGTTAATCCGGTAAATACTTGGTGCCAATCTACTTTTGCTACCACTAGGACAGCCACGTAACTTAACAGCGAAAGACATAGCCATCGCAAAACTCTGGCGTATTGGTGATAGGGAATTAGGATCTCAGCCGCTCCAACGAGTAGCGCAATGATTACGACAGCAAAGAGCTGCGAAATTGGTATGAACATAGCCACCACTGCAGCCATAGAACTCAAGTCGGCTGCAATATTTACGGTATTCGCAAGAGCGACCAAAAAGACTGTCAAAATGAGAACCCATTTAGGCATACGTCGCTTAATCACCCGTGCCAGTCCTTGCCCAGTAACTAAAGCAATGCGAGCGCAGGTTTCTTGAATTGCAAACGCAAATGGAAGTAAGACGGGTGCAGCCCAGAGGAAGCGGTAACCGAACTGGGCACCTACTTGAGAGTAAGTGCCAATTCCAGATGGATCATCATCTGCAGCCCCGGTCACAATGCCAGGGCCGATTCGGGAGAAGTAACCAACGCCTCGAATTTGAGAACGCACCGGATGATGCCCATTATCCGAGTGACTTGGTTTAGATCTAATTTCCTCGGTCACGAGCCAACTCTACCCATTGATACTTCTAGATAAATTCGTATCTAATTCAAGGATTC
>Ga0214917_10007120_pt1 | contig 11410 bp, 11 predicted proteins | sample LL_1208_BB_MetaG_FD_177983 | JGI IMG/M metagenome (GOLD analysis project Ga0214917, IMG submission 177983) | Freshwater microbial communities from Lake Lanier, Atlanta, Georgia, United States - LL_1208_BB | ecosystem: Environmental > Aquatic > Freshwater > Lake | place: USA: Georgia | collected...
ACGCGCTCTTCCCCTTCTCATCAAAAAACACCATCCTGATCTGTTTGAGAGATTTTAGCTTCGGCAACATTCCTTCGATCGCCTTCGACGCCACCTTCGCCGCCTCCCCTAGCGGATATCCATAAATGCCGGTGGAAATGGCCGGGAAAGCGATCGATTCTAACCTATGCGACTCCGCCAGCTCCAGGGCCGTTCGATAACATGAGGCCAGCAGCTCAGCCTCTTTGCCATCGTGCTGACCATATTTCGGGCCCACGGTGTGAATGATCCACTTGGCCGGCAACTTACCCCCTGGGGTGATGGCGGACTTTCCTGGTGGGAGCCCATCCTGATACTTCGTTGCTCTGAGCTCCTCGCAAAAGCGGTAAATCTCCAGTCCGCCCGCCTTATGGATCGCCCCATTCACCCCGGAACCGCCCGTTAACTCCCGGTTCGCCGCATTCACCACCGCATCCACCTTCTGTTGGGTAATGTCCCCCACCACCGCTGTGACCTTGGCCGCCATTCCACAAAACTCAGGCATTCGTTGTTATTTTCAACTTAATCTTTATCCTCATCCAATCGCCTGCCTGATCTTTGCAACGATCCGGTCTGCATGTTTCAGTCGACACTCCCTAATCCGAATCACCTTCCACCCCAGCCTTCTTAGCCGTCCGTTCACAGACCGGTCCCTTCTCCGGTTCCCCTCGATCTTCGCCTTCCAGAAGGCACGGTTCTGCTTGGGCAGCCGGAAACACGTGGGGCACCCATGCCAAAAACAGCCGTCTACAAAAACCGCCACCTTTTGCTTTTGAAAAGCGAAGTCTGGCCGCCCTGGAATGGGCAGATGCCTTCTCCAGCCCTTAATCTCAGCCTCGCGCAACAGCTTCGCTAGCCTTACCTCTGTCTTTTCGTTCCCCCTGCCCCTGATCCGGGACATATTAAATGAGCGTACGTCTGTTGTATGAACATCAGGCATTTAGATCAATAACCTCAACCCGTTCGTAAAGAGCGTTAATGTCGCCAGCTTGCACTCTAAATTGACTCCTTCGTTTTGTCCGCGGCCTGTCACTAAATGCCTGCTCAAGTTTGATGCCTGGGTCATAAAAGATTTTTCCTGCCGAAAGGCTGGTTAAGAATCGGATCCCGTCAGTCCCCGTGCAAAGTTTAATCAAGTTTCCGTATCGGTACTGCCATCTGGGCGCTTTTCGGTTTTCTGACGGCACATAGACCGCATTGGTGTGCTTATGTTTCCAATGTTCCAGGATATTGGCAAAGGTCCACGAAGCCGCGTCCTCCCCATCCTTCGTTTCAAGCCTGATGGATCCGCCGGCTTTTGTAATTCTTCCTTTCCCTGCGTCGAAGCCGTCGATTTTCATAGTAAGCCCGGTAGCCTGACAAACCTGTTTAGCTTTGTGAATTCCTCCAAAGTTTAATCGGTCCGGCCTGCCCGTCTTATCCTTGTATCCAAAGGACCGGATAAATACTTCAACTCCAAGTGTCTTGTACGTTCCTCCGTCCGGCTCAGGAGTCATGAGAGTTATGCGTCCGGATCCTGGCTTTTTAAAGTCCTTTACCCCATACTGCTTCACTTCATAGCCAAATAGATCAGGATCAGATTTACTGTTTTTGGGAATCCCCAGCTCAGCTTCCAGGGTAAAGCCTCCACATTGCGGTGCCCGGCAAGGACCGATCTTTCCGTCTTCAGAAAGCTGCTTGGAATCAATCCAGCCTGCCATATGAACTGTTTTAAGGGCCTGAATAACACGCTCCCGTTCTTCCTTGCGGTATGAGTTCTGAAATCTTTGAATATTAAAAAGCGTCAGGCTACCCTCTCTTGTGTGAAGGGCCTCGATTTCTTTGGCAGCCGTATCCCCCCTTTGTAAAACCCAACTAATTACCTTGGTGCCTGAGATTCCAAATAGCAGAATCCGCCCCACCATTCGCTTATTCAGAAGTTCGTTAGGCGCCTTTTCGGATCCCCGGAGAAATCCGGAGAGCCGAACTTCCGGGTACTGAGCGTAAAGAATGATCTGGGCATGGGGTGCAGGAGATACCCTCCCGTCCGGCTGAAGCCAGCCTAGATCAATTTTGGCTTTAAAAGAGGGTCCTGCCGGTGTGTCACTGCTGAAGATTCTTTGGCTGGGCAAAAGATTAAGAACCTTTAAGTCCCCGCCAAGATAGATCTGATTTTTTGAATTATCGTTTTCAGCTAAGTACTTCCCAAAAACACCAGTACACCCGGCTTCTCTGAACAGGCCAAGCAGCCCGTCGAGGTTCATGGAAGTATTTCTTTGACCACCTGTCTTGCAACGGCTTTCACTACTGGCACAACCACTGAATTACCAAACTGCCGGTAAGCTTGGGTGTCTGAGACGCGGATCCTGAAACCCTCCGGAAAACCCATCAGTCGCCGACACTCCTCAGGGGTCAGCCGCCTTGGATTCATTGAGCCACCGTTCTGCCTGATAAGAATCTCTGAGCCGTCCTTGTGGTAGCGCGCGCTGAGCGTCCGGGCTACGTCCTCCCTGCCAAAAAGCCCAAAACCAAATCCGTTTCCTGATTCCCGGTGCTTCCTCGCATACGCCTGAAGGTAATTCCAGAGGTGATCCGACAAAGTGTATTTCGCGGGCGCCTGTTCATCCAAGATATCACCGAGCATAGGCTTTCCCGCTGGCACCTCAGGGAATTCGAATTTGGCCGGCTTACGAAAACCAACAATAAATACCCTCTCCCGGTGCTGGGGGACAAAGTTTTTGGCATCGATCACATTATGATGAACGTTGTAGCCCAGCTCTTTCTCCAGCACGTGAAGGATCGAACGGAAAGTGTTCCCTTTGTCATGGCGAAGCAGATGTTTGACGTTTTCAAGGATAAAGGCTTTGGGGCGATGGCGTTTAATGATTTTGGCTACCTCGAAAAAAAGGATCCCCTGGTTCTCATCCTCAAATCCATGTTTCCGTCCAAGGCTCAATTTTTTGGAAACGCCCGCAATGCTAAAGGGCTGGCAGGGAAAGCCCCCGCAAACCAGATCCACTTTTCCGGAATAGAGCTTTTCAGAGCTCAGCCGCCGGATATCCCCAAATGGTACTTCACCGTAATTCTCGTAGTAGGTTGTCTTCGCGTTCTTGTCCCAGTCGGACGAAAAAACGCATTTTCCTCCCATTTTTTGCAGGGCCACCCGGAATCCCCCGATCCCGGCAAAGAGATCGATAAAAGTGAACCTAGCCTTTGCGGGCGGAGGAAAAGGAACATCGGCAAAGCTGATCTTTGGCATTGATTGTCTGCCTTTAATGCCGCCTTTCGGGCCCGTCAGGATTTTAACCCATTCCGCAGCGTCCCTCTTTCCGAGCAGGATGGGAGATTCTCCCGGAGATTGAAGCCAGTGTGAAACAATGGCGGGCAGTTCCTCCCGGATAGGGTCTGGGTACTTTTCGGGTTGGATATTCCCAAGGATAATTTCCAAAGCTTCGCGATGAGGAACACCAGCCCCACTCCGGTTTCCATCCAGGAGCTGGACCCCAGCCTCAGGACTTCCAATTTGACGGAGGGAAATCATATCATTCCGCTCTTCTGCCCTTTGGTATTGATGAAAAAGCCCATGTTTCCCCCTTTTTATCCGGCCACAAAACCTTGTCAGGCCGGACCCAGTTATTATCCCAGCCCCTTGCGGACAAGGGGTTATTAACTCTATCTGCGTAAATTCAGCCATTTTCACGGGCTGATAATCCCTTGCCGGGTGGGACAACTACAGTACCAGGATCTTTAATGACTCAAAAGGCCATGCTTTATGAACGGTCATAAACTTAAGAGGAAACAGTGTAAATAGTTGACGATTGGGGACTTAATACCTGCGGCATTAGTAGCGCGAATCCGGTAACAGCTGGCCACCCTTTCCGAGGGTTTTGCTTTTTAGAATCTTTAATAAGGACAGGCCAAAACAATAAAACACCCCGCTCATCATTAGGACGAAATGCAGAGCACGTTACTGCCTTTGCTTCGCCTTGGGAAACAAGCCATTTGGCAAATACTACATCCTTCGGCGAGTTAAATGCATTAATTCTTGTCCGAGTATCTGCTATTGTTCTTTCAAGACATGGTATTTCAATGTCAGCAATAGAGAAAGTATTTGCGGAATCAATGATTGGGGCGACAAAAAGCCATTCTTTAATCTTGCCTTTATTGTCATCTATGAATTTAGTTTCTGGAAGAATCTGATTTTGATTGTTTTCCCATTTAATGTTTTTCAGAATATGCAAAATATCTTTGGTCTGCAACTGCGCAACAAAGAACTCCCCATTTGCTTTAATCGGTCCATTTTCACGAGTTAGTTGAATAACAGCCTTAGCTCGCTTAAATTCCCTGTTGGCAATGACGTTCTGAAAGACTTCTATATTGTGAACCATATCTGCTCTATTGTTGAGAGCTTGTTTCGTAGGCTCTCTATAATCGGAGTATGCAGAGACAACCTGCGCGTATCGCATTTTGTGTCTGGCCGTGGGTTTATAAAACGGATGCGAGTTGTAAACGAAGACCGGAACTGTCCTGGGAGTTATGTTTTTATCATTTGAATATATGGAGAGCCTTTTGCGAAACTCTTCTTCATCTTTGCAAAGACTTTCAAACTTCTCGTAGAGATCATGATTAAGACCATGCCTGTCTAATATATTCCTAGATATATATAATCTAATTAGATCTTCATAGCCGTCGCGATATCCAAACCAACGACCCATCTGCATTAAGGTATCTTGTGTGTTTGAGTTGCGTTGGAAAAAAGAGATTGTAAGTCCCTCGACTGTATAACCTCTAGATAGTTTAGCTCCGCCTACAAGAACCTTCCATATGCCTCTATTCCCTGAGAAGTCTGGCGCCTCTCCGTCATCAGCACTATTAACTTTAATTACAACATTACCACTTTGGATTTTACTTAATGATTCGGTTAGCGCTTTTCTTTTTATCTCCGAAAAGTTGGCAGGAAAAGGTAAATTGCTTTGCTTTCCCTTAATCAACCATGTTGATCTAAAGTTTTCAAAGGTTTTTTCGAGGCGCTCATAACATCTAGCTGAATGATATTCGGCGTTTTGCCAAAGCGCATTAATCTTTTGTAAAGCAGCTTCATGGTCTCCTTTTGATGTAGATTGATGGAACAACATTGTATGATGCTTAAAACATAGGCCTGCAACATCCTCACGATAGCACTTAATTGCTCCACTTATTAAAAAGGAATCTAGTGCTTCTTGTAGTTTATAATCCTCATCATTCTGCTTTATATCACGCACATGGCATTCTTTGTTCTTTCTTACTCCTACGATCGTTTCTTCAACATCGGTAAATTCTTTAGGCCCCATATAGTTTGGCGGCCTGTCCAATGAAAAGATAAAGTCAGCCGGGAAAAGATCTTTATTATCTTTTGGATTTATAAATACATTTGCGAATGGTGTTGCTGTATAGCCAATATATTGTGCTCTTTTAAAGAGCTCAAAGATCTTTGTGATGCTTTTGTTAATTTCGGATTTATCCTTGCTTTCGGCCTTTGTGTTTACAGATGCTTGATCGGACTCATCATCTATAATTAAAACTGGCGTTTCGTTTCGCTCTTGCTCTGATAATCCTTGTATTTCTTTTATGAGATAACCCAACCTGTATTTTTCTTTCTTGATAACTATTATTTTTGCGTCCGCATGCCGAATGTTTTCCTCTGCATAAAGCGGAAGTCGTTTGTTCTTTTTTACTATCCTTAATCTATTTGTTCCAGTTGATGCATAGCTAAAATCTATTAACGATGTCGTTATTCGATCTATATTTATTTCACCTTTTTCGCAGGGACGGCAGCCATACTGAATAAAGTTACTTGGCCAGTCACTGTCTGTAGAATATTCATGCTCGGCGTTATTATCACCATCAATGTTGGGAATGCCAACTTGCTCAACACCGATAAGATCCATATCTACTCTTTTTTGTGTTTGCTTGCGCAGTAGATCAGTTAGTCCAGCCAAAACTATAATTATTTTGTAGCCGCTATCGATTGATTTAGCGACTAAAGAAATAAAGTTTGTAGTTTTCCCACTCTGAACATAACCGACAACTAAACCTCTTTTTCTTTGGGCATTTTTCAGTCTGGGATTTGATATGCGATTTAATATGGAAGTAGTGATTGAGTCGATAGCAGCAACTGTTTTGAGGACTTCTGCTTTTCCTTTTGAGCTTTTTATTCGCTTTTCTTGCAGGTTTTTTACAACACTATCCCAATAGAATTTATGAGAAGAAGCAAACTCGGTTGTAAACCAGTCGCTTGATGAATCGCTATGCGTTTCGATCATGGCTTCTACTGTGTCTGTATATACAGGAATATCGTAATTAATTTTTTTAGTTAACTTCTGTGGTAACTTCAGAAGTTTAACAATCAGACTTCTACGTTGCAGAGTATTTTTTTTAGTTTCTTCTGTCCATGCATCTCGCTCGATGTAATCCCATTTGCTAAGATAACACTGAATAAGCTCTCTTACTTTGTCATTTGGATCAATGACAAGCCGTTCATCAATAAGTTTAAAGATATTTACTGCTTTGGAGCTTTTAGATCTAAGATAAAAGTTTACTGCACTTTTAAGACAACCAGGGCCTGAGACCATGCCACTGAGCGCACTAGTTAGTGCTGATTCAAATGTCATATATATTTAATCCGATTTTTATATACATTAAATCCCGTCTCTTCAGCATAACCCTCAAGAAGGATATTATAGTTTACATCATTAATACGATGCGAGTTGGTTTTTAGCGTTGTTTTTATTATCTTTGGGAATTGCGCATCAACCAAATAACAACAGGGTTTTCTTCGCAAAAGATACCTTACTTCCATATCTGGACTATCAGTAATATTTCCAGCGAATACCTCAATTTTACTTAGTGTTTTTGCAACTATCTCATCACCACCTCGCGCATTTTTAATATTATTTAATAAATCGTTCAGTGAAAAGCTTTTACTCCCCGAACCAGAGGTTAATAAGTATGATACTAAATATAGATTGCGCTTATATTTTGGAAGTAATTGATTTAGTGAACTTATTTTATGTTCCCTTGTTTCTTTTAATGTTGTTTTAATTTCATAGTCGTCATTTGGGCACGTAAAGTCGTGCTCTTCTGAATTTATGCCAGACCAGTATTTAAAGACTAAAGTTGCATTTCTTTTTTTTATTAGTTCATTAAAAAAATATAGCTCTCCTATTAGCCCTATTATTACTTCTTTTGCCGGACTTTTTCTTTTTTGTAGGATTTTCTCAAATCTTGCTAAGGATTCTTTTATAGCTGTTGTTGGTTTTTTTTTGTAGATCTGAATTGCATCAGCGATTCCGCTGCATAATTCGTAAAAGGGCCCATAGAGATCTTTTTCACTGCATCTAAGATGAATCTCTTTAATGTTTTTATCTGATGAGATTTGAATTTTTCCGCGGCTCTTTAAAGTTCTGATATCATCCCATGCCTTAATTTTAAATATAATCTCGTTTTCATTAGGAGACACTGACAATTCGCACGAAGGTATACCATGAAATGGCTCAAGAAAAGGTATTCCCCTTTTTAATCTTCGCAAAACTTCGGCCCACCTCAGTCGTATTAAAGTCATTTCTTTGCACGGTTAAGCTCATTTTTTAGAGCTTCGGTTAATGCCCCCTTTATTGCATTTACCTTAATTTTTTCAATTGGACCTATTTTTTCCCCATTTAGAATTGGTTCAAATATAAAGTATAATAGTGTCCTAAGAAGCGGAAAATCCGTTTTGCTTCCCTTTTTTTTGCCAAGCAGTATTCTGCGAAAGTTTCTATTTAGATGAACTTCTCTTTTGATTGGATTAATATCGACAAAGCTCTTTGAATTTATTTGTTTCCAGTCGATCTTCATTTCGGGGCCGTTTAGAAAAGGAATTCTACTTTCCTGGAGTACATCTTTTACTTTTACAGGAATTCCAAAACCAGGCCGAATAACAGCTTTTGGTTTAAGGTTCCCTTTCTTTCTATAATATTCCTCTGCTTCCTTAAGATATTTGTCAAACGTTAAACCGTCTTTTGCTTTTGCTTTAAAAACAGAATTTGGAAAACTATGTGGTATATCAACACCATCTTTGTTGCTTCTTACTTTTATGTATTTTCCTAGCGATTCGGTTATGTCGATTTCAACTCTGGCCAGACTTAAATGGGGCTCACATGTGCCAATTATATCACACCAGCCGCCGTCTGTGATTAGCCTATTGTTTCTAAAGAAATAGAATCCTTGATGCTCTGCAACTTTACCGCCCCCAAGTTTGTAACCCTCATCATTTGATTTCTTTTTCCATATATGTCCAATGAGTTGAACTCTTCCAGCTTTTGGTAATTTCAATTCGAAAGTCTTTGGATAATTACTCGACGCTGATTGACTTTTATGAGGGAATGGACAAAGCGGCTCAATAATTGTCTCAATACCCGACTGGGCTAATTCCTCTTCAAAAACATCAATTCTAATTTCTAAACTTTTTTTATCCAAGAAACGAAACAGTTTAAGGCCGAGGTGGGTTTTGGTTTTATTAATAATACTATTTAGGTAACTATCTATACCGACGCGTAAACGATCAAAGTCATCGATTTCGCTCCACATTACAATTGTTCCAGACTTTATTTTTTCGAGATACCCCCAGGTTCTAGAATAAATAACACCAATTGTTTTTTCACTTGGAGTATACAATTGCCAATCTTGTTCTTTTATTCCTTTTTTTGTCCATTGTCTTCCCACCACGTCTGATGTCTTTGTTTTTGAGATAACGGTTAAGATATTAGCCTGACTCAATGATGCTGTTTTTAATCCCACGCCAAACATTCCTAAATCGTTTTTGTTGTATTTCCTTTTTTTTGCGAATTGCATCGCATCTCGAAGAGTTTCTTCATCCATGCCGTCTCCGTTATCAACTATATATACCGCTTTTATCTTATTATTCTGCCTGTAAAATCTTATTAGGATTTTGCTTGCTTTTGCATCAATTGAATTGTCGATCAGATCGGCTAGGCTTGCCTCGAATGGGTAATCTTTCTCAAGGGCGTCCAAAATATCCGGCGTAGGTCTTACCTGCTCTTTTCGAACAATACTAAAGTCGGCGGGCTCAATAAACTTTTCAGCGCTCATGCGGCAAGAATGGGTTCAGAAGTTATTTTTGAAGGGTAACCGTTTAAAATTTTATTATTAATAATGTAATTTATATTATCTCTTGGTTTTTTTATCAACCTTATTTACGCTCCAATTTTTTCATTCGTATCATTTTTCTTTTTTTGTGTGCTTGATTCTCATCCGCTTTAAACGCTCTTTGAGGCTGGGCCTGCTGCAATTAGCCGCCTCTTCAGGTGTTAAAATTTCCATGCCGCTTGTGTCGTTCATTCGCATCGCCACGGGGTTACGCTCGGTCACGCTGGCAACCTTCAGGTGGTCAAAAAACTCCTCTGGCAAACTATGCTCCACCCCGCCCTTACGGATCACGTCGTAATACTGCTCAGATGGCCTGTGGTAGAGGTACTTACGCCTTTCCTCATCTCCCACCTCGCCCTGGTAAGTTAAGCACGGCTGCTTAGCCCCTTTTTCATCAACCACCTCTACCTTCGTCCGGTTGTAAAAGTTCTTTTTGAGATCCCGACCCTTTTTATACCCCTCATAATGGTCAACCTTTTCCAGCTGCTCCTCGCTTAACTCATAGATCGCCCCCCAGACCTTTGAACCAAGTTCAGCCACAATGTCGGCCACCCCACCCTTCCAGGTTAGTTTCGAATAAATCGTAAAACCCAGCCTGTGGTTCTCCAAATAGGCTTTCCCGACCACTTTGGGCTTGGATCCAATCCGCTTTTGCATCTGCTCCAATGACAAGTTCGATCCATAGGCAAAGTATAAAATATTGTTACTCATGGTTTGGTCCCTCCAAATTCATCCGAAACTGGTTCCCTTCCTGGTCGTGCGCATGCACTACCACCATCGCATCATCAGGCCACACATGGTGCTCCTTGGCAACTTCCAGCATCAAAAACGCCCGGGTCAGCATGGCCCTTAAGAGTGGCTTAGCATCCTCCGGTTCCGACTGGTTCCCCGCCAAGTACTCCCCCGCCGCCCTCATAATTCCATCATCCTACATTCATAGGAATATAGGACGATTCGACCCATACGCGGAATACAAGGTCGGCTTACTCAAAGCTCGGACCCTCCAGGTGCTTACGGAACTGGTTGCCCTCTTCGTCCCGGGAATGCACCACCACCATCGCATCATCAGGCCATACATGGTGCTCCTTGGCAACTTCCAGCATCAGAAAGGCCCGGGTAAGCATGGCCCTTAAGAGCGGTTTGGCATCCTCCGGCTCCGGTTGGTTAGCCGCCAGGTGCTCCAGCGCCGCCCCCCTCATCTTCATCTTAAACTTAATCTTCATCTAAAACTTACAGCATACCCTATCTCCCATCTTCTATATCCTATCTCCTGCGAAGCTGCCCCCCTCCACTCCGGAATCCTATCCATTTCAGGATGCGTCCAGGGCCCACCCGCCTCAATCACCCTCCCCATCCCCATCAACCCATCCTCAATCCCCTCCGGCCCCTTCACCTCAAATTTCACCTTCTTGTTCTTCTTCATTTTCTTTTTTCCTTTATTCATCATCCCCTCATCTTACCCAACCCCCTAGGACATTGGCTGGGTTAGGGCATGACTTCTTATTATTTTTTTTCGAGCCATCTCAAACCAACTTGCTAACGCCCCCCTTATGTCAAAGCACTAAAGCCTACCAGACCCTGTTTTCTTCTGCTTCATCCTCTTCTGTATCTGATACTTCTAGTATTTTTGCACCATGCTTAACCAATTCCATTGCCATATATCCACCAAAGAAGCCATCTGATGGACCATATGACTTGAGAGCGCGGGCATGTACAGATTTTATAAGTTCGGTGATTTTACCGTATTTAGAATCAATAGAAAGAGCGCCATCATCATCTATGGTTATCAATGTTTTTTCATCAATGAAAGAAGCCAAGATTTTAATCATAAAAAAAGATAATCCCACACCCCCTAGGACATCCGCGGGGCTATGCCCCGATTGGCGGATGAGGACGGCATTATGGCTTCCTCATTGTGCTGCTTACACCCGTGGAGACGATTGTTTGACCTCCCCCCCCGAAATACAACGAGCCGGAGCCCACGACCGATCCATCCTTTCCGCTAAAAAGATCCCTGTCCTGCACCACGATTCCGTTCCGACTTGAATAGGTTCCGCGATCATTCGAATACACCCCCTTGGGAGTTATGAAGATGTCCCGGTCCCGGTTGATTAGTTTGCCATTCACCAGCGCTGTATCTTTATCGAGAACAACGGCAAATCCTTTTTCCTGGTAAACTCCCCCCACAAAGTCCGCCATCTCCTGCTCTCCATCTTCCGCCACGGCC
>Ga0214917_10007123_pt1 | contig 11408 bp, 17 predicted proteins | sample LL_1208_BB_MetaG_FD_177983 | JGI IMG/M metagenome (GOLD analysis project Ga0214917, IMG submission 177983) | Freshwater microbial communities from Lake Lanier, Atlanta, Georgia, United States - LL_1208_BB | ecosystem: Environmental > Aquatic > Freshwater > Lake | place: USA: Georgia | collected...
AGCCATACGTTTTGAATTTCGCATCTGTAATAATTCCGTCTTCATTTACTTTTATCTGTAATTTCATTACATCACCACAAGCAGGAGCACCAACCATACCAGTGCCTACGTCTATTTCATCTTTGGCGAAACTGCCCACATTGCGTGGGTTCTCATAGTGATCAATTACCTTAGCTGAGTATGACATTATTCATCTATCCTTGTATAATTAAGAACATTACCTGTTCCATATTGTGCTTCACCAAGCATCTTGGCAGCATAGTCATTTTCTGCCCAAACAATAGTATTGGCAGTTTGATATTCATTGATACGAACCCAAAGTTGATACTTATACATTTTATTGCCTCACTAAAACTTCTGTATGAACACCGTTCATAATAACATATTGTTTGGTATAAACAACGCCGTCGATAATAACTTGATTTGGCTGTAATACTATACTTGGTTGCTGAATTACAACAGGATCTGGTCTGGTAGCAGCATAGACCACAGCACCTCCAATTAGAGCAGGAGCTATCCAACTGTAACCTGGGCTCCAATGCCTATGATGATGTCCATGATGCCTATAGCCATGCCCATGAGGACCAGCCATGGCTAATGAACTAAATGTTAAAACTACGGCAACGATTAATGTTTTCATAACTTACTCCTTGTAAGTATATAACGTATTTATCACGGTTTTAGTTGACTTACTTGGCTTCTTTTCGTGCGTTTTTTACTGCGGTAACATCGTTACGAACTTCTTTACAAAGTTTAGCCAGTTCTTGCAAATGTTTGCGAACACGAGTTCCTGCTGCTCCTACTTCTTTGTCGTAGAACTTTTCAAAGTCGCCTTCCATGGCTTCTACTAATTTTGCGAAATCTTGAAATCTATTTTGTGACATAAGTGTCTCCTTTACATAATAATTATTACCAGTGCCTTATAACATTGGCGATTATGAAACAGCAAGTGATTACATGGATTATTACCCAAAAAGTTTTTAGGAATAATGCTATACGAGCTTCTCGAACAGTGAGGATAGGCACATCAGGACGATCTTCGTCCGTTTGACCCATAAGATGTCCAGTCGCTCTAGCCCATATTTTTTCTATGCTGTTCACTAGTATATTGTATACTATTTTTATCAACCCGCAAAGACATTTGGTGATCCTTCAGCGACAGAAGTGCATGCTGTAATGCCGTCACCTATTCTTCCACAACCTAAATTGTTAACGAATACAGTGCTACTACCAGTGGTTATTGGTGCGGTATGGCCAGGACACGATTTCCCTCCTGGTAACAAATGTGATGTATTTTCATCAGATTGTCTACTTACAGCAATTGAATTTGCATAAACATTGGGACTACCTTTTGCTCTAGTCATACTAGAGCAGTGTGCGACATCTGCGTCACCTATTCTAGTCACCGCGGGCACGTTCTTTATCCATAATCTCTTGAAATCTTTTATTCCAAGAATCTATTTCTTCATGTTGTTCCTCTGTGTGCGGTCCGTCTGGAATTTCAGGGACAAATTTAATTACATGATCAAATTTATCCGGAATATCTCTAAAATCTTGATAAGTTTTAGTTTCTCCGTTCACAATAAATACAAACTGGCCCTTCATATCAATATTATCTTATAATACTTCCAGCACTGACTGGCTGGATTCCTGTAGTTTGAAAAGTAAATTGATCTGCTATTTCTTTCACTGTGTTTCCTTTTAGGATTACCGCAGTTTTAACTAAGTCAAACTCCTGATCTAAATCAACTGTAATCATCATAGGAGTCATCGCTGGTCCTTTTGAAGTCATTGCTAACATTACGGGATTCTTAATGGTAATGTGATCTGTATCTTCTTTTATATATTTACCAATAATCTCCTCACCACTGATTAACTTCAAACTAATAGTATCGCCTTCCACGAAATTTGTTTTTACTAATAACATTATGCTGCCTCTTTAAAATATCGTTCTAATTCTGTGTATCCGCCAATAAGTTTGTCGTCAATAAAAATCTGTGGCACTGTACGAGCACTGGGTACTGCTTCTAACAGTTCTTCTTTGGTATACCCATCACCTATTTTACGCTCTTCAAATTCAATGCCCTTAAGTTTTAATAAAGTCTTGGCCTTGTCACAATATGGGCAATGATACTTACTCCAAACTATAGCTCTCATTCTGCTACCTCCGCTTCTACTACCACTCCCTGTCCTGATAATTCTTCTGCTACGCTGACTAGGGCATCTATTAACTCAGTAGTGGCTAGATATCCTGCTGTATCTGTATCTTTTAACAGCGTACTTAATTTTAATACAACAACTTCTTCATGTATTTTTGCCATATATTCTCCTTAAAGTATAGGTAACTCTTCATAGTCTATTGAATCACTCATTACACCTATAACATAATTAGTCGATTCATTTTCTTGTAGTGCGGTTTGTTTCTTGCTGGTGTCGCTATGCTTATTGAACCAAGGTATAGGTGTGCTCCTTGGATGTGGCGCATGATACTTGATATTAATGTCTTTCAAAGCACCTGCTGCTGTATAATCTACAAAATCTTTAAGTATTGCTGCATTCAGCCCAATCACAGGACCTTTCTTAAACAAATAGTCTGCCCAGGCCTTTTCTTCACGAATAACATCCATATACAAGGCATATACTTCTTGTTCACACTCTTGTTTGGCCTGGGCGAATCTTGGATCTTCTTTTACCACTTGATTAATAAGCCAAGCAGTCCATCCTTTGTGTAATAGTTCATCCTGTAGGATTAGGCTGATAATATTACCATTACCAATAAAGATTTTATTCTCTACCATGGCTAGGCTTGTGGCAAACGATACCATAAAGCGGAAGGCTTCTAGTGCATAACTGGCATTGAGTGCTAGCCAAATTGCTTTAATGTGTTCTGGTTCTAAAACCGTTTCTTTTGTAGGATCACAGATTTCTTTAAGAGAATTTAATCTATGTAAGTCGTCATAATACTTGCCAACACTCGATGCCATGTCCACAATCTCTTTGGTGTCATGAATGGTGTTGAATACTTCCTTGGGCACATTATAAATGTTACGAATGATATGACTGTAACTGCGACTATGAATGTTAGTCTCAAAGAATGTCCAGTTATAGACTAATGCCTCTAACTCAGGTAAACTGATTACTGGAGTAAAGATTTGACTGGGTCCACGACCTTGTAGGCTATCCAATGCTGTTTGACGCAGTAGGTTACTGGTGAATATATGCTTGATAGAATCACTAGCATCTTTAAAATCTTGTGCGTCTTTAGTCAATGATATTTCTTCTGGAACCCAGAAAAATCCTCTTGCTGTTTTTTCAAAGTCAGCAAGTTTATTATATTTGACTTCTTCAAATCTCTGTATGGTAACTGGTCCTTTAGGGTCCAAGAACATCTTTCGTTGAAGGTAGTCTGTGGGTGTATGTAGATTGTACTGTAATTTACTCATAATACGCAGCTTTCACAATTTTCGTCTAATTCTATTTCGTATCCGTTAAATGGCACATCATGTGCGCCATTTATTTTTGGCTCTTCTAGAGCTTTAGCTCCTGCTTTGTTTATCAAACTATAGTAAAAAGTTTTTAGGCCCCAACGATGTGCCTGCATTAAGTTTTTAGCAATAAGTGTAGTTGGCACTTTGCGCTCTGGAAAAAACGCAGGATTATAAAATGTGTTCGTGCTTATGCTTTGATCTACATAGGCAGCAAGTACAGCAGCAGTCTTTATGTAGCCTACACAATCCTGTTGTTCCCACATAAGTTGGTATTTGTTCTTTAATCTCTGATATTCTGGAACGACCTGAGTGAATGACCCTGCCTTGCTTTCTTTCGTGCTGATAAGACTCATAGGCATCTCAATGCCGTTGGTGCTGTTAATAACCACTGAACTAGATTCAACAGGCGCGATGGCCATTAAGGTAGCATTGCGAACACCATACTGTTTCATGTTGATTCTAAGTGTTTCCCAATCTAGTTCTGGGGTAAAGTCTGTAAGTTCATTTACAGCATTGGCTCTTGATTCCCAAGGAAAAATCCCCTGTCCATATCTTGTTTTATCACTATCTATACATCGTCCACGTTCCTTAGCCAACTCCACTGTAGCTTCTGTTAGATAGTAGGCTTGATGCTCTATCCATGATTTAACTTCAGCAAGAGCGTCTTTGTCTCCATACTTTAACCCACGCTTGGCGTGCCAATAGGCTAAGTTAGTAACACCAATGCCTAGTGGTTGTATTTCATCGTTGCTTAGTTTACTTTGAATACTAAGAAAATCTTGGTAGTCAAGAATGTTACATAAACTACGCTGTAGGATACGACAGGCTCGGCGCATATCTTCTGGGTTTCTAAATTCACCCCAATTGATCGAGCCTAGTGTACATAGTGCTATTCGACCACTGTCATCATCCAGACGCTTAAAGGGCTTAGTGGGCAGTAATATTTCGCAACATAAATTACTTTGATAGATGGTATGATATTCAGGATCAAAGGGCCCTTGGTTCATAACATTGTCGATGAACACAAGATAGATACGGCCTGTATCAGTGCGCTCTTTTAAGATTCCGCTTTTAAAGACTTCTTCTGCACTAATCGTTTTCTTTCTAAGACCCTCCATTTTCTCGTATTTGACGTATAAATCCTCAAACCGTTGCGTGTCTCTGTAGAAAGATTCATATAAATCGGGTACTTCGTTAGGATCAAAGAAGGTAATATTTTCTTTATTTTTAAAGCGTCTCCAGAAGAAAGCGGAGAGCACGACCCCATAATCCATGTGACGGACTCTTGTTTCTTCTGTGCCTTGATTATTTTTGAGAACAATGAGGTCATCAAATTGATGATGCCATATAGGATAGAATACTGTCGCTGATGCATTTCTAATACCTCCTTGTGAGCAACTGCGTAAATCACCGAACCATTTTTTAAGGAAAGGAACCATGCCTGTATGCATGATCTCACCACCTCTGATAGGACTACCCAAGGGTCTTAGACGACCAATCTCCAAGCCAATGCCAGCACGTTTGCTAGCATACTTGGCCATCATTTCTCCACTAGCAAAAATAGAATCAAGGTCGTCATCGCTACGGATAAGAACGCAACTGCTAAACTGTTTAGTTGGAGTGCCAAGCCCAGCAAGGACAGGTGTAGCCAAGGTAAATAGCCCATCCGAAGCAGCCGTATAATACTCTTTGATATAACGCATTCTCGCATTGTTAGGTTCTTCCTTATGGAACACTGTGGCAGCAGCAATTATATAACGAACTTGTGGTGTTTCGTATATTTCTTTTGTGCTACGATTTTTAACCAGATATTTTTCAATAAGTTGTTCAATGGCGGCATAGCTATATTTCTCATCTTTTTCATGATCCAACATATCGTTCATTTTATTCCAGTCTGCTTCGTTATACCATTCAAACAGTTCTGGAGTGTAAAGACCGATCTCTACATTACGTTTGACTATGCTATATAAATGGGGGACATCATAGCTACCATAAACATCTTTCCGTAGCATACTGAGTCTCTGTTTGCCTGCCACATATTGATAATTAGTATGACCAACATCCGGGTTATGTGTTACATCAATTAGATCCACGATGGCTCTTAGCGTAATATTGTCAATCTCTACTGTGGTAATACCATCATAAAAATGTGGATTGCTACGAATTTCTATCATACTTTGGCTGACATCAGCTATACCTTTACATATTTTTGCTACCTGTGACTGCCATTTTTCTATTGTTAAGGGTTCTTTACTTCCGTTTCGTTTCGTTACAGTAATTTGCGACATTGATATTCTTCTTTTTGTAAGGAAAACATATTTAGTTTGCACCTAGTCGTCCGTTTAGTTTTAAATTTTAAAGGCAACACATTAGTTTATCCTATAATTTGATAAGATAATACACTATTTTAATGTGTAGATCAAGTGAATTTTTTATCGTGTCTAGCTTAAAACCGAATAGGTATAGGTCATTGTAGAACTATCACCAATATTTTGATTACGATACTGTATGACCACACAATTGTTGAGCAAAATAGCTGAAAAAGTTATTTTAGAATCTTCATTAACTGTACCTGTATACTCATAATCATCAGTAAGTTGTAGACTAGAATTAGTATCATCTACCGCTATGCTGATTTTACCAGTTCTAACCTGAATATAAACTGAGCTTTTAATCATATAATCTATTACTATTCGAGATTCACCATTATAAGGAAATCTCATAGCATTTGACAGGTTTGGATAACTCTGTACCAAGGTAAATTGTATAGGCTCAAAGTAATTAACATTCATTTTACCCTGTACTTCATTGATGTAATCTTCTGTAAATTTAGTAGGATAAACAGGGTCATATACAGCTAGATCTAGTTGTCTGTCAAAATTATCTTGTGTGCTGCTATTACCGGTAGTGGCAAATACGATAGGGCTGTACACGTTGTTTTGATAATTACCTCCATCGTTACCTACATTAATAAAGGTGTTACCTCTTGATTTATTGTAATATCCGTTACTGATTCTAATACCATAACGTTCTATATCATCAAAATAACAATTGATAATGTTGTTTCTTCTAGGCCCATATTGCTCACCGGTAGAGGTTAAATTAGCACCTGTTCCAAAGTCTATGCCATGCCTACTATCTATAAATTCACAATCGTAAATTGTATTATTAGTAATATCTTGTTTAGCATATATACCAAATTCTAATCTTTCCATTCTACAACTGACAAAACGATTACGTTGACAAGTTACTAGGCTGCTCAAAGCGTTTAATGAAAATCCATGGCCGCCACCTGAAACAGTGCTGTCTCCAGCACTGTCACCAAAAGTTCCTACTATCTCTACATCAGTAAACACACTATCTCTTACCGCATCTAATCTTATACCTTCTACATCGGGTTCATTGAGGTTTAAAGTAAACCCTTCTAATCTACAAAACTTAGGTTGATTGTTGTAGGTAGTTGTATTGATAGCACTTCTACTGGTCATGGTTGACGTGTCATTTATAAACCTAAAAGCAGTTCCTTCACCTTGAAAATTAAAAATTGTTTTCTGTCTACCTGCTCCCTTTATGCTAACATAGCTGGGTAGAAATATTGTGGTATTGAAATTATAAATTCCTGGTAAAAATTCTAGATCCACACGGCTAGCTACGCCACTCGTTACGTTATTGATGTAAAGCATGTCTATAGCACGTTGTATGTTACTGGACTGATCAAGCCCATCGCTTAAAATTCCAAATGATTGACATGTTACACGTTCATCTAGTCTTTCTTGTAGACTAACTTGTATTGGATAATTTATATCGCTGCCGGTCTGTATAGTAGCAGAACCATTTTTGTAGGTATATTCTCCAGCTATATCTAAGATATTATCTGCCACTGTTAGTATTTTTGTGTTACCAACATTAGGAGCACCTTCGCTGACTGCTCCATTTCCTATATATAGTTCTTGCGTGTCAATAGCCCAAGCCAACTCACCACTAGCTAATTGAGGTAATCCTGTTCCTTGATTTTTTTGCCCACGACGTATTTGAATACGACTAATTTGAACTACAGCCATAAAATATCCTCTTTTGGATATTTAGCTGATTTTATAGTATTGTTCTACCCTAGCACACCAACGATCTACCCACATGCTGAAGTCTTGGGGTTTGAGTACAAATTCTTGATACTGCATGTCCTTGCTACACATCAAAATTACACCTTTTTTGATATCAGTTCCGTGTATCTCATTATGTGCTAGAGCGTAGGCAGTCAATTGTAAGTAATAGTCTTCAACCCATTCTTCTTTCTTGGGCTTGTTTGTCTGTTTAAAATCTAGTATAGCAGGATCGCCTTGATGTACACCTACACAATCGGTAGTTCCTGCATATAGTTCTGGAAAATATAAAGGAACCTCGTTACCCCAAACTTCATCTACTTTCCAAAAACCCTGCGCGATTACCATACGAGCCATATCTAAGCTCTGCTGAGCAAAAGGATTAGTAACTGATTCTTTTAGAGGAATTCCTTTGATATGATCTTCTAGAAATTTGTGCATACGGGTACCTCTGCCCGCTGCTTCAGTGGTAATTTCTTGAGCTTTCTTTTCGCCAACAGCCCTACGCCAATTAGCTAGTGCTTCTCTAGCCTCTGCTGGTTTTGTCTTATCTAAAATTGTAGTAACACTTGGTACGCGATTACCATCTGGGGTAGCATATAATCTACGCCCTGATGAATCATCTCTGTTTAGTTGTTTATAGGTATATTTGGATACAAGTAAAGTCATAATTTATATATTATATATGACTAAAGCTTATATGTCAACCTGGTTGTTGAAGAACCTTATTAGCAGCACGTTTTGCCGCTACATTAAGATCTGAGGGCTTGTTTCCAGATTTTGTAGCTTCTGGTTCCTGTCTAGTAGTTAATCGTACACCGTTTTTATCAAATCCGTCTATGATTTGTTGTAGCTCAGGAATTTCGTCATATTGTTTTTTAAATGTTTCATAGTCCATTTTAAGACCTGACACATTTTGAAGCATATTGCTTATTGCTTCCCAACTAAATTGAGCTGTAGATCCGGTGCTATCAGCTCTATTTTTCAATGTAATAAGGATGCGGATTAGATTATCCGCACCCTCCATTACTTTTTTTTTGAACTCAAAATTGTGCCTAGTCTACGGCTGTATTCAATTGATTCTCTTTTTTCGCGGCCTGCCATTTCAGTTCCGCCTGCTCCTGCTTCAGCTGCGGCAAATTCATCTCCACCTGGAAACTCCTCTGCTCCCATTGATGTGGGTACAGCGCCCATTTCACCTGGAGCAGGGGTAGGTGCTCCTTCTCCCGTACCAGGAGCCTCTTCACCTGTAAGCACTGCTACTGCTTGTGCCAATGTTTGACGTTGCTGTTCTAGTACATTATAAACTTCTTCTAATGCTGGTTTTACCTTGTTAGTGAATTCTACACTAACAGCACTGCCCATTTCATCTCTTATAGAGTCTACTAACTCTAACATGGTTTCTGATTTCATACTGGCAGTATCTTCCAACCAACCAGTAATTTTATCTACCATGTCTCTTGCGCTCATAATTAAAGCGGCCTTTTCTTCTTCGCCTTCTCGCAGTGTTTTACGATCAAGTGCTGAACGTAAAATCTGCATAGCCTCTTCTAAGCTTTCTTTCTTAGCCATCTTTGTAGCTGTGGCATACATAACTTCTTCACCACGATCACCGTAACGTTTCTTAAAGTCGCCTTTGACTTTCTTCATGCCTTTTACATACTTTTCACGCTTGCCTTCTTCGTCTTTGCTAAGACTACGCTCAGAGATAGCAGTAGTAATAACATCCAGGAACATACGATCTTTTTGATATTGATTGCTTTCATAGACAGCATCATATTCATTGCTTTTTTCAAATTGAGCAAGTTTGCTGACAACTTTATCTCTAGCCTGTTTGAGTTCTTCCATAGTGTAGGAATCAAGGTTTAATTTATAGCCAAATTTCTGAGCCAGACTCTCATTTATCTTGGCACTAGTTTTTGGATGCGAAAGGTCTCTAATCTGCATTTTATGTTCCTAAATAGCTGATACTTTATTTATCAAAAGTAGGTCTTGAACAACTGTGATATTTGTTCTTTATAATAGCTAACACGCTGCTCACTTACTTCCAATCTCCACTGTAAAGTATCTTTTTTATCATGGTCTTGTGTGTTTTTTACTTTGAATTTATATAATTGTGCGTCTGTTAAATTATGATAATATTTACTGTCTAAATTTACAACTTGATTATATCTATTAAAATCCTTTGTTTTATAAAACTTGGCAGCTAATAATGCTGCTGTTTTTGTTCTAAATTTATCAATAAGGTTTCTTCCTTTTAAATGCCTTAATTCATAATCTTCATTTCTATTTTTTAAAATTCTAAAATTTTCATAAACTAAACTTTTATCTGGTAAAATTGTGATAGGCAGTAAAGATTTTATATCAGGTTTCAATTTTTCGTTAGAGTTTTGGTTCATTTGCTATCACGTTAGGAAAACGTTCTCCTATCTTAATTACCAAACTTTTCCTAATCAGTTGCTCGATTATGAATTGGTCGTGTTCAGGAAAACTATTCAAAGGCCTTGAAACTCTTAACTGTTCTAAAACACGACGTTCTTCCTTACTGGTCCAGATCTGAAAATCTGTTAAAATTTCATTTACTTTCATCTTAGTCCTGCAATACGCAGCATAGCTTCTAATTCAGCACTTTCTTTAGGCATTTGACGCTGGAATTGTGCAAACTTTTGCGGATCTACTTTTTTACGATCAGCAGCACCTTGAACTCCTAAGATATTATCTACATCTGCTTGAGCATCTGGAGTATTTGCCTGACCAGTCATAGTTGTTATTTGTGATCCCACAGGTCGTTGTGCTCTAATTGTTGCGTCACGACCCATTCTATAGCTGCTGTCATGTCCAATTACATTACCTTTGGCATCTTTAGTTTGTGATATATCCATAGGTCCTGCTTGATATCTTGTAGTAGTATGACCTGTAGCTAGGTCTTGTTTTTGGCTTAGCCCTCCAATAGGCACAGTCCAATCACTTTCCTCAACTTGTCCATCACCGTATTGTCCAGTTTGTCTGTCTAATTTATTAAATCCTTGATCATGTGTTTGAGCCATGGACATAATCTGTTGATCCATTTTTTGTATAAGTGCAGGCAGCTCTTTGGTCATTGTTATAACAGCAGTTTGATCCTGTGGACCTAATTTGGCAAACTCTGGTGTGCGAACAAACGCATTGGCATCCTGTAATAATTCTTTGAATATGTCAGTTAGTTGGGGTAACATTCTAATTAATTCCCCAGAAACATTACGGAGACTACCTTGAATATTTACAGTGCCATCGGGGTTCGCTACTAATAACTGCTTCATTGCTTCTCTATCCTGTGGAGATATTTCAGGATCGCTCAAAACACCATTCACTGTAAGATCTGGAGGAACACTACTGGCTGCGGGCTCTTGTTCTTCAAGTCCTGCTAGCCGGCGTAATCTATGAACTAATAATTTGCTCATTTCGTCATGGTCTTCATCACCATGTATTGGACTACGACTGTCGTTAGGAGGAGCAAGAGCATCTTCTGTGCTGACAACTTCTTTGTTAGTTAATTGAGATTGATCAGGACTGTCCATGGCTAATTTACCATCGGCAGTAGTTTTAAGTGATGTAGAATCCACCTCTTGTGAAGTTCCGTCGGGCTTTGAAATCGTGGCTTTTTTTGTAGCAGGATCTACTTTAGTAATTTTGCCGACAGGATCACCTGTGGCTTCTTTGAATGTATCTTTCTTACCAAATATCTGTTGGAACTGCGGACCAAGTTTAGCCATCAACATGTCTCTTTGTTTCTGATTTAATATGATTTGATTACCGTCAAACTTAAATCCCATGTCTCTTA
>Ga0214917_10007124_pt1 | contig 11408 bp, 9 predicted proteins | sample LL_1208_BB_MetaG_FD_177983 | JGI IMG/M metagenome (GOLD analysis project Ga0214917, IMG submission 177983) | Freshwater microbial communities from Lake Lanier, Atlanta, Georgia, United States - LL_1208_BB | ecosystem: Environmental > Aquatic > Freshwater > Lake | place: USA: Georgia | collected...
CGTGGAGGGGGTTACGAGTTGGGTAACTCGATCCTGTGGCAGGATGGAACGACGACGAGGCGGGTCGGGAACGCCTGGATCTCCAACGACGGCCAGACACTCTACAAGGTTCGTAACTACTGGCTGGAGACGACTCCGCGAAAATAAAGAGATGCTACCCCCGCCAATGTCCTAGGGGGTTGGGTAGGATGAGGGGATGATGAATAAAGGAGACAAGAAAATGAATAAGAACAAGGAAACGAAATTCAAGGTGAAGGGGCCGGAGGCGATTGAGGACGGGTTGATGGATATGGGTAGGGCCATTGAGGCCGGAGGTCCCCGGACGCATCCTGAAATGGATAGGATTCCAGAGTGGCGGGGGGCTGACATCCGGATTACCAGCGACTTTAAAACGGACTTTAATGATCCAAACTACTTCGACCATGACCTGACGGTACGGACACGACATGCGGGGCCGGCGACGTGGTTTGTGTTCCAGATGCGGGATCTGTTCGATGGCTGGCTGGATTACGGCAACAAGTATGGCTTTTACGAGCTGTTGGCGCAGGCGGCGCTGGAGCACCTGGCGGCTAACCAACCAGAACCGGAGGATGCCAAGCCACTCTTAAGGGCCATGCTGACCCGGGCGTTCCTGATGCTGGAAGTTGCCAAAGAGCACCACGTGTGGCCTGATGATGCCATGATGGTACTGCACTCTCAGGATGAAGAGGGAAATCAGGTTCGGATGAATTTGGAGGGACCAAGCTTTGAGTGAACCGACTTTGTATTTCGGCTATGGGTCGAATTTGAACTCTGTACATTTTGCGGAGTGGCTGACCGAAAATACGAATCTGAAAGGAGCCGAGACTAAACTAGAAAAGGTCTCTAATGCATATTTGAACGGGTACCGGCTTGGATTTACTAGGAAAGCTAAGTCATGGAACGCCGGTGTCGCTGACGTTGTTGAGGCCAAGGGCGAAAGGGTCTGGGGTGTGGTTTTTCGTCCAACCCCAAGCCAGTGGATAGCTTTAGACCAAAAGGAGGGGGTTAAAATCAAGGCCTACAAGCGGCATGAGGTTCGGGTTTTTTTTGAAAAGGAAACTCCTGTAAGCGATGTTCCACACCCTTGCACTACTTACGTGGTGGTCAAAAAAGAGGGATGTTTGCAAGCCCCTCACCCAGAATACTCCAAGATAATTGAGGATGGCGGTAGGGAGCATCGGCTGCCCGATGAGTTTTTCGAGCACCTCGAGATTGCTAGGGTGACCGAACGGAACCCCGTGGCGATTTAAATGAGTGTTATTAGCGTGATACAGATTTATGAAGAGGGGAATTAAAAGCGTAGAGGTCTTGGCTTGGCGCAACATGGGTGATGAAAAAACTGGGTCGCGGCTGGTAATCGTTTATTTTTAAAGATCATGGCCCTGCATCCTGATTTTTCGGAAAACCCCTACCATCCTTTGGTGCCTAGCCAAAGATGGTTTCCCGGAGATGATAGTCTCCGAGAAAAGGGGTACAGGACGCTTATACCGCCCCTAGTCAGCAAGATTCGTGACGAAGTTTATAAATGGCGTAATGCGGGGTATCCAAACACTTCGCCGACCACAAAGGCCCTACTAAACTGGTGGTTCGAGACGCCGCACTTTATTGAGCAGAAAGACGGAACAACTTCCCAGTTCCTTTACTACTTTGCCCAAAGAGAAGCTGTGGAAAGTATCATTTGGCTCTACGAAGTTCAAAAAGCACGGGACAAGTTTAACCTGATGCGATTCGACTCGTCTGGTGGTGTCTCAACTGGAATGTTTGATGAAGAGTGGCCGAGATACGTTGCCAAGATGGCCACAGGTGCTGGAAAGACCAAGGTGATCTCCCTGCTCATGGCTTGGAGCTTCTACCACAAGACCTACGAAAACGACTCTACCCTTTCACGAAACTTCCTGCTGATTGCCCCCAATATCATTGTACTGGATCGGCTTCGGACAGATTTCGATGGGAAAAAGATCTTTTTCCAAGACCCAATCCTGCCCGACAACGGATTCGAGGGACGGAATTGGCGCGATGACTTCCAAGTGGATCTTCACATCCAAGACGATGTTCGGATTCAGAAAAAGACCGGGAACATTTTCCTGACCAACATTCATCGGGTTTACCTTAACGAACCGAAAGCCCCTTCCCTGCAGGATGAGGATCTGAGTGACTTCTTCTTGGAGCCATTTGGCCCCAAGCCCACCGGGAAGACCACAGACAGCCAAACCGACCTCGGACAAATCATTCGGGAAGTGGACGAACTGGCCGTATTTAACGACGAAGCCCACCACATCCATGATGCGAGGATGGGTTGGTTTAAAAACATTCAAGAACTGCACAACCGACTGTTGCAAAAAGAGAAAAACCTTTCCTTGCAAATTGATGTCACTGCCACCCCCAAGCACGACAACGGATCAATTTTTGTCCAGACAGTCACTGACTACCCGCTTGTTGAAGCCATCTACCAAAATGTTGTTAAGCATCCCGTGTTGCCAGATGCACCGAGTCGAGCAAGGTTGCAGGAAACAAAGAGTGCCAAGTTCTCGGAGCAGTACCGGGATTACCTCATGCTGGGAATTGAGGAATGGAAAAAGTCCTTTGCTGAACACGAGGCCATGGGAAAAAAGGCTATTCTGTTTGTCATGGTGGACGATACCAAGAACTGCGACGACGTGGGCGAAGCCTTGAAGAAGCTCTGCCCTGAGTTTGAAAACGGGGTTCTGGTGATCCACACAAAAAATAATGGAGATATTGCCGAATCTATGTCTGGCAAGAAAGAGGACGAGTTGCGCGAGTTGCGGAAAGAAGCCAATGCCATCGATACGTGGGAAAGTCCCTATAAAGCCATTGTTTCGGTTTTGATGCTCAAAGAAGGATGGGATGTCCGTAATGTCACCACCATCGTAGGGCTGAGAGCGTACAGCTCGAAAAGCAACATTTTACCGGAACAGACCTTAGGTCGTGGTCTGCGCCGAATGTATTTCGGAACCAATGTACCCGAAAAGGTTTCAGTAATGGGAACACCCGCATTTATGGACTTTGTCGAGTCCATCCAAAGCGAGGGAGTCACATTTGAGCGTAGGCCCATGGGGGACAAGACGCTTAGCAAAGATGCCTTAGTCATCGAGGTAGATAAGGAAAACAAGGCCAAGGATCTTGAAAAACTGGACATCCCGATTCCAAGGATGAGCCGAAGATACAGCATGGAATTCAAGAATCTGGATGCTCTTGACCCCGCTAAACTTGGTAACGGCAAACTCTCCTTGCTTAAGTTTGATGTCACCGATGTCCGTGAAATTGTGTTTAAGACCATGATCGATGACGAACACGATCACATTACCGTTTTGGATGGCTCCGGACCGGCTGATTACAGATCCGTCGTCGCTTTCTACACACGGATGCTTTTGAAGGACCTGCGCCTGTTTGGTGGGTACGATGTTCTCTACGGCAAAGTAAAAACCTTTATGCGGGAACACCTTTTTGAGAAATCACCTGTGGATTTGGAAGATCCCATGGTACTGCGAAATCTCTCGGAAGTTGCGCCCGGCAAAGTGTTGTACGATTCTTTTAAACGGGCGATCAACGGACTTGCGATCCAAGACAAAGGAACGTCACGGCTGGAGAGCTATATCAAACTCCGTGATACTCGTCCCTTTCGTACTGAATACCGCAACAGCGTTACTGCCAAGAAAAGCATCTTCAACAAAGTGGTTGGTGAGGCTACGGGTGGCGGGTTTGAGCTAGCCTTTGCGACCTTTCTTGAGGCCGCAGCCGATGTCCAAGCTTTCAGTAAAAACTACTTTGCTATTGGCTTTGCCGTCGATTACGTCAAGGCGGACGGCGATCTGTCCACCTACACGCCAGACTTCCTCGTACGGGCAAAAGACGGGAACATCTGGGTTGTGGAAACCAAAGGCCGAAAAGAGCTGGATCTACCGCAGAAGATGGCACGGCTGAAACAGTGGTGTGCTGATGCTACCGAGGCATCCGCAGCCGAGAACGGACCGGCATACAACCTTCTTTTTGTGGATCAGGAAGGGTTCAATACGCATCGGCCAAAGACATTGGCTGATCTGATTAAAAGCTTTACCGACTACCGGAGCTAAAGATGGCAAAAAACAACCAGATTGAATTAACCGATGCCGAAAAGCGGGATCTGACCGAGCGGATTATTGCCGGAAAGTATCTACCCGAAAAATATCGGTTTCTCCTTTTTGAGGATAAGAGTGAGGTGGAATTGGTCTGGAATGGTAAAAGCCGCGATGTCTGCAACACGATCCTTCCCTTTCAGACTCTTGAGCACATCGATGAGCCGAGGAAAGAAAGGAATGCAGATGAAGAGTTGAGCTTTGACAGGCGCGGACGTCAAAAGACTGGTTGGACCAATAAGCTAATCTGGGGAGACAACAAACTCATACTATCGTCTTTAAAGAGTGGTCCATTGAGGAAAGAAATTGAGGACGCTGGTGGGCTGAAGCTTATCTACATCGATCCACCGTTCGACGTCGGTGCCGATTTTAGTATGGACGTTGAAATTGGAAGCGAAACATTCCACAAAGAAGCAAACGTTCTTGAGCAGGTAGCTTACCGAGACACATGGGGACGTGGCGCAGACTCGTTTATTAGTATGATCTATGAACGGTTGCTTATAATGCGTGATTTGATGCACAGCGAGGGGAGCATCTACGTACACTGTGACTGGAGAGTAAATGCATTCCTGCGAACCATAATGGGCGAAATCTTCGGGCCGAATAATTTCGTGAATCAACTTTGCTGGCGTCGAACAACAGCACATGGTGATGCGAAACAAGGCGCTCAACACTTTGATACCGTGGACGACACAATACTATTCTTTGCAAAATCGGACGAGTACAAGATCTGGAATACACAGTACGTTCCGTTCTCTGACGAGCAAATTGAGCAACAATACAACAAAAAAGAAAGTGATGGACGAAGGTATCGGCTTGTTACACCAACGGCGGCGAAGCCGGGCGGTGATACATCCTATCCATGGAAGGGTGTGACACCACCGCAAGGTAGATACTGGGCATACTCGAAGGGGAAAATGGAGGAGTTCGATAAGCAGGGGAAATTATATTACTCGAATACAGGGCAGCCTTATATCAAATACTACCTTGATGATCGACCCGGCGTCGCAGCATCCACCATTTGGGCTGACATGTTACTCGCACCAACAGCTAAGGAGCGAGTTGACTACCCAACACAAAAACCAGAAAAACTTTTGGAACGAATTATCAAAGCCAGCAGTAATGAGGGCGATTTGGTTGCAGACTTCTTTTGTGGGAGTGGCACAACTGCTGCCGTAGCCGAAAAACACGGACGCAAATGGATAGCCAGCGATCTGGGTAAGTTCGCTATTCATACAACCCGAAAACGAATGATCAAAGTTCAGCGCGAGCTTAAAAACGAAGGAAAACCCTATGCTGCATTTGAAGTCTTGAATCTTGGCAAATATCAACGCCACGCCTACATCGATGTCTCTCATCGACTATCCGGAAAGGCCAAAGAGAAAGCGCTAGCTGCTAGAGAAAAAGAATTCCGTGAGCTGATCCTTAAGGCATACAAATCCCAACCACTTCCGAATGACGAGTTCTTCCATGGAAAGTCCGGAAACCGAATTGTTGTAGTTGGCCCGGTCAACCTGCCTGTTACTCGGCTCACTGTGGAGGAAGTCATTTCCCAATGCCGACAACGCGGGGTTACTCGTTGTGATCTACTTGCTTTTGAATTTGAGCTTGGTCTCTTTCCTGCGGCCTTGGATGAGGCAAAGCAAAAAGGTATCGATCTTGTTACGAAGATTATTCCACCTGATGTTTTTGATAAACGAGCGGTAGAGGCTGGTGAAGTGGAATTCCATGAGGTCAGCTACATTGAAGCTACGCCACGTACTGATAAGAAAGACCCTCGCAAACTCACCATTGAACTAACTGACTTTTCCGTTTTTCACCAACAAGGACAGGCCAAGAAGGCAGCCGAGGAACTTAAGGAAGGCAAAAGCACCGTCATCTGCGAAAAGGGCAATCTGGTCAAGGTAAGCAAGGATAAGGATGGAAAGATTAAGAAAGAGATCCTGACCAAGAAGTGGCATGACTGGATTGATTACTGGGCAGTGGATTTCGATTACGAGAGCCGCAAAGAGATTATCAAGAGAGCAAAAGGATTTGGAGATAAGGGGGAAAAGGATGTTTATACCCCGGAAGACGGGTCTTTTGTAGACACGGAAGAAGTATGGAGCGGGAACTACATCTTTGAGAACGAATGGCAGAGTTTTCGGACCAAAAAGGATCGTGAATTAGAGCTTACCTCTGCGTCACACACCTACGAGAAGAAGGGCCGATACATCATCGCCGTCAAAGTCGTGGATATTTTCGGCAACGACACCATGACTCTCGTTCCGATCGATATTGCGTAATGCTTTTCTCGAATGAACCAGAATCTTTCACTTCTAAGGTGACATCTACTAGGTGTTGTTAGTGTATTCCTAGAAATATAATTAAATGGCAAAACAAGATATTACAGTTGAAGAGCTGGTCCGGATGATTGAAAAAGGTGAGCTACGACTCCCTGAAATGCAGCGGCGCTACGTGTGGAGATCTACTCGTGTTCGGGATCTGCTGGACTCGCTCTATCGTGGGTACCCCTCTGGAGCAATTCTCGTTTGGGACACAGACGAGGATGTGCCTCAACAAGAGTTTGCAGTTAAACAACAAGCTAACCCTTATCGAAATACAAAACTACTTTTAGATGGGCAACAGAGGCTGACATCCCTTTCAGCGGTAATCCGTGGCGAACCAATCACTGTAAGATCTAAAGGTAAAACAAGAGATATTGAAATACTCTTTAACCTCGAGCATCCTGAAAAGTTGGAACTCGTTACTGAGGTGGAGGAGGGAAACACCCAGGGTTTGTCTGCCAACGACAACGACTTTGAATTCGCGGATGATGCAGAAGAGGAGGCGGTGGATTCTACCGACGATGATCTACAGAAACGGCTAGAGGCCATGACGTTTGTTGTAGGGACCAAGAAGCTCGAGAAGCTGCCAAACTGGGTAAAGGTTTCTGAGGTATTTCAAAGCCATGGAGATACGGAGTTTCTAAAAAGGGCAGGGGTAAAGGAGTTAGCTGATCCCAGGACTACAAAGTACAGCGAGAGGCTCCGAAAGCTTCGGGCCATTAAAAGCTATCAATACCGGATGGATATCTTGGAAAAAAAACTATCCTATGACGAAGTCACTGAAATATTTGTTCGGGTCAATTCACTTGGCGTTAAGCTTAGGAGTTCTGATTTGGCCTTAGCACAAATAACCGCAAAATGGCGTGGGTCACTTGCAGCATTTGAAAAAGAGCAGGCAAGATTCCTTAAGAACGGTTTTGAAATCGAGCTTGGCGTACTCCTTAGGAACCTTGTGATCTTTGCAACGGGCCAGTGCAAATTCCTTACCATTGGTAAAGTAGAAATCGAAAAACTAAAAGAAGCTTGGGAAAAATCGATTCATGGTATGGAGTACGCCGTTAACTTCATCAAAAGCAGTGCAGGCATCGATAGCCCCGCCCTTTTGTCTTCATTGAACCTTTTGCTGCTCATTGGTTATTACGGACAAATGCGAGGCTTTAAGATTCAGGCTAAAGAAGCTAACGAGCTTTTATATTGGGCTATCCTCGCAAACGCAAAAGGGCGCTATTCTAGAGGCTCAAGTGAAACTCTTCTTGATCAGGATTTAGCTATTCTGAGAGACGGCAAAGGAGCAGGGGAGTTACTGGAGAAACTGCGACTTCAAGTTGGGAGACTTGATATAGGTCCTGAAGAATTCGAGGGACGAAACCAACGAAGCGCTATCTTTAAGACTATGTTTCTGGCCTTTCGCAAGGCAGGTGCCAAAGACTGGTACTCAAAACTACCAATTGGGAAAGAGCATATCGGAGCCAATCATTCTTTACAATATCATCACATATTTCCGAAAGCTTACCTAAAGAGAGAGGCGAGAGATGTTGATGCCGACGACATTGCGAATATGGCGTTTATTGCTGGAAGGACAAATAAATCAATAAGTGATAAATCCCCCGCTAGTTATATATCTAAGATCCTTGAGGAAGCTGGTGAGGATATGCTTGATAAGCAATGTATCCCTACCAACCCCGAACTTCTTGAAGCCCAAAGCTATGAAGTATTTCTCAAGACGCGCAGGGAGATAATGGCCAAGCGTATTAATAAATTCTTCGATGATTGTAGGCTTTGAGAAGAGCATCCGGTCCAAGGGTCTTTAGTAAGGGCTCCTATGTATAAGCCTTTTGTAAAATGAAATTCTGGTGGGTTAGTCATAATCAGACTTTCCGTCAGGAGGTGGATGGGAACTACATGTGGTCGCCCAAGGTTAATTCCAACAACAAGATAAACCCTTGCTATGAAAACATGCGGGAAGTTTCCCGTGGGGATCTTGTGTTCTCATTTAACGACACAAAAATCATGGCTCTTGGAATTGTGGAAGGACCGGCTTTTACGTGCCCAAAGCCCGCAGAGTTTGGGCGTGCTGGCCTAAATTGGAAAAACACGGGCTGGCGTGTGAACGTCGCTTTTAAAAGATTAGTCAACCCGATGCAGCCAAGGCTGCATATGCAACTACTCAATCCACTTCTACCGGTGAAGCATGCGCCCCTGCAGAAGAACGGGGACGGTAACCGGTTTTATCTTGTCAACCTGCCAGATGTGTTGGCGAAAGCCTTACTGGGGCTGATCGGATCTGAGGGTGAGGCTCGTTTTCAGGATTGCTTAAGCACGGACCGGCTGAGCGAAGAAGCAGCTATCTATCAGGCAGATAAAACCGAAATTGTAGATACATGGCACAAGGCTATTGAGAAAGATATCGACGATGATCCTAACCTAAAGGCCACGGAGAAAACCGAGACCAAAAAAGCCAGAATAGGGCAGGGGATCTTTAAGCGAAACGTAACAAGGATCGAAAAATGTTGCCGAGTGACAAGGGTAAATAACATTGATCACCTAATCGGCAGCCATATTAAACCTTGGAGTAACTCTAACAACCGAGAGCGACTAGACGGGGAAAATGGACTTCTACTAACCCCTTCGATCGATCACTTGTTCGATGGAGGATTCATATCATTCAAAAATAGCGGGGATTTAATCGTTTCGAGTGTAGCGGACAGGGCTTCGCTTCAAAAAATGGGGGTTCCGCAGGAAAGTGCATTCAATGTGGGATCTTTTACAAGAAAGCAAACCGAGTATTTGGAATACCACAGGGATTTGATTCTGCTTCAGGCGCGAAGTTGATCCTCGATCCTAAAGCACCGACGTTTAGCTCGCTCAAAAAAGGGCTGATGTTTAGTTCTGCCAGACGGCGTTGCCTTGGATACGCAGGGCCTCGGCGTAGGCCTTTTCCTCTTCGACGTAGTTGTTGGCCGTAAGGATAGGTTGATCCTGATATAACTCAGGCAGGAGTCTTAGGCCGTACTTTTTCGCATAACGGTTGGATCTGAATCCCGTCTTATGCTGGGTGAACCGTTCTTTAGGCGTGAGGACTGTGGTGCCTACGTAGAGACAGTGCTTATCTGCTTTATAATTTGGGTTCTTTTCTCGGAAGGCTCTGGAATCTTTACGAACCAAAGGATCGAGCTGAATGACGTAGAGATTACGGGTGGGTCTATCGCCAAAGGTTCGGAGGCGGCTTTCCCACGTGGCGATCTTTTGTTTTTCCTGTGTGTGGCAGCTGTGGACGTGAACGGTGCCATGTTCCACCCAGAAGTAGGCGTCTTGGTGGAACTCGCGTCCAATTTCAGATGCGGTTTTGTGGTTTAGTCCCCAGACAGCGAAGCCTTTTTCCTCATGGGACCAGTCCTCTGATACGCCGGTAATGCGGTGCTTCGGTAACGACTTACGGGATAGGCTCCGTCGAAGTTCTTTGTCTGCCTCGGTGTTGGTTTCGAGGTCGACTTTTTTGCCTTCGGGGTTGTGAGCGGTGAGGATGGCGAAGGGGCGCGACCAGTCGGGTGGTGGCTGGTTTTCCCCGGGCTTTTTGGGCACGAAGAGGGTCTGGAGATATTCGGGTCGGATCATGTTGTGAGTTTATTTTTCCAGTGGTTCGGAGACAAGGTAGGGGTTGGTGGCGCTCTCGGTGGAGTATTCGCTGCCGTAGATGCTGTAGGGGTTGTTAATGCTGGTGCCGCTGTACTCACTGCCATACAGGCCGAAGGGGTTGGAGGTGGAGTTAAGGTCGAAGGGGTTGGCGCTGTCGACACCGAGGAAGGTGCCGTCCTCCGCAACCAAGACGGGAGGGTTTGCCTGTGAGGTTGGAGGCATGAAGGCTAAAATCAGAATCACAAAGCAGTGGAAGGTAGAAGGGAGCAGGTGGAAGAATTTTGGAAATAGGTTCATGGGGTTACCTTTCAGTTTAAGTTGGAGTTGAAAATGAGGTTTAAGTTTTAGGTTGGGTTGCCTTACTTCACTAAAGCTTCGTAGGGCTTTGCCCTGACTTGCCAAGACGACGCTGGGCGGTGGGTTTGCGGCGTATTTCTTTATCAATGCACTGTTGGACGGACTGGTCGTCGAGGATGAGGGCTTGGCGGAAGAAGGTGTCGAAGCCGTTGTCGCCCTGACCGGATTTGCGGGCCTCAGGGCCGAAGGCGCGATGGGCGAGGGTGAACAAGGCGCGGAAGAGGCCGCGTCGGGTGCGGGGGTTAGCGAAGGCGATGGTGACGGCCTGAAAGGCCCACTTGAGAAAAGGTGGGATGTTGGGGTTCTCGAGAATTGGATTCAGGGACTCCGCGATTTTGGGCCATGGGGCGGGGACCTGATAGTTGCAGGTGTGTCGTTGCGAGTTGGTGAAGAGTCGGGTGTGGCTGAGGGTGGTGGGTCGGGTTTTGTTGGGGATGGTCATGGTGTGGTGTCCTTTCTTTGGGGTTTTAGGAAGCGGGGGTGGCAGGTTCCGAGCCGATGGGTTGGCGGGGGCCGGAGCCGTCGTCACCAGGGTCGTAGCCGAGGGCGTTTTCAACGTCCCAGCAGAGGTCCTCTTGGCTGATAGTTTTGCCGTCGTGCAGGCGGATGGAGTGGAGGGGGAGATGCGGATAGCCCGGGGCGTGGACTTGGCGGTTGTCGGGATTGTAGAAGAAGATGTAGTGCCGGCCGCTGAGGACGAGGGTGGTCTCTTGCCAGCCATCGGGAAGCGGGAGAGGGCCGGAGGCGGTAACCTCGACTTGAGGGCGGGCCTTGGGTTTCGGGGATGGTTGGGGATTTTTGCTCATATTGGGTGTTGTTTTACTTGCCTATAGGTTGCGGTTGGAGATGGATTTCGTGACATTCCGTAGAATGAATTTAAATTTCGAGCCTATCACATGGGGTAGGACATCCGCAGGCCTAGGGTCGACAAGTG
>Ga0214917_10007125_pt1 | contig 11406 bp, 10 predicted proteins | sample LL_1208_BB_MetaG_FD_177983 | JGI IMG/M metagenome (GOLD analysis project Ga0214917, IMG submission 177983) | Freshwater microbial communities from Lake Lanier, Atlanta, Georgia, United States - LL_1208_BB | ecosystem: Environmental > Aquatic > Freshwater > Lake | place: USA: Georgia | collected...
GAGGAAGCAGAATCATTGTTGCGCTCAATTACTAAAACAGAATTAAGAATGTTAAAAATTAAATTGGATAAATTTTTTCTGTTCACAAGAATTGAGATTATTAGGTTAAAATTAAAAATTAGGATGCTCTAGACAAATAAATTTTGCGAGCACTATCTTCAAGTTAATTTGCATTAATATAAATTAATTCTCTTTTTGAATGACAAAGAAAACTCCCCGTCGTGATAACAAATTAATTAAAGCAACCAAGTTATTGGTGCTTGCTATAATTTCGTATAAATGTCAGTCAGAACAACCTTTCCATCTCAAGATTATTACAAGAGATTCAGAGGGCTTTTAAAGTTTAAAATTTTGAGCCACAAGCAGCAAATTTTTTTGGTTACTAGCCTTTTTAAATTGCCAGATCTAAATTCATTCTGAGCGTCACTTGGCCGGACTAAAATTTCTAAAATATCACGTTACATCTCTCTTTATATATTTTATATCACTACCTTAGATAGATTGTGATTCCCAATACTGTATGATTAGACTGATTACAAATTGATTGAAAGTGGGCTTTATGACGTCCGTACTTATAACTGGAATAACTGGAATGGTTGGGTCACACCTACTTGACTATTTGGTTGAAAAAACAGATTGGAATATCTACGGTTTACGGCGTTGGAGGAGTTCAACTAGCAATATTCAGCATCATTTTGATAAAGATTACTTTCATTCCAGGGTTAATTTGATTGAAGGCGATTTACTTGATTCTCAATCTTTATTGAGAGTGATGAAAATTTCCAAACCTGACTACATTTTTCATTTGGCTGCGCAAAGTTTCCCCACATCGAGTTTTATTATGCCAATCCAGACTTTAGACACCAATGTACTTGGGACGGCCAGACTCTTAGAAGCTATCAGGAATTCAAACTTAAACCCTTGGGTTCATATTTGCTCCTCGTCTGAAGTTTTTGGTCAGGTTAAAAAACAGGACTTGCCCATAAACGAATACAATAAATACCAACCAGCCTCGCCTTATGCGATTTCGAAAATAGGTGCGGACTTACTGAGCATTTTTTATGCGGAGGCTTACCAAATTAAAACTATTTCAACTAGGATGTTCACTCATACAGGTCCAAGAAGAAGTGAAGTGTTTGCAGAGTCCTCATTTGCAAAACAAATTGCGCTTATTGAGATCGGAGCTATTCCTCCCGTGGTCAATGTAGGGAATTTGAATTCCGTTAGGACATGGGCTGATGTTCGAGATGCCGTAAGGGCATATTATATTCTGTTGACAAAGGACCCAAATCCCGGTGAGGTTTATAACATAGGAGGTAATTTCACTTGTACTATTGGCGATATGCTAAATCATTTAATATCGATATCAACTTTTAAAGGCAAAATCAAAGTTGTAGAAAATAGAGATTTACTACGACCCTTGGATGCAGACCTTCAAATTCCAGACATAACAAAATTTGTACAGAAGACAGGATGGGCTCCCAAGTACACTTTCGCTGAAACTATGAATGATCTCATGGATTATTGGCGGTCTAGTGTAATAAATCATAAATTTGAGACATTTTGGAGATAAATGTACTGTTAGATATCTTAACCGAATTCGAAAAAGGAATTCACTATGATAGTAACTAGGGCCCCCTATAGAGTGTCACTTTTCGGGGGCGGTTCAGATTTTCCAAGCTGGTATATGGACAGAGGTGGTCATGTTCTGGCATTTGCAATTAACCGATACTGCTATATCACTGCTAAAAACTTACCGCCTTTTTTTAGGCACAAATATAGGCTTTCATATTCAAGAATCGAAGAAGTCTCTAGTTTAGATGAAATAAAGCACCCAGCATTCCGCGAGGGCATTCGAGTGTATGGAGAGGGTGCACCGCTAGAAATACACCACCATGGAGATTTACCTGCGCAGAGTGGAATTGGTTCAAGCTCTGCTTTCTCAGTTGCTTTAATACAATCATTAAAAACTTTAGCGAATAAGCCAGTCACTGTAGCTGAAATTGCTAATGAAGCAATTGGATTCGAGCAGCGTGTTTTGGGTGAAAACGTAGGGTCTCAGGATCAAATAACATGTGCGATTGGGGGATTAAACTCTATAAAATTTGAACAAAATGGATCATGGATTTCCCAAAGAATTAAGGTCTCAGAATCTGTAAAAGAGGAGATTGAAAGCAGATGTGTTATCGTGCACACTGGAATTTCAAGAATTAGTTCTCAAATCTCAACTGGTATTATTAACAGTATTGAAAATAAATTAAATGTCAACAGTATTGAGAAATTAATCAAATTAACGGAAGAAGCAATTAAAATTTTAGAAAATGGTAACGATTTAGATCAGTTTGGCGAAATGTTGCAGCAGAGTTGGCAGCTAAAAATTAAGTTGAATAATTTGGCCACAAGATCGGAGATAGAAAAAATTTTTAACTTGGCTCAAAAGGCAGGTTCGCTTGGAGGCAAGGTTCTGGGTGCTGGTGGTGGCGGATTTTGTATGTTTTGGGTGAGAAAAGACGGGCGAGAGGATTTTATTGCGAAATTTAAGCCAAAAATTGTGGTGCCAATTAAAATAGAAAATCAGGGTGTACAAGTAATTTTGCATGATAATCACAATTTAGAGTAGTTAAAAATGAAAAATCTAATTTTCAGTCTAATCTTGTCACATATTTGTTGAAAACCGAGACCAGTAGGAGATAAAATAGAGAATATGAGAGCAGAGAAGCGTCAAAAATTTAGATGGCCTCTTATGCATGATGCTATTTCGACTTGTGATAAAGCGGCGTTGGTTGACTTTATCAATACGAAAGCTGTGCGTTTTACCAATGGACAGAAAGTTTTGGAATTTGAAAACCTATGGTCAAAATGGCTTGGAGTCTCCCACTCAATTTTTGTGAATTCTGGCTCTTCCGCTAATGATATTACAATGATGGTTATAGCGGAGATGTTTGGCCCCGGGGAAATAATCGTACCGCCTTTAACTTGGGTCTCTGATATCTCTGCGGTTATTAGAGCTGGCCATAAACCTGTGTTCGCCGATATCAACAGCCAATCTTTAGCGCTTGATATAGGTGAGGTGAGAAAGTTGATTTCAAAAAAAACCAGAGCGATTTTTTTAACTCATGTACTGGGATTGAACGGCCTCAATGATGAATTTCTAGAATTAGTGAATTTTCACGAGATTCCTTTAATTGAAGATGTTTGCGAGTCGCATGGCGCAAAATTTGGCCATAAAAAACTTGGGACGTTTGGACTCGCATCAAATTTTTCTTTCTATTTTGCTCATCACATGACTACGATTGAGGGGGGAATGATTTCCACAAATGATGAAAACTTTTACGACATTGCTCGGATGATGAGATCCCATGGGTTAGTCCGAGAATCCATTTTTGAAAAAACTAGGAATTATTATGCGGAGAAGTATCCTGATCTTAACCAGGATTTTGTATTTGCATATCCATCTCATAATATGCGTTCAACAGAACTTAATGCGGTGATCGGGATAAGCCAACTAAATAACTTAGACGACAAGATAAAAAAAAGGAGTGAGAATTTTGAGTATTTTTTATCAAACCTTGACTCTACAATATTCGAAACAAATTTGAAAATCGAAGGTAACTCTAACTATGCTCTTACATTAATTCTGAGAGAGAAATCGATTCTTATACGGGACCGAATTGAAGACATCTTGAGACTTGAAGGAGTTGAATTTCGCAGGGGGATGGCTGGAGGAGGCAATCAACTAAGACAACCTTACTTAAAAAATATAGCAAAAGGACTAGATTTAGGATCATTTCCTGTAGTTGAGCACTGTCATTTCTTCTCTTGGTACATTGGTAACAATGAGTCCATTACTAAATCTCAAATTGATAAGTTGTGTGAAGTTTTGAGCGCACCAAATTTACGTTGAGTTAAAAGGTCAGAAACCCTACATAAGACATAGATTTAGAATGATGTCCACTGGATGACTTATAAATTTAGGGAAGTGAAGTATTGTGGTATAGTAAAAACACTTATCTTGTTCAAAATAATTCATATGAAATGGAGTGTTTAGATGATTAAATATTTTGTAAAGACTATCAAGAACTATAACCTATTTTGTTTGCCGAAAAGATGAGTAAATTTAAGCATTGAATCCTCAAAATTAACATATAAAATATCGAAGATGCAAAAAAAGCAGCGCGTTTTGATCTTAGGTGCAACTGGTTTTATAGGTAGAAATTTAGCCGAAAAATTTTGTGATGACCCAAGATTCGAAGTTGTGCTTGGTTACAATGTCAAACCTAAGTATAAAATTAATAATGGCAGGTGGATTCGTGCCGATTTAACTCATTACAATGAAGTTCACCAAATCATTAAGAATATCGATATTCTCATTCAATCTGCTGCTGCTACATCAGGGTCAAAAGACATAATTAATTCTCCAGAAATTCATGTGACTGACAATGCTATTATGAATTCCTTAATCTTGAGAGAAGCTTATCGCAACAATCTCAAGCACATTATTTTTTTTAGTTGCACAACCATGTACAGATCAGATCCAATTAACAAACAAAGTGAAGAGAGTTTTTCTGAATATTCCCACATATACCCAAAATATTTTGGTTTAGCTTCTACTAAAATTTATATCGAAAAGTTATGTGAATTTTATTCTTCACTTAGTGAAACAAAATTTACCGTAATTCGACACAGCAATATTTACGGCCCTTGGGATAAATTCGATTTAGCTCGCAGTCATGTTATGGGAGCCACAATAACAAAAATTTTGACTGCTAAAAAAGATATTGTGATTTGGGGCAATGGTACAGAAATTCGCGATTTTTTGTTTGTTGATGATTTAGTAGACTTAGTCGTCAAAGCCCTTTTTGAGCAAAAGGATAAATTTCTCCTTATCAATGCGGGTTCAGACACGGGGATATCAATAGCTGAGCTTACCGAGCTTGTAGCGGGAATAGCTGGCAAAAAATTAAATTTAAAGTTTGACAAAACCAAACCAACTTTGAATTTTTCATTCATTAGTGACAGTGCAAAAGTAAAAAAAACTTTAGGGTGGCATGCCATAACACCTTTGCATGAAGGAGTAGAAAAAAGTTTAGACTGGTGGCAAAAAAATTCTAGAGTTTAAAGATGACGCCTCCTTAGAAGTTCTGAAAACTTACGGCCTAGTAATTTTTGATCGAGACGGGGTCATCAATTGTAAACCTGAGAAACCAAATCGATACATCTTAGACATAGAGAATTTAGTTTTAAATATTAAAGTTTTGAAACTTATAGTTGATCTAACTCAATTAGGAGTTAAAGTTGCAGTTGCTACTAATCAACAATGTGTTGGCAAAAAATTAGTTAACAATAGACAGCTACAAAAAATCCACGACCATATTAATAATCACATAGTGAAACTTGGAGGATTCAAAATAAACTTTTATGTTTGTCCCCATCTCAAAAGCGCTAATTGTGATTGTAGAAAACCAAAGCCTGGATTAATTTTTAGAATTATGAATGATCTTAAAATTAGTGCATGGGAAACTGTTTATATTGGGGATCAATTAATTGATAGAGCAGCAGCTAATGCATCTAATGTTAATTTTTTGCATTATGATTTGAAGATGCATAGATTTAGCAAATAGTTATCCGCACCGCCAAATATTATAGTCAAATAAAAGTGAGTTTGAATTGGGTTTTAGCATATGGAGGTTGTTGATGACAGATATAACTCGTAGATTTCCAATTGATTTAGCTCACTTCAATATTTGTAAATTTAAAATGTTTTTGATATAATATAGATATGCTGGCAACAGAATTATTGCAGTCAAAAGTTTTGAGCCTGAACACCTTGATAAATACTTTTTCAGAAACTAATAAGGAAGAATTTGCAATTATTTGCAAGGTGATTGTTCAAGCCTTGCAAAATGGACAAACAATTTTTTGGTGCGGTAATGGAGGAAGTGCGGGTGAAAGTTCTCATCTTGCAGTTGAGTTAATAGGTCGGTTCAAGGAAAATCGTAGACCTTTTTCCTCCTTAGCGTTAAATGCAGATTCTGCGGCAATTACTTGCATAGCAAATGATTTTGGTTACGCTGAAATTTTTGCGCGCCAACTTGAAGGTTTAGCAAAACCCGGTGATATTTTGATTGCACTTTCTACGTCTGGTCAAAGTCCAAATATCCTAGAAGTATTAAAAAGAGCAAAAAAAATTGGTGTCTTATCGATTGCGTTATTAGGCAAGCACGCTGTACAAGCTGCCTCGATGGCTGATCACTGCATAATTGTTAATTCAACAGAAACTGCTCGCATTCAAGAAATTCATCTATTACTAGGTCATGTTATTTGTGAGTACGTTGAATTAACTTTGCAAAATTCTTAATTATTATGAAATTTTTCGTCAAATACTATTAATCATAACCTGAAACTGACTAATTTAGATTTTCCGCATTATCTTATTAAATTGACACAGCCCTTGTAATCTTGGTAATTTCTGTTTGATGTACAGATCTTTTTTGTACCCTATTATAGTTTATTGAAATCAATCTTAAAATTAATTTACTAATAATATCCAAAAATAACTGGTAAAATTCCCTGATAGCTCCACTTTTATCAACTCATTCATTTTAAGCTTTTTTAGCAGTTTCCAATAGCGCGACTTGACTAGGATGTGGCATAAGACCCGGGTGAATCACCGTGCAAAGTTTCTCAAAATGTCAATTTAAGCACTATGGCATTGAGCAATCCATTTGTTGGTACACAATAGGTATCTAATAGTAAAAATAAAACCAGTCAAATTAACTGGTCATCTCGGGTGGAAGCGAGTTTATCAATAGTTACCTAATCTAGGGCACTCAAGTCAGATCAAGCGCGAAACGAAATTATAAGGTTGATAATTAATTTTTTTGGAGGCTATAAAGAATTAAGTTTCACGTTTAAATTACCAGAAGCTGCTGATATACTGTATCTATATGGTTTCGGACTTGCTACTCAAATCCCATGGTTAATTAGGGTTTACTCCAATGGATTTCAATAAGGGTTTTCAAATATTTGAAAAGCGAAACAAAACAGACTAAATACAAAAGTTGGTAGGTAAATTGACAATCATAAAAATCAAAATTAAAAACTAGAATCCAAGATGAAAGAAGTGTTTTAGTGTGCAAAAATCTTATTTAACCAAGATATGTTTTGTAAAATAGCTGAAGAACTCAAGGAATTGAAATAGTCGGGCTTAGATTTGATGGAATGGAAACTTTAAGCTTGAAAATTCATTTAGGTTCAAGACCAGCATAGAGTATAATTCTATGAAGACTTTAATGTTCTGAAAAATAGGTGCATTATTACAAACTCATATCTAGAAAATTGGTTTAAATACTTTGAGTTGAAACCAAAAGGCATTTTACATGTTGGAGCACACCTAGGACAAGAATTAGAGTTTTATAATTCTTTGAAAGTTAATAAAGTAATTTGGTTCGAAGCGATTCCAGAAATATGTAGTCAGTTAAAACGTAAAATTAAAGAATATCCAAATCATATCGCAATAAATTCATTACTGTATTCAGTGAGAGGTAAATCAGTTCGTTTCTATATATCCAGTAATGAAAAAGTTTCAAGTTCCTTGAATAGACCTCATTTGGTTTCAGCGGTTTGGCCATCTATTAAATTTGACGAAACAATGGATTTAAAGACAGAAACCCTAGATTACATAATACAAAAAAAAGCATTCGATTCGAACGAATATAACTGTTTGGTTTTAGATACCCAAGGGTCTGAACTAGAAGTCCTAAAAGGTTTTAAGAATGGAATTAAAGATATTGAAATAATTGTGACTGAAATTTCGACCAAGCAATTATATAGAAATTCAGTTCTGTTTGAAGAGATAAAAAGTTGGCTCGAGAATCAAAATTTTATGCTAGTTGCATCGCAAATTCATCAAGAGATTGGCGAAGGAAATGCACTTTTCTTAAAGTCAAATGTTGCCAACTTGCTCTTATCAAATAGACAACCATTATTTGAATTAATTGGTCGAAGGTTGGTTTTTGGCATTTTTATAAGAGAAACATTGCTAAAATTTTTTCCTAGGCATTTAGTTTCTAAAATTTCCAGAAAAAAATGAAAACTATATGGAATTGAAATGCTCTAGGTGCAAAAATCGCGAAAGTCCGAGAATATTATACGCCCGACTCCACAAAATTTTGATAAGTATTTATTAGATCCCTCAAGTAATTTTGGTCATCTTTATAATCTGAATTAAGTAGGGTTCGTTTTTACATAGCACTATAATTAATGCGTAAAGCAAAAGCTATAGACCTAGACTGAAGGTTCGTTCGAGTAATAGTTTGGCTACATATGGATATTTAATAAAAATTTGCTTCATAAATGTTAAATTGTGGGTGCATGTAATGTTCAAATTTGGGAGCATTTTCGTTTTGGAACCACGGCTTTGGAACATACACAACCCCACCTTTGTTCATGCACAAATATCCTCCCCACCACGAGAGAGAGCTATTTGCTGTTATTAAATAATCGGCATTTGTCATTATTTTGAGAGCCTCCCATGGGTTACTTTGCCTTGGGTCAATAATAGTTCCAAAATTCATCCCTATATTTTCTTTTTTTAGCAAATCAATATCGTCCGTTAAAGTTGTTATAATTATGCCCGGGTTTTCTAATTTAATTTGTTTGATCACGGGAAGGTAAGAATCAGTTTTAATTACTCCAAAAAAACCTTTGAATCTTGGATATAGATAATCGCCCCTACGAATATGAATTACTAGGTTTTTTAAAAATATGCTCTTATGTTGATTATGCATAATAATTTTTTTATCCAAAAAAGTTATTAAATCTTCAATTACTGAAGTGCTGACCAAATCCACAAATTTCCAGTCCTGCCAGAATCCGTCAAAGCTATAATTTTCTATTGTACTTTTTTTATTAGATGGGACAAATAAATGAATGTCTGAATCGGTAATTTTGATGTAATTCTTGTTTTTCAATACAAAATTTTCCCAGTAGCCAGCAAGCTTTGACCGATATAAAAATCTTTCAATTAATGAATCGTGACCGATTGTAAAATGTTTTTTTAAATCAATGTGAGTACAGAAGTTCATCAAATCATCCAACAAAAATTTCACATGAGGTGTACTTCCTGAAGTTGGTTTATTTTCGATCAAAATGCGAGATTTAAGTTTCTTAGCTATGTAATGTCCGAAGGCAAATTGAAAAAGTTGGTTGCCTAACCCACTTGTAACAATTACTCTATGTCTATGGTTTTGAGTCATTTATCTGCTAAACTAATTCTTGGATTCCCAGCGCTTCGTGAATTAAGAGACTAGTCAAATTTGATTCAATGAAATGCATACGGCAAATTGTTGTGAATTCCACGCCAGATTATAGCATTTTGCAACGAGTTTAGCTTAAAAACTGAAACTTGAGCTTTTAAAAGATTATTCTTTTATATTTCAAGAGTTAATCTGTCTATTATTATTACAAATGCTTGATCACTGTTTGGTTAATCATTTAATAAAAAAAGTAGTCAGCCCTATTTGGCGCGAGCAATCTATTTAGCAATTTGCTCAAAAGGTATGCTTACTCATATCCTATAGGATCACGATATTTTGAGTATATAAGTAGAGATCAAGTTTGTTAATTTCTAGGACATTTTCACTGCAAGCCACGATCACTCAATTCCAAACAATTAACCCTTAAAACTGACTGAAATTGCGAAAACTTGGAAATCAATTGTGAATCGTAGCATACCTCCCCGTAGTAAAATTTTTCAACATCATTGATACTTTTACCTGTTATTTATCATCATGGTTTAGACTTGGGTTATGACACTAATAATGTTAGCAAAAAAGTTTAAAATTACAGCTGTCAAGTTTTCTAAGTTTATTTTTAGTAAATTCGGAATTGGTATCACTAGATATACAAACTTAGTCAAGTTACAGAACAATTATTTGCAGAATAAGATATCAGACAGAAGTGCTCAAGATCTAAAATTTATTCGGGCTCTTGGTCCAGCTAACTACGAACCAGTGATTTCCTTATTACATAAATCTCGGTCACAATTAAGGCAAGATCTCTTCGTTCTCTCTGAGTGCGAGTTTAAGAAACATAAGGGGTATTTTATTGAGTTTGGCGCAACAAATGGCATCGACTTTTCTAATACCTATCTACTTGAAACATTATTTTCTTGGACAGGCATACTTGTTGAACCAGCTAGAGTCTGGCAGAAGGGATTAAAAGCGAATAGACCAAATTCTATTATCGAAACTTTATGCGTTTGGAAGGATTCAAATTCAAGTTTAACATTCAATGAAACAGACAATCCTGAACTTTCTACGATTGATAGTTTTAGCAATAAAGATTTACATTCATATGATAGAACGGTAGGCAAGCGATACCCTGTTCAGACTATATCACTAAACGATTTATTGGTAAAGTATCAAGCCCCAAAGCACATTGACTACTTATCAATAGATACTGAAGGCTCGGAATATGAAATTCTAAAAGCTTTTAATTTCAAAGAATTTAACATTGGGATAATTACTGTTGAGCATAATTATAATCCGCAGAGGGAATTGATTTTTGCTCTGCTCACTAGTTATGGGTACATAAGAAAATACGAGGATATTTCAGCATTCGATGATTGGTATATTAAAGTCTAATTTTATTTTATATACCCGTAACTAGCCTTATGTTTGGAAAATCAATAAATTAATTTCAGTTCGGAATTACTTGCATTCGAGCGGAGGATGAGGGATTTGAACCCTCGGTAGGTTGCCCCACACACGCTTTCCAAGCGTGCGCACTCGGCCGCTATGCGAATCCTCCAGTTGCTTACAAGGCTTAAGGCTATCGGTGGTGAAGACTAAGATTTACAGTTAGATCCTCCGTGCGGCATAAACGTGCCGAACTCCCCCAGGGCAGGAATGCAGCAAGGGTAGGTGCGCTCTAGTGGGTGTACGGGGGATCCTTAATTATTATGCTTACAAAGCTTTAATGAAATGTGGATTATGAACCTCACTTTAAATGGCTTACAACCTTATCAGCACGAGAGTCTCATAAGGTGTGGAGCAAAAAATGATGGTGGGTATCTAGTTCCATCAAATATAAATGCAGATTTACTTATTTCACTTGGCCTTGGTGATAGTTGGCAATTTGAAATAGATTTAATTAAAAATAATCAAGTAAAAAAATTTTTTGTATTCGACCATACAGTAGATCCACGTAAGCTGTTAATGAAAATTTTCACTAGGTTAAATCCAGGCAAGTTTCATCTCCAAGCATTGATTTATAGATTGTTTGTACTAATAAATTGCTTAAGATATTTTTTATTTTCGCAAAGTACTCATATAAGGAAAAAAGTTTCACGGGATGGCTCAAAGTCAAATGAAAAAGAAATTAATTTGATAGAGATAGATCGGA
>Ga0214917_10007127_pt1 | contig 11405 bp, 15 predicted proteins | sample LL_1208_BB_MetaG_FD_177983 | JGI IMG/M metagenome (GOLD analysis project Ga0214917, IMG submission 177983) | Freshwater microbial communities from Lake Lanier, Atlanta, Georgia, United States - LL_1208_BB | ecosystem: Environmental > Aquatic > Freshwater > Lake | place: USA: Georgia | collected...
ATGCGTTTTCAACCGTATCAATAGGCCCCGGACTTCAAACCGCTCAAGGTTATAGCGTTGGAATGTCAACTGCTTCTGTTGGTTATACTTGGGGCATAGGAGGGAATCCCGCCGCTGGATATAAATTAGCATTTGCAACAGAAACTGCTTCTGCAGCAAGCACAACGTCTTCTTATTCCACAAATGATAGCGGTGGATGGGGTGAAGCTGTTGATGGTAGTAACGCTGGATATGTGCAGCAAACAACCAGTCCGCTTTCAAGCGGAACCGTTCGTTGTTATAAAATGCTAAAATCAACAGATGTGTGGAGTACGCTTGTAACGAGTCTTACTGGCGCAGGTGCGGGCGCTTCTGCAACACAAGGGAATGCTTGCGGTTACTTTTGCGGTGGACAAAATGCAACCTCAATTGGCACTAGCACAGTAGGACAAAACACAATAAAACGCATTATTATGGCGTCAGATGCTTACGCTGTCAGCGGTACAACTCTTGCTCAAACTCAAGCGTTTGCTGCAGGGTTCGAAGGCTAATTTGACATAAGACAAAAATAGTGTCATAATTAAGGGCAGGAGAGCAATCTCTTGCCCTTTTTTATTTTATAGGAGTAAATATGTCTGATAATACAAATCTACCATCCGTTCTTTCTAATGACCGCGTTGAAGAAATCAAGAAGATGATGTGGGACATTCCCTTTGGTAACACCAGCTTTCAGATTCAACACTTTCTCCGTGAGTATACCCCTGAACGTCAGCTTCGCATGATTCTTCTCCAGATGAACGAGAAGATTACATCGCTTGAAAAGTATAAGCTTAATCGTCAACGTATTGAGCTTGATCTTGAAGAGCTTGAAGAAAAGATTAATAAAGCCGAAGGACGCGAACGCAAGCGTCTTGAGATTGATTTGATTGAAAAGCAAATGGATCACGCCGCAAGCATGAAGCTTGTGAATGACACCGTTGCCGAAGTTCAGACTTACGACAATCTTTTACGTGAAGTTCAAGCTGCGGTTGGCGAGGTTAATCGCGATAACTTTGAAAGAGCGGAACAGAAGTACTGGGAAATGCGCCTATTAGACGACGCACGCACCAATCTGACGGGCAATGGCTCGATCGATAGGGGTACCCTGCAGTCGCTTCAGAAGATCGGTCTTACAGCTGTTCGTGGGCATGACGGCATTTCTTTCCTAACAAACGATCAGTTGCTAAAGCTTGAGCAAATGCAAGCTGAACAAGCTAAGCAGTTAGAACATAAGGCAAATTCCGATGGCTCGGGTAATTCTTAAAGATCCTAATAAGCCTTCGCTTAAAAAAACGCATACTCCGCTATCCGTTAAGTATAAGCGATACTTAAGACTGTCAATATTTCTTAACATTTTGCTCTGTGGCGGGCTTGTTTACGTATTAAATAAGCCTGCTGCAGATGTATTATTTGTAAAATTACTGAATAAAATACAACGGTTAATGTAAATTAACAACTATAAACATGGCTACTCCTGCCAAGGGCAAACGCTTTGTTAAAATAGTTAAAACCGTAAGCGGTCGCACGCGTAAAGTGTCGTATGGACAGGCTGGAAAAGCGTCTGACGGAGGCGATCGTATAAGACCCGGGACCAGCAAGGGCGATAGTTTTTGCGCAAGAAGTATGGGTCAAATGCGCGATTTTCCAAAAGCAGCTAAAGACCCGAATTCCCCTTTGCGCCTTTCCAGAAAAAAATGGAAATGTTTAAAAGATAAATCGAGCGGTTAAAAATCATGCGTATTTTAAAAGAACAAGCCGTTAAATTTATTAAACAAGAAAAAACGGGCAAAAGAACTTATATTTATTACGAATGTTTTTGTGGCGCAATTGGAAAAACCAGATCCGATTATGTTCATAGAATTAAAAGTTGTTCAAAGTGTCAGCACAAAAGCCCAGAACTTATTACAAACGTTAATAAGCTTTGGTGTGGAAAATGCCAAAGTATAAAAGATAAAAAAGAATTTAACATAAGATCGGATGGGACAAAACGGTCTTGCCGAGAATGTGAGCGTTTGTACAACAAAGCAAATTACGACAAAGCTAAACAATACACAAAAAAATGGTATAAAAAAAATCCGGAAAAAGCTTTGTTTTTTTCAGCAAAAAGGCGAGCTGAAGTTAATGGGCTTGAATTTAATATAGATCTTTTGGATATTGTTATACCGGATTTTTGTCCCGTATTTAACGTTAAACTTGATAAATATAAAGAATCTAATAATAAATTAAACTCGCCGTCTTTAGACCGAATTAATCCAAATCTTGGATATGTAAAGGGTAACATTCAAGTGATTTCTTGGAGAGCCAACTGGTTAAAAAATAACGGTTCTCTTGCTGAATTTGAAGCAATCGTTGAATATTTAAAAAAGTCTTAATATGTTCACTTCTAAATTTACAAAACTTCGTAAAATTCTAGGTAAGGACTTTGGGTCTAAAGAAGTTGCTACTGCACAAGCAGAGGCAACTAAAGATCCGCAAAAGTTTCTTAAAAAGATGAAAGAGCCTAGCATTAAAAAACTAAAAGGCGTGGCTCTCTAATGGATAAAGAAAAGTTTCTTGAGTTGATTCGTCAAATCGAATCTTCGGGTGGCAAAAACGTTGATCACCGCACAATGGCGTCTGGGCTTCACAAGGGTCAGGCTGCGATGGGCGAGTATGGCATTATGCCTAAAACCGCCGAAGAGTTCGTTAATCGTCGCAAAATGCGTGGACAGTTTGGTCCAGATGAAGCGATTATGGCTCAACTGAATCCAAAAGAATTGAAAGAATTTCTGGCTGAACAAGATCGGGTTGAGCAAAATTTAGCTGGTGATATTGCAGAACATGTTCTTCGTCGTTCAGGTGGTGATGAAGATAAAGCTGCGTATATGTGGAACATGGGACATAACAAGAAAGCCTCGTCTATTGACGATGATTCTCTTGAAGCATCTAATTACGTTGATAAATTCCGTAAGCTTAAAAAGATGCTTTCTGGAAAGAAAACAATGCTTGCTGATAACGGCGACATGGAAGAAGAACAATGAGAGACATTTTAGTACATCTTCGTGCGATGCATTTGTTTGCACACAACGCACATAATTTAGTGGCGCGTGCTCCGTTTCACAGCGATCACGCATTTTTTGGCGAAACATACGAGGCACTTTCAGATGCTTACGACTCTGTTGCTGAGCGTATTATTGGGATCATGGGCGAGGAAGCGCTCAAACCGCAGACACTTCTTCTTGAAGTCAATGAGAAGCTTAAAATGGCACCTTCGACGGGTGTTAAAGAAAACAAAGTGTTTTATCAATTCCAGCTTATGATGGAACAAGAGCTTTGCAAAAAGATTTCAATGACGATTGCTGCCGGTGTTTCTCCGGGAACCGAGCAGCTGCTTGGAAATCTGTGTGATTTTTCTGAAGTTCGTCAGTATAAGATTAAGCAAAGAATTAAGTAATATATGCCTAGTTTAAATCAATTGATTAAATTAATTCAAGCTGTAAAAAACGCAGACGCCACACAAAAAACTCTTTGGGGGGGAGGCGCGACTGGACTTGCTGGATTGGCTAAACTTGGTCAAATTAACGAGGAACACAATAAAGAAAAAAAAAGGAGCACGATGAATTATGGAAACCATTTAGAGAAGGAGTTGGGCTCGTTGGGCCAATTGAGACTCGACCAACTGCGGATATTGCGTCAAGAATTGATACTTTAAAAGAAAACATTCCAAAGATCAGGTATGGAGATCCTTTAATTACTGCAGGATTGAAAGCTCCTTTTATTGAAAAACAAGAAAATTTAGAAGAAGAGCTAAGATTTAGAAAGTTAAAAGAAGCTTTAAGAAAAAACAACGAATAATGTCTTCTTCCGCAAACACATACACAACTCTCAAACCCATATACAAAGAATCATATGGATCTAAAGAACGTTTTAAAAAGGTCAAGGAAACGTGTAAGTGTAAGGATAAGAAGGGTAAAAAATAATGGGTCCGCGTAGATTTTCAAAGTTAGCCGAAAAGCTAGGTATCAAAAAAGTCCTTCCTTCTGCTTCCGGTGAAAAAACAGCCACAATCGACCCGGATGCCCTTGCAAAAGCCGAGGCCGAAGCTAAAGCTGCTCTTGATAAAGAAAAGTTTGAAGAATTTTTAGCAACCGAAGTTGCTCCTAAACAAGAAACCGCTATACAAAGACGTAAAGAGCTTAAGGCCGATGAGCTTGAAGAGGCTATTGCTAAATCTCAACAAGGTCGCGAGTTTAGCGGATACAAAAATTGGGCAGAAGGCGGACCAACAACCGAAGAGCTTAGGCGTGCCGCTCTGGAACGGTTTCAACAAGACAAGGCCGAAGGCGCTAGAGATATTGATTTATCCAAATTAAAAGCGACAGCCGGAATTGGTGCGTTAGCTGCTGCTTTAAACCCAAACGAATCAGAGGCTGCTCCTCAAATTCCAAGAAAAACCATAGAACAGGCATTAAACAAGTCTAAAAACATTTCTTCTCCCGGAGGGATTGATTTTAATCAGTTTCTTAGACTTTTAAGAAGAGACTCAGACGCTTGGGTTGCATCAGAAAAATCACAGCTTGCTTCTCAAGACGTTTTAAATCATCTTATTTTAGATAGAACCGGTCTTTCTGAAGAAAAGGCGATAGACGCAATTCGGCGAATCTATCCAGAAACAAAAAATATACCAATAGAGGGGGATCTTTTAGATATGGCTAAAAAAGTATCCGACCCCAAAGAAAGAGCTAGTCTTGAAAAAAATACCTTCGGTGCATACTTTGGCGATCCTCTGAAAATTAAAAAAACAAATCCGTTAAAATCAAAAATTTCATATGATCCTGAAAAAGTAGAAAAGGGTCGTCTTGCTGCTTTACTAGGTCATGAGGCCCAGCACCTTAGGGATGATATTTTTTTTCCAACAGCCACATATTTTCCCTACGCAGAGAAGGTTTCTGAACAATATAAAAATTTAGTTTCTATTCTTTCTAAAGCAAAAACCGCTGACGAAATTAACAATTTAATGGAAGAGCTTCAGATAAAAAATAAAAACTCTCCTATCTTGATGAGCCATGTTAGAAGCTTGACTAAAAATCCATATGCTAAGCTTCGACTTATTGGAGATAAGCAGGTTGGTCTTTTATCCCCAGAAGAATTGATGAGTATTTTTTCATTAAATCATCACGTTTCTTATCCGAAAAATTATGAGTTGGAAAAAGCTAGAGAAATTGTTGAAAAAGGAATTGTTCCGATAAAAGAGGCGGATCAGCTAAAAAGAATGATTCAGCTTGATCGCGAGTATAGCGACACCGCATCTTCTTTGGGTAAAAAAGCGGCCGCAATCGGTGGCGCGGCAATTGGCGCAGGAATGCTTGCTAATTCCCCGTCAGCTCATGCAGACGAGGGGCCAACTGTTTCTCAATCTAATCCAGAACACAGCTCCAGCTCAACTTCTAATACAGTAAGAAAAGCTGCCGCTGAAGAACAAGGAAAATCTAATTTATTAAACGCGTTAGAAACATACGGTACTGCAGCTAGATCTGGCGTTAGTTCTGCTTTCCTTGGAGCGACAGAGCCTGTTGTTTCCGGATTAAGTGCGGCAGTTGGTTCTCTTATTTCGGCCGGGTTTGATGCGGAAGATGCCTTGGACTTTGTTAAAAAGGCAACGAGTCCAGAAAGATTTAAAAAAGAATACGAAAGCGATGTTGAATATCGTAAACGAATGCAAAAAGAACACCCAATTGCAGATATTAGCGGGTCGTTGGCTGGCGCATTTTCTCCTGTTGGACCTGCTGCAAAAATAGCAGGGTTAATAGGAAAAGGTACGGCTAAAGCTGGAGAAGCGTTATATAAAGCTGGTGCTTTAAAAAAACTTAGTGGCGCAGTTGGTGCTCCTGCCGCTCGTGCTATTACAAAAACAGGACTCGCGGCTGGCGAAGGCGCGGCTTTTATTCCAGCGGTTTCTTTTCCTGAGCAAAAAATTAAAGAACTTGCGGGCTTTTCTGAACCAAGTGAACACTCTGTTTTTGATGAATTAAACGAACCTTCCACCCTTGAAGAAGCTGAATCTGGAGCTAAGATTCAGGGTGGTGTTAAGAGCGGTGTTGAATTGGCAAAGCTTTTAAAAAGACTTAGACGATAAATATGCCAAATCTTAAATCTTTAAAACAACTTGCTAAAATTGCAGAAGAGGTTGCTCCTGCTGCAAAAGCATTATCACCAGCCGAGCAAGCCGTTCAACTTTTAAAAGAAAAATTAACAGGACAAATTCGGCCTGAAGTTTTAGACAAGGTTCTTTCCAGTGCCGCTGTTCCGGAATCGGAAGCCCGTTCTATTTTAGAGGGAAATATTTCACCTTGGACAATTAGAACTGATCTTCCTAAAGATATTACAATTGATGAAATAATAGCACTTGGGCAACAAAATATTAAACCGTGGTCAAGAAACAGACTTGAGCTTCCGGTGGATGAGTTGTGGAAGCATCGGGAATACGATCGTTTTGGTGCAGATCGTTATAAAACTTCCGAAGAATTAAACGCTTTAAAAGAATCTATTGAAAAAGAAGGAATAAAAGATCCTCTTACGCTTAATGTTGCAACACCAAATGACCCTTTAATAAGTGGCGGAACGAGGGAACAGGTTGCAGCAAAGCTGGGCGAAGGAAATCATCGATTAGCGATTGCTCGTAAACTGGGATTAAAAACAGTTCCTGTGCAAATTGCAGGATTAGGTGCCGTCGGTTTGGGTGGACTTGCAGCAAAACAAGCGTTACAATCAGGACAGCCCGAAACCGAAGAAGAGCGTTGGCAAAATTTAATGTCTCTTTTACGCCAAAAATAATTTCTATACTTTTAACAACTATATATAAGCCTCCATCCATATCGGACGAGGTATCCAAATAATATACCCTTAATAGGGCTATGAAAGGTAATATATGTCTGAATCTACTACTGCTACCGCATCTGCATCCCCTGCCACTGAAGCAACCGCTTCTTCTGAATCGTCTGAACTAGAGTCAACGCAAGCCGCTGAAGGTCTTGAGGGCGCCGCCGCCGAAGGCGAAGCTGCCGAAGCCCAAGCTGCACAATCCGCTGCTGCTAAGAAAGAAGCGGCTCGCATTAAGAAGCTCAAGCTTAAGGTTGACGGTCAGGAACTTGAAGAAGAACTTCCGTTTGAAATCGACGATAATCCGGAAGCTGTTGAATACATGACCCGTCAGCTTCAAATGTCCAAGGCTGCTCAAAAGCGCATGGGCGAACACGCTCAGCTTCAGAAAGAAGTTAAGTATTTCCTTGAAGAACTCCGCAAGAACCCAAAGAAGATTCTTGCCGATCCTTCAATTGGTATTGATGTTAAGCAGCTTGCCGCTCAAATCATTGAAGAAGAAATTGCTAACGCTCAAAAGTCACCAGAACAGCTTGAAAAAGAGCGTCTTGAGAATGAACTTCGTTCGCTTCAGGAAGAGCGTGAACAAGAGCGCGAAGAGCTTCGTCAAAAAGAATTTGCTCGTCTTCAAGAAATTGAATATGAGCGTTATGACAACCTCATGTCCAAGGCGCTCGAATCTAGCGATCTTCCAAAGTCGCCGTATGTTGTGAAGAAGATGGCTGACTACATGCTTCTTGGGCTCAATGAAGGTATCGACGTTTCTCCAGAAGATGTTCTTCCGCTTGTTCGTGAAGAAATTCAAAACGATCTTCGTGAAATGTTTGCTGTAATGCCAGACGAAGTTATTGAAAAGATTGTTGGCAAGGAAGTGTTTAGCCGCGTTCGCAAGAAGAACGTTGCAAAGGCTAAGTCAGCTCCCACTCCCGTTAAGTCTGCCATCAAGGATACCGGTGCTTCTTCTAAGGCAACCAGTGCAAATTCGGCGGAAAAGAAAAGCTTCCGTGATTTTTTTGGTGTCTAATTAATTGAAATTAAAGGGTTATTACGTATTTTATTACGTGATAACCCTTTTTTCTATTTGATTTAACAACTATATACAAGAGTTTTTAAGTGTCTGTTATTATTCGACTCTATATAACCGGGAATACTGAGTATAGACATTGGGTAAAGAACTTGGCACGTTGTAAGACGAAACTGAACGCTTTGCGTTCTTAACTAATTCCACTTAAAAGGACAAACATATGGCTATTTCATATCAGTCAAAAGATGATGCAGTCCTTGGTCTTCAACTAAAAGTCCAAGAAATCTGCGCCAAGAAAGCGGACGTTGCGATTGTATCCGTTTCTAATCTTAATGTCACAATCGATGTAAAAGAATCCGTTAAGGAAGTTCGCTGCGCGATCCATTGCGATGACTCAATCGGTCTTTCGCTAATTGCTCAAGCAGGAATCACTATTTCTGGTTCACAAGTCACCCTCGCACTCAGCAATGCACTTGCAGATAACGATTCTATCGTTATGAAGTACGTTGTTGCTGAATAATAGAAAGGAAAACAAATAGGAATAATATATGGCAACATCAAATACATTCGGTACTCCGAATAACACAGTTGGCACACTCAACGGTTTCTTCAAGGAAACCTATGCCGAGAAGCTCGGTGAACTAATCCCAGATGGCGTTAAGCTCCTCAATAAGATTAAGTTCATGTCTAAGGACAAGCAGCCGGGCAATCTCTATCACCAGCCTTAACCCCTTTAAAACACGGGCTGGTTAAAAACCGATTCTAATTGACTTGGAGGCCCTAATTAACCTAAAATTAGGGTAACAAGGCGGAACTAATGAATAACGCGGATCTTATCGAAACAAAAGAATTAGTTGCAAAGTATGAGGAATTAAAGTCTTCGTATAAAGTGGCTGAATTTTTTTCGGTAAGCGCAACGGCGGTAAAGCGCATTTTAAAGCGCGAAGGAGTGCTAAGGACTCAAAAGACCGCCGCTCTCGAAAGAGATAATTCATTTGCTGGAAAATACGAAAGAACTGAATCTCATAAAAAAAATCTAAGTGAGCTTGGAAAAAAAAGAACTGGTGAAAATAACCATTTTTTTAACAAAACTCACTCTGATTTAACAAAAGAAATCTTGTCTGAAAAAGCTAAGTCTCGTTTGGGTGAATTAAACCCTAATTATAAAAACGGGAAATATCTTCGTAGACCAAGAGATTTTAAAATCGCTCAATTTTCAAAAATTCGTAATTTTGTTTTTAATAGAGACAAATTTACTTGTAAATTAACTGGGCAAGTTGGCGGTCATTTACACGCTCATCATCTGATTCCTTATTGGGTTTGTCCCGAAGCTTTTTTAGATGCTGATAATTTGATCACTGTTTCAACCGAAGCGCATTTTAAGATTTGTCACCGAGAGTCATGGGGTTCTTTTAACGTCGAATTGATTCCAAATGAACTTATCATCAAATATTCATTAGACCGTGAACGACTAAATGAATTGGCTTCCTTTTGGAAGAAGCGATAGTCTGAACACGCTGAATACAAAAATAGCGTGAGAAAAATCCGAAGTGGTTTTTCCCTTACATAAGTAAGAGTAACAACAAGGTAATTTTAGGGCTAGAACACGGCGTCACCTTCGCTGGTAGCGATGAAGACGCTTTCAACCTCAATGCTCCAGTAGCAGGACAGGTCAAGGATGCACAGGTTAAGGGTTCCCCAGTGGTTCTCCGTTCCCTCCTTGGCTACGTTGCTGCAAGCCGTGCCGCCCTCGGCGGTCAGAAGGCTTTCATGGATGCAACCAAGTTCCTCGTCGCGAACATGCTTCGTTCGATGGCTAAGAAGCTTGAAATCGAAATGCTCTACGGTCAGATGGGCTATGCAACAATTGCTGCTCAAGGTGCTGGAATTGATGCTGTAAAAATTACCATCAGCACTTCCGAATGGGCACCGGGCATTTGGGCTGGCGCAGAAGGAATGCCGATTGAAATTCGCGACTCTACCGGTAACACCAGCAAAGGCGAATTCAAAGTCGTTTCAGTTGATATGGATACCCGCGTTCTCACTCTTAACGCTGCTCCAGCCGGTCTTGCCTTTGGCGGTCCCGGTGTAGGCGACGTTATCTGGCACAAGGGCGCTTACGGGAACGAATTCCCGGGCATCCACAAGATCCTGAGCATCAGCTCTGGAACTCTGTTCAACATCGACGTTGGCACCTACAACCTCTTCCGTGGTAACGTTTTCTCTGCTGGCTCTGCTGCTCTCAGCTTCACTAAGCTGAACCTCGCTGCAGCGCGCGCAGTTGAAAAGGGCCTCGAAGGTCCGCTCTATTCGATGGTTAACCCACGCGCATGGGCTAACATGCTTTCTGACCAAGCTGCACTCCGTCGTTATGACGGCTCTTACAGCGCTGGTAAGATGGAAAACGGTGGCGAAAAGCTCGCTTTCCACTCTCAGAACGGTCTGATTGAAATCGAACCTTCGATTTACGTCAAGGAAGGCTACGCTTATCTCCTGAGCATCGACGACTGGTTCCGTGTTGGTTCAACCGACATGACCTTCAAGCGTCCGGGCCAAGGCGAAGAGTTTTTCCGCGATCTCGAAAACAGCGCAGCTTACGAGCTTCGTCTGTACTCGGATCAGGCGCTCTTCTGTATGGCTCCTGCCCGCTGCGTCCTTATGACTGGCATTGTCAATTCAACCTAATCGGTAAATTGACTGGAGGGCGGCGATTAAGTTCGTCGCCCTCTTTTTTTATTGTTTTTCTGCATAGCACCTGTTATTTTTAATGTATGAGACATTGTAAGAACTGTCTTTTAAATAAATCTTTAGAAGAATTCCACGTTTGCTCAACGTATAAAAATAAAAAATACTATCGTGGCGAATGCATCGAATGCACAAACACACTTCAGCGAGTCGTTGGAAAAAAATATCTTAAAAAATATCGCTCAACTGAAAAGTATCGAGAAAAACGAAAAAAAGAACGGTCTTCTGAAAAATACAAACAAAAAGCAAAAGAGTATGCTCAACGGCCAGAAGTTAAGGCTCGTCGTTCTTATTTAGCGAGCGTTCGCTCAAAAGAGCGTTATAAAACAGATCCATTATATAAGTTAAAAATTACAGCTCGTGTTCGGTTATACGAAATTTTAACTCGTTACAAATATCCCAAACGAGGAAGTGTTTTCCATTATTTAGGTTGTGATGTTAACACGTTGAAGACCCATCTTGAATTACAATTTAAAGAAGGAATGAGTTGGGATAATTACGGAAAATGGCATGTTGATCATATTATACCATTATCGTCTGCAAAAAACGAAGAAGAATTAATAAAACTATTTTATTACACCAACTTACAACCTCTTTGGGGCGAAGAGAATTTAGCAAAAAGCAATAAAATCCCTAAATAATCACCAATGTATTATTAATACATATCTATATTTAACAACTCTATATAAGACCTTTATTTGTAAGGCAATTATGTCAATTACCATTATAGTAAACAGCACCCCAATTGACTTCCCTTCTT
>Ga0214917_10007128_pt1 | contig 11404 bp, 17 predicted proteins | sample LL_1208_BB_MetaG_FD_177983 | JGI IMG/M metagenome (GOLD analysis project Ga0214917, IMG submission 177983) | Freshwater microbial communities from Lake Lanier, Atlanta, Georgia, United States - LL_1208_BB | ecosystem: Environmental > Aquatic > Freshwater > Lake | place: USA: Georgia | collected...
TAGCTGCTAATGCACCACAGTACGAATTTGTAAAAGGCTTTAGTCTTAAAGATCACTTCCCTGCTTGGACACCTTGTTGGGCGTGTTGGCCTGCGGAGAATACCATTGTCAAGCATAGATGGAAGGGGGGAATTCATGCTACTCACAACAATACCCTGCAATCTGGGGTCAATTTTGTAAGTGGTCACTTGCATTCCTTAAAAGTGACCCCCTTTGATGACTATAACGGTACAAGGTTTGGTGTGGATACAGGCACTTTGGCAGAACCCACAGGCGCACAGTTTGAGAACTACCTTGAGCTATCACCTACCAACTGGCGGTCTGGATTTGCTATTCTCACGTTCCATGATGGACGTTTGTTATGGCCTGAACTTGTCCATACTTGGGCAGATGGTCAAGTTGAGTTTAGGGGCAAGATACATAATGTCTGATTTAGACTTGTTCGCCATTTGCGAATAGCGAATAAAAAAAGGGGGCAATTAAGCCCCCTGCAATAAACAACTGCGTGGCTAGTATATCAGCCAACCAGTTCCCATACAAGACCATCTTCATCTTCAACGATGTCGCCGACAGCGTACTCACCATCTTCTTCTTCTACTTCTTCATCGCACTGAGCATCTTCAACTTCTTCTTCTTCTTCTTCTTCGTAGTCTTCAACTAAGTCATAGTCAGCAGCCCAACCATGTTCTTTTTGGAATTCAACGAATTCTTGAATGATTTGAGCTTTGTCAAAATCACCTGTCTCAATAGTCAATTTTTGCTCTTCATCCCATGACCAATCGCCAATGTCAATCACAACCTTGTACATAATATTCTCCTGAAAAATGGATGCGGAAGATCCCGCAAACAAACTTTAAAGCATGAATATGACACTTGCAAGGAATTTATAACTAGCAATATATAAGTATATTTTATATATTTAAGTATCTGAATGGTTTACAAATTTAATGTTCTTTTCCTTTTTAAACTCAACATAGGCATCTGCAAATTTAACCTTTTCTTCTTGTTGAACAAGATGGCGAAACTTGGCAAGGGCAATCCACATTAAAGTAACTTTGCGTCCACTCCAATCATTGCCATACTCAACAGCAAAATCAGGCATAACGAATCCTGCATCTCTAGCAAGAATCACCAGTTCATCATCTGGTCGGTAGGAATCAATGGATTCTCTGGTCAACAAAGGCTTCATTTCTTCATGTTCCTAACAAACAAAGCAAAGCTGTCTATGGTATCTAGGGGAAAGGATGCTCTGAATCTATTCTGAATCTCTGTTGCCACTTCCTCAATCACAATATTGCGATACGGGTTCAGTTCAGGATCAACTTTCTTTAGTTCCTCAATCTGTCTCTTGCGGTTAAATGACTCACTCATGCCTTTTTCCTTTTATCATGGCTAATAACCAGAATTCTTTCTACCTTTTCTTTGGTGACAAACCTGTGCTCATTAGCACATTCATAACGTCTATAGGTTGACTTGTCTTGTCTTTCTCTAGTCTCCAAAGTCTTTACCCATTTATCGCAAACTGGACATTTCACTTGTCTTCTACCTCTTTTAACAGCCACAGAACAAACGCTACGCACACTGATATGCCCAAAGCGAATCCTAATATCACTATCAACATGAAATTTATTATTGTTTCTAACATTTGGTTTCTCCTTTGAGTCAAAGTAAAAGAGTGCGCTAACACAAAATATCAATAAGATAACTTTGTGCCAGTGCTTCATGTGTTGGCAGCAATCAAATCAAATTCAGCATCCTTGAGTTGATCTTTGATGATGGTCAACTCTTGTTCTAGCATGGTTAGCTTCTTCTCCATGCGTTCTCTGGTCAACTTCTCAGCGTGACAGTACCCAATCAGAGATGCATCTGTTGCAACCTTGCGAATAAGTTGGATGATGTCGTTGCGACTCATAAAACCGCCAGCAATGTCCTTGCTAGGTGCAATCTTGGCAATCAATTGCTCTAAGTCTTTTTCGATGCTCATTTCACCAACTCCTTTGCAATCTCAATCAGGAAAGGCACAGACAGGATCAAGCCCACTAGGGTGGCTTGCAGGGTTTGCTTAAGCGTCATCATCATTCTCCTCACAGAGTTCACAGGTTGGGTGGTCGGGATCACGACAGTCGGGGTGGTTGAGCAGTTGAAAGCGGTAACGTCTTTCGAGACGAGCCTCCGCTTTGATTTCTTCTGCTTCTGAATCGTCAATTTGGCGCATCTTCAATTCTCCTGTTAGCTTGAAAGATGGGGCTTGCGCCCCTTGGGGTTTAATAAGTTCTGAGGCAAGACTCAGGCAGAGACAATCCACCACGATTCAACTTGCCAGTAACCTCGCAAAGTTCCTTGAGCATTGCCCAACGCTCACCATCAGCACCAATGCGAAAAGACAAGATAACAAAAACACCAGCGTTTTTGCCACGAACGATTTGGTTAAGAGAGAACATCAGGAAACCTCCAAGAGAGTTAAGTTGCGTTGTTGATGTAGTGAATCATATACCGATTAACCACCTTGTCAACCCCCATGTAACTAATCCCCCACAATCCACTCAACTATTCAATCACAAAGGGCTTGACCAATGGATTCAAAGTCTTTAGACTTGCCCACACTATGAACACACAAACCATGCAAACCATTGAAAAAATTAAGGAAAAGGCTGAAATGGCGGGTTACACCATCACTGATGTTGCTCGTCATGCTGGCTTTCACCCTGCCCAAGTCTCCCGATATGCCACAGGTAAAACCATACCACTTGTCACCACCATCAGGCGGTTGGATGAATCAGTAGATTCCCTGATTCAGGCTCGTTTTAAGGCTCTACAGGGGCTGTTAAATGACTAGGCGCACCATTGGCATTGACTGTGGCTTAAATGGTGCTCTAGCCCTCATAGTTGATGGGGAACTGGTCAGGGTGGAGGATATGCCTACAGTCACCCTCACCCGAAACGGCAAGAACAAGCGTCAGGTGTCAGTGCCTGAGTTGGTTCAGATCATCAAGGAATTTGACCCCAACGAGGCATTCACCGAAAAAGTCTTTGCTATGAGTGGGCAGGGGGTGACAAGCGTCTTCTCTCTGGGGCGCAGTCTTGGGGTGGTGGAAGGTGTCCTGACAGCCCTACAGATCAAGACCACCATGATGACCCCACAAACTTGGATTAAGGCAATGGGTGTCATCGGTGGCAAGGATGGGTCAAGAGCCAGAGCAATGGAGTTGTTCCCTGAACACATGAACCTGTTCAAGAGGGTCAAGGATGATGGCAGATCAGATGCCTGTTTGATTGCACTTTGGGGGTTTAGGAATGGCTAATCCATTTGAAATTAAAGAACCTACCTGTATTAGCTTTTCAGGCGGTAGGACTAGTGCTTATATGTTGTGGCGGGTACTGCAAGCCCATGATGGCAAACTGCCAGAAGAAGCTGTTGTTTGTTTTGCTAACACTGGCAAAGAAGATGAGGCAACTTTGAAATTTGTGCATGATTGCTCTATCAACTGGAATGTGCCAATTACATGGGTTGAGTATCGTGATGCAGACCCTGCTTTTGCTGTCGTGAATTATGAAACTGCCTCTAGGAATGGTGAACCATTTGAAGCATTGATTCGCAAGCGTCAGTATCTTCCAAATCCAGTTACTAGATTCTGCACTTCAGAATTGAAAATTCGTAGCATCCACAAATATTTGAAATCTACTGGCTGGACTGACCATAACGAAACAATGGATTGGATTGGCATGAGGGCTGATGAACAGCGTAGAGCCGCTAAGATTGCAGACAAATCAAGAATTCCATTAGTAACTGCTGGGGTGACAAAAGAAACTGTTGGTGAGTTTTGGCGCAATCAATCATTTGACCTTGAATTGCCAAACATGAATGGAGTGACCATGCATGGGAATTGTGACCTTTGTTTTCTTAAAGGTGGCGCACAAGTGTTATCTCTGATTGCAGAAAAACCAGAACGTGGTATATGGTGGGCGCAAATGGAGGCACTGGCACTGGCAAGCAAGCCAAGCGGTGCGGTTTTCCGCTCTGATAGACCATCCTATGCATCAATGATTAAATTTGCATCAGAACAAAAAGATATGTTTGACCCGAATGAAGAAACAATTGCTTGTTTCTGTGGAGACTAATCATGGATAACAAAGAACGAGAAACCTTGCGTGAGCACATTGTTTGGCTTGGCTCACAACTCGAACAAGAAAGAAAGCAGAACCATGCAACTGTGGTCTACCTCAAGCGTTTGCTTGACCCAGAGGACTTAGGTCATGCGGTGTCGCATGAGGTCAGACAACTCGCCTACCAATTACTGATTGAACATCACCACATTGAAAGAGCATCATGGCAACAAAGCAACTGAACATCAGACCATCAGGCATTGCTAGGACAATTGCTTGCCCTGCAAGTGTCAGACTCTCAGCGCAAGTTCCTTATGTGGAAAGTGGTGAGGCGGCAAAGATTGGAACTGCCATTCATGCACTGGCAGAGCACTGCTATCAAAGGGATTTAGACCCCATGTGGTTCGTTGGCAAGGTCTATGAAGGTATCTTGATGACTCAAGAGAACTGCGACTTTGCACAACAGCATCTGAAAGCTATTTGGGACATAGAGGAAGAGTTGGGCAAGGGAACTGTTCAGGTCGAGAAGTTCCTACCCTACCAAGAATCTCCTGCATACAAGATTGGTGGCACTGCCGATGTCATTGGAATCAGCAAAGAAAAACGCAAGCTCATCATTGCTGACCTGAAAACTGGTAGAGGCTATGTTGATGCCGAGAGTGAGCAACTCAAACTCTACGCACTGGCGGCTATGGAGTCTGGCAATCTCTACAAAGACATCGACACTGTTGAGTTGTGGATCATCCAACCCCATCATGGTGAGGTACGCAAGCACACAATGACAACCCAAGAGTTGGTGGATTGGGAGCATTACATCCTGACCCCTGCGATTGAAAATGTGCTGAACCCTGCATTCCCTCCTGTACCCTCTGACTCTGCTTGCCAATACTGCAATGCTAAAACGATCTGTCCTGCACAAGCAAACATGGTTGAGGTGGTTCACTCTGCACCACCAGTTGAAGTCTTGACAGAGGAGCAGATCAGCGTCTTGCTGACCAAGTTTGACATGGTTGAGGACTACATCAAGGCGGTGAGAGATCATGCCCTTAAGCGTATGGAAAAGGGTGCGGTGATTGCTGGATGGCAACTCGCACCTAAACGAGCGTTAAGGTCTTGGACATCAGAGGAAGAGGCGATGAAGCATCTCATGTTCCTTGGTATGGGCATCAAAGAGATAACGAAGACCGAACTCATCACCCCTGCACAGGCAGAGAAACTATTGCCTAAAGGATTAAGGGAGTCCATCGAACCTTTAACTTCCCGCATATCTTCAGGATTGACACTTGCCAGAGATAAAGGTTTGAGTCAATAATCCTAACCCCGAATCCCCCAACCCCGTGGCATTGAGCCACAACAACTTTAACTTTCAAAAAGGAAACATCAAATGAATTTAAATCTCTCCTCTGGCGGTGGTAGTGGTAACTACATTCGCTTTTCACCGCAAGCAAATGCATGGACAAACCAAGATGGTGAGTTCACCTTTGAGAAGTCGGTCTTTGACCATGAGAACTTGGAAACAGGATGGATGCTGATTGCAACTGGCATCTTTGAATTCTTGCCCGACAATGGTTTGGGTCAAAAAGGCGCACAGCCAAGTGCCGATCACAAGCGTGGCTTCAAAGCAACTTTCTACAACAAGACCATGAATGTTGCCGAGTGGTCTGCCAATGGTGCAGGTGCAAACATGGGCTTGGAAGCCCTGTGGAAGCAAGTGCAAGCACAGGCATCCTCTAATGTTGGCAAGTTGCCAGTGGTCGAGTACAAGGGTTCACGACCTGAGAAAGTCGGCAAAGGAACTACACGAGTGCCACTCTTTGAGGTGGTGAGTTGGGTAGCCAGACCCGCGGCATTGCAAGATGGTGTAGAACCTGAATATGTTCAAGTGCCTAGAACTCAAGTACCAGCACCAGTAGCCAAACCAGCACCTAGCAAACCAGCACCATCACCAGTAATAGATGATGATGAGATGTTCAGCTAAACACTGAATCAACCCGCACCAGAGTTTTCGGGGGAGACTCTGGTTTTTTTGTCCCTTGTATAAAGATAACTAAATGTCAGCACAACAAATAGCGTCCATATTGGGTAACGCAAAGAAAGTAGGCAATGGTTACCTAGCAAGTTGTCCTGTTCCTCATCATGGTCAGGGTAATGGGGACAAGAATCCATCCCTGTCGGTTACAGATGGTGAGGATGGCAACATATTATTTAAATGTCATGGTGGGTGCGATCAGCATTCAGTGTTCAGCACCATCAAGGACATGGGACTCTTACCAGCACTACCAGACAGACCAGAATATTTAGCCAGCATCAAACCAATCCCTATGATTGCACAACCAACGCTAGAGCATGAATGGGTATATACAGATGAGGATGGCATCAGCCTATTCCTCAAGCAAAGATACAAGACCTATGATGCCAAAGGCAAAACCTACAAAACCTTGAGAGTTATGCCCGATGGCAGCAGAGTAGGGAAGTTGGGAGATTGCAGAATCGTCCCTTATCGATTGCCCGAACTGCGACAGGCAGTGGCAGATGGTAGAGTCATTTACATTTGCGAGGGTGAAAAGGCGGCAGATGCCTTGTGCAGCTTGGGCGTAGTAGCCACAACATCCCATGCTGGTGCAGGAGGTTGGAATCCTGACCTTAACCAGTATTTTGCTAATGCAAATGTCGTTGTAGTGCCTGACAACGATACAGCGGGTTGGAACTACGCCCACAAGATTGTTGAGTCACTGATTGGGACAGCCAAGAGCATCAGGGTATTAGATTTGAATCTATCTAACCCTAAAGAGGACGCTTACGAGTGGGTGAATAGATATGACGGGACTCGCACTTTGCTGGCGCAAATAGCGAAAGCCTGTCCAGTTGTAACGTCACCAGAAGACGTTTGGACTCCGCAAAGGCTATTGGAAAGTGCAGAAACTACACAAGATAATCCATCAGCACCCACAAAGCCTAGATTACTCGTTGAATCATGGGACTCAATCAAGGATGAACCAGTTGAATGGCTGATAGATTCCATCATCCCTAAGAAAGCCTTTGTTGCTTTGTATGCACCTCCAGCATCATACAAATCGTTCATTTCGCTTGATTTGGCTGAAGCAATTGCAACTGGTAGGGATTGGATGGGTTACAGAATACCCAAAAAAGGCGCAGTTTTATATATCTGTGGCGAGGGACACGGCGGTATGGGTGCAAGGGTTAAGGCTTGCAAGTTACAGAACAAGAGTCCTGATGGGGCAAATCTGTACATCATCAGGGCGCAATTGAACTTGAGATCGTCACCTGAGGACTTTGCCGAACTGGTTAACGCCATCAACGCACTCATTGCGGAGATTGATGAACCCCTAGAAATCATCATCCTTGACACCTTGATGCGTATGTCTGGCGGTGGATTTAATGAGAACTCCTCAGAAGATATGGGTGCATTTATCACTCAGGCAGGAAAACTACAGGAAATCTATGCCTGTGCCTTGATGGTGATTCACCATAGTGGTAAGGACGTGACCAAAGGACTCAGAGGTCATAGCTCCTTACTTGGTGCAGTGGACACTGAACTTGAGATACAGCGGCAGGATTCAGTCATCAACTCATCAGATACAAGCGTGATTGGTAATGCAATCCTGACAGTTAGCAAGCAGAAAGATGGTGCAGACAGCATCCAGATCGGCATCGAGATTGTCAGGATTGAGATAGGAATGTCGGACTTGGGCTTTGAAACCTTGACCAGTTTAGCCATCAGGCAGAACCAAGACATAGCCAGTAGCACCTCAAAAGGCAGTAAAAACAATGCTGGAAGTGGTGGAAATCAACGCATTGAGATGGATTCCTTGATGAAAGTGATTAAGGCGAAAGCATCATATCGTGAAGTAGATGGTATTAGTCGGTATGGCGTGACTTTGGATGATTGGAGGGATGAATTCTGGTCTATGAAAGGTTGCACTGAGGATGATAAGACAGCCTTTCGTAAGGCATGGATGAGGGCAAGGGAGAGACTTATTCGCGTAAATAAGATTGTGATTGGGGACAATTTTGTCTGGCTGAAGACAGGTTTGGAGAATTATGGTGCTGTATAAATATCCAGTGACAAACGAGACAAAGTGGGACAAACGAGACAAATGTCCCACAGGTGAAAGTGGGACAAACCACCTCAGGTCTATGTACCTGAGGTTTGTCTCACCCCGCTTTGTCTCTTTGTCTTTTTTTAAAGGAAATTGAAAATGACTCGTTCAAGATCACGGAAAGAAGTTCCAGATGTTCAAGTACCGAAACGTCAGTCGACAGTTTGGGAGATTGAATCGAATGCGGTATTGATGGAATTGGAGGTTAGGAAAGAGCAACATCATCAGAAATGGGGAATTGATCGGTTGATTACTTTAGTTGACATTGACTTTAGGGTGAAGTTTTGGGGTCAGATGGGTAGAGTTTGGGATGGATTGGAAGCTGGTGACATTGATAGGTTACGCAAAGCAGCCAGTGGTATGGCAAAAGGTTATGACGCTTTGGAGAAGTGGGCTGAAGATAATGAGGTCAACCCAAATCCAAAGACAAGATGCATTGAGTGGAAAACCAAAGATGGTCATGTCGTTGCAGTGGTGTCCACAATCAACGATAGTTTGGAACTGCAACGACATCGCAAAGATTTAGGGACAATCTGGACACTGGAAGAGTTTGAGGTAATCATGGCAGATCCGATGGTTCAACAAATCATGGCTATCAAAGCGTTTGAGCCAACCGCTAAGGTGACAAGGTTCAAGGCTAATGAGAACTTTGGCAAAGGATCAGGCTTTGATGACATGGAAGATGACCTAGAGCCTGTATATGGCGGTGCTGAACCACCAAAGATGTTTCACCTACCGCATAAGAAGTGATGGCGAGACGAGCCAGCATTACGACAAGGTACTTCAATCGGACTCTGACAGATGCCGATAGAACAATCCTTGCCTGTGCTGGTTGCGGAGATATTTCAAAAGGCTTTAAGAATGCCTTGGATTGCTTTGCTGTTTTATGGGAACTAGGATACCGACCAGAGAACGATTTAAACGATTTCCTTGGTCTGGCTAAGGAAGATGACTTTAAGACCCTTGTAGGCGATTCTGACAAGGATTAGAGGCATTGCTAGTTCTTGTTGGTTGTTGTGGTTCTTAATGAATTTGCGAATGAGAATCAATATCATTCTCATTCTCATGTACCCCGATAATGCACCATCCGACTCTTTCACTCCGCACGTTTGCCGCCAGAAAATTCACCGAGTTAAAAGTTATCCACAGGTTATCCACAGATTTAGATCGGAGTTATCCACATTTGTCCATGCTGGTTTCATTTTCTGTCACAGTTTGCGAATGTTTGTAATACCTTTTGTGATTTCTACTTAACATAATGGACATTGTGTTAAATGGAATCTGTCAGCAGTTTGTCAGTTGCTAAGAATGTCTAATAAAATCAACAACTTACAGATGCATATCCAAAATCTGAGTTATCAACAGAAAATAGTTCTCATTTTTTGATATGGGGGGAGGGGGTGGTCGCTGTCGGTCAAAATTGTGGGTGCATCCGCCCCACTGAAAAAACGAAAAGTCGAAAAGGGGCAACATCCCCACTTCCCCACTACGAAAAAAAGAAGACTATCAACCCACAATTTGCTATAGTCGCAACCTATCACGCCCACAAAGACAAGGATAATCGTGAAGATAGAACAGATTGACAGCATCCAAGATGAAGCCCCACAGCCAGAGAAGAAGAAAGCTGGCAGACCCAAGGGTATCTATGGCTTAAAGCGTCAGATACAGGAGTACGCAAGGAATCCTGACCTTGCCCTACCCAAGACCGACAACCAGAGGATCAAGGACTTGAAAGATATGCTTATCAAGTCTAGCGGTAAGGATGTTGTTGAGAAGATGATTAGCATTGCGTTAAACGACAATCACCCCGCACAGATGGCGGCTATCAAAATGTGTGTTGACCGCACACTGCCTGTCTCGATGTTTGAAAAGGATAAGAGCCAGAGGAGTGCAGTCACCATTAATATTACGGGGATTGGCGCACCTGCAACCACAGTGATTGAGCCAAGTGACATACAGGATGTAGAGGCTAAGAATGGCTGACCTGAACTTTGCGCTATTGCCTTGGCAGCAGGAGGTCTACGCCGACAAGACGAGGTTCAAGGTTGTTGTCGCTGGAAGACGATGCGGTAAGTCTAGGTTAGCAGTGACTACGCTACTGATTGAGGGTTTGAGCTGCCCTGCTGGTAGTGCTGTGCTGTATGTTGCACCGACTCAGGGACAGGCTAGACAGATTATTTGGGATGTACTGTTGGACATTGGGCGGGAGATTATTCAGTCTAGCCATGTCAACAACATGGAAGTCACCTTGATTAATGGTGCAAAGATTTACGTCAGGGGATCAGACAGACCCGATACCTTACGGGGTGTATCCTTGACTTACGCTGTACTGGATGAGGTTGCCGACATTAAGCCTGAGACTTGGGAACAGGTTATTCGTGCGTCATTGAGTGACAAGCGTGGTCGTGCCATGTTTATCGGGACACCCAAGGGCAGGAACTGGTTCTATGATTTGTACAACTTGGGTCAGGAGGGTGAAGATCCTGATTGGAAAAGTTGGCATTTCACCACTAAAGATAACCCTTTAATAGACCCTAGCGAAATCGAAAGCGCAAAGAAGACCCTATCAAGTTTTGCCTTTAAGCAAGAGTATATGGCATCCTTTGACAATGCGGGGAGTGATGTTTTTAAAGAGGAGTGGCTGAAATATGGAGAAGAACCTGAATATGGCTCGTACTACATTGCTGTCGATCTGGCAGGGTTTGAAGAAGTTGCTAAACAAGCTGCCAATTCCAAGAAAAGGTTAGACCAGACTGCTATTGCTGTAGTTAAGGTGACGGACGAGGGTAAATGGTTCGTCACCAAGATCGAATATGGGCGATGGGACATCAGAACAACTGCTGTCAATATACTGAAAGCTATGCGAGATTACCGTCCTTTGGCAATAGGAATTGAGCGTGGAGCATTAAAAAACGCAGTTTTGCCATATTTAAGTGACTTAATGCGTAAAAATAATGTATATTCCCATATAGTTGACTTGACCCACGGTAATCGCAAAAAAACCGACCGTATCATTTGGTCACTTCAAGGACGGTTTGAGCATGGGCGTATTGTGCTGAACTCCAAGGAAGATTGGGACGAATTCAAAGATCAGCTTTTGATGTTCCCTGCCCAAGGTGTGCATGATGACTTGCCTGATGCCCTTTCCTACATTGACCAACTTGCTGTTACTTCCTATT
>Ga0214917_10007131_pt1 | contig 11401 bp, 14 predicted proteins | sample LL_1208_BB_MetaG_FD_177983 | JGI IMG/M metagenome (GOLD analysis project Ga0214917, IMG submission 177983) | Freshwater microbial communities from Lake Lanier, Atlanta, Georgia, United States - LL_1208_BB | ecosystem: Environmental > Aquatic > Freshwater > Lake | place: USA: Georgia | collected...
CCTTGTGGGCGGCGCAAGCCCAGCATCTTTTCAGGGATCAGGGCTTGTCGGTGGTCATCGCTGTGTATGACAACGCAGAACGCATCACACACGACTTGCGAGAGGGTCAGATAGACATTGCCATCGCCACCCCTGAATCCATCATGGTGGACGCCTACAACCAAGGGCCTTTACGCATGGTGGCAGGCAACGCCGAAAAACTGCCTCACCACATCATTGCCAGACCGCACATCAAAACTCCCCAAGATTTACAAGGTGCAAGGTTTGGCGTCTTGTCCCTCAAGGAAGGGACCGCCTATTTGGTCAAACGCTACGCTGCATCTGTAGGTTTGAAACCGGATGAATACAGCCTGGTGGCAGTGGGTGGTGCGCCTACTCGGTGGAAGCGTTTGCAAGAAGCGAGCATCGATGTGGGCTTTCAGCCCTTCCCTTTGAGCTATGTGGCAGAAGAAGCTGGCTACACCAACTTGGGGCCTATTGCAGCCTTGGTTCCCGATTGGCTATTCACATCAATCAATGTTCACCAGCAATGGGCGCAACAACATGGTGATGTGTTGCGTCAGTTCCTCCAGGTACTGCGTTCAGCGCAAAACCATTTGGCAGCGCAACAGCAAGCATTGACACCTATGCTGGAGCGTGAACTCCAAACCACCGATGTATTTGCCAGCCGCGCCATGGCACATGCCCTGCGATTGAATATGTTTGCACCTCAACTGCGGGTACACGAACCTGCTGCACAAGCCGTGTTTGATGCTTTGCTAGAGACCGATCAAATTCCCCGTGGCACGGTATTCAGACGGGAGACTTTTTTTGACCCAAGCTACCTCTGAATTGACGCCTGCAAAAACCACGCACATGGTGTACGCACATGGCTTTCGCTCCAGCCCTCGCTCGTTCAAGGCCCAGTTCATCGCGAAATGGTTGCAAGCACACAGGCCAGACATCGTGTGGTTTTGCCCGCAACTGCCAGCCTCCCCCAGTGCTGCTGCGGAGATGCTGTTCAACACTGTCCATTCATGGCCAAAACATTCCACGGCGGTCATAGGCTCTTCTCTTGGCGGTTTTTATGCGACCTGGCTAGGCGCCTTGATGCGTTGTCGAACCGTCTTGCTCAACCCTGCTGTACACCCCGCCAGAGACTTGGTGGCCTACATAGGAACACAAACCGCTTGGCATAACCCCAATGAGCTTGTGACCTTCGAATCACACTTTATAGAAGAGTTGCAAACTTTGTATGTGGGTCTGGGCAGAAAAGCATCAGGTCCTGTGCCTAGCCATGATGCAACCGCGTTGCAAGACACCCATAGCTTGCTGAACATGGTTGCGACGGGAGATGAGGTGCTGAGTTGGCAAGAAATGGTGGCAAGGTACCCTTTTGCCCAACTTCATCTGATCGAGGGGTCTGATCATGGCCTATCAGACTTTGAACAACATTTTCCTGTGGTGAAAACCTTCCTTGGACTTTGAACTCTTGTCAGTCGTTAGGCTAGGTGCCGTTCGCAACCCCACGTCGACGCCACTCTAAATATTTGTTTTCGTTCCAGTAAATCATGAAGGTGTCGAAATTGCCTTCAAATCGCTGGCTTTGAAAACGCTGGGTGATGGCGAGGCAACTGGTTAAATCCTGTCCACCCAACTCACCCTTCATGTACAAGGCATCGCAGTCCCAGTACATGCGCTCCAAATCCACCTCGCCTACAGTGGCCAAGTCGAGGGCTACGGCCAAGAGATAAGACATCACCATGGAAACTCCTTGTCAAAACGAGCCAAGAAAGCGCTTTGGAGATGACTTTGGCGGCAAAACCGGGGTCTGTGTAGCAGGTAAATACCTATTGCCACCAAGACGGCAAGAAAGCTCGAGGTTAGCTGAATTCCGTCAACAACTGTCCCGCCAAAGCAGACTGGGTTTTCAAACCGTCGTGGTCGGCTATCAATTGGCCATTGACCCAGACACCATGCACACCTGTGGCCAAGGTGTTTAAACGGGCTGCACCGCCTGGCAGGTCAAATACCCTGTGCTTAGGTCCACGACCCACGGTTTGAGGGTCGAAGAGCATCAAGTCGGCGGCAAAGCCCACTTGTAAATGACCACGTTCTTTCAAGCCCAGCACTTTCGCCGGTTGCGCGGTCAGTTTGTGAACCGCTTGGGTCATGGTCATCAGGCCTAAATCTCTGGCCCAGTGGCCTAAGAGGTGCAAGCCAAAACCCGCGTCATTGAAAAAGGTCAAATGCGCACCCGCATCGCTGAGCGACACCAAGCTGTGGGGATCGTTCAGCAGTTGTCCTACCGCTTGGGTATCGCTGTTCAACAACTGCGCGGTGAACACGGTTTGCAGGTCTTCTGCCAAAGCCAAATCCAGCGCAAAGTCCAAGGCATCTTTGCCCGCCTGCTGGGCCAGCGCCGCCACGCTTTGCTGTTCAAACGCTTGGTGCTGGGCCTGTGCGGTTTGCACCACATGCACTTTGTCCCATTCGTTGTTGAACAAGCGGAAGGTGGCGGTTTGTGACAACTCGTCTTTCACTGCTTGACGAAATGAGGTGTCGCTTAAGCAGGCCTTTAATGCGTCATGCGACAAGCCCATGGCGGGACGCCAACTGACCAAGCCCTCTACAGGGTAGGCAGAGGCAAAGGTGAAATCCATGGTCAAGGGACAGCATGACACTTGGCCAATCATGGGGATGCCTTGGGCGTTGGCTTGAGCAATCGCGGCCATGTCGTTGAAGACCGCTTGGGGGTTGGTGCTGTTGTGCAGCAAGGCCGCCACCATCACCGGCCTGCCGCTGGTTTGTGCCAGCGACTGTAAAAACGACATGGACATCTGACCACCCTTGGTCACCATGTAGACGCCTCGCCCGTGGCTTGCCATGGCAAGAGTAAGTTGCATCATTTCCTCGTCGCTGGCCAAACGTGAAGGCATGGGGAACCCACCCTCGCCGTTGTGCGCAGGACTGGTGCTGGTAGCAAAACCCACCGCACCTGCGGCCATGGCTTCTTTCACCAGTGCGGCCATGGCGTCAATTTCTTCGGGCGTGGCCTCACGTTGATTGGCTTGCTCGCCCATCACCCATGTGCGCACCGAGGAGTGGCCTACATAAGCGGCAATGTTGATGGCGCTGCCTTTTTGCTTGAGCATGGCCATGTATTCAGGAAAGGTTTCAAAATTCCAATCGATGCCTTGCTTGAGTACATCCAGTGACATGCCCTCCACTTGGGTGAGGTTGCGCATGGTCAACTCACGGTCTTGGGGACGACAAGGTGCGATGGTGAAACCGCAATTGCCAATGACCGCGGTAGTGACGCCCATGGCGGGTGAGGGACGCACATACGAGTCCCAAGTAATTTGGGCATCGAAATGGGTGTGTGAATCGATGATGCCCGGCATCAAAGCCAAACCCTTGGCGTCGATGGTTTCTGTGGCTTGGGCCTGTAGCTTGTCTTCCAGCGCCACAATGCGGCCTTGGTGTACCGCCACATCTTTGATCTGCGGTTCGTTTAAGCTTCCATCAAACACCAAGGCCTGACGGATAAGTAAGTCAATAGGATGGGATAGGTTCATGGGAGTCATTCTTTGAAACCCCAACATTATGAAAGCAACGCCATGAAAACCAAGTCACTTATGTTCACGCTCATATGCTTGGCCAAGGATGTAGTGGACTACAAAAAGCAGTGCCAGGGCTGAGCTGGCTGGCCTTTGCGGCTTAGCGCTCTATGGTGAGCGACACGCCCATGCCGCCGCCAATACACAAAGCAGCTAAGCCTTTTTTGGCGCCGCTGCGCTGCATTTCATGCAACAGGGTGACCAAAATGCGGCAACCCGATGCGCCAATCGGGTGACCAATGGCAATGGCGCCACCATTCACATTAACCCGTTTGGGATCAATGTCTAAAGCTTGGTTCACCGCACAAGCTTGTGCTGCAAACGCTTCGTTCAATTCAAACAAGTCCACATCCGAGGCCTTCCAACCGGCACGCTCTAAGGCTTTGCGAGAAGCCGGCACAGGGCCCATGCCCATGGTGGCGGGATCTAAGCCGGTGGTGGCAAACGAGGCGATACGCCCTAATGGCGTTAAACCCAAAGCCTGGGCTTTGGCTGCCGACATGACCATCACAGCCGCCGCACCATCGTTGATGCCAGAGGCGTTGCCCGCCGTGACACTGCCTGCTTTGTCAAACGCTGGTCGCAAGCCTGCCAAGGCGTCGGCATTGGTTTTGAGGTTGATGAATTCATCGTGGTCAAACACCACGGGATCGCCTTTTTTCTGGGGCAACAGCACGGGGGTGATTTCGCCTTTGAACTTGCCAGCAGCTTGCGCAGCGGCGGCTTTTTGCTGGCTGGCAAGCGCCAAAGCGTCTTGCATATCGCGGGTGATGTTGTGTTGCTTGGCCACGTTTTCAGCGGTGATACCCATGTGGTACTGGTTATAAACATCCCATAGACCGTCAACGATCATGCTGTCCACAAGCTTCCAGTCGCCCATGCGTTGACCGTCGCGGGAATTGGGCAACACATGGGGTGCTGCACTCATGTTTTCTTGGCCACCAGCGATGACGATGTCGCTGTCGCCCCATGCCACGGCTTGGGCCGCCAACATCACGGCTTTCAAACCAGAGCCGCAAACAGCGTTGATGGTGAGCCCTGGCACTTCTTTGGGAATGCCGCCCTTCATCAAGGCTTGGCGAGCAGGGTTTTGCCCCGCACCTGCGGCCAGCACCTGACCCATGATGACCTCGCCCACCAAGGCGGGATCGATACCCGCACGTGACACAACATCTTTGATGATCAGGCCGCCCAGCTCAGTTGCACTCAATTTGGACAGACTGCCGCCAAATTTGCCCACAGCTGTACGCGCAGCCGCTACGATCACGATGTCTTGCATGGTTGGTCTCCTGTGTGAATGAGCACTGAGTTTGGCCGACAAACCTTACACCAAAGCCACAAAATCGGAGCACACGCCCAGGCCGAGGGTTACAAACTGCTCACCCGCGACGCGGGGCGTTACAAAACGTATTTCCCAAAAATCAAGCTGATTTGCCCTTGACTTCTCAGTAAGTCAACGCCGTGGATTTGCCCCAAAACACCCGGTAGGCAAACACGGTGTAGCCGATGATGACCGGCAACACCACCAATACGCCATAGAAAATGACCAGCAAAGCTTCAGGCGCACTGGCGGCTTGCCAGATGTTGAGCTTGTCAATCACCAGCCAAGGGAACAAGCTGTAGGCCAGTCCGTAAAAGGAGAGCAGGAAAATGCCCACGGTGCTGGCGAAAGGCACGCCTGCGCCGTATTGGTTGCCCTGGGTGAATCGCACCGGCAGGCGCTTCAAGCTGCGCTGAATAACCACAAACAAAGCCAGGGTCACCGCCGGAATCGGCAGCAGCATCAGCAGGTTGGGAAAGCTGAACCATTTTTCAAAAATACGTGGGCTCACCCAGGGCGTGGCCACCGAAATGGCCACCACCCCAGCGGCGGTCAGCCACAAACTGCCCTGCGCCCAAGCCACGGCCCTGAGCTGCAAAGCGCCTTCGGTTTTCATGATCAGCCAGCCGGCACCCAACAAGCGGTAAGCAAACACCAAGCAAAAACCAATCAAAGCGCTGAAGACATAAGACGGCGTGTCCTGCTTGAAGCCGAGGATGAACTGCCCCAGCATGAAGCCCTGCGCCCACGATGCCAGCACAGAACCGATGTAGAAGGTTTTGTCCCACAAGGGGCGGTGCTGCGCTTTGGCCTTGACCCTGAAGTCAAAAGCCACACCGCGCAGCGACAAAGCCACCAACATCAGCGCCACCGGCAGGTACAGCGCACCCAAAATGACGCCGTGCGCCATGGGAAAACCCACCAGCAACACGCCCACACCCAACACCAGCCAGGTTTCGTTGGCATCCCAAAATGGGCCAATGCTGGCGATCATGGTGTCTTTGTGGTCGAGCGTGTCCGCGCTGTCGAGCAAAGCACCCACGCCCAGGTCGTAGCCGTCCAAAATGACATAGGCCAACATGGACAAGGCCATGACCAAGGCAAATACCAAGGGGAGCCAGCCGCCAGGGCTGATGAGGTCAATACCAAACTCAGACATGACGCAATCCTTGGTTATTCAAACGAGGCTCTTCACTGCCAATGGTTGCCTTTTTGGCCAGGTAAAACACCACCGACACATAGGCAGACAAGAGCGCCGCGTAGAGGGTCAGGTACATGGCCAAGGACAGCGCGATGTTGCCAGCTGGCACTTGGGAAGCGGCTTGTGCCGTGGTCAGCACCCCATGTACCAACCAAGGTTGGCGGCCAATTTCAGTCACATACCAACCTGCGACCAGCGCCACCCAGCCTGCAAAGGTCATGGCCACCAAGACCATGGCGGTGCGCTTGGACAAGGTGTTTTTGAATTTCAATTCATAACTGGCAAACCAGCTCACAGCCAGCATCAGCAGGCCCACGCCGACCATGATGCGAAACGCCCAAAACACAGGCCCCACAGGCGGGTGTTCGGCAAAGTCTTTGATGCCTTTGACCTCGCCGTTCCAGTCGTGGGTCAGGTAAAAAGACGCCAATTTGGGAATGGCAATTTCATATTTGTTGGACTGCGTGGCCTGGTCAGGAATGGCAAACAACACGGCAGGCACACCTTGCTGTGTCTCCCAAATACCTTCCATGGCCGCGAGCTTGGCGGGTTGGTGTTTCAAGGTGTTCAGGCCATGCATATCACCCACCCAAATTTGCACCGGTATCAACACCGCGGCCACCATCACGCCGGTGCGCAGTGCGGCCATCACGTCTTTGGCACGATCCCCTTTGAGCCAGCGGTAGGCGCTGATACCGGCCAACAAAAAGGATGCGGTGAGGCCAGAGGCCAGCAACATGTGGGTCATGCGGTAGGGGAAAGACGGGTTGAAGATGACCTCGAACCAACTGGTGACATGGGCTTGCCCATTGATCATCTCGTAGCCAGCTGGGGTGTGCATCCAAGAGTTGAGCGCCAAAATCCAAAACGCTGAAGCGGTGGTGCCCAAAGCCACCAACCAGGTGGCCAAGGTGTGAACGCCTTCGCTCACCCGACCGCGCCCAAACAACATGATGCCCAGGAAGGTGGCCTCTAGAAAGAAAGCAGTCAGCACCTCATAGGCCAGCAAAGGCCCGGCCACATTGCCCACGGTGTTCATGAAGCCTGGCCAATTGGTGCCAAACTGAAAACTCATGGTGATGCCACTGACCACACCCAAGGCGAAAGTCAGGGCAAAGATCTTGATCCAGAACTGGTAGGCGTCCATCCAATGCTGCTCACCAGTGGCCACAAAGCGGGTTTTGAAAAACAACAAAAACCAGCCCATGGCGATGCTGATGGTGGGAAACAAAATATGAAAAGTGACATTCGCTGCGAACTGCAGCCGCGCCAACACAACGGGGTCAAGAGCGTCCATGGTTTATCTCATTCAGCAGGGGTTTCAGGGTTGGTTTTGATGGCACAGGTGCTGAAGCCAAACAAGGTGTAAGGCATGCAAATGCCCACAACACCGGTGGCCAAGACGATGACGCCCAGCCAGCCCCAAACGCCAATGGTGCCCGTGGCCGCCAAGACGATCAGCGCCAATCCGATGACGATGCGAAGAATGCGGTCGATGCCGCCAACGTTTTGATTCATGGTGATTCCTTGAAAGGTTGTGGGTCTGTTTAAGCCTTGAGCAACGCAGCGCTGACCCAACGCGCCAAATCGGGGGCCGACATCGCACCAGGCTGTCTGGCCATTTCACGGCCACCCGCGAAAACCGCCAAAGTGGGAATGCTTCGGATGTTGTACTTGGCCGCCAAGCCTTGTTCGTCTTCGGTGTTGACCTTCACGAAACGGGCTTTGCCTTGCATGTCTTGGCTAACTTTTTCATAAGCAGGTGCCATCATGCGGCACGGGCCACACCATGGGGCCCAAAAGTCCACCACCAAGGGTAAATCGCTTTTGGCCAACTGCGCATTGAACGCGGTTTCACCGAGGTTGTCAGGGTGGGCCGACAACAAGGGCTGATGACATTTGCCGCAGTTCAACTCGGCTTGCAGCTTGTCGAAGGGCACGCGGTTGGTGGCGTTGCAGTGGGGACAGACCAAATGCAGGGGGTTCATGGTTTTCTCGCGACAAATCCCACCAAAGCCGACATGCCCGAGTGGCCTGCGCCCTCTTGGATGGTGGTTTCATAGGTACTGCAGACCAACACATCGTAGCCCGCGAAGGCCTCGCGCAACAATGCCTCGTCGTACAAATGGTCCAGCTTGCCGGGGCCGCCGGTGTTGTACTTGAGTTGGTTTTTGCCATAGCCTTGGATGATCAGCAGGCCACCCGGTTTTAAGCTTTTGTCGATTTTTTCAAATATGGTGGAACGTTCATCGGGCGTGGCAAATTGGAAAAAAATGCCTGCCACCAGGTCGTAATGTGCCGTGGGCCAATCGAAAGACTGCCAGTCGCTGCAGGTGAAATTCACGCTCACCTGGTGCTTGGCAGCCAAGGCTTGGGCTTTGACGATGGCGGGTGCCGAGAAGTCGAAGGCATCGACGCTCAGCCCTTGCTGCGCCAACCACACACTGTTGCGCCCTTCCCCATCGGCCACAGCCAGTGCATGTCCCTTTCCAAGCCATGCGGCTTGGGACACCAAAAAGGCGTTGGGCTCTTCGCCAAACACATAGTCGGGCGTGGAGAAGCGCTTGTCCCACATGGCTTGGGGGTTGGTGAATCCAGTCATGGCTTCTGGACCCTCAAAGCGCGTTCAAAGGAATTTTGGCGTAGGCAATGCCGTTGTCTTCCTTGGGTGGCAACTCGCCCGCACGGATGTTGATTTGCACCGCAGGCAGGATGAGCACCGGCATTTCCACAGTGGCATCGCGTTTAGTCCGCATCTCCACAAACTGGGCTTCGCTGATGCCGTCATGCACATGGATGTTCTTGGCCTTTTGCTCGGCCACGGTGCTTTCGAAGTTCACAGGGCGGCCATTGGGTGGGTAGTCGTGGCACATGAACAGCCGTGTCTCGGGGGGCAGGCTCAAAATTTTGCGAGTAGACGCATACAAGGTTTTGGCATCTCCGCCGGGGAAGTCGCAGCGGGCCGTGCCGACATCGGGCATGAACAGGGTGTCACCCACAAACACTGCATCACCAAACTGGTAGGCCACGCAAGCTGGCGTGTGGCCCGGCACATACAGGGTGTGACCGGTGAGGTCGCCCACTTGGATGGCGTCGCCATCGGCAAACAAATGGTCAAACTGCGAGCCATCCAATTTGAAACTGGCTTCCATGTTGAAGATGCCTTTGAAGACTTTTTGCACGCCACTGATATGGTCGCCAATGGCGGTTTTGCCGCCTACGTGTTCCTTTAAATAAGGTGCCGCGCTGAGGTGATCGGCATGGGCATGGGTTTCCAAAATCCACTCGACCTTGAGGTTGTTGGTTTTGACGAATTCGATGACTTTGTCCGCCGAATGGTGGCTGGTGCGGCCCGACTTGGGGTCGTAATCCAGCACCGAGTCGATGATGGCGCAAGCAGACCCTGGTTTCTCGTAAACCACATAGGTGACGGTCCAGGTGGCAGGGTCAAAAATACCGTGAACTTGGGGCTTGTAGCTGGCTGTGCTCATCGAGAACTCCTTTTTGAATTAAGTTTGCGATAGTATATTGACAAATATTTTGTTTGTCAATATACTTTTCACATCTTCTTCAAAAACAGCCAGGAAAACAGCCCATGGACACCTCCACCTTGGACCTCGACAAAATGAAAACTTCGGCAGGAAACGCCTGCCGGCTCATGAAAGTGCTCTCCAACCCCGACCGCCTGATGCTGCTGTGCCAGCTGTCCCAAGGCGAAAAACGTGTGGGTGAACTCGAAGAAATCCTCGGCATCGTGCAGCCCACCCTGTCCCAGCAACTCACGGTGTTGCGTGACGAAGAGCTGGTGACCACCCGCCGTGACGGCAAAAACATCTATTACCAAATCGCCAGCCCCCAAGCGCTGGCGGTCATGAACGTTTTATTTGAGCAATTTTGCGGACCCCAAACAGGAGACAACACATGAACATCGATTGGGCACATTTCACCCCCTTCGCCTCCCTGACAGGCGGCGTCATTTTGGGTATCGCTTCGGCCATCTTCATTTTGGTGAATGGCCGTATTTTGGGCATCAGCGGCATTGTGGGCGGACTGTTTCCTCCCAAGCTGGGTGACACCTTCTGGCGCATCGCATTTTTGTTGGGGTTTGCGGTAGCGCCTATGGTTTTTCATGCCGTGGTACCCGCCCAGTACATCACCGAGCCGCGGATTGACGCCACCGACATGATGGTGGTGATTGCCGGTTTGTTGGTAGGTATTGGCACCCGCTATGCCTCTGGTTGTACCAGTGGCCATGGTGTCTGCGGCTTATCCCGATTGTCTCCACGTTCATTGGTTGCAACCGCTTCTTTCATGAGCGCAGGTTTCGTCACAGTTTACGTGATGCGTCACGTCATTTAAGGAAAAATCATGATTCAAAAAAACCTTCTCCACCACGTCACTGAATTTGCAGTTGGTCTGATCTTTGGTATGGGCCTGATGCTGTCGGGCATGACCGACCCCAGCAAAGTCATTGGCTTCCTCGATTTGTTTGGCAGTTGGGACCCTTCACTCGCACTGGTCATGGGCGGCGCCATCATGGTCGGCGTGTTTGCTTTCACTGTGGCCAAAAAACGCACCACCACCTTTTTGGGCGGCGTGTTGCGATTTCCGACCAACACCGACATCGACAAGAAATTGGTCATCGGTAGCTTGATGTTTGGCACTGGCTGGGGCTTGGCGGGTTTTTGCCCAGGTCCTGCGTTGGTATCCATGGCCGATGGCCAACCTAAAGCCTTGGTATTTGTACTCGCCATGCTCGTCGGCATGTTGGGCTTTGAATTGATGGACCGTTTTGTCCACGCCCCCCGCAAAGCCAAATTGAACGCAGCTTGAACCTCACGATTGGAGCCATCATGGACATCAAAGCACTCACACCGCATCTTTCCGTCACCCCACAAGTCTTGGTTGCTGAACTGGAGACCGTGGCGCAAATGGGTTTCAAGGCCATCATTTGCAACCGCCCCGATGGCGAAGGTCCGGACCAACCCAGCTTCAAAGAAATGGAGCAAGCGGCGATGGCGCTGGGCATCCCCATGCGCTATTTGCCCGCCGAAACAGGCAAGGTCAGTGACGCGGACGGTAAGGCTTTTGGTGAACTGCTGGCCACCCTGCCAGGCCCTGTGTTGGCTTACTGCCGCACCGGCATGCGCTCCACCACCATGTGGGCGTTGTCGCAATCGGGTGTCACACCCCTGCCGCAGATTTTGGAAGCCTCGCAAAAAGCCGGGTTTGATATGAAGGCTTTGGTGCAACGTATCGCCAACGGCGGTAAAACGCCCA
>Ga0214917_10007132_pt1 | contig 11400 bp, 11 predicted proteins | sample LL_1208_BB_MetaG_FD_177983 | JGI IMG/M metagenome (GOLD analysis project Ga0214917, IMG submission 177983) | Freshwater microbial communities from Lake Lanier, Atlanta, Georgia, United States - LL_1208_BB | ecosystem: Environmental > Aquatic > Freshwater > Lake | place: USA: Georgia | collected...
GGAGTTAAGGACATTAACTCGGCGACGTTAAAACCTGATTTATTGTATTTAGCGCCATTGACGTCAGAGATTGCAATAACTTTCATGCCCATCTCCTGGCAGGTGAGAGCGGCATATTTTCCGACATTGCCAAATCCCTGAATGACCACTTCGGCGTTCTTAATCTTCCGATCATTCTTCTCAAGCGCAGCACCGGTGATTTGCGCGACGCCCCGCCCCGTTGCCTCTTCGCGCCCAAGCGCGCCAAAAAGTTCAACAGGTTTGCCGGTAACGCATGCTGGTTGGAAGCCTTCGATACGATGAAATTCGTCCATGAGCCAGGCCATCGTCCGCGCGTTTGTTCCCATATCTGGGGCGGGGATATCGCGGTGATGGCCCAGCACATTGACTAGAGATCGAGTCCAGCGACGAATAATTTCTTCTTTCTCAATCTCTTCAAGTTGGGTGGGGTCTACTGCAACCCCACCCTTGGCTCCTCCGAAAGGAACATCGATTAGCGCCGTTTTCCAGGTCATGAGACTTGCCAAAGCGCGAACCTCATCGAGATTTACCTCGTGATGAAAACGTATTCCACCCTTACGGGGTCCACGGGCGCTGCTGTGCTGCACTCGATAACCTTGCAGTACCTCGACATCATTTTTACGTCGGAGTGGAATGGAAATCACGACCTCGCGTTCGCAACTTTGTAGAGTCTGAACCATGCCTGGTTTGAGAGCGAGAAAATCGGCAGCCTCAGCTACTCGCTGGTTTACCTCATCGAAAGGGGTGCCGGTTTTTTCGCTCACGGGGGAAGTCAAGCGCAGGGCAGGTTACGTCCACGTGGGGTAATTGGTGAAATACAAGGAAATAGTCGGTGACAAGGGGTTATTCTCCGGACATTATTTCCCAGAAATATTGCTGCCTTCACCTATCGAGCGAGCGGATCTGGCGCCCAGAGCCAAATATTCCGGTCGGAAGGCTCGCCTTCGAGTAGTTCAAGGGCGAAGGGACTTGCTGAGTGGCGCTGCCAATCATTTGCGGCGAGCATTCGCGAGAATCCAGCGAGCGCAATGGGGTCTTCGAACTCCCGATCAGAACCACGGAAAGTTAATGGTCCGACATGATCAAAAACTACAGTTCCGATGGCAATCTGACCATTCTCTGCTTTGATAATTTCGATAACACGAGATTGCTGAGGCCAGTCAATATGTGAACTGGTTCGAATCTCCCAAAAAGCATGCGACCCGTCGCTTCGCTTTCGCTCGCTTACTTTATGGTCATGCACATGGCCTGCAAACCACAAAATCACATGTGGATGGCGAATGAGAAGTTCGTTCACTTCATCCTCCAACGCGGGGGGTTCTTCTCCCTCTGGGTGGTACCCATTAAATAGATTTTGAAGAGGATGGTGCGAAGTGAGGATCACATACTTATCGCGCGAATGCTCGAGCATATCTGCGAGCCACTCAAATTGTTCGCGATGTATGCACCCTTGCCACCCGCCAAATTTGTTAACGGTATCTAGAGCAATAAGCCGCACCATTGGGTTGATATCTCGATACCAGTAAGCGGTGGCCGGCTGTTCGTTATCCAAACCATGGTTATGGCCACATTCGGTATGTAATCGGACCCAATCTTCAAGTGAGATCAGTCGCCTTCGGCGATCGGAGGTCACGGGCAAGGTTTCGAGCTCTGACAAATCGGGGTAGAGCGCTGGGCCAATCTCACCAAAACTGGAAAAAAGCGATGGTAAATCGTAACTCTCCTTTAACTTCGAGAGTTTCTGCGCACCTTGAGCAAAGTGATCTAACTCTGGCGTGGGGCGCGCGGTGCCTTGGAGCAAGGCATCATGATTACCGTGCACCGCAAGCCAGGTGTGACGAAGTCCTTCGGCGTGGAATTCTCGCTCCGAGGCTGCAAGGAGACCAGGAAAATGAGGGAATTGGTGGAGCTGATGCGGACGGTCTGCTTCTTGATCAGCTCGAGGACCATCTGGGTGGTAATAATGAATGTCATATGAGCCTGGATTGGATGAATGGAAGCCTTCTGAGAGCAGCGCATCTCCGCTCTTAGGTTGGACGAGTCCGCCCTCAAGAATTGTTTTATACCAGGTCAATTCATTTTCCTGTGCATTATCGACAACATCGCCGGTAATCACCACGGCATCGACCGGAGTTCCCGTAAGCGGTCCACGACTAATCTGATTTGCTGCAGCGATCATTGATTCGAAAACTTGAGTCGTTAAGAATTCTTGTGCTCGATACGTACCAACTAATGGGATAAGGGCAACGAATGGACTATCTGGATCGGCAATCCGGTCGAGAAATTCTAATCGTGCCGGTGATGCCGCATCGCAAATATGGATGTCACTGAGATGGATAAAGCAGGCGATAGCCTCTTTATGTACCGGTTCCACACCCTGCATCACCTCGCCACTATCAAAGACCAACTCCCGCCAACGTGAATGGGAGAAGGGCTCGGTGCGAAGAATTCGACCCTTAGTTGTATCACTCATGCGTCACCATCACCTCAGTTGCGGTGACATCTAGTCGAACTGTTTGGCCAGGGTGAATATCTCCCGTAGTCGAACTACTCACGAGCGCCTCAACAAGAAGCCCTGAATTAGTGCGACATGCTATTCGAGATGAAGGACCCATAAACGACCTATTTATGACGACAGCATTATTGGTTGCCTCATTGCCATGTTGCGCAGTTACCGTTATCGACTCTGGTCGGAGTAGAGCAAGGACCTCTCCCGTTCTGGTCTGGTTCGTTGATGCCCTCAATTGCCTGCCAAATATCTCTACCAGTCCGTTATCTACACGAGCGGGAATCCTATTCATCGTGCCAATGAAGGCGGCAACGAAAGGCGATGCTGGCTCATTATATAAAGAATCAGGCGTATCAATTTGCTCCAATTTTCCATGGCTCATCACCCCAATTCGGTCCGAGATAGCTAAGGCTTCCTCTTGATCGTGGGTCACAAATAAGGTGGTGGTGCCAAGTGAGAGTTGGAGCCGGCGAATTTCTTCTCGAAGATTTACCCGAACTTGTGCATCAAGAGCGGATAACGGTTCATCAAGTAAGAGAATCTCAGGCTCAAATGCGAGAGCTCGTGCAAGCGCGACCCGTTGTTGTTGGCCACCAGAAAGTTGGTAGGTAAATCTCTTCCCTTGCGTTGAAAGGCCAACCAATTCCAAAAGTTCGGCAGCCTTCTTTAGACGCTTACTCTTGTCAACTTTGCGCATGTGGAGTCCAAAGGCAACATTCTCCTCCACCGATAAATTAGGAAAGAGCGAATAAGCCTGGAAGACCATGCCCATATTTCTTTTATGTGCTGGGATAGCCGAAATATTTTTATCGCCCACGAAAACATGACCGCTATCTTCTTGTTCTAACCCGGCAACTATTCGAAGCGCAGTCGTCTTTCCACACCCTGATGGCCCAAGCAGAGCTACCAATTCGCCTACGCCAACAGTCAATGAGAAGTTATCGAGCGCTTGCACATTACCAAATCGCTTCGATACCTTCTCAATCATCAGATTTTTACTGGACATTATCTGCTCCTTTGGGTGGCGCGCTCGGGAACGACTAGAGTGATAACCGTTAACAACAAAAATGGAATAATTAGTGACATCATAGAAATTGCAATCGCACCGAGAAGATTTTCCTGTGCGACGTAGGTAACCCACGTAGTAAAAGTGTCCCAATGCAAGAGCACGGTGAGCGTGTACTCCCCGAGTGAGAGCGCGAAGGTGATCGCGACCGTCGCCGCAACAGCTCCGCGCACCGCTGGAATGATGATGAAGAGAATCGATTTAGACCAGTTTGCGCCGACACTTCGCGCTGCCTCTACCAGAGTTCGTAATGGAATGGCACGCAACCCGATTTCCAGCGTTCGATAGGCATACGGCAGGGCCAAAATGAAATATAAGAATGGAAGTTCTAGAACAGAATCTTGGACAAATTCGGGAAATGAAATTTGTACCCCCACGGCAAAAGCAACGACCGGAATCACCAATGGCAGCAAAGATAAGCTATCAATTAATGGCCGTAGCGAGGAGTTTGAGAGATGGAGCCAGGTGAGCGTGGGCACCAAAATAACCAAAGTTATCAGCACGCTTGTTGCCGCTAGCCAACCACTTCGAAGTATGTAGTGAAAGAAGTCAGGCTCAGCGATTGCCCACTGATAGTGAGTCCACCCATAGCCCCCGGTGAGTGGGGTGCGAACGGAGAATTCAAAGGCGGAGAGCATCGGGATAAAAACAAATATCGAGAGCAGAACTAAGGTAATCGCTAGTGAATTTTTACCTTTAGTCATCGTATTTGCCAACGCGAAACTCTCCTTTGAATGAGCAAATAGGGGATAACAGCGAGCGCAGAGATAAGAATCATCATTACCCCAAGTGCTTTCCCCAGATGTAATTGACTAGCCGACACATTGCCGTCGAGTAAACCACCAATTTGCAGTGGAGTTAAGGGGAGATTTCCTACTGTTAGCGCGTTAGCAGTGGCGTAGGCAGAGAAGCCGCTTGCAAAGAGAAGTAAAAATGATCCAATGAAACTGGGGATAAGGAGTGGAATTCCGATTTTCTTCCAGTAATTGAGGGAATTGGCCCCCAGATTTTTGGCTGCCTCTTCCCATTCACGACGGAGCGCGAGTATGGCGGGGGAAAAGACGATAATCATTAACGGTAATTGAAAGTAAAGGTAGACAATCAAAAGACCTTTAAAGGTTCCCAACGAAAAGTATCCGGAGTAAATATCCCAGCCCGCGGCCTTCAAGACTTTCGTCAATTGTCCCTGGATGCCCAGTGCAGCGGTAAACATAAATGCGAGAGGGACTCCTCCGGTATTTGCCAATACGCCAGTCATAACAGAAATCGTTCGTCGCAATTTTGATGGGCCATACGTTTCAATAAAGTATGCCGCTAATGCACCGGGAAAAGCCGCCAAAGCTGCCGAGATTAAACCAATTTTGATGGAATTGAACAATCCAGTTCGGTATGGATCCTCAAGTGCTGTTTGAAAGTTCGAGATCGTAAATTGATTATCATTGGAGAGAAACGAGATATAAATCAGACGCGCTATCGGAAAGAGGAAGAAAAAAGCGAAGATGATGAGAAACGGCAACGCTGGAAGGTGTGCTCGTGCAAATAATTTGGGAAAGGCGCGGGGGTCCATCTCCGCGCCTTTCTGCACCATGGCCTTTTCGGTCATGTTTCCTTTTATAAGCTAGCCCATGAGGCAATTATCTGCTCGCGGGCCGCGAGTACATCGGAGATGGTGGGGGGGCCAACCACTTTTGCACTCGCAGGAACTTTGAAGTCCAGCAAGGAATCCACAAGAAGTTTCTTCTTGGTCATTGCGATAGACATGATGGGGTCAGCGCCTGATTGTTGGAAGTAGTTCTGACCACCCTGCATCATCGCAAACAACTTTGACCCGGAGAGCTTGAGATCGGCAGCGGTGAGTTCTTCCGCAGTCTTTCCTTGATTTTGAGAGTAGACAAACTCCTGCCATAGACGAGCGTTGGCACAGTTTGGCGCCTTGCGATTAATCGCATTGATATATGGTGGAGCTTGCAGGACGAAATCAGTAGGGTAGACAAACTTCAAATCGAGGCCAGCTGCTTTCGCTGCAGGTACAACGCCTAGGGCATTGAAATCCCACATAAACCCGACCTTCGCCACACCTGTGCCAAGATTTGCGGTGTTTACCTTTTGGATAGGAGCCAATGTTTTAACGGCTTTGAAAAGCTCAAGCCCCTTCGAGACATCAGCGAGATTCTTGTCGCCACCATTTCCCAAGCTTGCTGCCAGTACGGACATGAATGCTTGATTCGACGAGGTGGGATCACCAGTAATTCCCACAAAGCCCTTGTACGCCGGATTGGTGAAATCGGATGCCTTTGTTGGCGCGGGGGTTAGAGTGGCGTTGTATACGATGGCAAGTTTTCCGCCGTAGTTACCGAACCAGAGACCGCTTGGGTCTTTCGCTGCGTTTGGAATATCTTTCCAGTTGATTACTTGATACGGATTGGAAAGTGGAGTTCCGCCAGGAGGGGTGAGTTGTGCAACAACGAGCGGGCCAATGTCGATGGAATCTGGTTGCTTTGACTTTGGCGCAGTCTTCATTGTGTCAATTTCATATTGTGATGATCCATCGGGATTATCAACGGTAATTTTTACACCAAAAGCTTTTTCGTAGGCATCAAACATCGCGCCGTAATTCGCCCAATCGCGGGGGGTGGTGATGAGATTAAGTTTTCCTTCTTTCTTGGCAGCGGCTATCAGTGCATCGAGTCCGCCAGCCTCTTTAACATTTTTCGCTTGGCAAATATTTACCTTTGACTCTGCTGGAGAGGCGACCGTAATTATTCCCAGCATGATTGCCGCACTGCTTATGGCGGCTGCTAAGCGTTTTGTACGCATTGTTTTGCCCCTTTCTAAGGACTTCATCGTCACCCTTACTGAGCAAATGAAACGTGAATCATCATTTACCTGACAATTTCGGAAATACGAAGTGAATTGTCTCTCGAGAAAATTACAGTTGGGTTATCAAGTTAGCCACTGAGTTAACAACAGATGTTGCACCAGTTTCGTACAACATTTTTTTGTCATGCGCACCGGTTAGTACCCCAAAAATTTTTGTTGCGCCAAATGCGACGCCAGCGAGCATATCTGACGCTGTGTCTCCGACAATCACAGAGTTTCTTGGATCTCGAAAACCCAGTCGCTGCTGCGCGGCGATAAGCATGTCCGGATGTGGGCGACCACGCTCTACCTCGCTTGGGGTGATTGCGAAATCAATTAAGTCATGCCAACCAATGTGATCGATGATGGTATCGAAGGTATGTCGATTAAAGCCTGTGGTGAGCACGATGGGGATTCCTTGTTCACGCAGAGTGCGAAAAGTTTCCTCGGCGCCCGGTATCGGTGTGATGCCACCACCCGCGAGCTGCCCTATATATGCCCGCTCAAAAGCGGCATTTGCGCTCCGCGCTCGTACGCCGTCGCCCAAGAGCGCTGAGAAAACTTCAATTTTTGATTGACCCATCGTGTCTGCGGCGAATCTCATCCACTCTTGGCCATGTATCCGCCAGAGTTTTGGTTGTGTTTCAGTAAGCGCGATTCGAAATGCCTCCATGACAGTGCCGTCATCTCGAAGAGTTGTTCCTGCCACATCGAAAGCAACCATCTCAATTTTTTCCATCATTTTCGCACTCCTGTAATCAGCTCTTGAATCGTCTCTTCTGCAAGTGCCGGCGCTAAGGTATTGCCGCGACCACCAGGTCCGGTGATAGAGGTGATGTTTGCTGAAATGGCACGTCGATCACAAATTGCGCCATCTGAACGTTGACTGTAAACGCCCGACCATCGGTGAGTGATTTCAGGTAATTGAACACCAACAAGGGCGCTGGCCAATTGGTGTAAGTAGGTATAAGGACGTTCATCGAGGGCAAAGTCAAAGGGCTCTTCATACTCGTGCGTATCCCCGATTGTTAGCGTGCCATCAATTCGTTGAACCATGAGTAGTTGCATATGTTTCTCGTGAGCAATCGGAGGTTGTGGTGGTAGCCCATCAAGAGTTGGTACCTGATAAGCCGGGTAGTACCTCATTGAGTCACCGTCAGCCACAGAGGTGGTTAACTTTTTTTCGAAAGGTGCAGTCCGCATCATTTGGATTCGCACTTTACGCAGCGGGGCGGCATCGAAGTGCTCTTTAAAAAGTGAACCGTGGTCTGCACCGGCACAGAGAATGACTTTATCGCACGCTATTTCCTCGCCATCTCGCAAGGTAAGGAGCACATGGTTATTAAGGTCTTGGACAGCGGCAACATCCGACTTGTTTCGCCAAGTGTATTTTTTTTGAGTGCTGAGGAATTTGCGCATCGAATGTAATACGGAGCCAGGTTCTACGATGGCATCTAACGGACAGTAGAGCGATGATAAGTAGTTGCCTTTGAGAGCAGGATTTATCTCCTGCGTCTCTGCCTTACTGAGGATTCGCCATTGACGGGCCTCAGCATCGCTTTTGGAGAGGCACTGATGCATAACTGCCTCTTCTGCTTCATTGACCGCTAACGTTAGAGAGCCCTCTGGTCGAAAAATCATCTCAGGTATTCTGCGATGGAGTTCATCCCACAACTGCCTGGCTCGAAGCGATATCTCCCATTCGGGGCCGCTACTTCGCCCACTTACCCAAATCAATCCGAAATTTCGAACGGAAGCGCTCCTGGCTTCATCGTCTCGCTCAAATTGGATAACGTGAAATCCGGCGGCCACGGCAGCGAGAGCGTGGGTGGTGCCTAAAATACCGCCGCCGATAATCGCAATCTTCACGAGCAAAGTCTTCTTTCCTTTTCTGAACGGCAGATGGAGCGGAGGCGAAAGTTTGAGAAAATTCCTCTTGAATCCAAGTGTTAGCTTGTCAATGTAGACACCTGCAGGTGCTTGTAGAAGAATCTTTTTCTCGGATAGACCTCGCGAGGGGATGAGCGGATGCGCGTTATGCGAATTGTAGGCGCCGTAATTCTCGCTCTTGCCTTTATTCAACCTGCACATGCGGGAGAGGGCGACATCATCGCCAACGCATTTGTTAATCCAACAGCCAAGAGCTGGTGGGTCAATTGCAAGAGTGTGGCGGTGAAAGATAATTGCATTGAATTGATCGAGATTCTCGATGATGCAACGGGCAAATGGATACCGGCCATTGAAGAGAAGAATCCCTATTGGAAAGCAGGGGTGGATCTTCCGATTCGCGAGTTGGCAACCACCCAACCTAAGTGCGGTTTAGGCAATACGAGTCACGCTGATTACTGCTACCTCTTCAAAGGTGCAGCGGTGGATGGCACCGATCAGATGCTCACCACTTTGGTCTATTCCACTGAGGAGGAGGTTGGTTTTCCACGGATCAAAATCTCCCTTGTAGGGCAGAATGGAATTTCGCCGAAGCGGAGCAAGATTCCTGGAAATGATAATCAGTGGGTGGTGCTTAAGCCAGAAACCTCATATCGATTGACGGTGATCTCAGAGAGTGGTGGGCAACGCGCAGGAATTGCATTTGCGCGGATGAAAAATCCCAGTTTGACGGTAAGTAAAGGCAGCGATGGCAAAACGAGGATTATCACATCGGGTTCGGTGCAAGAGGTCAATGAATATTATGTAGCTGATCGATCGAAACCGAACCCATGTAATGCCACAGATGGTAATGAATTAACGGCAAATAATTATCTCGTGGAATTTTCGATCAATATTGAGCCCTACTACCGCGAGTATGCCGCGCTCCAGGGAACACCTCCTGGGGGAATTTTCATTACCCAAAATGGTGGCTGTGATTCGCGCGTGACCGTTGACCCTGATACTCGAATGATTCAGGTTGTCTCTACCGGCACTCACTACGACATTTTTGGTGATGTGATTACTGGCTGGGTTGAGGCGAGTATTCGTGGCGATATGGTTCGCAAAGTCTTCAAGTTAGAACCCAAGACAATGAATGAGGCGATTGTTGAAGTCGTTTCTAGTGATGGCACGCCTCAAGCTGCGACCTACACAACGAAATATGTAACTGCTACCGACACAGTTGAGATTCGCGCGTATGGGTATCACTTCTCTTCCTCGCGCATTCGCATCAAGCTCCAACCGCCTGCAACAGCAGCGAGCGTTAGCACGCAACCCGCTCCACCATCAGGAAAGAGTGCTCAAGCAGCGCCTTCGAAAAACTCGGCTGCGGTGAAGGTAATTACCTGCAAGAAGGGAAAAATCGTCAAGAAAATCTCGGGTAAGAGCCCAAAATGCCCAACTGGCTATCAGAAAATATAGGCTCTCTGCATGAAGGCGAAGATAAAGAATGGGTTTGCACCCAAGGTCTGCCTTCGTTGTGCGCGTGAATTTGAGTGGCGGAAGAAGTGGGCCCGGGATTGGGAGAGCGTGAAGTACTGCTCTGAAAAATGCAGGTCGGGTAAATAGGTTTTTTCCGGTCGCGGAGAGGCGCTTTGCTATGGCAGTGCCATCCTCACCCACTTATACTAAAGAGAGCGCGACCTAATCTCTGGTTGCATTTTGGGGAATGACAATGGATCAGGAAGAGCTATTAGAACTGTGGAATGCGAAACGGGAACAGATCATCAGGGCGCAGATTGCCCCTGCTTTAGTTCTCATTGCCATATTTGTCAGCGCCGCTTTTGGCGCATTTGAGAGCGCATCAGATTCGGTTCGCTATCTCACCGTGGGCGTTGCGGCGGTTACCGGCTTTCTCGCACTGATTACCCAATATGCAGCAATCCGCGAGGCACAGGCACTTGTGGTAGACCTCAATAAGAAGGAGAAGAAATCAGCCCTTGCTGCCAAGATTGCTGAGTCAGGTCCATTTCTCAATCTGACCGCCGCCGCCATGGTGCTCATGAGCGTGGCAATTTTTGGGCTCGTTCTGTGGGCGGTTTTTGAGTAACCATGGATGCGCCCATCGTCATCTTCATCTTCTTTGCTCTGAGCGTGGCTCTGCTTCTCTTCACGTATGAGCGGCCAAATAAGAAGGGTGAGAAGATGACCGGTCGTGGGGGAGATTTCGAAGAGTGAAATATAAATCAGTTAGAGGACTGCTCACAGGTGATGATTCGCTCATTCCGGTCCGTTTTATCGACAAGCTCGAGGACATCTTGCATGGAGCTCTCGGGATTATGCTCTTTATCATCTCGATCTTGGCCGCTGCCTATACCTTGCAACGGCTTGTGGAAACTCGACCGTTCTTTCCGGTAGGAATGATCCAAGCCATCAATGACATTCTCTTTGTGGTCATTATTCTCGAGATTATGCGAACGGTTATCGTGCGCTTCACTGATGGCATTTTTCAACTTGATAACTTCTTGATTATCGGCGTGATTGCAGCTGTCCGACATATTCTCACCGTTGGTGCATCACTTACCATGGAGCAAACGAAGACAGCGGAGTACTTTAATCGTGCGCTTATGGAGATGGGGGTTAATGCGGGAATAGTTCTCGCCCTGGTATTTGCGCTCTTCCTCTCTCGAGCTGCTCGTCGACCTCGAGTTGAGACGTACAAGAATTCTGCTGGTGAGTAGGTAAAGGGTGCTCCGCGAGGTATGGAAAGTTTGCTCGACTATCACCTGGCCTTTTTTCGGTGATTCGGTGCGGAGGTGATTATGCGGTTCCTACTCTCAGTAATTGATAGCCAAACGGGCACTGCTACTGCAGATGAGATGACAGCAATTGATGCGTTTAATGATGGCCTTCGCGAACGTGGCCAATTTATTTTTGCTGGCGGGTTATCGGCTCCTGATTCAGCGAAAGTAATTGATAATCGAAGTAATCGAGGAGAGGTCAACGTTGGGCCGCTTCACAAAGGTAATGAATACCTCAGTGGCTTCTGGATTATTGAGTGCGACGACGCCGCTCAAGC
>Ga0214917_10007134_pt1 | contig 11397 bp, 9 predicted proteins | sample LL_1208_BB_MetaG_FD_177983 | JGI IMG/M metagenome (GOLD analysis project Ga0214917, IMG submission 177983) | Freshwater microbial communities from Lake Lanier, Atlanta, Georgia, United States - LL_1208_BB | ecosystem: Environmental > Aquatic > Freshwater > Lake | place: USA: Georgia | collected...
CTGAAACACACTCACGACCAAACGGCCTTTCTTGCCCTTTGTTCATCCAATCATATAACCTGATAGCACTTTCAGTTTTATCAATCCCCGATTGAATGTTTATGGTTAATTTAACTGCTTCTCTAAATGCGCTACGCCATGTTGCTAGATGATCTGTATTAAAAACAGTAATGTTACTAATCTCATTTACAATTTTTATTTTATTACTTATACTCAAAGTCATATCTAAACTGGATTCATCTAAATTTTGAGTTAATTTTTTGGGAATTAGTTTAACGGCTCCGTATCCATATTTTAAATCATTAATAGGATTGATACTGTGAAAAATATGAACTGTGTCTTGGTCATAATCAGGTACTTGATAAGAAAAATTAAAACTATCAAGTATGTAGGCATCACCATCGACTGCCCAGAACATCTTAGTAAAAACACTGTTGGCAGCAATCTTATGAGCAGCATGAATACCTTTTATGCCATCAACTCTGCGAGCAGTTATGAACCTTAAACTTAATCTTTTCCAATGATGCTCTGCGTTAGACTCATTATTAGAAATGAAAACTATATCATACATTTTTATTTTCAAAAATTTAAATCTTTAAGTGTTTTTATTTTATGTGGATCACCCATAAAATCTCTATAAACAAAAGAATTATTACCATATAAAGGAAATGTTAAAATTTTATTTCTTAAAAGCATTAAACCAAAAATTTCTTCGCAGTAAAATCTTATCTGCTGATTGTAACTGCTTGTTCTAAATAAACAAGAAAAATTATTAAAACACTTGATCACAGCACTTTTATTAAACCCAAATATAACATCAGCTACATCAATCCCTATTCTAGATGAATTTAGAAATAAATGATCAACTATACAATATCCATTAGGAAGGGTTTTTAAAAAATTACCTTTGAAGTTATAAGCATAATCAAATCTAAAATATAAGTCGGTAAATAATGCATCATTGAAAATAAAAGAATCTAATCGTGATTTGATGAAATAATTTGACTCTAAATTACTATACGCTAATTTCAAAAATTGATAAGGTTGAATCCAAAGACTATCATATTGACCAAAATACTTGAAGTAATTTGTTCTTATTTCAAGATCTTGAAAAAAATTAATTTTGTTAAAAAATTCGTTTTTTAATTCATAAAAAGTAATAGTGTTTATATTACAAGGAATATTTTCTTTATCAAAATAACTAAAAATTATTTCGTCTAAATTATTAATTAATTTAGTTTTATAGTTAAGTAAAATTTTTACATCTACACTTTCAACATGTTTACTTAAATTTTTAATATTACTGATATGACCTTTTATTGTTGATTGTATTACATCCACTAAATTTCCTCTGTAACTAGGTTGAATTACATCACCAGACATAAAATATATTATTGAAACGTTTTTCATAAATTATAAATTTTTAAAAAACATGATTAGGATTCTTTTCTGTGGCTAATTCAGCAGCTATATAATTTAAATTTTCCTTTCTTTTCATAAAATCATCAGAAAATTTATCGCATACTTGACTTCTATAAGTAAACATATTATCTGCCTCCTGAGAAGCTAGAGTTATGATATGATTTTTTAATAATAAATTTGAAAGAATATGATGTTCATTGTAGTATGATAATTCTAAATCGCAAATGTAATATAAATTAGAAAAACAAGTATGCACTGCTGATTCGTCTAAAACAAAACATTCATCTCTTACATTAACCCCAAAATCTAACCCATCAAATATTATATGTGGTACTATGGCATACCCTTGAGAACAATTTTCTCCTTGAAAAGACAAGTTATAGGCGCTGGTAAATCTTTTAATTAAAGAAAGATATATAAATTCATCATTTAAAAAAACATCTAATCGACTTCTTATAAAGAAATCATATTTTAAATTTTTATTAGATTGGTACAGAAATTGGAAAATCTGTACCCATAAACTAGGTTTTTTTTCTAAAATAGAATCAAAAATTATTTTAGTTCTATTATTAGAATAATAATTTGGATAATCTATATCGTAATCATCATAATAACCTATATTATTTAAAAATTCCTGTTTAATTATATCTATTTTCTTAACTTCAATTTCTATATTAATAGAATATTTTAAAAATATTTCTTTTATAGATTCTACAAGATTAGGTATTAACTCATTTTGATAATTTAATAAAACATGACATTCAACTAAATATCCATTATTAATTAAATTTTTTATGTTATCATTTATATAAACAAAACAAACATCACATATCCGTATCAAATCAGATCTATAACTTGGTTGATATATGTCACCGGACAAAGCAAAAAAAATTCCAATTTTTTCCATTATCTTATATCTATCTTTTTAGCCATTCTTTTTAAAGCTTCTTTTACTTCAAAATGGCCCCAATTTTTTAAAGCAGCTTTTATCCCCATGGTATCTACTTTTTCCAATATCGCCGAATCTAACCATGTCTTATAGTAAAGATTAGCCAATTCCCAAGTCATTATATTAGGCTGTGGTCTACATATTATAAAATTCTCTAGTACCGGTGGCAAAAAATCTATGTTACATATATTACTAACATAATCATAAAAATAAGTATGAAAATTTACGCCGCCTTCCAAAAAACATTTATTCACATAATCGTTTCCAAAATTTTCATGTATAAGATTAAAAAGTATATCTGGTTCAGTAAAAAAACACCAATCATTTAGATTTATTTTATTATCGTAAGGATTAGGACTATGACCACAATAAAATGTATTAGCTTTCAAATTATGTGCTATTTGATTTAATTTTTCTGTTGAAATATTAAAAAAAAGATCAGGTCGCAATACCAAAATATAATCATATTTCTTTCCAGAATCTTTAATTAATTGAAGACCAGTAAACCATGATTTTATCATTGGTCTTTGACCAATTTTAGCAATAATAGGATTCGATGCTGAAGAATTAAAATCGTCAATATCTAATATTATAATCTTTTCCGCATTACGGTTTAGATCTATTCTAATTCTTTCTTCTGTAATAACCTCATTATATTCAATATTTAAATATAAATTCTTTGTTCTATACATATTCCATGTACAAAAATATACATCATTGTCTAAATCATCTAAGAAAGTCATTGTCTGTCTGCATATAGCAAAAGTTCTGTATTCACCACTTATCAAAATTGCTATTTTCATAATTTTCTATTCATGATACGTTAAATGCCAGTGTAATTCTGGAAATGTTTTAGCCCAGTCTGTATTTCTTACAATATCTAATCTAGTAATCCAATCTACCCACTGATTAAAATTGTAACTCGCTTTACGATTAACTGCTTGCCTAAATCGTTCCATATTTGTCTTTACCATCTGTATACATTCAGGTCTTATTTCTTTAGACTTAAGAGTAGGAATAACATCAGTAACATACCATTCTTCATATTCATTTATTTTATCATGTAATATATTTTTCCAATCTTTTGTACTAGCACCTACAGACAAGTATTGTGGGTCAAGCATTATTATTAAATGAAAATTATGTTCCCAATGACTATCGTAATAAAAAGAATCGGGTAACAAATTTGACTCAATTAAAAATTCCATAAAATTTTTAATTCTATGCATATTTAACATACTCCAAGTTGGAGTAATAACATAAGATTGATCTTGAGTCTTTAAATTCTCTTTCAGCAATTGTAAATTTGAAATTAATTTTTTAATACTAGAAGGGTATCTTATATAATATAATCTAGTTTCATCAACTTCATCGATACTAACACAAACTCTTATTCGGCGTATTTTCGACCAATAATCTATTATATTTTTCCCTTTAAAAGTTAAAGTTGACAGATTTGTACTATAAGAAAACTCTAAAGATCTATCATCAAATCGACCTTTTTTTAAAAGTTTTTCTAATATATAATAATGCTCCCACTGCATTAATGGTTCACCGCCAGCAAAATAAACTTGTTGTACATTGTCTATACTTTCTTCTGCTATTTGATCTAAAGAATTGATCATATATTGACCATTAGACAAAAATTTATCTTGTTTTTCATAAAATAATAAATTACCTAGATCTGCCCAAGTGCTGCTATATGTAGGTGAACATCCTATACAAGCAAAATTACACAAATTGCTAAATCTAAAATCCCATCTTTGTAAACTCATATGAGGAAGAGATCCATCTTCATTAATACAGGAAACTAAATTAGATTGTTGTAAAAATAAATGATTCATTGACCTACGCATTGACTGATTACTATAAGTTTCTTCTATCATGCATCTTCTACATTCTACACTTACTTGTTCATCCATCATCCGTAATCTAAATGTTCTATATTTTTCATTATTCCAAATGTCTTTAATAGATTCTTTTTTAATATTACCAAATGGCTCTCCTTGAGCAACACAACAAGGTCTAACAGAACCATCAGGTTCTATAAAGGTATGAACAAAAGGAACTATACAAAAAACTTTACTGTCATAATTAGGAGTCATTTTAAGAAACCTTATTGTATTAAAAAAAATTTGTAGTAAATTTCTTTAGCATTATGTACTTAAATATTTTTTTCATTCATATTTCGCCATGTATCTTGTAACCATGGAATAGCTAAAAATAAATCTTGTTTTCTAAAAAGATCTGATTTAAACATAGTACTAAAGAACTTCTTAAGAGCTTGTGTGTCACCTTTACTTTCGTACATAAAGGTAATTATATTTCTATAATAATTTATTACTGAATCGTATTTATTATCACCTAACTCTTTTAATTTCACAAAAAAATCTTCATATTTTTGTTTGATCATATCTTTAGTTTCATCGGGAAGAATTTGTATATTAAGATGTAAAGGTCCATGCAGCATATGATATGACGGTGTTTTCCTAAGGAGTATTGTTTTACTTGTTAATGACCATTCTGTTAAATCCAAAAAGTTTAATACATTTAGTATAGATACTGTAGTACTGAGTCCTAAATGTACCTTATTAGTAAAAGGATATTGATCTAAACGTAATAAATTTTTTTCTATATTATCCCATGAACTAGGATATCTTACATAATTAGCCAAATCTCCTATAGCATCAATACTAGCACCAATGTTAATCGAAGCAAAATTTTTCCATTTTTCTAATAAATGATCAGGAATCGACATTAAATTAGAATTGTAATCTAAAGATATGTTTCTAGCTACTCCCTCATCTATACATATCTGTAATGTATTAAAATGAGCTTTATTAATAGTAGGTTCTCCTCCTGTAAAATATAAGCGTTTTATATTAGATAAATTTTTCCTAAATTCAACTTCAAAATTAGGTCGGTTATACCATAAAAAATCATCACTATCTAAGTTTATCGACGAACCTTTATTTTTAAAACTATAATATTTTCTTCCGTAAAATAAAAACCCCTTTTCTCTTTGCGACCATTCTTCGTACCATAATGAACTATCTGTTGGACTACAAGATCTACATGCTTGATTACATAAATTTCCAAACCTTAAATCCATATATTGAAGTGGATATTCTTGTATATTAATTTCACCATCTTCTTTAGTGCCTGATAAATCAGGATCTTTAAACATTTTTTTTACATGTAACCTACGACTTGAGAATCCAAGATCCTCTTCTTTCCAACATAAATTGCAGGCTTCTGGTTTATTTCCTTTCATCATCTCTGCTCGTATTTTTTTCAACACACCTGAATTTCTAGCCTCATCTGTAGTATGAGTTAGAATATTCATTGGAGCATTATTTGTATCTGTTAAAATACCGTAAGGATATGAAATACATTGACAGCAGGCTCTATAATTTCCATTCTGTTGTATAACCAGATGGTTCCATGGAATACTACATAACGTAGAATTTTCTTCGTTTACTTCTTTTTGTTCTATCTCAGTTGACACTTTATCATTACTCATCAATAATTTTTATAACTTTTTTCTTATATTCTTTGAGTGGTGATTTAACTTGTGCTGTTTCTCTCACCCATTCATTAATGTTGCCAGTTTCTTTTCGATATTTAGAAAAAGTCATATCTTTTAATTCTCTTTCCCTTTCATAATTTCTTTCTGGATCATCTGAACTATGATTAAAATTCTGATCTATGATTAGATAATATCTTCCGCTCTCATTAATGAGAAAATCTACTTTAGCTGTATAATTTGCCGCTATAAATTTACCAAAAGAATTTTTATCCTCTATTGGATCACAGGTAATTTTCATTGAAAAAGATCCGAAACATTTATATAAAATATAGAAAAAAGCTAGATATTCTGATTCTAAACTTGTTTCAAAATTATCATCAGGAAAATATACATAGTTATCATATTCTAAACGATTTACTCTAGGTTTACCCAAACCTCTCACATCAAAAAATTGATCCAGAGTGGAATATGAAATAGAATCGTGAATTTTTTCTCCAGAATATTTGTTTAGTATAGCCAACCATATATGCGTCAGTTTTATTCTTAAAAATCTATGTAAATTTGTATTTGTATAATTCTTATTTCTCCAATTTCCTAAAAAATCAGGATTATCAATTCCATAGTATTCTGGATTAGTTTTCATATGGCTTCCAGGTGCGGCTCCAGCACCGTAACCCACACTGATAGCATGTATATGTTTTCTACAATTAAATAATAAATTTAAACTATGCATCCAATCTATTGGTTCTTCCGTCGGAAACCCTACCATCCAATTTACATGAGCAAATATTCCTGCTTCTGAAGCATCTCTTAAATTATTCTCAATTTCCCAAACTTCGATTTTTTTACGCATGTTATGAAGAACTTTTTGACTTCCACTTTCTACACCAAAACTTAAACACCTACAGCCTGAGGCAAAAACTTTTTTAAAAAAATCAGCAGTCATTCTTCCATCGCATCTAGCATAGACATTCCATGCAAATTTTAGGTTTCTAGCCAAAATTAAATTTACTAATGATTCAAAATTCTTTAAATTACCATTGATAAGACTATCTACAAACCATATGCGTTTAACACCGTAGGTTTTAATTTGATATTCAATTTCATCAGCAGTTCTAGTTGGATCTAGGCTACGGAATTTCCAATAATAAGTTTCTGAGCAAAAACTACATTGAGCTACACATCCTCTAGATGTTTCTGCACTTACACCTGTTTTTTCTTGATAATTTGAAAGTTCATAATCCGAATAATCGGGATAGGCATAAACATCGAGATTTAGTCTACTATCAACAGTTGTCCCTATTATTTTTCCATTTTCATATTTTTCTTTATTAGAAAGATCTTTTAAGAAATCTAAAAGATTTTGTTCTGCTTCTCCTACGAATAGATAATTAAAAAGAGGAGGCATATTATATTCACAATTATATCTCTCGGCAATTTCTGGCCCACCAGCTATAAAACATGTATCAGGTAAAGCAGTTTTTAATCTTTCTAACATATACATTGTAGCATGATAGTTTGTATTGTATATAGAAAAACCTATAACTTTAGGTTTTTCTATTGTCAAATCTAGAATTAATCTATCAAATAAATCTTCTAAATCAGGTAATAAAAATTTTTCAAAATTTCCTTTGTCTAACCATAAAAAATATCTTTCAGACCTCCAATAATCTTCTCCGTGAAGTGATAATAATCTATGATATGATTCGATATTAATATCGTATGCTTTAACACTATATTTTTGACTGCGTAACAAGCCTGTTAATTTTGCTACATTATAAGGAGGAAATAAAACTCCCCATGCTGGAGCAATTATTAGTGCTACTCTAAACAAATCTGTTTCTGTCCATTTTATTTCTGGATTAACAAATCTTACTAATTTTCTATTTTTAAACTCTTCATTAGTTATACCTAAATGAGAAGAAGCGTGGTCTATATAATTTTCTTTTAAAATATGCCTACGAATAATCTCATCTCTATCACTTAAATTCATATTTCCATGAATTTTTTCTAATTCTTTTATTTTTTGAATATTAACATATTGTTGTAATTTACGTTCTCTACTATTTCTAAATTCCTTGGTATCTAATTGTGGAAAACGAGATATTGCTACATCAAGTAATTCCTTAGAACATAATATATTCGATGCTGCTGCTTGAACTACCTCATATTGAGTTTCATACTTACAGAATAATTCTAATAAATCAGCAGGACATGCTTTATCTGAAGCAATCTCCATACGATCTAGATGATTTTTACTTTGCGCTAATCGCTCATGAAAGTCCATATTATTGAATCTGCATTATTTTAAGTTGTTCATCTGTATACTCTACTAAAGAGCCACTATCTTTCCTTATTGGAACTATACTTATTACCCCATTTACCCTATCATTTGCTCCTACATTCTGTATAAGATTTAAATCTAATATTTTCTGCCTTAAGTTTAATGAACGTTCAATATACTTGGGTGGAGTCATAAGCTTAACTTCTAACCAATGATCATCATCGTGTTCATTAAAATGCTCACAGATTACCTGTATATTTCTTACAAATCTATCTTCTTCTTTTTCAGAGTGTAATCCATCAAAATGAGCGCTCATAAGAACAGTGTTTAGATGTTTGATAAGCTCTCTCCAATATTTATAGTCTCTAGTACCATTACTTGTAACTAATGTCCACTGATTTCGTTTTTTTAAATGCTTCATAAGGTCTATAAAATCAGGATGTAAGGTAGGTTCACCACCACCAAAATTCCATCTTATTGTTTCTCCTTGAGCCCAGTTATCAATAATATTATTAAAAGTCTTTATCATGAAATCATAATCTTTATGAGGATCAACTTTATTATGTACAGCTGGCCAACAATAATGACAATCATAATTACACTTGCGGCTTAGGTCCCATAAGACTTGATATGGTACAGGAAAGTGAGTTTCTACTCCGACTTGCTCACCAATATCATCAACTAAATCATTTAGAGTCATTTCCTTACCTATCCATCCTGAATTAGTTACTGTTAAATATTTTTGATATTCTTTATTTTTAGCTTTGGATAAAACTACATCTGCTCCACAGCCACAACTATCCCATGGACATTTAAACCATGATTTATTAAATTCTATATCATCATTTATATTTCCTATAAACCCTGGATTATTTGCTTTGGATTCTTCTGTAGTTGGTAAAATTTTAACAAATACTCCTGGTCTCCTACTATGTTCTACATTCATTTTCAACCATTCAGGGCCACCAGCTTGCCACTGAGGAGGAATTATATTTTCATCATATTGTCCATTCACAACATAATCTTTCCAATGAATAGCTTTCCAATCATGAGCGTACTGTCGCCATCCAACATAATCAAACCTGTTTAATTTACTAGAAGCAGTGTTACAAACCCACATATTACCATCATAATCAATATAAAGACCCCTTACACCACCGCTACATTCCCAATCTTTCCATTTGTTTAAACCTCTGGCTATTGTTTCATCTACACTTAATCTTATATACTTTTTTGTGTCATCATATATTCTAAATTGCTTATTATTGTTCTTATCATCCATTAATTACTTTCCTTAAATTAATTAACAATTTCTTTAGTGGACATTATATCAAAATTACAATGGCACATTTTTTTTGTACAAATAATAGGATCTACAGGTAATTTAAGATCAACATCATCGATATTTCCTACTTTACCTCCTTCCTTACACCAGCCTCTAAAAATAGAACCGTCCATATCAACAATTAGCTGTTCAATGCCTGCGTAACAACGCCATCCACTCCAATCGTTCATTCCTTCGCTAATAAACCTGTGAGCACTAGAAACTAAACCCTGACCTTGACTATTAATCATACGCATAGCTCCTCTATAGTAATCAAAAGTTTTAGTAAATTTTATATGTTTAGTAAGCAATTCGTGTTGTTTGTCAAAAATATTTTTTTGAGAATCGTTATAGTCAAACAATATTTCTCCAAAATCATGAATCAAAGGTTGTAAAGCTATAGATAAATTTCCTAAATTTTTAACTTTATCTGCTACATTACAACAATAATCAAATTTATCTGGACTCATCATAATATTAACATGTGTTCTAACATCATTATGTAGTGATTTTATAACTTTTAAAAAATGTTCTTCCTCAACAAATTCTGGATGAAAACTTAAACAAACGTGGTCGAAATATTCTTTATTTTCTTCCCAATATCTTAGAGTTCTAGAACCATTACTTATTAAACCAACCTTTACTTCCATTTCTGTACAAAACTTACAAATATCTATAAAATGTTTATACATAGTGACTTCTCCACCTGTAAATTCAAAATATATATTTTTATGGAAATAATGATTTTTAACTTTTGTAATAAACTTTTTAATAACTTGAGGATCGGGCCAACGTTTACTACCGTCATGAAGATTGGCGGGACAGTAGCTACATTCGTAATTGCAGGTATTTCCTAAACACCAATTAACCACAAACCAATCATTATGTGTTGGAGTTGAATGTTCTAGTCTTATGTAATTAAATTTTTTAGTCATTTTCTATTATGTCTACTCGTTTATGAGGCTTATAAACTTGCTTAAAAAACTTAGACTGATATTCATTTAATGTTACAACATCAAGATCTAAGTTATTTCGAAGTTTATTCTCTAACCAGTCTAAACGATATTGTAAATCGGTTTCTGGACCGTATACTTTTTCATTCCAATACTCAGTTAGATAATCAAAATCTCTTACATTGCGATAATCCCAGTCTGTTAAATTTGTCATATAACAACCTTCTCTAGCACCCATCATTGCCCATAACCCATTTTCTACATCGGCTCCAACATTACACCAAATTAGTAATCTATGTAAATTTTTCCAATGGATGCCTTCTTTGACTGTGGTTTTAGTTAATTTGGCACCACGGTCTAGACTCATTTTTACACCTTCTCTAAAACCAGCACGCCATGCTTGAAAGGGTGTAGCATTATTATAAACATCACTAAAACAGTCATTCATCTGGATATATTTATTATCCCAACAAAAATCAACTTGCCCTGCTTTATCTTTTGGATCTGAGTTTTCATGTGTCCGCATATTCATTACAAAATCCACAGTCCAACATTTCAAACCGCCATTGCCATACATTAGTCCATTAATAACATTATATCCACTCCAACTGATAACGCTATTTTCTAGTGTAGGATATTTTCTCATATCAATTTCTACATTGAGAAAATCTGCACGAATAACGTTATCACCATCTACTGAAGTAAAACGAGATGTTTCACTTAGCTGAGCACAGGCTTTATGAGCACTATCACTACCTTTTACTCCATGTACTCTTTTCGCCCACGGTACTTTGGTTAATAGATCAGCATAATTTTTTTCAGCATTTGGTTCATCATAACTTAGATATATAATATCATAATCTATAGGTCTAAAAAATCTACTCATAATTTAGTCTTAATGTATTGGTACTTAGTAAATAATTTTCTTGTAAAAAT
>Ga0214917_10007135_pt1 | contig 11397 bp, 13 predicted proteins | sample LL_1208_BB_MetaG_FD_177983 | JGI IMG/M metagenome (GOLD analysis project Ga0214917, IMG submission 177983) | Freshwater microbial communities from Lake Lanier, Atlanta, Georgia, United States - LL_1208_BB | ecosystem: Environmental > Aquatic > Freshwater > Lake | place: USA: Georgia | collected...
CCAGCGCCGGCCGCTGAACATCGACCCCTCCGCCTGCCGGGAGTCGAGTTTCACCAGCTACCCGTTCTTCGCCGATTACGTGATCGGCGAGCTGGAGGGCACCCGCTTCGGCCTCGACCTGAGCAGCCCTGAGGCCGGCGGGAACTACGCCGTGTTCAGCACGATCGATCCGAAGGTTCAGGCCCTGGCCCAGACCCAGCTGCAGCGCTTTCTCGAGGGGCCGGCCGCCTCCGTGGGGCTCACCCAGGGGGCCCTGATCACCCTCAACACCGCCACCGGCGACATCCTGGCCTACGTGGGCGGCGGCGATTACACACGCTCCAGCTTTGATCGGGTGCAGGCCCTGCGCCAGCCCGGTTCAGCCTTCAAGCTGTTTCCCTTTCTGGCGGCCCTCATGGCCGGGGTGACGCCAGCTGATCCGATTTCCTGTGCGCCTCTCAGTTACGTGGCGGGCTGCAGCCACGGCGCCGGCAGCCCGGGCGGCAGTGCCACGGTGGACGACGGCTTTGCCTTCTCGGAGAACGTGGTGGCCCTGCGCCTGGCGGAGCGGGCCGGCCTCAGTGAGGTGATCAAGCTGGCCCGTCGCCTTGGCATCTCCACGCCCCTGGAGCCGGACTTCAACACGATGCTCGGCGGCCGTGAAACCTATCTCTACGAGATGGCCCGGGCCTATGCCGTGGTGGCCAATGGCGGCCGCTCGGTGCCGATGCACGGCGTCAGCCGCATCTACGACCTGGGCATCTGCCAGTCGATCAAGAGCCTGGAGCGCTGCCCAGAGCGCGGCGTCACCGTGCCGATCGGTGAGCAGCCCCGCCAGCTGCTGAGCCCGGAGGTGGCGGCTGAGATGGATCAGATGCTGGCCGCTGTGGTGCAGCGGGGCACCGGCCGCGCCGCCGCCCTGGTGCCCGATGCCCGCGGCAAGACCGGCACCACCAACAACGGCGTGGATGTGCTGTTCATCGGCTATTCCCCCTCGCTGCAGCTGCTCACCGCCATCTGGATGGGCAACGACAACAACAAGCCCGCCGAGGCCGCCAGCGGCGCCCTGGTGGCGGAGCTGTGGGGGCGCTACATGCAGGCGGTGGCGGGGCAAGACTGAACATGAAACATGCTGCTGGTTATTGCCGTGAAAGACGAAGATCTATCGGTCTATCTTTAAATGGCCGGATAGACTGAGTAATATCTTTTGCAGGTCGCGTGTACTCGGGTTGCGGGTCTGCCCGCGATCGGCCTTGATACCAAGGATTTGAAGAAGTTCATTGACGTCTCTGTCGTGAGTTTTCTTTCGGCTAATGCGTGGCTCCAGGATCGATCCAATTTTGATAAACCCTTCGCTCTTCAGGCGGCATGGAATCGGTACTGTCTCAATCCAGTGCTGGTCTTGGAGTGCCGCGAGGGTGATCGCGATTGCGACTGACACCTTTTCCGGTTCAGTCGTTTGAAATCCATGGGTGAGTTTGTGCCTGATCGGCTCTATTTTGTTCAAGGCTCTCCAAACTGCTCCGCTGCTTCCTGGCCAGTGATTTGGATCCCGGATGCCAAGGAGAGAAAGGATTTCCGCAGCCTGCTTCATGCTGCTGATCTGTGCCTTGGCTAGGGCTGCATCAGCATCCTTAATGAGCCAGCCTTGGCGATGAATCGCGACGCGGATAAAGCGGGTTCGCAGCGCCTCCCAGGTGCTCCAAGTTGCCAGAAAGGTGGCAATGCTTGACGCAGGCCCTAATTCGTTTTGTGCGTATCGGTCGGCACAGATTTGAATGCACTCGCGAATAATGGAGGGATTCATATGTGGTGGATCTTTTTAGATGGCAAGTGAAATGGTTACAGCAAGGAGTGCTGCTTGTCTGGGCTTCCTGTAAGAATATTTACCTGGTGCCTGGGCGATACGCTCGCTAATGTTTCGCGACCACTGCTAACTGCCGCAGGGTATTTTCACTCTAGCCCTCCCAGCTCCTTCTTAGCCGTCTCTGTCAGGTCGTTGCCCTCGTCCTCGTCGGCTACTAATGGGATAAGACCAACTTACAGGCGCTTCCAACGGTCAGGCTTAGGATTATTGCAGCCAGTGCTCAAGCCAGATGCGCCGAATACCCGTCCTGGTCGCAGCCCTACTCCTGCCTGCTACCCAGCCGCTGCTGCTGAGCATAGCGGTCTCTACAGGCACCCTTCTGCTCTCCCAAACCCCCGCCCACGCGCAGGGCGCAGAAGCCGTCGCCAAGGTTGCCAAAGCCATCACGGTGCGTATAGAGGGTGCGACACAGGGATCAGGGGTCTTAGTGAAGCGTGATGGCAATCGTTACACTGTGCTGACCGCCTGGCATGTGTTGAATGGGCAGCGACCTGGAGAAGAGCTGGATATCTACACGCCTGATGGGCAGAGGCATCTAACGGTGCAAGGAAGTATTCAGCGGATCAGCAATGTTGATATGGCCACACTAAATTTCGTCAGCGCCAATATTTACCCAATAGCCATTACTGAAAACTCCAAGACAGTTTCTCGAGGTAACTCTATTATTGTTGCAGGATTTCCACGGGCAAAGCAAGGGATAATTGATGTGCTTGAAGGAATTGCCATTGCGAATGCAGACATAGGGATCGATAATGGTTATCGTCTTCTTTATACAAGCAAAACCGAGGCTGGCATGAGTGGGGGGCCAGTTCTAAGCTCTCTCGGGAAGCTGGTTGCTATTCACGGCAGAGGAGAGCTGGATTCCTTAGCTTCTGATCTGACATCAATGGCGATCAAAACGGGGGCCAATCAAGGGGTGCCAGTCGACTACTTTACATCAGAATCAATGGCGACGATGGCCCCAGCTATTGGCAGTCCAGCGCAGACCATTGATGACTACATTGCCGAAGCAAAATCTCTCCTAAGCTCTGAAGGCATAGACAAGGCGGCACGCCTTCATACAGCAGACAAGCTCTTGAGCAAGGCAATCGATATCCAAAAAGCTCCGGAGGCATATTTATTCCGGGCCGCAATAAGATACATGCTCAGTGACCTCAATGGAAGCCTAGCAGATAGCGAGATGGCGTATAAACTAGATCCAAATGACTTTCGGCCATTAATACAATTGGCAAGACTCTACAAGGATCTTGGAAGAAAAGAAGATTCATCTAGGCTACTCAGTGCCCCATTAATAAATATCGCAAAATCAATCCCCGATGAACATGCTTCCTCAATAATAAGCCTACTGGTCGACCATGGAGAGAGGCCCAAAGCGCTAATATTTGTAAACCAGCTTATCAACAATAATCCAACGAGTTACCAATTGCTGGAAATCCGAGCCATCCTTAAGAAGGATATGGGCGACAATAAAGGAGCAATAGCGGACCTCAGAGAAGCTTCCAAATATGGTATTCCAATTCTTGGTGAGGACTCGATCCTGCCACTCATTAAGAGAACTGAAGGAACAAAGAGTGCTATAGCGTATTACAGCTTCTTGATCGCTAGAGAGCCAAGACGCGAATTCTTATACCACAGACGCGCTTGGCTTAAAGAAGAAGCTGGTGACTTGAAGGGTTTCTTCGATGACAGCCTCAAGGCATTTGAGTTGTCTCGCCAAAGGTCCCGAGATTATGCTGAATTAAGCCAGGCAAAACTAAAAGTTCGTGACAGGAGTGGAGCGCTGCAGGATTTGCAGAATGCTGTAAAAGTGCTCATAGGAGAAAAGGATGCGGATGCCTATCGAACTGTTGCAGATGCACAAAAAGAGGTCGGCGATATACAGGGCGCGCTCAATACACTTAATCTAGCAATTCAGCGATTCCCGCGAGATAGTTTTAACTACTCTGCGCGTGGCATGCTCAGAAAACATCAGCTCAACGACCATCAAGGAGCCATTGAAGACTATATGAATTCAGCAAGGCTTTCTAATTATGATGGGATCAGTGTATCTTCCTGGGCAAGCGAAGTGATGGATCCATACTACAAGGCGGGAGACAAGCGCTATATCTATGCCGCGATTGACGTCTATGGTATTGCAATCTCTCGCAATCCCAGAGACGAATTCTTGTTTTCTTCTCGAGCCCGGCTTAAGGCTGGCGTCGGTGATCTGTATGGGGCTCTTGATGACCTGAATAAGGCAGTATTGCTCAGCGGTCGATATCACAAGGAGAGGGCGGAGGTTCTTCTGGCCCTCGGCAGAAGCAGCGAGGCTAGCGCCGACATTGATCAAGCTATCTCAAGAGTGACAATGACTGACGCATTGGAGCTTGCTCAACTTGCGGAGATTCTTCATTCTCGCTTGGGGCAGACTCAAAAAGCTCTTGAGTTAATTAGCAAAGGTCTCCGCTCCAGTGGCGAGTATGTTGATCATCTTTATTTGGCAAGAGCTAGAATAAGGGCTGGGACTGGGGATACTTTGGGTGCCTGCAAGGATTACCGCATTGTAACATCAAGCGATAAGGAGAATAGCGAAAGCAGGGAATGGCTGAAATCTTCAAAAGGTGCTACCTGCAGGTAATATTGGTGATGACCTGTGCATCAACTCCAATTGGGCAAAGCCACCACTCCTAGACCTTGCCGCCCCTGTACATGTCCACATCAAGGCCACCTCTGCAGCCTTCATATATGAACTACGCCCAGGCTTCAAGCCCTTGTAATCTAGAATCCTCTAGTATTCCAAGCGAATATGAATCCGGCAGCCATCGTCTCCCTTGCTCAGTTGTGTATCGACATGCACCGCAATGAGAGACGAGATATCGGGCAAGCTATTGCCAATTTTTTGTCTGCTTGGTGCGCATGGGAAGCCTTAAGAATACGCTTAATCAGGGTGATCATCCACAAGCATGGATGGCTGATTAATGATGCCGATGCGGCTTTGAAGATCGTCTGAGGTGGGTGCCTTTTACTGGACAGCCTCGGCCCCAGACATCGTTAACACCGGGCGGGAGGAACAGGGTTCGGTCTCAGTGTAGACCGCATAGGGAGTTCGTCCTCCCAGCGAACTGTGGGGTCTTACATGGCAGTACCTCCACAGGAAGCGGGCCAGGCAGGTCTCAGACTCCCAGCCATCGCTGTACGCACGCAGATAGACTTCCTCATACTTGACAGTCCTCCACAGCCGCTCAACGAGGATGTTGTCGTAGCAGCGCTTTCGGCCTGACCCGCTGATCCTGATCTCTTCCGCCTGCAGCCGGCCCACGAAGACGGATCAGGTGAACTGGCATCCTTGGTCGGAGTGGAAGATCTCCGGCCTTCGTCCACCGCTGAGGGCCATCTCCAGAGCCTCCTGACAGAATTCCGTGCATCAGGCTGTTTGACAGCTTCCAGCTGAGCACATGTCTGGAATGGAGATCCATGATCGCCACCAGGTAGAGAAATCCCTTCTGCAGTGGGATGTAGGTGATGTCAGTTGCCCACACCTGATCCACCGCCGTGATCTGCCTGTGAGATCCACCAGGCAGGGAAACCGCTCGGATGGATTCCCTGGGACCGTGGTGCGTGGCCTCTGGTAGATCGCCCGTAAACCCATGCGGCGCATGAGGTTTCGCGCCCTGTCGCGACTGATCGGGATCCCTTCTCGGGCCAGGTAATCGACCATCCGGCGGCTACCGCTGCAGGGATCCTCCAGGTACAGCGCATTGATCCTGGCCATGATCCGCAGCGTCGAGTCACGCACCGGCGCAGGCTGGTAATAGAGCGTGGATCGCGGCAAGCCCAGCAGCACACACTGACGGCTGATGCTGAGCTGAGGGTGGTCGTGATCGACCAGCTTTCGTAGTTCATGGGCCTCAGAGCAGCTGAGACTTTTTTTTGAGCCACTCCAGCTCCATCTGTAGACGGCCGATCTGCTGGAACAGCTCAGCTTCCTTGGCCTGCCCCTCCTCCTTGTCCTTGCTCTTCTTGCCGCGGGTGAACAGCTCGCTGGCCCCATCCAGCAGCTGCCGCTTCCACTGGCTCACCTGGATGGGGTGGATGGCGTGATCGGCGGCGATCTCCTGAATCGTCTTGCGGCCACTGATCGCCTCCATGGCGACCCTGGCCTTGAACTCGGGGCTATGGGTGCGGCGCTTGCTCATCGGTGGGAGCCCCTTTCAGGGGCGGTACCCCGCCTCAAAGGCTAACGATGGGGCCTGTACAGAAAAACCAGTCCACCTCAGGCATTCACCACTGCGTGAAAGTGGTCGTTGAGGTCCTTGGCCGTTCTTGCACTGGCTCGAAGCCTTTCGCCTGCGCGCCTTGCCCTTGCCTTCTCGGCTTCTGTTCACCGGTTCACCCTTCCCTGGGGCAAGCTGGCTGAAATTCAGCTCCACCTGTGGCTTCCAACCAGTCCCAGCAGTACAGAGCAATCGGCGGGCAGCTTGCGCTGTACTTGCGCCGGCGTGAAGGGTCGTGGCCCTCCGCCTTGACCCTGCAGGGTATGGCTGCGGATCTGGTGGGTGCACACACCGAGCTTGCCTTGCCCCTCCGGGACTTGGTGAGTCGCCCAGCCTTCAGGGCCCTAGCAGAGAAGGCCGTTTCAGGTGGCGGGCTGCTGGAGCGGGATGCACTCCTGCAGGACCTGCAGCAGACCTTTGCTCCTGCTGTGGTGGCAGGCCTTGCTGAGGTGCTCAACGGATTGTTGGACCTGCCCAGCGGTAGCGCCGGCATCCCGGCGAAACCCGCGGAGCAGACTTCAGCAGAAGACCTTCCGAGCGAACCTCTACCGCGAGCTGCTGAATCGCGTTCTGATCGGAGACGGGCATCTCGTGTGCCGCTATTGCTCCTGGTGAGCATTGGCACAGCTGCTGTGGCTGGTGCATCAGTGTTGCTGCTGCGCACCTCACCCCTGTGCGGCGCGTTCGGCCTTTGCCCCCAATGGGTGGGACTCAGCCAAAGCGCCTCCGCTTTGCAGGCTGCATCTGCAGCAGAGCAGGCCTTGCGGCGTACCGGCAGCGTGGAGGCCTATGCCACTGCCTTGGAGCAGCTGGAACGGGAGCTGCTCAAGCTGTCGGGTGATCCCCTCAGCCCAGGTCAGCAGCAGCAGCTGAGCGCGTTTCAGGCCACCGCCCGCAATGCGCGCCAGACCTTGCAGGCCGAGCGTGCCGATCAGGAGTCCCTGGCCCGTGCAGCGGAGGCCTTGGCTGCTGCCGAGGCCAGCCCTGCTTCTGACCAGTCCGCGCATCTCATTGCCGCTCGCCAGGCCCTCGATTCCATTCCGCCGCGCAGTTTCTCAGCAGCGGAAGCCAGCCGCCTGCGCACACAGCTCGATGGCTTCGTGCGTCAGGGATCCCCGCCAGCCAAGCCCTCAGCCCCGGATCAGATCAGTCCTGCGCCACAGGCTCCTCCATCGGCACCCGCAGCATCCCCCCCACCGCCGGCTCCGGTGCCGGTACCCTCGGCGCCCTACCGGGATCAGCCGCTGTTCTGAGTTGGGGCGAGAGGACCTAAGATCTCCCTATCTCTATGTTTTCACCATGAAGTCTGCTGCTGCAGCCTTAGCTCTTGTATCAGCTGTTGCCGCAGGCAGCGTTGTACCGGCCGTAGCTGCCCCTGCCGCTCGCAGCTTTGTTTGCGGCACGGCATCTGGGGTGCCGGCCACCAATGTGGTCACGGCCGCAGGCCGACAGGTGCCTGTCATCCGCTGGACCAGCAGCGTCTTTAACGATGCTGGCTGGTCGCAGGAGCGGCGCTGTCAGGAGGTGTCGGCCCGCTTTGATGGCTTCCTCAAGCAGGGGCGCCTCGCTTACATCACCACGGGTCGTATGAACGGCTTGCCTGTGATCTGCACCGCTGCCAGCAATGGCGGCGCCTGCGATGGCCTCCTCTACACCTTGAAGCCCGGCCAGGACGCCACCTTAACCCTGCGCAACCTTCTGGAGATTCGTGTGAAGGCTCGTGGACCGCTCAACGAAACCACCCCACGGCTTTACGTGAGCCTGGATGAGCTGCTGAGCACGGCCCAGGCCAATGCTGGTGGCGAAACCCATCACCAGACCTCCGGCGGCCTCTTTTGAAGACCGCCTGCCTCGGGGTTGCGGCCCTAGCACTGCTAGAGGCCCCATGTTTTGCGGTGCCCACGGAGCGTGAGCAGCGCGCAGCGGTCACGCTGTTGCTGCGAGACACAACCGCCAATCCCCTGGGCTCTGGCGTTGTTGTTGCAGACGCTTCCGGTGGTGTTTGGGTTGCCACCAACCGCCATGTCGTTGACGGACAAACGCAAATCTGTGTTGTTGCGCCGGATCGCCCCGTGCGCAGCGCGTTGGTGATGCCAGCTGCGGGCTTGAAATCCACGCCGTCGCTCGATCTGGCTCTGCTGTGGTGGCCGACGACTCAAGGCACGGGACAAGCCATAGCGGAGATTCAGGACAATTCGGCTCGAGCACAGGATCTGCCGCTTGTTGTAGCTACCGGTTTTCCCACACCCACGCAGGCGAATCGCCCAGCATCCAGCTACACCGAAGCCACGGGGTTGCTGTTGCCGCTGCTGCGCCAGCCATTGCAAGGTGGTTTCGCTCTTGCCTACACAGCAGAGGTGCAGAAGGGCATGAGTGGTGGTGGTGTGTTCCTGGGCAAACGCCTGATCGGGCTCAATGGTGCCCACCCCAATCCTCTCTGGCCAGGACAGTGGCTCCAGGCTGATGGCAAGGCCGTGTCTTCCGAGCTGAACGCCAGGCTGGAATTAGTGGCACTGGGCATTCCGGTGTCAACAATCCAGCAAGCCATCCAGTCCGCCAAATTGCCGGATCTCAAGAGTGTTGCGGCCTTGGCTGAGGTGAAGTGCGCTGAGCCGTCTGATCCGCCGGCGAAGGGGCATGCGAAGTGGTGAGTCATGTTGGACTGAATGTGTTTGTAATACTTGCAAGGTTTCAAGTATTTTGATTTGCTTTCGTTATGTTCTTTGCTGATCTGGCGGAGATGAAACTTGGTTTTGCTTCCTGTTCTGTTCTGTTTTCTTTCGTGGCGGTTATGCCTCCGGTGATAGCTGCGGATCAGGGTTCTATTCCTAAGCCGGTCAATCGTATTGCACGCTCTGCCACGATTCAGATTCAGACACCAGCAAGCCCTGGTTCTGCAGTTGTGATCAAGAGCTCTCCTGATTCTTGTGTAGTGATCACTGCCTTCCATGTTGTAGAGCCCATTAAAGGGCAGGAGTATGGCGATCTCGTTTTTTTCGGTGGCGCGTCTCTGCGGTTAAAGCCGGAAATGATCTCTAGGGTTCAAAATACCGATTTCGCTCTTCTTCGGGTGCCTGCGGCATGTCCCATTTCCCAGGTTGCAGTTCTTGGCAACCCCAATGATGTGCAAATCGGTGATATAGTGTACGTTGCTGGTTTCTCGGCTAATATCAGTCCAGAGGTGAATGCGCCGTCTTACCGTGTCATCTCTGGTCCTATTCTCAGTATTTCTGAGCAGCGTGATGGCTATTCGCTGACCTACGATGTAAGGACTGTTTCAGGCATGAGCGGTGGCCCGATCTTTGCCTCCAACGGAACGTTGATTGGCCTTCATGGGCGTGGGGAAACTCTTGCTAATACGGGCGAAAAGGTTGCTGCGATGGGGATGTCTGTTCGATTGGCTCGTGAGTCTGCCGCCGGGCCTGCGGGTGATATTGGGCCTATGCGGCTGCTGCAGCCCTTGCGCTTGTCTCCGTGTCCAGGTGTGGTTTGTTGACCAGGCGTGCGTATAATATTAAAAGCTGATTCTTTCTATCGTGAAGCACTGCTCTAAGTTGTTGGTCTGTTCCGCGTTTGCGGCCTGCTCTGGTTTCGTGTTGCTAATGTCTACTCCTGCGGTCGCTTCTGGCGTGATCGTTGAGGATGCTCTTAATCTGCGTGAGCTTCCTTACGGCTTGAAGAGTTGGCCGGTGAACAAGTTGCTCACGATTAAGTCGCCTCTAATCGACGCGCCAGTGGGATTCGCTTATATCAGTAAATCAGGTTACAAGGAGGAGGGGATTGTCTCGCTCGCCGGTGATCTCCTCTTGTCTCCGTTCAAGATCATTGGATCAGTTTTTGGGGCTGGCGACCGCCAAAAAGGCGAGTCGGACGAACGCGGGCGTGTGATCGCAAATCTCTGGGTCAGCAAGCAGGGTGGCTGCAGTTTCCATACGATTCTCCAAAAGCGTTTCTACGGTGATGGTGATGACAGTGTGGCTTCGGAGTATCTCAATATTCAGCGCTTGGATATCGGTGCTGGTCAAGAGATTGTTTCTGTCGAAGCCTCTGGATCTCCTCAGCTTTTCCGGCGTTCGGAGTTCAGGTACACAAAGTGCGGAAAAGACCAATACAAAGACTGCCCTGAATACACCGGTCAAGAATATGTTCTGAGAAGGGACTGGGTGCTGTCTTCTGCTTCGGCTCGGGCGTTGTCAGCGATGCCGTCTAAGTCGTTCAAAGTCCGTTACGTCTTCCCGACCCATACTCAGGTTGCTGAGATTCCTGATGGTAGCTCTGTTGCCAAAGTGTTTTCCAGTTGCAGTTAGGGAGGGGCTGGAAAGCCAAGATTCTCCACCCGACAATCGGAATGCGAGTGCAGGCACATTGCCCTGTGGATTGACCGGGTTTCCCGGTCCCTTAAGGGCCAAGAGCGCCTACCGGCACAACCACAACGCCATCGGCCCGGCGATAGCCGTAACCCTTGCCGCAGATCACGGCAAGAAAAGCCGGTGATCCAGACCGTTCATGGTCGATCTGCTCGGCAAAGCGCTTCAGGTTGGTGGCGCCTTGCGTCATCCGCCGGCACCGCTGAGCCGGTGAGCAGGAATTGGCCGGGATGGTCCGATGCATCGACGGCTCTGCGCACCTGATTCCAGAGCTCAGGTGCCACTTGCCATTCATCGAGCAGGCGTGGCCTTGCTCCCTCCAGCACCAGAGCCGGCTCCATCTCCAAAACCCGGCGTGCGGCCTGGTCGATGTCCAGCAGCACGCGCGACGCGGCCTGCTGCGACGCCGTCATCGTCTTGCCGCAAGACTTGGGGCCTTCGATCACCACCGCACCGGCTGATCCCAACAGCTCCTGCAGCTCGCCATCCACGATCCAGGGGGTGTAGGCAGGCACCCAGGCTCACTAATGCGAGCAATACGGCGACCTTAATGCGGATAATGCGGAGATATTGATCCGGCTTTTGCGGCCTTTGCAATGCGGGTTTTGCGGGTGGTGTTGTGGCGCACCCCCTCAATGCCGTGCGCCTGCTGCCTTCAGCAGCTCCTGGCCCCAGGTGACCAACGCCCAGCCCAGGCCGAAGATCAGCCCCCAGGCCCACTGGCTGCCGAGCAGCCGCTGCAGGGGGGTGCCGTTGCGGGCGCCGTCGGCGGAAGGGAGTTGCCAGTGCAGCTGCAGGGCGCCGACCACCAGCAGCAGCACCCAGGCCGGCACGCTGAACAGGGGTGTATCGAAGCTCAGGGCGCGCCCATGCAGCAGGCTCAGGCCCGCCGCCAGGGCAATCAGCGCGCTGATTGGTCCGGCGCTACCGC
>Ga0214917_10007136_pt1 | contig 11395 bp, 9 predicted proteins | sample LL_1208_BB_MetaG_FD_177983 | JGI IMG/M metagenome (GOLD analysis project Ga0214917, IMG submission 177983) | Freshwater microbial communities from Lake Lanier, Atlanta, Georgia, United States - LL_1208_BB | ecosystem: Environmental > Aquatic > Freshwater > Lake | place: USA: Georgia | collected...
CCAGTTGGCGAGACGCAGATACTCCAGCTTGGCGTGCACCTTGGCGAGATTGAGCTGCACCCATTCCTGATCGATGACGCGACGACCGTCGGGGAGCTTGGTGTTCTGCGCCCACTCACGCACGTCGGTGAGGTAGCGCTCGGGCATGCCCGAGGAGCAGAGGGTGACGCGCTCGTGATTGAGCTGGTTGGTGATGAGACCCCAACCACCGTTCTCCTCGCCCACCAGGTACTTGGCCGGCACGCGAACGTCATCGAAGTAGGTGGCATTGATGTCGTGCTCACCCATGAGACGCAGCGGCTGGATGGTGATGCCGGGGGTGTCCATCGGGACGATGATCACCGAGATGCCCTTGTGCTTCTTGGCCTCGGGATCGGTGCGCACGGCCAGCCAGCAGTAGTCGGCGCCACCGGCCAGTGAGGTCCACATCTTCTGACCGTTGATGACGTACTCATCGCCGTCGCGCACCGCACGGGTCTGCAGTGCGGCGAGATCGGTGCCGGCCTGCGGCTCGGAGTAGCCGATGCAGAAATGGATGTCGCCGGCGAGGATCTTCGGGAGGAAGAACTCCTTCTGCCAGTCGGTGCCGTAGTTCATGATGGTCGGGCCCACGGTGTTGAGGGTGAGCATCGGCACCGGTGCACCGGCGCGCATGGACTCATCGAAGAACACGAACTGCTCGATCGGACCCCGGGCCTGACCGCCGTACTCCTTGGGCCAGCCGACACCTGCCCACCCGTCGGTGCACATCTGCTTCCACACATCCTTGGTGGCCTGACCGATGCCATGGGAGTGCGAGAGCGCCTCGACGGTCTGCTCGTCGAGGAGGTTGGTGTAGTAGTCGCGAAGCTCTGCGCGCAGGGCTTCCTGTTCTGGTGAGTATCCGATCTCCATGGCTCGGGAGAGTAGCAATCAGTGCTGCATGTCACATAAGCGGAGCGCAAGATCCTCTTGCGTCACAGAACGGACGGGCGGGGTCGCCCGCTCTCTGGGATGATCCTGCGATGGGCATCGAAGGACACCGGATCCGGGTGGTCGGCACAGGTGGTATCGCTCGCGCCGCGGTCGAGGCCCTGCGGGCCCGCGGCGCGATCGTCCGACAGGACGCGGGCCAGATGGACGGACCCGCCGATCCCCCGTCCGATGAGCGACTCGATGCCGTCGTGTTCGCTCCATGGGACCCCGCAGTGATCCATCCCCGGCCGCTGGCGGAGCTGACCGACGAGGAGTTCGACCTCGCCTGGCAGCGGACCATGGACTCGGCGGTGGCCACCTGCGTGGAGGCTCGAACCGCCTTCGCCGGGCACCCCGGCGCCATCGTGCTGACCTTCCCCACCACCGGACTGGTGGGCGGTGCCTTCCACGCCCACTGGGCCGCAGCCGCCGAGGGCGTGCACATCCTCGCCCGATCGATGGCCCGCCAATGGGGCCCCGAGGGCATCACGGTCAACGCGCTGGCCATCGATGCGGCCGATGCACTCGCCGATCCGGCCTCGGCCGGTCCGATCTCGATCGCGGCCCCGGCAGCGCCCGGTGCCCGTGCTGGCGAGGTGCTGGCCTTCCTCTGCTCGGCCGAGGCACGCGATCTGGCCGGTCAGACCCTTGCGGTGGACGGTGGCCTGTGGATGTGAACGATCCCTCCAGCCGCCCCGGTCGTCTGTCGGACCGGGTGGTGATCGTCACCGGCGCCGGTCAGGGGGTCGGCGAGGGCATCGCCCGACGTCTGGCGCAGGAGGCTGCGACGGTCATCATCGCCGCCCGTCGGGCATCCACCGGCGAGCCCGTGGCCGAGGCCATCCGCGCGGAGGGCGGCGAGGCCCACTGCATCGTCACCGATGTCACCACCCGCGCCTCGGTCGAGGCCTGCGTGGCCGAGACGGTCGGTCGCTTCGGGAGTCTCGACGTGCTGGTGCACAACGCCTTCGCCGGCGGCGTCGCCAGTCGTCTCGAGTCCACCCCACCCGAGGCGTGGTTCCAGATGTCGCGCACCTCGGCCTGGGGCAGTTTCTGGTGTGCGCAGGCGGCGTACCCGCACCTGGTCGCCAGTGATCAGGGTCGACTCATCCTCATCACCTCCCCCTCCGGTGTCGAGGGGAGCGCCAACATCCCGCTCTACTCCCCCGCCAAAGCGGCACAGCGGGCGATGGCCAAGAGCCTGGCCCGCGAATGGGGACCCGATGGCATCACCGTCAACTGCATCGCTCCGGTGGCCGACACACCCGCGCTGGCCGGCGCCTTCCAGCAGGTGCCCACGCTGCGCGGTGCCATCGAGGCTCGCACCCCACTGGGACGCATCGGCGATCCCACCACCGACATCGGCGGCGTCGCACTCTTCCTGGCCAGCGCCGATGCGGCCTACGTGAGCGGCCAGACCATCGTGTGCGATGGCGGGAGCTTCCTCGGACTCTGAGGCGAGAGTTGTATCGTCGGCCCATGATCGAGATCCCCACCGGCACCATCACCTTCGGCACCCAGCTGCCGATCCAGTCGCAGAGTTCGCTCTATGCCGCACCATGGGAGAAGGACGCCACTCCCGCCGACCTGCTGGCCATCGCCAAGGCTGCTGATCGCAGCGGCTACTTCTACGTGGCGGTGTGCGATCACATCGTGATCCCCCGCGACAAGGCCGACGCCATGGGTCTGTGGTGGCAGGACTGCCTCACCACGCTCGGATGGATCGCCGCGGCCACCACCGAGGTCAACCTGCTCAGCCACGTCTACGTGCTGTCCTACCGCCACCCGTTGGTGGCGGCCAAGGGTTTCGAGACCCTCGACCACCTCTCCGGCGGTCGGGCGATCGCCGGCATCGGCGCTGGCCATGTCGAGGCCGAGTTCGACGCGCTCGGTGTGTCGTTCGCGGAGCGAGGCGCACTGCTCGATCGGGATCTGCTGGCCTTCGCCGATGCCCTCGAGCACACCTATGTCGATGACATGGGCGCGCTGCCGCGACCCGCCCAGTCGCCCCGACCGCCCATCTGGATCGGCGGTTCGTCCAACCCTGCCATCCGTCGCGCCGCCCGCAACGACGGTTGGTTGCCGCAGGGTCCGGCCACAGTCGAGGGCATCGACCGCCTGATGATGGAGCGGGAGAAGGCCGGGAAGGCCGATGACCCGATGGCCATCGGCCATGTCGTGATCCCGTACATCTTCGTCGGCACCCCGAAGAGCGAACGGCGCCAGCCCTGCATCTCCGGTTCGCCCGAGCAGATCGCCGAGGCCATCCTCGCCACCGCACCGGCGGCGGTGAACCAGTTCCAGGTGAAGTTCGACGCCGACAGCGCGGCCGAGTACGCCGAGCAGGTCGAGGCGTTCGGCACCCAGGTGGGACCGCTGCTGTCGCGCTGAGTCGATCGATCCGGATCAGCGGAGCGCGGCGGCGAGGGTGGCCGCGTACGCGTCGGCACCGGCCACGGTGAGATGCACGCCGTCCTCGACGAAGAACTCAGGATGCCCGGCGCTGGTCGCGAACCAGTCGGCGACCACGACATTGGTCCGACCCTCGGCCGCCGCCCGGATCCGGTCATTGGTGAGGTCCTGCCAGCTGCGCGGCTCTCGAGTGGTCACCAGCACCACCCGCCGCACACCATCGAGGCTGTCGAGGGCCTTGCGGAGGTCACTCTCGGTGGGCGGACCGTTGGTGCCGAGATGGATGATCACGTCGGAGGTGATGTCGCCGGACTTCTGCAGGATCGGGATGAGCCAGGACAGCACGTTGAACTGCCGACCCACATCGGCGTTGACCGTGATCCCCGGCAGCTGATTGCGCACCGCACTGCGCGCACCCAGAAGGACCGAGTCACCGATCGCGATGGTCGAGGATCCAGCACCGGGGGCCGGTACCGCAGCGGTGGTCGAGGTCGGGATCCCGCCGGTCGGGATCGTCGTGGCCGGGGTGGTCGGCGACACCGACACGGAACTGACCTCGACGACGTTGCCGACCTCGTCGATCGAGGCGCCGCTCAGATCGACCCCATGGAGTGATGCCGGTGACGGCGTGGCCACCGCGAAGGCCAGGATCACACACAGCGTGATGGCCCCTCCGAGCAGCACGGGACGGCGGGCCTTCGCGGGGATCAGTCCACCGGGCTGCGATCGACCGGCCCACCACCGACCGAGCGCACCGTTGCGCACCGGCATCTCGACGAACCGGTAGGACACCTCGGCCACGGCGAAGGTGAGGATGAGACGGAGGGTGAGCAGCAACCACCCGTTGACATCCACGTCCACTCCCGGTCGGGTGAGCACGAAGATCGGCCAGTGCCACAGGTAGATGCCGTAGGACCGCCGACCGATCCACAGCAGCGGCGGCAGGGAGAACACCTTGGCCAGCACCGTGGTGGTGGGATGCACGATGGAGAGGATCACGGCGAGCGTGAGCAGATCCAGCAGGACGAAACCGCCCTGATAGATGAACGGATCGAACTCGTTGACCCGCAGGATCATCACCAGGATGCCCAGCAGCCCGGCGATGCCGATCCCGGTGATGATCCACCGGGCACCTCTGCGCGCGATGTCGCGCATCCTCCAGGGTGGGACGACGATGGCCAGCACGGCGCCGAGCAGCACACCGGCGGCGCGCGTATCGGTGCCGTAGTACACACGTGACGGATCGATCCCCGGCGTGAAGAGCAGGACCGCCCACACCGCCGACGCGACCGCCAGAGCCGACGTGATCAACGCGATGTGTGAGCGACGGCCGCGGGTGATCCGGTAGATCCCGGCGAGCGTGAGCGGCCACACCAGATAGAACTGCTCCTCGACCGAGAGCGACCAGAGATGGCGGAGCGGCGATGGTCGGCCGATCGCGTCGAAGTACGACTGGTGGACGACGATCTGGTACCAGTTCGTGACATAGGTGAGCGCGGCGACGAAATCGCCGCGGATGCGCGCCAGCTCGCCCGGGACGAACAGCACCCACACCAGGCCGACCACCGCGGCGAGGGCGAACAGCGCGGGAAGCAGGCGGCGGGCACGTCGGGCCCAGAAGGCGAGATAGGCGGTGCCGCCGGTGCGCTGGCGCTCGGAGATGAGCAGCGCGGTGATGAGGTACCCGCTGATGACGAAGAAGATCTCCACCCCGAGGAAGCCGCCGGGCAGACCGCTGACCTCACCGTGGTAGAGCACCACCGCCATCACCGCGAGGGCACGCAGCCCATCGAGCGCGGGCATGTACCCGACCGTGCCGGTCGAACGCGGCGGCGACAGCGATGTGGTTTCAGTGGGTGTGGGTGCGCGCATCAACGATCCGCAGGTGTTCGACCGCCCGCCGGACCTGACGGGACCATCCTAGGGAGTCGAGGGGCCCCGCAACAGTCATCGGCGGCGGCCGTGGGCAGCGCGGCGCGGCGAGGGTCGGGTTCGACCTGATCGGGCCGCCCACGCCCCGCCGGGCCGAACCACAGCGGCGGCTATCGTGACCGTCTCACCAGTCTCGAGGGGGAAACGTGACAACTGGACAGCCGAGCGCCGAGAAGGACTATCCGATCAAGGTCGGGACGTTCCTGTTCACCATGGTCGAACCGCACCCGGGCCATGAGGTCGCCTACAACCGTTGGTACGAGCACGATCACTTCTACTCGGGCTGCCTCGTGGGCCCCAATGTGTTCGCCGGTGACCGCTTCGTGGCCACCCGGCGCCTCAAGGACCTCCGCTCGACCACACCCAACGACATGACCTCCGATCCACTGCGAGGTTCCTATCTGGCGGTGTACTGGTGGCTGGTGGGCACCGACGAGGAGACCAACCGCTGGAACGTGGACAACGTGAACTGGTTGCACTCCCAGGGACGCATGTACGCCGAGCGCGATCATGTCCACACCCTGCTCTACGACATGCAGTGGAACGTCCAGAAGGACCCCACCGGCTGCACGATCGACCTCGCGCTCGACCATGGGTACCCCGGTCTCGTCGTCGTGGCCGGCGATGTCAACGAGGGCCACACCCATGCCGAGGTGGAGGCGTGGTTCACCAACACCTATCTCCCCGAGGCGATGGCCCAGCCCTGGGGCCCCGAACTCGTGGGCAGCGGCACCGTGATCCCGCTGGCCGATGATGCACCCGCCGACGTCGTGCGCGCCGCTGCCGGTCCCCGCCGGTTCCTGCAGCTGCACTTCCTCGACCATGACGCCGCCGAGGGATGGGAGGAGGGCTACGCGAAGATCGCCGAGGCCATCAACGCCAGCGGACTGGCCACCCATGTGTGGACCGCGCCATGGCAGCAGACCAACTTCGGCACCGACGACTTCACCGATCAGCTCCGATGAGCCCGGCACCGCTCACCGGACAGCGCATCCTGCTCACCGGCGTCACCGGCCAGGTCGCCGGACCGCTCTCGCGGGCACTGGTGGCCGAGGGCAACACCGTGTTCGGCACCTCGCGGTTCACCAAGCCCGAGGACCGCGCCGCGGTCGAGGCGAGCGGTGTCATCCCGATCGCCATCGATCTCGAGACCGGTGCGTTCGATGAGATCCCCGATGACCTCGACTACGTGATCAACATGGCGGTGGCCAAGACCAACGACTTCGATCGTGACCTGCGGGCCAACGCCGAGGGAGTGGCCCTGCTCATCGAGCGGGTCGCCGGCGTGAAGGCCTTCTTCCACTGCTCCTCATGTGCGGTGTACGAACCGAACGGCCATGTCAGCCATGTCGAGACCGATCCGCTGGGCGACAACCATCGATCGATGGGCTTCATGCCCACCTACTCGATCTCCAAGATCGCCGCGGAGTCCTCGGTGAAGTACGCCTCACGACGCTTCGGCGTCCCGGCGGTCATCGCCCGGCTCGATGTTCCCCACGGCCCCGAGCACGGCTGGCCACAGATGATGGTCCGGCTCGCCCAGATGGGCATCCCCACCCCCATCAGCCCGGATGCGCCCAACACCCACTGCTTCCTGCACGATCGCGATCTGCTCAGCAGTCTCCCGTACCTGCTCGAGGTCGCCGATGTGCCACCGCCCATCTTCAACTGGTGCGCGCCGGAACTGGTCAGCATCGAGGAATGGACCGCGGAGTTGACCCGTCTCACCGGCGTCGAGATCCCACTGGTGGTCACCGAGGCCTGCGTGCCGCCCAATCCGATCGATCCCTCGAAGCTCCTCGCACTGGGCTGGACCCCGACGGTCCAGTGGCGCGACGCGTTCCGCGAGACGGCCCAGACCTGTTTCCCCGACCTCTTCAGGGGCTGACCATGCTCTCCGACAAGAAGATCCTCATCACCGGCCCCGCCGGACAGATCGCCTTCCCGATGGCACGCGACATGGCCGTCGACAACGAGGTGTGGGGCATCGCCCGGTTCGGTGACGCGCAGAGCCGGGCCAAGGTCGAGGCCGTCGGGGTGCGGACCCTGGCGATCGATCTCGGGGATCCCGACTTCAGCGAACTCCCCGATGACTTCGACTACGTGCTGCATCTGGCCGTGGCCCAGGTGCCCGGCTGGGATTTCGACGCCTCGTTCCGCACCAACGCCGAGGGCACCGGCCTGCTGCTCCACCATTGTCGAAAGGCGAAGGCGGCGCTGGTGATGTCCACCCACTCGGTCTACCGGCCGCCGGCCGATGGCGACCCGTGGCATGTGTTCCACGAGACCGATCCGCTCGGTGAGGTCAACGCCGCGCATGCCCCGACCTACTCGATGTCCAAGATCGCCCAGGAAGCGGTGAGTCGCACCTGTGCGCGCCTGTTCGACCTCCCGGTCACCATCGCCCGCATGAACGCCAGTTACGGACCCGACGGCACCGGGGGGCTGCCCGTGATGCAGATGGACACCCTGATGGCCGGCAACGCGGTGACCACCCGATGGGATCCGTGCATGTACATGCCGATCCACACCGATGACATCACCGCACAGGCCGAGGCCCTGCTGGATGCCGCGTCGATCGACACCACCATCGTCAACTGGGCCGGCGACGAACCCGCCAGCGTGCAGGAATGGTGCGCGTACATCGGCGAACTGGCCGGGATCACCCCGGTGGTCAACGCTGTGGAACAGCCCGGCACCCTGCGTGGTTCGGTGACCGACAACACCCGACGCCTTTCGTTCACCGGACCCTGCACGGTGGGGTGGCGCGAGGGCATCCGCTCGGTGTTCGAGGCCCGCCACGGTTCGAAGGCCTGAGATGCCCGGCTGGAACGGTTCCGGCCGGCGTGTGGTGGTCACCGGTGCCTCCTCCGGCATCGGCGCGGCCACCGCTGTGGAGGCAGCGCGGGCCGGAGCCACCGTGGCGCTCGTGGCCCGGCGCGCCGATCGCCTCGCCGACGTGCTGGCCGAGTGTCGGCAGCACTCCCCCGCCTCGGAGATGGTGGTGGCCGATCTGAACGAACTCGATGCCATCGACGATGTCGCCGCCCGACTCACCGAGGCGCTCGGTGCCGTCGATGTGCTCATCAACAACGCCGGTGTTCCCAAGCGACGCGGTGTGGTCGATCTCACCCCCGATGACGTCGAGGGCGTCATGCGCATCAACTACTTCTCGCCGGTCCGCCTCACCCTCGCGCTGCTCGGCGGCATGATCGAGCGGGGCGACGGCGACATCGTCAACGTGTCCTCGATGGGGGTGCATATGGCCGCCTATCGGGTCAGTGCCTATTCGGCCACCAAGGCCGCACTCGAGATGTTCACCGAAGGACTGCACCTGGAGCTCGCCGGCACCGGGGTGCGCGCCCATCTGTTCATCCCCGGCAGCACCGACTCGGAGTTCTCCACGACCAAGGAGGGCAACGACGAACCGTTCCCCCGCGATCCGAAGTCGGTGGCGACCTCCGAGGAAGTGGGTGCTGCGCTCATCGCATCGTTGGCCGATGATCGACTCATCACCTACGCCACCGAACGCGACGCCGCGTCATCGGCGATGCGCAACGCCGATCCCGAGGCCTGGCTGTCGAATCTGCGGCGGGTGTTCAGCGCAATGTGAGGACTGGCACCGAGCAGTGCGGTGTCAGAGAACCCAACGCGCGGGCCAGTCGTCGGCTCGCAGCAGCGCGTCGGTGCCACCATCGCAGAACAGCACCGAACCGCAGAAGAACCCGCCATCGGCGCTGAGCAGCAGACGGATCAGCGCCGCGATCTCCTCGGGGCGACCGGCGCGACCCAGCGCGATCGTCTGCTTGAACATCGCGAGCTGCGTGGCGATGAACTCATCGGAGTTCCCCTCGTCGATCATCGGCGTGGCGATCATGCCCGGGGCCACCGCGTTGAGCCGGATGCCGGCCCCGGCCCACTCCGCCGACACCGCCGAGTGGCGCACCCAGCGGGCAACGGCGAGCTTCGTGGGTGCGTAGACCACGAGTGAGTCGATCGTGTCGGCCAACGCACAGGCCGCCGCCTCATCGCCGGCGACGAGCGCCTCGACCAGTTCCATCGAGTACCCGGGTGCGGTGGTGGTGGAGTTGGAGCTGATGGCGACGGCCGAGGGGCCGTCGGTGCTGCGAGCCAGCGCCGGGCGCAGTCCTTCCATGACCTCGATCGTGCCGAAGTAGTTGAGCGAGGCCAGCAACGAACCGGGCCGACCGGGATAGCCCGAGAGTCCCGCACAGGTGACCAGTCCGTCGAGCACGCCCTCACAGGCTTCGAGGACACCGTCGACCGCGGATCGGCGACCCTCGACGGTGGAGAGATCGGCGATGACCTCGGTGTCGCGCAGGTCGACGCCGATGACGGTGTGTCCCTCGTCGCGCAGACGTGCGGCGGTGGCGGCGCCGATGCCGGAGGCGGCACCGGTGATGGCGATCGTGCTCATGTCAGATGTCCGTTCGTCGATGGTTCGGTGATGAGGAGCCGGTGGGCGGATCAGTTGACCTGTCGGGCCGAATCGCCCCAGTAGGCCGCCCGGAGGGTCTTCTTGTCGGGCTTGCCCAGCGCGCTGAGCGGGATGGCATCGACGAAGTCCACCGACTTCGGTGCCTGGACCGAGCCCTTGGCCTCCTTGACCATCTCGATGAGCTCGTCCGGATCGAGCTCGACACCCGGACGGGCGACGACGACGGCTTTGACCGACTCGCCCCAACGCTCGTCGGGAACACCGATGACGGCGACCGCGGAGACTCCGGGATGGGAGGAGATGACATCCTCCACCTCGCGGGGGTACACGTTGAACCCACCGGTGATGATGAGATCCTTCTTGCGATCGACGATGTAGAGGAACCCCTCGTCATCGGCTCGGGCGACATCGCCGGTGTGGAGCCAGCCGTGGGCGAACGCCTCCGCGGTGAGCTCCGGCTTGCCGAGGTAGCCCTTCATGTTGAGCGGACCGCGCACGCAGATCTCACCGGGTTCGCCGTGGGGAACCGGATTGCCGTCATCGTCGAGCAGGGCGACGTGCACCCACGGCACCGGTCGACCGCAGCTGGCGAGCCGGGCGAGGTTGTCGGGATCGTGATCCTCCTTGCGCAGCACCGTGATGGTCATCGGGCATTCGGCCTGACCGTAGAACTGGAAGAAGATCGGCCCCATGCGGCCGATGGCCTCGGACAGTCGCGTGGGCGAGATGGCCGCCGCGCCGTAGAAGATGGTCTGCAGACTCGAGAGGTCGTACTGATCGAACTTCGGATGGTCGAGCAGCACATAGAGCATCGTCGGCACGAGCATCGTGGCGGTGATGCGATTGGTCTCGACGGTCTGCATGAACTTCTCGGGATCGAATCCCGGCAGCACGGTGAGCGAGCCCCCCTTGAGCAGGGTGGGGGTGAAGAACGCAGCACCGGCATGCGACAGCGGTGTGCAGATCAGGAAGCGCACCTCATCGGGCCATTGCCATTCAGCCATCTGGATGGTGGTCATGGTCGCACCGCTGCGATAGGTGCTCATGATGCCCTTGGGCTTGCCGGTGGTGCCGCCCGAATATGCGATGCCGGCGAGATCCTCGGCGTCGACGATCGGTGCGATGAGCGGCTGCGGTTCGAAGGTGGCGGCCAGTGCATGGAGATCCTCACCGAACTCACAGGGGCCCAGCGAGAGGAAGTGCTTGATGGTGGGGACCAGCTCGGCGAGCGCCTTCGCCCGCTCGGTGAAGTTGTCGGGATCGAACACGAGTGCTTCGGCACCGCAGTCGCCCAGCACATAGGCCTGATCCTCGAGCGATCCCATCGGATGCAGGGGTGTCGACCTGGTGGCGTTCACCTGATTGGCCGCCATGTTGAACAGGACCTCGGGACGATTCAGCGCCAGCACCGAGATCTGGCTGCCCTGACCGATGCCCTTGGACCGCAGCGCCTGCGAGTAGCAACTGACCTGGTCACGCATCTCACGGGCGGTCATGGTGCGATCCCCGATGAACACCGCCGGTGCATCGAGGTTCTTGTTGAGTGCGTCGATGATCAGATCGGCCGGGAACACCGGACGGTAGAGCTGGTCGAGGTCGTTGCTGGTATCGGTCATGGGAGTTGCATCTGCCTCTCGG